>Ga0073899_10000201_pt1 | contig 54657 bp, 42 predicted proteins | sample KloWWTmetaKNB5Ph_FD_88975 | JGI IMG/M metagenome (GOLD analysis project Ga0073899, IMG submission 88975) | Active sludge microbial communities from Klosterneuburg, Austria, studying microevolution and ecology of nitrifiers - Klosterneuburg... | ecosystem: Engineered > WWTP > Aerobic digester >... | reverse complement strand
TACCCGCGCGGCAAGACGCTGGGCGGCTGCTCCAGCATCAACGGCATGATCTACATGCGCGGCCAGTCGCGCGACTACGACCAGTGGGCGGCGCTCACCGGCGAGGACAGCTGGCGCTGGGACGCCGTGCTGCCGGTGTTCAAGCAGCACGAGGACCACCACCTCGGCGCCGACGACTTCCACGGCGCCGGCGGCGAGTGGCGCATCGAAAAACAGCGCCTGCGCTGGGACATCCTGGACGCCTTCGCGAAGGCTGCCGAGCAGGCCGGCATCCCCGCCACCGCCGACTTCAACCGCGGTACGAACGAGGGCGTGGGCTACTTCGAGGTCAACCAGAAAAGCGGCTGGCGCTGGAACACCGCCAAGGCCTTCCTGCGGCCGACTTGCTACGGCCGGCCCAACTTCGAGATGTGGACGGTCGGCCAGGCGACGAAGTTGCTGTTTGAACCCGGCACGGACGGTCGGCCGCGCTGCGTGGGCGTGCAGGTTTGGACCGGCCACGGCCTGGAGACCGCGCGCATCCGGGAGGGCGGCGAGGTGATCCTCAGCGCCGGCAGCATCGGCTCGGTGCAGCTGCTTCAGCTCTCCGGCATCGGGCCGGCGGCCCACCTGCAGTCGCTGGGCATCCAGCCGCTGGTGGACCTGCCCGGCGTGGGCGCCAACCTGCAGGACCACCTGCAGATCCGCGCGGTCTACAAGGTGCGCGGCACGCGCACGCTCAACACCTTGTCCAACAGCCTGTGGGGCAAGGCCCGCATCGGGCTGGAGTACGCCCTGAAGCGCAGCGGGCCGATGAGCATGGCGCCCTCGCAGCTGGGCGCCTTCACCCGCAGCGCGCCGGACCTGGCCTGGCCCGACCTGGAGTACCACGTGCAGCCGCTCAGCCTGGACGCCTTCGGCGAGCCGCTGCACGGCTTCGACGCCTTCACCGCCAGCGTCTGCAACCTCAACCCCACCAGCCGCGGCACGGTGAGGATCCGCTCGCCACGCTTCGAGGACGCCCCGGCGATCGCGCCGAACTACCTCAGCACCGAGGAGGACCGGCGCATTGCCGCCCAGTCGCTGCGGCTGACGCGGCGCATCGTCGCCCAGCCGGCGCTGGCGCCGTTTGCACCGGAGGAATTCAAGCCCGGCCCGCAGTACCAGAGCGACGCGGAGCTGGCCCGGCTGGCCGGCGACATCGCCACCACCATCTTCCACCCGGTGGGCACGACGAAGATGGGCATCACCGAAGGTGCGAATGCCGACCCGCTGGCGGTGGTGGATCCGCAGCTGCGCGTGCGCGGCGTGACCGGCCTGCGCGTGGTGGACGCCGGGGTGATGCCCACCATCACCAGCGGCAACACCAACAGCCCGACACTGATGATTGCCGAGAAGGCGGCGGCCTGGATCCTTGCCGCGGCCAAGTGAGGCGCCCGGCCGCCCCCTGCCCACACCTTCGATTGTTCACGATGGTGAACAGTGATTCGCGCCGAAGCCCCCTGGCGCACTGTCCGCCGGCTTCCTAGACTGCAGGTCAGCCCCCCGCCACGCCCGGCGGGACCGCGCCCCTGACCGGAGACCCGCCATGCCCGCCCCCCAGCCTTTCACCGCCACCGCCGACGTCGTCCACTACATCCAGGGCGAGCGCAGCGCCGGGGTGAGCCAGCGCAGCCAGCCCGTGTTCAACCCCACCTCCGGCGAGGCGCCACGCCGCGTGCTGCTGGCCGAGGCCGCCGACGTGGACGCGGCGGTGGCCAGCGCGCAGGCCGCCTTCCCGGGCTGGGCCGCCACCCCGCCGATCCGCCGCGCGCGGGTGCTGAACGCCTTCCTGGCCCTGCTCAACGAGCACCGCGACGAGCTGGCCGCGATGATCACCGCCGAGCACGGCAAGGTCTTCACCGACGCACAGGGCGAGGTGATGCGCGGCATCGACATCGTCGAGTTCGCCTGCGGCATCCCGCAGCTGCTCAAGGGCGACTACACCGAGCAGGTCTCCACCGGCATCGACAACTGGACGATGCGCCAGGCCCTGGGCGTGGTGGCGGGCATCACGCCCTTCAACTTCCCCTGCATGGTCCCGATGTGGATGTTCCCGGTGGCGCTGGCCTGCGGCAACAGCTTCATCCTCAAACCCAGCGAGCGCGACCCCTCGCCCAGCCTCTTCATGGCGGACCTGCTCAAGCGCGCCGGCCTGCCCGACGGCGTGTTCAACGTCGTGCAGGGTGACAAGCTGGCGGTGGACGCCCTGCTGGCCCACCCGGACGTGAAGGCGGTGAGCTTCGTCGGCTCCACCCCGATCGCCAACTACATCTACGAGACCGGCGCCCACCACGGCAAGCGCGTGCAGGCCCTGGGCGGCGCCAAGAACCACATGGTGGTGATGCCCGACGCCGACGTGGAGCAGACGGTGGACGCGCTGATCGGTGCCGCCTACGGCTCGGCCGGCGAGCGCTGCATGGCGATCTCGGTGGCGATGTTCGTGGGCGACGAGATCGCCGACGTCATCATCCCCAAGGTGGCCGAGCGCGCCCGCCAGCTCAAGATCAAGAACGGCATGGACCTGGACGCGGAGATGGGCCCCATCGTCACCGCCGCCGCGCGGGACCGCATCGAGGGCTACATCGCCACCGGCGTGGCCGAGGGCGCCGAGTTGGTGGTCGACGGCCGCGGCTACAGCGTGCCCGGTTTCGAGGGCGGCTTCTTCACCGGCGGCACGCTGTTCGACCGCGTCACGCCCGCCATGCGCATCTACCAGGAAGAAATCTTCGGCCCGGTGCTCAGCTGCGTGCGCGTGAAGACCTTTGCCGAGGCGGTGGATCTGGTCAACGCCCACGAGTTCGGCAACGGCGTGGCCTGCTACACCCGCGACGGCAACGTGGCGCGCGAGTTCGCCCGCCAGATCCAGGTCGGCATGGTCGGCATCAACGTGCCCATCCCGGTGCCGATGGCCTGGCACGGCTTCGGCGGCTGGAAGAAGAGCCTGTTCGGCGACATGCACGCCTACGGCGAGGAGGGCGTGCGCTTCTACACCAAGCAGAAGAGCGTGATGCAGCGCTGGCCGGAGAGCACCGCCAAGGGCGCGGAGTTCGTGATGCCGACGGCGAAGTGAGCCGCGGGCCGGCATGAAAAAGGGGCGCCGCAGCGCCCCGTGAACCTCATCGATAGACCATCCGGTGGGTCAGCCGACCCGCCGATGGGTGATCAGAACCACCATTCGACCTGGGCACCGTAGCTGGTGCCGCTGGTCTTGTCGGCGATGCCGACGCTGCCCTTGGCGGCGTCGTTCCACTTTGCGCTGGTGACGTAGAAGCGCAGTTCCGGGCGGGTCCAGAAGTCCGGGCCGGTGGACAGCGTCGGGGCGATGGTGACCTTGGTCAGGTTGGCCGCGGCAGCGCCATCGGTCTTGGTGCGGGTGAAGCCGGCTTCGCCGACCAGCTTGAAGTTCTTGGTCACACCGTAGGACAGGCGGCCACCGACGCTGGCGGTGTCGGTCTTGACGCCCGCGTTGTCCTTGGCACTGCCGAACAGCACCATCGCCTGGCCGCCCAGGCGGCCGGACTGGCCGTTGAGGGTCTCCACCAGGCGCCAGCGCTTGGCGGCCGAGCCGTCGGCGATGTTGCCGAAGTTGGAGTTCAGCCCGGCCGAGCCGGTGGCGTACTGGGCCCACACGGTGTTGGACAGGCCGCCGAACTTGGAGTCGAACTTGACGCTGAAGGCCGAGCCGTTCTCGCCGCCGGTGGTGTCCTTGCCGCTGACGAAGGTGCCGATCAGGCCCAGCTTGTTGTCACCGCCCAGGGCGATGTCCTGGACTTCGACGTTGAAGCGGCTGCCGGCCTGGTTGGCGCTGGTGTCGGCGCGGTAGAAGCCCACGCCCAGCTTGGCGCCACCCAGCGACAGGCCCTTGAAGCCGGCACCGACACCGGACATGTCGGTGAAGAAGGTGTCGATGATGTGCACGTCGCCGCGGCGCTCACGCACCTTGCCGGCGAAGAAGGTCGCGCTGGGGGCGATGTCGAAGCCGGTGAACTCGCCACTCAGGATCGCGATGCCGGTCTTGCTGGTGGAGTTGGGCGTGGCGCCGTCGCTCCAGCTGTCGATCATCAGGTTGGCACGGGCATCGATCCCGTCGGTCTTGAAGCCCTGGCTGAACATGAATTCGCCGCCGATGTCGCACTCGTTGCCAAGGCGGTACTTCACGCCGCCCAGGCCGTAGCACTCGCGCGCCTTCTCGTTCTTGGACTGCGTCTGCGGGCCGCCGCGGAAGTAGCCGCCGAAATCGACGGCCTGGGCCGCCGGGCCGGCGGCGAGCAGGGTGGCGACTGCGGTCAGTTGCAGCGCCGTCTTGATCTTCTGGGTCATGCTTGTCTCCTAGGGGGATCGTTTTTGGCAGTGAGCCGCCTGCCGGACGGTGGCGATGGGGCATCGCGGGGGATCGTCTTGAGGTGAGCCGCGTGGACCTGGAGCGACAGCGTCCAACCGCTGTTGCCCGGTGTCCACGCGTTGTCATTGAATACTCATTTAATCTTCATGAAAAGTAATCAAGGGTTAATACTAAGTTAAGGTTACAGGCGATTTCCAATACGGAAACGACACGGAACGCGGTTTCTCATGGGAATAGGCGGCGCACTGTCAGGTTCGTACCACGCTGGAGCGTTGCGGTTACGCGACTGTTTCAGCGCGCCGAGGGAGCCGGTGGCGACGGTGAACCTCGGGAAAATTGCGCCCTACACTGCGGCGCCACCGACTCGCTGACTCACCACCCGCCGTGGACCTGCGCCGCATCGAATCCCTCTGGGCCCATGTGCACTGGCTCACCGTGCTGGGCGACCTGGGCAGCTACACCGCCGCCGCGCGCCGGTTGGGGGTGAGCAAGGCGGCGATGAGCCAGCGCATCAGCGAGCTGGAGCACGCCGCCGGCGTGCCGCTGGTGCGCCGCACCACCCGCAGCGTGCGGCTGACCGATGCGGGGCTGCAACTGGTCGAGGCCACGCGCGGCGCCTTCGCGCAGATCGAGCGGGGCTTCGAGTCGGTGCGCAACCTGGCCGACGCGCCGCGCGGGCTGATCCGCGTCACCGTGCCGGTGGCGCTGGGCCGGCAGCACGTTCTGCCGCTGCTGCCGGCCTTCCTGCGGGCGCATGCGCAGGTGCGGGTGGAGCTGCAGCTGTCCGACCACCTGGCGTCGATGGCGCGGGAGGGCTTCGACCTCGCCATCCGCCACTGCGAGCGCCCGCCCGAGACCCACGTCGCCTGGGCGTTGACACGCACCGAGTCCTGGCTGCTGGCCTCGCCCGACTACCTCGCACAGGCCGGCACGCCCACGCGGCCCTCCGACTTGGCCGCGCACGCCTGCCTGCACTACCCGCGCCCGGGCGAGCCGGCGATCTGGCGCTTCCGCCCGCCGGTGGCTGCCCGGGCCATCAACCGCACGGGTACCGACGGCCACGACGCGGCCGAGGTGGCCGTGGCGGTGAGCGGGCCGCTGTCGGCCAACAACAGCGAGGCGCTGCGCGAGGCGGCGCTGGCCGGCCTGGGCATCGCCCTGCTGCCCGACTTCAGCGCCCAGGCTGCTCTGCGCGCCGGCCAGCTCGTGCGCGTGCTGGTGGAGTGGCAGGCGCTGGGCGCCTTTGGGGAACACCTCTGGGCCATCCGCCCCTACAGCGCCCTGGTGCCCAGCTCGGTGCAGGCGCTGGTGGCGCACCTGCGCGCCGGACTGGCGGGCGGGTTCGGGGTCTGACTCGTCAGTCGGGATCGCCGCCGGGCAGCAGCAGCCCCTCGTGCTGGGCGATGCGCTCCAGCGCCTCCTCGAAACTCGCCCGGGCCTGGGCGGCGATCTGGCCCAGCCAGGCGTGCAGCTCGGCATCGGCGGGGCTGCGCTGCTCGCACTGGGCGCTGTAGGCCTCGAAGTGCGACAGGCGCATCAGCAGCTCGGCCACGTGCTGCGGGCATTCGCAGGCGATGGTGCTCGACAGGCCGGCCATGTCGGCCAGTGCGGCGTCGTCCCAGCGGCGTGGCGGCACGGGAACAGGGTCAGCAGCCGCGGACGGCCCGCGCCGCAGCGCGTCGAGCGTGCGCGCATGCGTGCCGGCCAGCTGCTGCAGTTGCGCCATGTCCAGCCGCGCCAGCTGGCCGATGGCGTGCCCCAGGTCGGCCAGCTGACGGATCAGCGCCAGGCGGCGCACCTCGTCGGCCGAATACAGCCGCTGCCCGCTGGCCGAGCGCTGCCCGTCGGTGAGCTGGTAGCGCCGCTCCCAGACCCGCAGCGTGGCCACCGGCATGCGCAGCATGCGCGCCACCGCGCCGCTGCGGTGCAGGGTGGGGGCGGGCGGGGCACTCATGGCATCGGACTCCAGGGGTGGGGGTGACTTGCAGCCGATCTTGAAATGACCCGCTTTTGACCTGGATTATGAGAGTGAATCCCCAGGAGATGGCGGCAAAAGCTGACCCTGCTGCGCCGGCTGCCTACCATCGACCCAATCCGAGTCCGAGCCCTTCCCCAACCCGATGACCTCCAGGAGCCCCGGCTTCCGCGGCAACAAGGCCGCCCTGCCGTCCAAACCCTGCGCCGCCTGCGGCCGGCCGATGAGCTGGCGCCACCGCTGGGCGCGCTGCTGGGAGGAGGTGAAGTTCTGCTCGGACGCCTGCCGCCGTGGCGCGAAGGCAGGGAGCGGACATGGCTGAGCTGCGCCAGCTGGTGATCGTGCTGGGCGACCAGCTCGACCTGGACGCGTCGGCCTTCGACGGCTTCGATCCCGCGCAGGACGCGGTGTGGATGGCCGAGGTGGCGGAGGAATCCACCCACATCACGTCCAGCCAGCCGCGCACGGCGCTGTTCCTGGCGGCGATGCGCCACTTCGCCCAGGCGCTGCAGCAGGCCGGCCGGCCGCTGCATTACACGCGGCTGGACGATTCCGGCAATCGCGGCAGCCTGGCCGCCCAGCTGCAGGCCGACCTGCAGCGCCTGCGCCCGCAGCGGCTGGTGCTGACCGCACCGGGCGAATGGCGGGTGCTGAAGGCGCTGCAGGCGGTGGCGCAGGCGGCGGGCCTGCCGATGGAGCTGCGCGAGGACCGGCACTTCTTCTGCACCGTGCGCGAGTTCGCTGCGCACGCCCGGCAGCGCCGCGGGCTGCGCATGGAGTTCTTCTACCGCGAGCAGCGCCGGCGCCACGGCATCCTGATGGAAGGTCCGAAGGGTGACCAGCCCGCCGGCGGACGCTGGAACTTCGACGCCGAGAACCGCGAGTCCTTCGGCGCGCAGGGCCCTGGCTTCCTGCCGCCGCCGCGCTGGTTCGAGCCGGACGAGGTCACCCGCGAGGTGATCGCACTGGTGCGCGTGCGCTTCGCCGAGCACCCGGGCCGGCTGGACCACTTCGCCTGGCCGGTCACGCGTGCGCAGGCGCTTGAGGCATTGCAGGCCTTCATCGACGAGCGGCTGCCGCACTTCGGCCGCTGGCAGGACGCGATCTGGCCCGGCGAGCCCTGGCTGTACCACGCGCAGATCTCCGCGTCGCTGAACCTCAAGCTGCTGAACCCGCGCGAGGTGGTGGCCGCCGCGGAAGCCGCCTGGCGCGCCGGCCGGGCGCCGCTGGCCAGCGTGGAGGGCTTCATCCGCCAGATCCTCGGCTGGCGGGAGTACGTGCGCGGCATCTACTGGACCCGCATGCCCGGCTACGCCGAGCTGAACGCGCTGGACGCGCAGGCGGACCTGCCCGCCTGGTACTGGAGCGGTGACACCGAGATGGCCTGCCTGCGCGACGCGATCACGCAGACCCTCACCCACGGCTACGCCCACCACATCCAGCGGCTGATGGTCACCGGCCTGTACGCCCTGCTGCTGGGCGTGCGGCCGCAGCAGGTGCATGCCTGGTACCTGGGCGTCTACGTCGATGCGGTGGAGTGGGTGGAGCTGCCCAACACCCTGGGCATGAGCCAGTACGCCGACGGCGGCCTGATGGCCAGCAAGCCCTACGCCGCCACCGGCAAGTACCTGCAGCGCATGGGCCCGCAGTGCCGCGGCTGCCGCTTCGACCCAGCCCAGCGCGCAGGCGAACGCGCCTGCCCCTTCACCACGCTGTACTGGGACTTCCTGCTGCGCCATGAGACGACACTGGCCGGCAACGCCCGCATGGCGCTGCAGGTGAAGAACCTGGCGCGGCTGGGCGAGGCGGATCGGCAGGCGATCCGTGAGCGATCGGCGGCCATCCGCCGCGGCGAGGTGGGAGCAGTCCATGCGATTTGACGACGCGCCCGCCGAGCCCACGCTGGCCGCTGCCCGGGCGCGCATCGCCGCGGTGCGGCCCGAGGCCTACGCCCGCAGCCGCAACGCGCTGGACGGTGCGGTCGCCGGCCTGTCGCCCTACCTGACGCACGGCCTGGTCACGCTGCCGCAGGTGCTGGCCGGGGTGCTGGCGGGGTTGACACCGGAGCGCGCCCTGCCGGTGTCGCACAAGTTCATCTTCGAGCTGGGCTGGCGCGAGTACTTCCGCCACGTCTGGGCGCAGCGCGGCGAGGGCATCCTGCAGTCCCTGCACGCCGGGCCGCTGCCGGAGGCCGCCTACCGCCGCGCGCTGCCGGCCGAGGTCCGCGCCGGCCGGACCGGCCTGCCGGTGGTCGACCGCGCGGTGCAGACCCTCTACGCCAGCGGCCACCTGCACAACCACGCCCGCATGTGGCTGGCCAGCGCGCTGGTGCACCTGTACCGCGTGCACTGGCGCGTCGGCGCCGACTGGCTCTACGGCCACCTGCTGGATGGCGACCTGGCCAGCAACCACCTGAGCTGGCAGTGGGTGGCCGGCACCGGCAGCAGCAAGCCCTACCTGTTCAACGCGGACAACGTGGCCCGCTACGCCCCGCCGGACTGGCACAGCCCGGGCAGCCCGATCGACTGCGGCTACGACGAGCTCGACCGCCGCGCGCGCGACCCGGCCTGGCCGCCGCTGCGCCCGATGTGCGGGGCCAGCGCCAACGCCAGCAAGGACCTCTTCGATCCCCCTCCCGAGCCGACCCTGCTCACAACGCCACCGGCCGACCTGGGGCTGACCTCACCCGACCCCGCTGCGGTCGCCGGCCGCGACGTCTGGCTGGTGCACCCCTGGAGCCTGGGCGAGCTGCCGGCCGACCGGCCCGCCGATGCCGTCGTGCTCAGCATCTGTGTGGCCGACTTCCACCGCGCCTGGCCTTGGGCCGAGCGGCGCTGGCGCTTCATCGGCCGGCGCATGGCCGAACTGACCCCGCGGCGCTGGTGGGGCAGCGCGGCCGAGCTCACCCAGGCGCTGTCCGGCGCCCGGCGGGTGCAGGCGTTGGACGATTCGCACCTCGCGCCCTGGCTGCCCCGCATGGCGCAGCTGCGCCCGGCGCCGAGGCTCTTCACGACGGTGGAGCGCCGCTGCGACTCCTTTTCGCAGTGGTGGACCCGCGCCACCCGCGGGCTGGTGAGCAGCACCGACCTGCTCGCCCGCTGCAACGGCGATCCGCCGGGCCCGCCATGACGAGCGCTGCGCCCACCGCGCTGGTCTGGTTCAAGCGCGACCTGCGCCTGCGCGACCACGCCCCGCTGACCGAGGCGGCCCGCTTCGAGCGCGCGCTGGCCCTGGCGGTGCTGGAACCGCAGTGGCTGGCCAGCCCGGAGTGCCACCCGCGCCAGGTGGCCTACTGGCTCGACGCGGTGCAGCGGCTGCAGGTCGATCTGGCCGCGCGCGGGCTGCCGCTGCTCGTGCGCGTGGGCGAGCTGCCCCAGGTGCTGCAGGACCTGCGGCGCGAAGTGGCCTTCACCCACCTCTTCAGCCACGAGGAAACCGGCCCCGGCTGGAGCTGGACCCGCGACCGGGCGGTGGCCGCCTGGTGCCGTGCCGAGGGCGTGGCCTGGACCGAGTGGCCGCAGACCGGCGTGCTGCGCCGCCTGCGCTCGCGCGACGGCTGGGCGGCGCGCTGGGCTGCACGCATGAACGCGCCGCGTCTGCCGGCCCCCCGCGGCTTTGCGGCGCCGCCAGGCGGGGCGATCCAGCCGGCACCGCTGCCGACCCTGCGCGAGCTGGGCCTGCCCGAGCCGATCGCGGCGCTGCCCCCGGCCGGGGAGCGCGCCGCCTGGGCCACGCTGGGCGACTTCCTCGCCGGCCGCGGCCGGGGCTACCGCCGCGCGCTGTCCAGCCCGCTGACGGCAGAGACCGGCTGCAGCCGGCTGAGCGAGCACCTGGCCTTCGGCACGGTCTCGATGCGCTGCGTGCACCAGGCCACCGAGGCCCGCATCCGCGCACTGAACGCCAACGCCAACGCCGACCCTGACCCTGACTCTGACCCCGAAACCGACACCGACCCCGCGCTGGCCCGCGACCTGCGCGCCTTCGCCGGCCGGCTGCGCTGGCATTGCCACTTCATGCAGAAGCTGGAAGACCAGCCGGACCTGGAGTTCCGCAACCTGGCGCGTTCGGTGGACGGCCTGCGCCCCGGTGACGGCATGCACCCGGGCGAGGTCGACCGCGAGCGCCTGGCCGCCTGGTGCGAGGGCCGCACCGGCTTCCCGATGGTGGACGCCTGCATGCGCCAGCTCAACACCACCGGCTGGCTGAACTTCCGCATGCGCGCGATGCTGGTCAGCTTTGCGGCCTACCACCTCGGCCTGCACTGGCGCGAGCCCGGGCTGCACCTGGCGAGGCAGTTCCTCGACTTCGAGCCCGGCATCCACTGGAGCCAGATGCAGATGCAAAGCGGCTGCACCGGCATCAACACCCTGCGCATCTACTCGCCCGCCAAACAGGCCCGCGACCAGGACCCGCAGGGCGAGTTCCTGCGCCGCTGGCTGCCCGAGTTCGGCAGCGGCGCCTACCCGGCGCCCATCGTTGACGAGCGCGAGGCCGTGGCCGAGATCAAGGAGCGCCTCTACCGCCTGCGCCAGACTGGCCCGGCCCGTGCCGAGGCCGATGCCATCCAGCAGCGCCACGGCTCGCGCCGCAGCGGCCTGCCGTCGACGGCGAAGCCACCCCGGCGGCCGCGGCCACCCGCGGTGCCGGACAGCCAGGGCAGCCTGTTCTGACCCGCCCGCGCCCAGCCACCAATCCAGCCTGCCACCTCGCCCTTCAGGAGCCCCCCGATGTCCGCTTTCAACCGACTCCCCGGCAGCATTCGCAGCGCCCCGGGGCGTGAGCACCTCCTCTGGCGCCGCCTGCCCGCGCTGCTGCTCTGGGGCACCCTGCTGCCGGCGTTGTTGGTGGGCGTGAACCACCTGCTGGCACCCATCCCGCCGGCCGACGGTGCGCTGGACGGCGCGGTGCTGCTGCGCGACTTCGTGCTGGTCGGCGGGGTGCTGCTGCACTGGACCCTGGTGCTCACCGCGGCGATCGCCTGCTTCATCGTGCGGGTGATGAAGGGGCCGGGCTATGTGGCAGATGGGTATGCGTTGCCGGAGCCCTACACCTCCTCGACCACCATGTCGATCGCGCCGCAGGGGCACTCGGCGGCGCAGATGCCGCAGCCCTTGCAGTAGTCGAGGTTGATCTCGAAGCGCTGACCGGGCCCCAGCTTGATCACCGCGTTGTCCGGGCAGACGCCGTAGCAGTTGTCGCACTCGAAGCAGTTGCCGCAGCTCAGGCAGCGGCGCGCCTCGAACAGGGCGTTGGCCTCGGTCAGGCCGCCCTGCACCTCGTCGAAGCTGCTGGTGCGCCGCGCCAGGTCGAGCTGCGGGCGCAGGGTCTTGGGAGCGTCGCTGTAGTACCAGGGGTTGAGGCGCTCGAAGGTCGCGCTCGGGTGCTTGGGCGCTGCCTCCAGCGTCGTCCCACGTAACCAGGCATCAATTTGGCGGGCGGCCCTCTTGCCGTGGCCGACCGCCACCGTGACATTGCGCGAGGCCGGCACCATGTCGCCGCCGGCGAACAGGCCAGGGTGGCCGGTCATCATCGTGGCGGGGTCGACCTGCACGACGCCGTCTTTGCGCTCCAGTCCGGATACGCCGTCGAGCAGGGAGAGGTCCACGTCCTGGCCCAGTGCCAGCACCAGGGAGTCGGCCTCCAGGGCCTCGAACTCGCCAGTGGGCTGGGGGTTGCCGTGCTCGTCGAGCGCCATCTTCTCGATGGTGAGCTTGCCGGCATCGGCGTCGTCGCCGGCCTTCTTGATGGTCGAGAGCCACTTGACCATCACGCCTTCCTGCAGCGCCTCCTCGACCTCGAAGTCGTGCGCCGGCATCTTCTCCCGGGTGCGGCGGTAGACGATGATGGCCTCGGTGGCGCCCAGGCGCTTGGCGGTGCGCGCGACGTCGATGGCGGTGTTGCCGCCGCCGTAGACCACCACGCGACGGCCGAGCATGGGGCGGTCTTCCCCCTCCATGCTGCGCAGCAGCGCGACGGCGTCGAGGATGCGCGAGCCGTCCTTGGCGGGGATGAAGGTGCGCTTGGCGATGTGTGCGCCCACGGCCAGGAAGGCGGCGTCATAGCCACCGTCCTTCATGGTCTGCGCCAGGTCGTCGACCTTGGTGTTCAGCTTCAACACCACGCCCAGGTCGACGATGCGCTGCATCTCGGCGTCCAGCACGTCGCGCGGCAGGCGGTACTTGGGGATGCCGAAGCGCATCATGCCGCCCGCGGCCGGGCCGGCTTCGAGCACGGTGACGGCGTGGCCGAGGCGCCGCAGGTGGTAGGCGGCGGACATGCCCGAGGGGCCGGCGCCGACCACCAGCACGTGCTTGCCGCGCGCCAGCAGCCCGGCCGCCGGCGGCTCGAAGCGCCAGCCGCGCTTGAGCGCCTCGTCACCGAGGAAGCGCTCCACCGAGTTGATGCCCACCGCGGCGTCGAGCTGGCCGCGGTTGCAGGCGCCCTCGCAGGAGTGGTAGCAGACGCGGCCCATGACGGCCGGGAAGGGGTTGTCGCGGGTGAGGTGGCGCCAGGCGGCCTCGTAGTCGCCGCTCTCGGCCGGGTAGAGCCAGCCCTGGATGTCCTCGCCCGCCGGGCACTGGGCGTTGCAGGGCGGCAGGTGGTCGCGGTAGACCGGGCGCATCGTGCGCCAGGTGCCGGTCTTGTTGGCCAGCGAGGAGCCGGGGTCCAGCGTGATGGCAAAGGGCTTGTCCATTCAGGCCTCCTGTGGTGCTTCGTCGAGCAGCTTGAAGCGGCGGATGTTCCGGTCCGCATCGGCCTGGATCTTCGCCAGCATCTCCGGGTGGCCCGGCGTGCCGAAGAGGTGCGCAAAGCGCTTCTGCGGCCGCAGGTATTCCTCCACCGGCACGTGGTGGCGGATCTTCGTCACCGCCGTCACCTCGCCATGCTCGGCCTCGAAGACCGGGAAGATGCCGGTCTCGCGCGCCAACCGCGCCAGGCGGATGGTGTCGTGGCTGGCCGCGCCCCAGCCCAGCGGGCAGGGCACCAGGATGTGCAGGTAGCGCGCGCCGTGGATGCTCATGGCCTTCTCCACCTTCGCCTCCAGGTCGCGCAGGTCGGCCACGGTGGCGGTGGCGACGTAGGGGATCTCGTGCGCCATCGCGATCAGCGGCAGGTTCTTGCCCTGGCCGAACTCGGCGCCCGGGTGCGCGCCCACGGCCATCGTGGTGGCGGTGCGCGCCGCGGGCGGCGTGGCGCTTGAGCGCTGCACACCCGTGTTCATGTAGGCCTCGTTGTCGTAGCAGAGGTAGAGCACGTCATCGTTGCGCTCGAACATGCCGGAGAGGCAGCCGAAGCCGATGTCGGTGGTGCCGCCGTCGCCGCCCTGGGCGATCACGCGCACGGGGCTGTGCTCCTGCCCGGCCTTGATGGCCTTGACCTTCAGCGCCGCGGCAATGCCGGTGCCCACCGCGGCGGCGTTGCCGAACAGCGAGTGGATCCAGGGCAGCTGCCAGGAGGTTTCCGGGTACGGCGTGGAGAACACCTCCAGGCAGCCGGTGGCGTTGGCGGCGATGAGCTGGTTGCCCGTCGCCCGCATGGCCGCGTCGACCGCATAGCGCGCACCCAGCGCCTCGCCGCAGCCCTGGCAGGCGCGGTGGCCGGAGTTGAGCGAGTTGCTGCGCTCGGTGCTGGCCTGCACGCTGCGCTGCTCGGGCGCGAGCAGGCGGTTGCCGACGGTGAAGGTGCCGGTTTGGTAGAACTTGACGGATTGATGCATGGTCAGCTCACCTTGGAGGCCACGGTGCCCACATCGCGCAGCAGGTTCTCCGCGATCGGGCCGCTACGGCGGGTGGCGGCCTCGCGCTCCAGCTGGCGGTTGACGATGCGCCAGTCCAGGTCCAGGAAGGTCAGCGGCTGCAGCTGGTCGGCCACCGCCTCGCGCAGCATGCGCGCCAGCGAGGCCTTGGTGATGGCCCGCCCGCCCAGCCCGGCCACCACGGGGTAGCCCTGCAGCCCCAGCCCCGACAGGGCGAGGCGCACGTCGGTGGACACGACGCCACCGAGGCCGACCGAGAAGCTCTTCTCCAGCACCACGACGCGCTTGGCGTGCTCCAGTGCCGCACGCACCGCCGCCAGCGGGAAGGGCCGGAAGCTGTGGATGCCCAGCACGCCGATGCGCAGGCCATCGTCGCGCAGCTCGTCCACGGTGTCCTTGAGCGTGCCGATCACCGAGCCCAGCGCGACGACGATGGTGTCGGCATCCTGGCAGCGGTAGCCGCGCACCAGCCCGCCGGTGGTGCGCCCGAAGCGCTCGGCGAACTCGGCGGCGATCTGCGGGATGCGCTCCAGCGCCATCAGCTGCTTGGCGTGCGCGAGGTAGCGCACCTCCATGAAGGCCTCGGGGCCGACCATCGCGCCGATCGACACCGGCTCGTTCACGTCCAGCACCTGGCGCGGCTCGTAGGGTGGCAGGAAGGCGTCCACCTCGGTCTGCGCCGGGATGTCCACCCGCTCCACCGCATGGGTGAGGATGAAGCCGTCCATGCAGACCATCACCGGCATGGACAGCTCCTCGGCCAGCTTGAAGGCCTGGATATGCAGGTCCGCCGCCTCCTGGTTGTGCGCCGCGAAGAGCTGGATCCAGCCGCAGTCGCGCTGGCTCATGCTGTCGCTGTGGTCGTTCCAGATGTTGATGGGCGCGCCGATCGCGCGGTTGGCCACCGTCATCACGATCGGCAGGCCCAGCCCGCTGGCGTTGTAGACCGCCTCGGCCATGAACAGCAGCCCCTGGCTGGCGGTGGCGGTGTAGGTGCGCGCCCCGGCCGCCGAACTGCCGATGGCCACGCTCATCGCGGCGAACTCGCTCTCCACGTTGATGAACTCGCAGGGCGCCAGCGCGCCGCTCTTCACCAGCTCGCCCAGGCCCTCGACGATGTGCGTCTGCGGCGAGATCGGGTAGGCGCAGATCACCTCCGGGCGGCTCAGCGCCACCGTCTGCGCCACCGCTTGAGAACCCTCAATCTGCTTGAGCATGGGCCGCCTCCTTCATTTCCGCCAACTCCTCCATCTCCTGGCGCACGAACTCGAACGCCTCGGTGGCCGCGGCGATGTTGCCGTCGGCCAGCTTGCTGCTGAAGCGGCCGCGGATGGCATGGGCCACCGCGTCCAGCGACACCAGCCCGGACAGCGCCGCAAAGCCGCCCAGCAGCACCGCGTTGGGCAGCGGGCGGCCCAGGTGCTTGAGCGCAATCTCGGTGGCGGGCACGGTGGTCAGCCGCTCGTGGCGGAACTGCCTGGCCACTTCGCCCAGGCCCAGCTGGTCGAAGCTGCGGCGGCTGTTGATCAGCACGTAGCCGTCCGGCTTCAGGCCCTGGAAGACGTCCACCTGGTGCAGCAGCGTCGGGTCCTGCACGATCAGCACGTCGGGCGCGAGGATGGGCTCGCGCAGGCGGATCTCCCGGTCATCGATGCGGCAGAAGGCCACCACCGGCGCCCCGGTGCGCTCCGAGCCGAAGCTCGGGAAGGCCTGGGCGTGGCGCCCCTGCTCGAAGGCAGCGACCGACAGCAACTCGGCGGCGGTGACCACCCCCTGCCCGCCCCGCCCATGGATCCGGATCTGCAGCATCGGCCTTGCTCCTCGTTGTGGTTGCCACCAGGCGCGGTGGCCCGGAACCTGGCATTGTTCGACTCGGCGCGCCGGCCGGTCTTGAGGCGCGTCAAGCCCGAGCCCCACCCTGGCCGGCACCGACCGGCCCACACGGCCTGCCCGTCCGGCCAACGGATGACGCCTGGGCGACAGGTGCCCCCGGTACACCCGGATTGCCGGGGCCCGCGGCGGCCCTTACAAGTCGGGACACAACCAGACCGGAGACGCCCCGTGACCCCTCCCCGCCCCATGGTGCAGCGGCACCCGACTTCGGCCGCGGCGATCGCCGCACTGCTCGGTGCCGCCCTGCTGGCCGCCTGCGCCACGCCCGGCGGCAGCAATGGCGACCGCAGCGTGCAGATCCAGCGCACCGCCCACGGCGTGGCGCACATCGAGGCGGCCAACCTCGAATCGCTGGCCTATGGCGTGGCCTATGCCCATGCGGAAGACAACGCCTGCCAGACCGCCAACCAGCTCGTGACCGTCCGCGGCGAGCGCTCGCGCTGGTTCGGCGCCGAGGCCAGCGGGCTGTTCGGCCTGCGCCCGCTATCCAACGCGCTGATCGACACCTTCGTGCGCGCCCACATGGACGACGCGGCACTGGCGAAGGCCTTCGCCAACTCCAGCGCCGACACGCAGGCGCTGGCACGCGGCTACGTGGCCGGCTGGAACCGTTTCCTGGCCGACCAGCGGGACCCGGGCCACCGCTTGCCCGCCCCCTGTGCCGCCCAGCCCTGGGTGCAGCCGATGACGCTGGCCGACTACCTGCGGCTCAACGAGCTGTCGATGGTGCAGGCCGGCGTCGCGGCGCTGGCCGACGCGGTGGTGGCCGCGCAGCCACCCAGGGCGGGCGCGTCACTGCCGGCCCCGGTGAGCCTGGCCGACGCCACCACCGCCCTGCGCGAGGAGGTGGTGCTGGACCCGCCGATCGGCTCCAACGGCTGGGCCTTTGGCGCCGAGGTGACACGCAGCGGCCGCGGCCTGCTGCTGGGCAACCCGCACTTCCCCTGGTACGGCATCAACCGCTTCTGGCAGATGCACCTGACCATCCCCGGTGAGCTGGACGTGATGGGCGCCGCCATCGGCCACGGCGGCCTGGTGCAGATCGGCTTCAACCGCGACGTGGCCTGGACCCACACCGTCTCGACCGGCAAGCGCTTCACCCTGCACGAGCTGAAGCTGGCGCCCGGCAATCCGCGCGCCTACCTGGTCGACGGCCAGAGCGAGGCGATGACGCCACGCACGGTGCGCTACGAGGTGAAGTCCGCCGACGGCAGCCTGGCCACGCGCGAGCACACCGTCTGGGTGACCCGCTGGGGCCCGGTGCTGGTCATGCCGCGCGCCGGCCTGAACTGGACCGCCGCCCACGCCTACGCGATCCAGGACGCCAACACGCTGAACATGCGCTACGGCGACAGCTGGCTGGCCTTCAACCGCGCGAAGAACCTGGCGGACCTCCGCGCAGGTCTGGCCAAGCTCGGCATCCCCTGGGTGAACACCGTCGCGGCCGACCGCCACGGCAATGCCATGGTGGCCGACGTGAGCGTGGTGCCCGACGTGGATGCCGCCCTGCTGGAGCGCTGCGCCCCATCCAAGCCGGCAGCGGCGCTGTGGCGCGCGGCCGGCCTGCCGGTGCTGGACGGCTCACGCAGCGGCTGCGGCTGGCGCCGCGACAGCGCCTCGCCCGTGCCGGGGCTGACGCCGATCGAGCGCATGCCGATCGTCCAGCGCCGCGACTGGGCGCAGAACTCCAACGACAGCTTCTGGCTCAGCAACCCGGCCACCCCGCTGGCGGGCATCTCGCCGATGGTCGGGCAGGTGGGCACGCCGCAGCGGCTGCGCACCCGCGCCGGCATCCTGGAGATCGGCGACCGCCTGGCGGCGCGCGACGGGCTGGCGCCGGACGGCAAGGTCGGCCCCGCCGAGGTGCAGGCCATGCTGTTCCTGAACCGCAACCACGCCGCGCAGATCGTGCTGGACGACCTGCTGGCCGGCTGTGCCAACGGCTCGGCCGCCCCGCTCAGCGATGCGAGCCGCGACGGCTGCGCTGCACTGAAGGGCTGGGACCGCCGCAACAACCCCGAGTCGCGCGGCGCCCACCTCTTCCGCGAGTGGTGGCGCCAGGCGCTGGCGATCCCGGGTGTCTGGCGCGTGCCCTTCAACCCCGCCGACGCGGTGCGCACGCCCGCCGGCCTGAAGCTGGACGACGCCGCCGTGCGCGCCAAGGTGTTCGAGGCGCTCGACCGGGCCGTGGCCAGCGTGCGCAGCGCCGGCTTTGCGCTGGACGCGCCGCTGGCCCAGGTGCAGTTCAAGCGCATGAACGCGGCCAACGGCGGTGGCCACGTGCCGGTGCACGGCGGCGATGAGTTCGAGGGCGTGCTCAACAAGGTCGAGACTCAGGGCGTGCCCACGCTGCCCCGGACCGGCTACGACGTGAACTACGGCTCCAGCTACCTCCAGACCGTGACCTTCGACGAGCGCGGTCCGGTGGCTCAGGCCATCCTGACCTACGGCCAGGCCTCGCAGCCCGACTCGCCCTTCGCCTTCGACCAGCTGAAGCGCTTTGCCGCCAAGCAATGGCCCACGCTGCCCTTCCACGCCGAGGACGTGGCCCGGCAGCGCGTGGGGGAAGTGAAGCGGCTCGTGCGCGATTGAGGCTGGCGCGCTAGGCTCGGCGTCCCTTGCGCAAGAGCCTGCCACCATGCACCTCCTCATCACCGGCGCCACCGGCACCCTCGGCCGGCCGCTGTGCGCCACGCTCCAGCAGACCGGCCACCGTGTCACCGTGCTCAGCCGCCAGCGGCCCGAGCGGGTGCGCTCGCTCTGCGGGCCGGATGCCGAGGTCTGGTCCGACCTCGCCGCCTGGACACCCGAGCGCCACTTCGACGCGGTGGTCAACCTGGCCGGCGAGCCCATCGCCGACGCACGCTGGACCGCCGCGCGCAAGGCCCGGCTGCGCGACAGCCGCATCGCGCTGACCGAGCAGCTGGTGCAGCGCATCGCCGCAGCCCACCGGCGGCCGGCGGTGCTGCTCAGCGGCTCGGCGGTGGGCGTCTATGGCGATGGCGGCGAGCGCGTCTTCACCGAGGCCGCGCCGCCCGCCACCGACTTTGCCGCCCGGCTCTGTGCCGACTGGGAGGCCGCCGCCCGGCCCGTGCAGGGCCTGGGCCTGCGGCTGTGCTGGCTGCGCACCGGCCTGGTGCTGGCACGCGACGGCGGCCTGCTGGCACGCATGCGGCTGCCGTTTTCGCTCGGGCTGGGCGCCCGCCTGGGCGACGGCCGCCAGTGGATAAGCTGGATCCACGAGGACGACTGGCGCGCCCTGCTGCTGCACCTGCTGGCCGACCCACAGGCCAGTGGCGCCTTCAACCTCACCGCGCCGCAGCCGGTGACGAACGCCGAGTTCACCGCCGCGCTCGCCCGCGCGCTGCACCGCCCGGCCTTCCTGGCTGCGCCGGCCTGGGCGCTGAAGCTGGCGGCCGGCGAGATGGCCCCGCTGCTGCTGGGCGGCCAGCGCGTGCTGCCGGCGCATGCGCAGGCGCGCGGCTTCCACTTCCGCCACCCGGAGCTGGGCGGCGCGCTGCAGGATCTGCTGGGCTGATCAGGGAGCTCGGGCGGGCTCCAACGCAGACTTCAGCGCCGCCTCCACCGCCAGCGCCACCCCGGCCAGCCGCGCATCGTGGCCGCCCGGCGCGGTGAGCATCAGCCCCACCGGCGCCTCACCCGCGCTGTGGCAGGGCAGGCTGACCGCGCAGCCGTCCAGGTAGTTGGCCACGAAGGTGTTGCGCAGCAGCAGGCCGTTGGCGCGGAAAAAGGCCTTGTCGCCGGCCTCGTCGCTGGCTTCGAGCGCCGCGATCTCAGGCGCCAGGATCGGCACCGTGGGCGAGACGATGGCATCGAAACCGGCCAGCGCGCGGCCCGTCCGCCCGATCCAGTCGCGCCGCTGGTCGTGCAGGGCGATGTACTGCGCCGCCGTCACCGGCTCGCCCAGCGCGATGCGCTGCGCCACGCGAGGGTCGAAGCGATGGCGCTCGGCCGCGAAGTACGCGCTGTGCACCGCAAAGGCCTCCACCGCCGAGAAGCCGCCCGGCGCGTTCAACGTGCCGATCTCGCCCAGCTCGCACAGCGGCTGCGCGACGATGCGCGCGCCCGCGGCTGAGAGCAGCGCCAGCGCCCGCTCGAAGGCCGCGGCCACCGCGGGCTCCAGCGCGTCGAGCATCAGCGTGCCGGGCAGCGCGAGGCGCACACCGTCGAGCGGGCGGGGCTCGACCGCCAGCGGCGCGTCGGCGATTCCCGCGTCCACGGCAAGGCAGTCGGCCACGCTGCGGGTCATCGCGCAGACCGTGTCCAGCGAGCGCGCCAGCTCGAAGGCGCCCGTGCGCGGCGTGCGCGCCTGCGTGCTCTTGAAGCCGACCAGCCCGCACAGCGCGGCCGGGATGCGGATCGAGCCGCCGGTGTCCGAGCCCAGCGCCGCCACCGCGATGCCCAGCGCCACCGACACCGCCGCGCCAGACGACGAGCCGCCGGGGATGCGCGGCGCCACACCCGCGGTGCCGGCGCCAGGCCAGGCCGGGTTGGCGGGGGTGCCGAAGTGCGGATTGATGCCCACGCCCGAGAAGGCGAACTCGGTCATGTTGGTGCGGCCGAGGATCGCCGCCCCGGCCGCGCGCAGGCGCTGCACCGCGGGCGCATCGGCCGCCGCGGGCGGGGCCCCCTGGCGGACCACCGAACCGGCCAGGGTGGTTTCGCCGGCCACGTCGTAGAGGTCCTTGATGGTCACCGGCAGCCCGGCCAGCGGGCCCAGCCGCACGCCGGCCGCCTGCGCCGCATCGGCGTGGCGGGCCGCGGCCAGCGCGGCGTCGGCATACAGCCGCGTAAAAACCTGCGCCGCGGCGGGGCTGGCAGCGCGTTCCAGGGCGGCCTGCACCAGGGCTTCGTGGGTGAGCTCGCCTTGGTCCAGGCGGCGGCGCAGGTCGGCAAGCGTAGAGACGGGTACGGCGGGTACGGCGGGCATGGCGGCTTACATGGCGTGACACGGGGCATCGCGATGATAGGCAGCCCGGGCCTAACATCGTCCTGCGGTGTGGGTTGCGCCGCATCGGACAAGGAGGTTTGTGATGGCTTTCGAACTCACTCCCTGCAGCGTCAAGCGCTGGTTCGGCGTGGCGGTCCTCGTCGTGGTCGCTGCCTGGTCGGCCTGGGACGCGCACGCCCAGGCCGGCGGCACGATGAAGCCCGGCCTGTGGGAGATCACCGCGCGCATGCAGGGCAGCGGTGGCCAACTGGACGCCGCCATGGCGATGGCCCAGCAGCAGATGCAGAACCTGTCGCCCGAGCAGCGCGCGCAGCTGGAGGCCATGATGAAGGGCCGCGGCGTCGCGCTCGGCCCGCAGGGCAACACCGTGCGGGTGTGCGTGACCAAGGAGCAGGCTGAGCGCGAGGAGCTGCCCCAGGCGCAGGAGGGCTGCACCCAGCAGGGCCAGCGCAGCGGCAAGGTGTTTCGCTACACCTTCAGCTGCCGCACCGAGCCGCCCATGAGCGGCGAAGGCGAGTACACCCTCACCAGCGCCACCTCGGCCAGCGGGCGCACCGTCGTGCGCACCGTGGTCGGCGGGCGCAGCGAGACGGTGAACGTGGAGAACAGCTCCAGCTGGCTCGCTGCCGACTGCGGCGACCTGAAGCCGCGCGCCCGCTGAACCGAGCCGAGCTGAGCCGTGCCCCCCGATCCGGTGAGCGCGCAGGCGCTGGCGGACCACCACGCGCTGGTCGACGCCCTGGCGCGGCGGCTCGCCACCGCCCACGGCAGCGAGCCGCGCCGCATCGACACGCACATCTCCAGCCTGCTGCTGGTGGGCGATGACGCCTGGAAGCTGAAGAAGCCGCTCGCGCTCGGTTTCCTCGACTTCGCCAGCGCCGAAGCGCGGCGCCACTTCTGCGAGGAGGAGCTGCGCCTGAACCGCCGCACCGCGCCCGCGCTGTACCTGGGCGTGCACCCACTGCTTGGCCCCGTGCACGGCCCCTCGATCGGCCCGGCCATCGCCCCGGGCGAGCCCGCCCCGCCCGGCACGATCGACTGGGTGCTGCACCTGCGCCGCTTCGACGACACCCGGCTGCTGGCCCACCTGGCCGAGCGTGACGAGCTGAGTGCCGGGCTGGTGGAGCGCCTGGCCGAGCGGCTGGTGGCCTTCCACGCCACGCTGCCCCCGGCCGATGCCACGACAGGCCGGCCCGAGGTGACGCTGCGCTGGGTGCGCGACAACCTGGCGGCCGTCGCCCGCCTCGCCCCAGGCAGGTTCGACCGCCAGCGCATCGCCGCCCTGGCCCGCTGGAGCGAGGAACGCGCCGCCGCGCTCGCCCCGCGCATGGCGCAGCGCCACGCCGCGGGCCGGGTGCGCGAGTGCCACGGCGATGCCCACCTCGCCAACTGGGTCCTCATCGAGGACGATCGCGACGGGGAACCGGTGGCCTTCGACGCGCTGGAGTTCAACCCCGAGCTGCGCTGGATCGACGTGGCGGCCGAACTCGCCTTCCCCTGGATGGACCTGCTCGCCCACGGCCGGCCGACGCTGGCGCACCGCCTGCTGACACGCTGGCTGGAGCTCACCGGCGACTTCGACACGCTGGGCCTGCTGCGCTGGCAGGCCGTCTACCGCGCGCTGGTGCGCGTCAAGGTCGCCTGGATCCACGCGGGCGAGCCGGACGTGCCCGACGCGGTGCGCTCCTCCGAACACGCCGCGGCGGCGCAGGGCCTGGCGCTGGCCGAACGGCTCGCTGCACCGGCAGCGCCCCGGCTGGTGGTCACCTGGGGCCTCTCAGGTTCCGGCAAGAGCACCGTGGCGCGCCAGATCGCCGAAGGGATCGGTGCCGTCTGGCTGCGCTCGGACGTCGAGCGCAAGCGCCTCTACGGCCTGGCCCCCACCGACCGCCCCGGCGAGGGCCCCGGCCAGGTTCCCACCGCCACGCTCTACGGCCGCGAGGCCACCGAGCGCACCTACGCCCACCTGCAGGCCACCACCGCCCAGGCGCTGGCCGATGGCTGGGCCGTGGTGGTCGATGCCGCCTGCCTGCGCGCCCACGAACGCCGCGCGCTGATGACCGTTGCCGCCCAGGCCGACGTGCCCGGGCACCTGCTGGAATGCCGCGCGCCCGAGCCGGTGCTGCGCGAGCGCATCGCCCACCGCGAGGCGCAAGGCCGCGACGCGTCGGATGCCGGTGTGGCGGTGCTGGCCTTCCAGCAGCAGGTCCGGGAGCCGTTCAACGCCGCTGAACTGGCGGGCCTGGCGGGCTGCCGTGCCGAAGTCATCGACACGCAGGCGCCGCGCGAGGTCCTGGCGGCGCGCTGCTCCGACTGGGCACGCGCCCACTGCACGCGAGGCCCGCAGGCCTAGGCCGGGCGGGACGGCGCGGGCTGGATCAGGATCAGTTCGTCGTCATCCACGGCCCAGGCCGTTCGATCGGCGGGTGATCCGGGACGGAACCCGAGCTTGTGCAGCAACCCCAGGGAGCGCGAATTGCGGGCCTTGAGCACCGCCACACAGCGAGTCACTCCCTGGTGGGCGATGAGCTCGCCGATCAGGGTGGCGACGGCGGCGCTGCCGAGGCCCTGCCGCCAGTGGCGGCTGGCCAGCTCGTAGCCAATGTAGGCCGAGCCGTCGGGATACACCGTGGCCTGCACGTAGCCGGCGAGTTCGCCCGTCCTCCGGCGGATCACCCAGTTCAGCCAGCGTTCTCGCCCGTCCGGCGAGTGGCCCACGACCTGCCGCGCGTAGCGCGCCGCCAGGGCGGCCTCGGACGCAGGCGGGGCATTTTCATACTCGTAGATGGCCGGGTCGCTCAGGACCGGGAACATCTCGGCGGCGTGGTCGACCGAGAGGGGCTCCAGATCGCAGAGCGAGTGATGCAGCGTCCGCGCCTCACACACCCCGCAACGCCCCCGCCAGCATCCCCGCCACCGACACCGCGTTGCTCGGGTGCGGCACGCAGTCGCTGCTCCAGACGCGGCGCACACCGCTGGCGCGCAGGGCGTCCATGGCGTCACCGACGAAGAGGGCGTGGGTGACGGCGACGTCCACCGTGTCCGCGCCAGCGGCAAAGCACAGGCGGGCGGCTTCGATCAGGGTGCGGCCGGTGCTGGCCATGTCGTCGATCAGCACCACGGCGCGGGCGGCCAGGTCGAGGCCCTCGGGCAGGGTGACGTGCACGTCGCGGTCGCCGCGGCGGTTCTTGACGCACCAGGCATGGGGCAGGCCGCGGGCGCGGGCGGCCTCGGCAACCCACTGGGCGGACTCTTCATCGGGGCCGAGCAGCAGCGGCGGCAGCTGGTCGTGGGCGTGCTGGCGCGCGATGAACTCGCCCAGCAGGGGAGCGGCCGTCAGCGCGACGCCGCGGCAGGGCGGCGGCATCACTTCGTCCAACGAGGCGATGCGGTGCAGGTGCGGGTCGACGGTGACGACGGCGTCGAAGTGCTGCGCCAGCAGGCGGGCGATGTGGCGCTGGCTGACGGCCTCGCCGGGGGTGAACTCGATGTCCTGGCGCATGTAGGCCAGGTAGGGGCTGGCCAGCAGCACGAGCTCGGCACCCTGGGCACGGGCCGCGGGGGCGGTGATGAGCAGCTCGACCAGCTTCTCGTTGGGCTGGTGCAGGCTGCGCAACAGCACGACGCTGCCCGCCAGCGGCGTGGGCAGGGTGAGCTTGAGCTCGCCGTCCGGGAAGCGGTGCCGCACGATCAACCGGCAGGGCACGCCCAGCGCCTCGGCCAGCGCCGCCCCCTGCGCTCGCTCATCCTCGAAGGCCAGCACGGCGGTGATCGGCGCCACGGTGGCGAGCGCGGCGGGCACGGCAGTCAAGGCGGGCAGGCTGGGCATGGCGGGAGCGGTCGATGCGGTCATCGCAGAGGGGTGCCGGGCGAGCGGCACCGGAAAAACGGGCGGGGCCAATGCGGCGGCAGTATGGCGCGCACAGCCCGCCGATCCCTGACGAGCGCCGGCCAGGTACGGCTCACCGTGTGCGCTTTCGCCGGTTCAGGGCGGGTGGGCATCATGTGGCTGCAGTGGCAGCGGCAGCCGCCGCAGGGGCGACGGTGGCCGGGGCCGCCACCCGGTAGCCGCAGTCGCGCTCGGCGGCGGTGCGGGCGAAGGCCAGGTCGGCGGCGTAGCAGGCGTGGATGCAGTAGAGCGGCTGGCCGGCGCGCACCGCGTCTCCCAGCTTGGCCAGCAGGTCGACGCCGGCACCCGCCACCTGCGGCGCGCCGGCCAAGCGGGCGATGCGCGCGAGGTGCAGATTGTCGATCGCGCCGACCACGCCGTCGGCTGGAGCCAGGACCTCGTGCGTCAGGTGGCCCAGCGCGGGCGGCTCCAGGCGCCGGCCCTGGGCGTCGATGATCACCTCCATCTGCGCCAACGCGCGGCCGGATTCGAGGATGTCGCGGGCGATGCGCCAGCCGTCGCCGCCGCGCACGTCGGGGTCGAACTCGATCACGCGCCCGGCCAGCCGCAGCGCCTTGTCGCGCAGGTCGCTGGGCGCGGCGGGGTCGTTGCGCAGCACCTGCATCACGTCGCGCGCCTCCAGCACCGGGCCGATGCCGCGGCCGATGGGCTGGCTGCCGTCGGTGATCATCACGTCGAGCTGCAGGTGCAGGCGGTCGGCCACGTACTCGAAGAGCTTGCGCAGGCGCTGCGCCGCGGGCATCGAGCGCACCTTGGCGGTGGGGCCGATGGGGATGTCGAGCACCAGGTGGGTGGAGCCGGCGGCGATCTTCTTGCTCAGGATCGAGGCGACCATCTGGCCGGGCGAGTCGATCGCCAGCGGGCGCTCCACCGAGATCAGGATGTCGTCGGCCGGCGAGAGGTCGGCCGTGCCGCCCCAGGCCAGGCAGCCGTTGGTGTCACGCACGATCTGGCGCAGGCGCTCGAAGGGCAGCTCCACGTCGGCCAGCACCTCCATGGTGTCGGCCGTGCCGGCCGGCGAGGTGATGGCGCGCGAACTGGTCTTGGGGCAGAGCATGCCGTGCGCGGTGACGATGGGCACCACCAGCATCGAGGTGCGGTTGCCCGGGATGCCGCCAATGCAGTGCTTGTCCACCACCGGACCGCCGCGCACCGCCTGGTGCCAGTCGAGCCGGCGGCCGGCCTCGATCATGGCCTCGGTGAGGTGCAGCACCTCGTCGCGGTCGAGGTCGTAGCCGTTGGTGGCGACCACGAAGGCGGCCAGCTCGATCTTGGAGTAACGCGCCGCCGCCACGTCGCGGATGATGGCGTGCAGGTCCTCGCGCCCGAGCCGCTCGCCGGCGATCTTGCGGTGCAGCGCCGGGATAGACTCGGCCGGCTCGGCCGGTGCGACGCGTGCCGCGTGCCCTTCCGGCACGTTCAGGCGGGCAAAGGCGTCCTCGGACAGGCCCAGCTCGCAGGCGGAGACGATGCGCTCGTCGTCCACCACGTTCAGCACCGCGCTGATGGTCTGGCCGTTGGCGCGCACCTGCACCTTGGCCAGCGCCTGGAAGCCGGTGGCTCGCACCACCTCGCAGTCGCGGTGCAGGTAGGCGACGTTCTCGCGCCAGGTGTCGATGCCGACGCGGCGGATGTGCAGGTCGTGGGCTTCCATCGCCCCATTCTGCGTCCGCCCGGGCGGGTCCGGGTCTGCGCCTGCTCAAGCCGGCGCGGCAAGTGCAGCGTTGCCGGGTGCGACGAAGAAATCGCGCAGGCGCTCGGCCGCCATCGGCCGGGCGAGGTGGAAGCCCTGCAGCACGTCGCAGCCCAGTTCGCGCAGCAGGCCCTGCTGCTCGGCCGTCTCGATGCCCTCGGCGGTGCAGTTCAGGTCCAGCGCGCGTGCCAGGTCGACGATGGCGCGCACCAGCCCCTTGGCGGTGCGCTGGCCGGCGCTGCGCAGCGGCTGCACGAAGGAGCGGTCGATCTTCAGCCGGTCAAAGGGGAACTGGCGCAGGTAGGCCAGCGAGGAATAGCCGGTGCCGAAGTCATCCAGCGCCAGCCGCACGCCCAGGGCCCGCAGCGCCGCCAGGGCCGCGGCGGCCGGCCCGGGCTCGGCCAGTGCCGACTCGGTGATCTCCAGCTCCAGCCGCTGCGGCGCCAGGCCAGACAGCCGCAGCGCCTCGCGCACCTCGTCGACCAGACCGGCGCTGTGCAACTGGCGCGCCGACAGGTTGACCGACAGCTTCAGCGGCAGGGGCCAGTGCGCGGCCTCGGTGCAGGCCTGCCGCAGCACCCAGGCGCCGATGGGCAGGATCAGGCCGGTGTCCTCCGCGATCTCGATGAACCGCCCCGGCGGCACCTCGCCCAGCTGCGGGTGGCTCCAGCGCAGCAGCGCCTCGGCACCCAGCGCGGCACCGCTGCGTGCGCAGAGCACCGGCTGGTAGGCCAGCGACAGCTGGCCGGCGTCCAGCGCCCCCGCCAGCGCCTGGGTCAGCCGGGCGCGCTGGCCGGCCGCTGCGGCGATGGTCTCGCCGTGGCCGCACTCGGTATCGCGCCCGCGCGCCTTGGCGGCGTACAGGGCCAGGTCCGCCTCGTGCAGCAGCTCACCCAGCCCGATGCGGCGCCCGCTCAGCTCGGTGAAGCCGATCGACACGGTGACGCCCACACACCGCCCATCGGCCAGCTCGACCACCTCGCCCGCCACCGCAGCGCGCAGGCGCCGGGCGACGTGCAGCGCCTGCACCGCGTCGCTGCCATCGAGCAGGGCGGCAAACTCCTCGCCACCGAAGCGCCCGATCAGGTCCTGCGGGCGCAGCGCATCGCGCAGGCGCTCGGCCACGCAGCGCAGCGCCCGGTCGCCGCCCAGGTGGCCCTCGTTGTCGTTCAGGGCCTTGAAGTGATCCACGTCGACCATCAACACGGCCAGCGGCCGGCCCGCCGCCGCCGCTGCGGCCACGCGCTGCGCGCCCAGCTCCAGGAAGTGGCGCCGGTTGGGCAGGCCAGTCAGTGCGTCGGTATTGGCCAGCTGCTGGGCCGCCTCGCGGTGGCTGCGCTCCAGCGCCAGCGCCTGCTCGGACAGCGCCACCTGCAGCGCCACCTGCAGCGCCGCCTGCCCGGCCGCGCGGCGGCGCTCCAGCGTGCGCGAGCGCACCAGCACGAACAGCAGTCCACTGCACACCGCACTGAAGACGAACAGGTAATACACCCGCCGCAGTCCACTCTGCGGCAGCGACATCCAACCCAGCTCGGTGACCATGATGATGCTCATCATGATGGCGAAGACGGCCAGCATGAACCGCACGTAGCCCAGGCTCGGGCCCGAGCCCGGGCGGGCCACCAGCGAGACGGCCAGCAGGTACCAGCGGCCCACGAGGTGGAGGAAATAGTTCATCTCCAGCGCCAGCAGCGCGTGGCCCTTGGCCAGCAGGGCCAGCTCGACCGGGCAGGCCAGCAGCAGGGCGGCGCTGCCGAGCTGCCAGCCGCGCGGCAGCCGGTAGCGCCGCAGCAGCGCGCTGTCGAACAGCACGGTCAGGGCCGGCCAGGTGCAGACGATCACGCTGGTGAATCCGTCGTCCCACTCGGGCGTCGGGCCGGGCCACCACTGCCCCAGGTACCCCATCAGCGCCAGCGAGTGGAGGACAAAGCCGGACAGGTTGAGCGCCAGCAGCGCCAGGAGGCCGTCCCGCTCGGCCACGGCCCGCACCAGGGTCCACACCAGCAACCAGACGACAAGGAACAGCGCCAGCAGCTGCAGCTGGTCCACCCCCCGCTCCTGCGCCTGGGCCTGCAGCGGCTCCAGCGCCTCGACCATCAGGCCCGACAGGCTGGAGGTCTTCGTCCGCAGGTAGACCGTGGTTTCCTCACCGCTGACATGCACGACGAAGCCCAGCACCAGCGACGCCACCTCGCGCTGCGCCCGCGGATGGCGGTCCCCCGTCACCCGGGTGCGCCAGCCACCGGCCCCATCGGGCTCGTACAGCCGCACCTCGTCGAGTTGCGACGGCGAGATGCGCAGCACCACGCGCTCGCCCTGTTCCGGGCGACGCAGCACCAGCCGGACCCAGTGGGCAGCGTCCGTGTAGCCGCGCGACAGCGAGCCTTCGTAGGCCGTGAAGGGGCAGTCAACCACCTCTTCGATGCTCAACCGCGCCTGCTCATCGACCAGCCAAGCGCGCGAGATGATCAGGTCACCGGCCGCCAGCGCCGGGCCGGCTGCCAGCAGCTGCAGGAGCAGCCACAGCACGGCCAGGCAGGCGCGGATCGAGAAGGCGGGCGGCATCAGGGGCTTGGTGGCGGAGGCGGAGGCGGGACTGTGAGACCGCATCACTGTCGGTCGCCCCTTTCAGCACATTGTTTCATCTTCGGCCGGGCGGCGTGCTGGAAGACCGCCTGGCGCCGCTCCCGGCTGCGCAGCCGACCATCGCACCGTCCAATCCGTCACGGCCCACCGCTCCCGCCTTTGCGGGGGTGTCGTGCGTAGACAATGGCGCCATGTTCAAGAACCTGATCGTCTTTCGCATCGCCCCCGAGTGGACGCCGCCGCCGCTGGCGGGGCTGGATGCCGAGCTGGCCAAGGCCGCCTTCGTGCCCTGCGGCGCCAGCCAGCCGGCCTCGCTGGGCTGGGTGCCGCCGCGCGGGCAGGCGCACAGCACCTACGTGGAGAGCGTCGACGGCGGCCGGCACTGGCTGCTGCGCCTGATGGTGGAGCGCAAGATGCTGCCGGCCTCGGTGGTCAAGCGCCGCGTCGAGGAAATGGCCGCGCAGATCGAGCAGACCGCCGGGCGCAAACCGGGCAAGAAGGAGCGCGGCGAGCTGAAGGACCAGGCCACGCTGGAGCTGCTGCCGATGGCCTTCACCCGGCAGTCGGCCCTGCAGCTCTGGCTGGACCTGGAGCAGCGCCTGCTGTGCGTGGACGCCGGCAGCGCCAAGGCGGCCGACGAGGCGCTCAGCCTGCTGGTGCGCACGCTCGACGGCCTGGCGCTGGCGCCGCTGCACACCGCCCAATCGCCCGCGCAGGTGATGTCCGACTGGCTGGTGAGCGGCGAGCCGCCGGTGGTGTTCTCGGTGGACCGCGAGTGCGAGCTGAAGTCCGCCGACGAGATGAAGTCGGTGGTGCGCTACGCCCGCCACCCGCTGGACATCGAGGAGGTGCGCGCGCACATCGCCCAGGGCAAGCGGCCCACGCGGCTGGCGCTGACCTGGGGCGGGCGGGTCTCCTTCGTGCTGACGGAGGCCGGCACGCTCAAGAAGATCGACTTCCTCGACGGTGTGTTCGAGGGCCAGGGCGCGCCGCAGGGCGAGGACCAGTTCGACGCCGATGCGGCGATCACCACCGGCGAGCTGGGCCGCCTGCTGCCGGACCTGATCGATGCGCTGGGCGGCGAACAGCTGCCGGGCAGCGCACCGGCCGAAGGCAGCGCCATCGCAGCCCCACTGCCGACGCTGGCCGACGACGGCCCGCCGTTCTGAACGGACAAACCGCCCCGCCGCCGCGGGGGTCACTGCTCTGGTGCCTTCTCCAGCTGCAGGTCGACCCAGGTGTTCTCGTCCTGGCGGATCAGGATGCGCACCGGCAGCAGCTGCAAGCGCGGCGCGTACCAGATCTCCACGCTCAGGTCGCCCTTGCTCGCCGCCCGCCGCGGCTTGACGTGGAAGGCCTCCAGCACGCCCGCCGGGGTGGTGACCGGCTCGCGGTGCCCGACGTCGTAGGTCCAGCGGTCCACCCGGTGCGGCAGCGCGAGCGGGAACTCGATGCTGCGCCCGGCCTCCTGCAGCGCCGGCTGGGCGGTGAAGAGGTAGATCATCTGGATGAACTGGCTGGCGGTGTCCTGCACATCGGCCTGCTGGGGCACGCGGTTGCCCCGGTCGAGCAGGATCTCCGTGTCCTCAAAGCCGATGCGCGCGGTGCGCGTGCGCCCGATGATCTGCTGCGTGACCTGCAGGTAGCGCAGCGGCACCAGGCCGCGCTCGGTGATGCGGCCCTCGCTGGTCATGCGCCGGGTCATCAGCGGCGCCAGCCGCGGCCCCACCGCCACATCCAGGTGCACCTGGTAGCGCCAGCCCTCGCGCAGCCATTCGACCTGGGCCTGACCGTACACGTCGCCGTTGTACCAGCCGTGCAGGGCGTAGCTCAGCCGGGTCGAGGCGGGCCAGGGCCGGCCCTCGCTGATCATCGGCGTGCCGGCAGGCACAGTCGCCACGCCCGATGCGGCCGGTGCGACCCCCGAGGCCGATGAGGCCGGACCATTGCCACCGCTGGCAGACGCCGCTGCAGAAGCGGCCGTGGCGACCGCGGAAGCAGGGGGGGCAGAGGCGGGAACGGGGGCTGCGGCTGCGGCTGCCACGGTGGCAGACGCCGCGGGGTCCGGTGCGACGGCTTCAGCGGGGGTCTGGCCGGCCGAGGCCGCCTGGACCGCGGCGAGGGCGCGTTCACGCAGCGCAGCCTGTTCTGCGGCGATCTGCTCGGCGGTCAGTGCGCGGGCCTGTGCCGCACCGGGGCGTGGGGGGGCGGGTACGACGGCCGCCGGCTTGGCCGCCGCTGCGGGGGCCGGCGGCTCGGCCTGGGCCAGGCTGCGGGTGTAGGCGGCCTGGATGCGCTGCAGCGGCGGAGCGGCGGGGTCCACCGGTGCGATCAGCTCGCCCACCTGCCGCCCGACCAGGGCGTGCAGCACCAGCGTGACCAGCAGCGCCACCCGCCCGGCGCGCCGCCACCAGGGCGGCGTCAGGCGGGCGGGGTTCCCAGCCATGCCTCGCGGCGGCGGCGCTCGGCCGCGCCGGCCTTGGGCTGCACCGACAGCACCACCGCGCCTTCGGCACCCGCCGCACTGGATGCACCAGCGGGCAGTTCGAGCGCCAGCACGCGCCGGTCGCGGCTGACCAGCAGCGGCAGCGCCCGGGTGCCAGCAGGGTCGAAGGCGCCGTAGAGCGTCAGGTCGTCGATCTTGCCCAGCCGCCAGCCGTCCAGCGCCAGCAGCTCGTCGCCAGCGGCCAGTCCGGCCCGCTCGGCCACGCCGCCGCGCAGCACCGCCTGCACGGTCGGCCCGCCGGGGCCGTCACTGGTGCGCGCACCCAGGCGCTGGGCCAGGGTGGGGGCCTCGCGGCTCCAGCCCACCGCCGCCGAGGCAAGCAGGCGCTCCAGCGGCAGTTCACCCTTGCCGTGCACCCAGTCGGCCAGCTCGGGGGCGAAGTCGCGCCGGCCCACCGCCTGCAGCGCCGCGGCGATGTGGGCCTCGCTGATCGGCCCGCCCTGCTCGGGCGCGCCGCCCGCCGCGACGCTGCGCGCGCTGGCCTCGCGCCACAGGCGCTGCATCACGGCGTCGAGCGTGCCGCGGCCCTCGCTGCGCAGCGTCAGGTCCAGCGCCAGCGCCACCAGCGCGCCCTTGGTGTAGTAGCTCACCGTGGCGTTGGCGCTGTTCTCGTCCGGGCGGTAGTACTTGATCCAGGCGTCGAAGCTGGCCTGCGCCACCGACTGCACCGCCCGCCCCGGGCTGCCCAGCACCTGGTTGGTGGTCTTGGCCAGCAGCTTGAGGTAGCGCGGCGCGTCGATCAGGCCGGTGCGCAGGAGGAAGAGGTCGTCGTAGTAGCTGGTGAAGCCCTCGAAGAACCAGAGCAGCTCCGTGTAGTGCTCGCCGCTCAGGTCATGCGGCGCGAATTCGGCCGGGCAGAGGCGCTTGACGTTCCAGGTGTGGAAGTACTCGTGGCTGATCAGGCCGAGCAGGGTCACATAGCCATCGCTCGCGGCCGCAGGCCGGCCATCGGGCGGTGGCGCCACGGGCCGGCGCGGCAGGTCGCGGCGGTTGCAGATCAGCGCGGTGCTATTGCGGTGCTCCAGGCCGCCATAGCCATCGTCCACCGCGTTGAGCATGAAGACATAGCGGTCGAAGCCCGCGCGCGTCTGCCCGACGTCACCCGGCGCACCGTGCCAGAAACGGATCTGCGCCTCGCAGATGCGCCGGGTGTCGGCCAGCAGCCGCTCGCCGTCGAAGCCCGGGGGCGCGCCGGCCACAACGAACTCGTGCGGCACGCCGCCCGCCTCGAAGGTGCCACGCCAGAACGCCCCCAGCTCGAAGGGATGGTCGATCAGCGTGGCGTAGTCCGCCGCCTGCCAGCCGCCCGCCAGGTCCCCCGCCAGCCCGGTGGCCACCTCCCAGCCGTCGGGCAGGCCGGCCAGCGTCAACGTGTGCAGGCCGTCCTCGTGGCCGGCGCAGCTCAGGCAGACGCTGGTGCCGTTGAAGAAGCCGCGCTGGCTGTCCAGCCAGGCGGTGCGCACCGAGCGGTCGAGGGCGTAGACGCGGTAGCGCAGCTGCAGCGCCCCGGCGTCAGGACCGGCGCAATCCACCTGCCAGCGGCACTTGTCGAGCGGCTGCACGCTGCAGGCCTGGCCGGCCTGCGTCGCTGCCAGGCCGCTGAGGTGGCGGGAAAATTCGCGCACCAGGTAGCTGCCAGGGATCCACACCGGCAGGCTGACGATCTGCCTCGGCTGGGGCGCGGCCAGCGTCAGGGTGACGTCGAAGTGGTGCCCGTGCCGGTCGGAGAGATCGACGCGGTAGTGCACCGGCGCCGTCGCGGCAGGGGTCTCGGCACGGTTTCGGCGGCGGGTGGCCATCGGCGGTCCTCGGCAGTCCGGGAGGGTTCGTTCGCAGGTTCTCAGGTGCGCGCAGCACCCAGGAAGCAGCTCAGCGTCGCCACCACGGTCAGGCGGAAGCGCAGCGTCAGCCACGGCGACAGGCCATGCGCCGGGTAGGTCCGGCGGTCCACCAGGTAGCAGGCGATCAGCACCAGGCCATCGATCACCAGGCCGGCATAGGCCGGCATCACCACCGCCACCCAGGCCAGCAGCGCGGGCACCACCGACCAGGCGAAGGGCGTGGGAGAGGGCACGGCCCCGCGCATGCCCAGGCCCCAGTGGATGCCGCCGAGGAAGGAAATCACCACCGCCGCGTAACCCGCCAGCGCCAGCACGACATAGGGGTGGGCGTCCTCGCGCACGATCAGCGACAGCAGCGCCCCCAGCACGAAGGGCAGGAGGCCCAGGTAGCCCAGCCGCAGCGCCACCGGGTTGGGTGGCGCCAGCGGCTGGCGCCCAGGGTGGCGGGGGGTCTCGAGGGAGGGCAGCGGGGGATGGGCGGACACGGCGGACTCGCGGGGAGCGAGGAAAAGCGGACGGCGGTGGCGATTGTCGCCGCTGCACGCCCGGGCTGCAGGCGCAGCGTCTCGGCCACAGCGCACGCCGGGTGCGGGCCAGATCGCTGGCTGCACCGCTGGCCGGCTCGCGGGCGCCCAGGCCCTCAGGGCGCCAGCCAGCGCCGGCCGCGCGCGTCGAACATCGCCCGGCGGTGGCCGAGCGCATGCACCTCCAGCCAGTCGATCGACTGCACCTGCAGCGTCATCACGCCGAAGTGCTCGCGCGGGTGGTCCACCTTGCCACCGGCCACCCACTCACTGCCCGGCGCCAGCGGCGAGAGGTAGTCCTGCGCCGCCGGGCGGTGCTTGATGGTGGCCCAGCGCGAGGTCACCTGCAGGCCATCGCAGGCCACCTCCACCTCGCCGCGCAGGCGCAGCTGCCAGCCCAGCGCCGCCGACCAGCACACCAGCGTGGCGCGCCGGTCGCGCTGCAGCTGCGCCACCTTGGGTGAGCGGGTGTCGGTGTAGATCACCAGCTCGCGTGTCTCGGGATCGACCTCGCGCAGCACCACGAGGCGGGCATCGGCGCCCTCCGTCCCGCTGGTGGCCAGCACGCAACGGCGCCAGCCGTGATCACGCTCGCGCACGCTCTGCACGAGTTCGCGCCACACCTCGCTCTCGATGGCGTCGAGGTCCACCAGCCGCTGCACTTTCTCCAGCATCGCCCGCTCCCGCACAGCGCCCCGCCCCAACCCATCTGAGGCGCCGCGCCGCGAAGGTGGAAAGTACACCGTGCCCACCCCGGCGGACGGCGGGGTTTGCCAGAACCGCGGCCCCTTGCGCAGGGCCAACCTTACCGAGCGTCAATTTCGCCCGCGCAACGCGCAGCAGCCCTTGGGCAGGACACCGGCCTTGCGGCACACTGCCAGCCGCTGTTACGAGGCTGTAACCTCACGTTCCGGCCGACCGCCCCGCCCAGTCCCGGCCCAACCCGTCCGAGCGAAGACCACCATGCCTGCGAACCTACCCGATTCCCGTCAACGCCGCGAGCTGCTGGGCCTGGGGCTCGGCCTGGGCACGCTGCTCAGCGGCTGCGCGCCGCTGCCCCAGACGCCCGAGGACCGGCAGCCCCGCTTTGCCTACGGCGTGGCCTCCGGCCAGCCCATGCCGGACCGGCTGGTGCTCTGGACCATGCTGACCGGCAGCGGCTTGCCGGCGCAGGCCGAGGTGCAGTGGGAGCTGGCCAGCGACGAGGGCTTCCGCGACGTGGTGGCGCGCGGCAGCGAATGGGCCGAGGCATCCTGGTCGCACAGCGTGCACGCCGAACCGGGCGATCTGGCGCCGGGGCGCTGGTACTGGTACCGATTCACCGCGCTGGGCCAGCGCAGCGTGGCAGGCCGTACCCGCACCGCGCCAGCCGGCGACGAGATGGCGCCGCTGCACTTCGTGACCGCCTCCTGCCAGCGCTGGGACCACGGCCACTGGGCCGCCTGGCGCCACGTGGTGCAGGAGGCGCCGGAGCTGATCGTCTTCCTGGGCGACTACATCTACGAAAGCCCTGCGCTGGCCGGCCGCATCCGTGCCCACAACGCCCTGCCCGACGGCCGCAGCTGCCGCACGCTGGCGGACTACCGCGCCCGCCACGCGCTCTACAAGACCGACCCGGCCCTGCAGGCCGCCCACGCGATCGCGCCCTGGGTGATGATCTGGGACGACCACGAGGTCGAGAACGACTACGCCGGCCTGCAAGGCCAGCACCTGCAGCCGGACTTCGCCGCTCAGCGCGCCGCCGCCTACCAGGCTTACTGGGAGTTCCTGCCTTTTCCGAAAGCCGCCCGGCCCACCGGCGAGCACATGCGCATCACCGCCCGCTTCGACTGGGGCCGGCTGGCCAGGCTGATCTGCGTCGACGGGCGACAGTACCGCGACCCGCAGGCCTGCTCCAAGCCCGGCCGCGGTGGCTCCACCACCGTGCGCCAGGCCGAATGCGCAGCGCTCGACGATCCGCGCCGCAGCCTGCTGGGCATGGCGCAGGAGCAGTGGCTGGCCGAGTCCTGGAACACCACGAAGCGCTGGAACCTGCTCGCCCAGCCCACGCTGATGTCGCGCGCCGTGGCGCAGGACCGCTTCGACCCCGAGCGCGCCCAGGTCTGGACCGATGGCTGGGACGGCTACGCCCCTGCCCGCCAGCGCCTGCTGCAGACCGTGCTGGACCGGCGCGTGAGTGGCTGCGTGGTGCTCAGCGGCGACGTGCACGCCACCTACGTCAGCGAGCTCAAGGCCGACCCGCTGACGGCCGGCTCGCCGCGCGTGGCCACCGAGTTCTGCGGCACCTCCATCTCCAGCCACGGCTGGGCCCAGTCGCGCACCGACGCGCTGCTGGAGATGTACCCGCTGACGCGCTACGGCCGCGCCGACGAGCGCGGCTACCTCAGCTTCCGGCTCGAACCGCACCTGCTGCGCGCCGAGGTGCGCAGCGTGCTGGACCCCAACGACCCCGCCAGCGGCATCCGCACCGCGGCCCGCTTCGCCGTCGAGCCGAGCCGGGCGGTGGTCCAGCGGGCCTGAGTGACGGCGGGCCGCGCGCGGGCGATCTGGCGATCGGCCCGGGCGTTCAGTTCGCCGTCGGCGAGGCACTCCAGTACACCGGTTCGGCGTAGGGGTAGTTGCCCTCGCTGGCCTGCATCTCGCCCGACATCACCCCGGTGGTGGCATTGCGAACGCCCGTGTAGGTGAACTTGTAGGTGACACCCGCATAGGCCACGCTCTGCACGAAGCTGACGGCACCGTCGGCGCTGACCGTGCCCTGCACCGTGCCCTTGGCATCGCCCCAGTCGGCTGTACCACTGATCCTGCCGTCCAACAGTTGCAGCGAGAGCGCATGGGAGAGCGGGTAGTCCACCGAGCCCTGGTAGTTGCCGGTCTGCACGGCCGTGACTTCCGGGCAGGCCTGCGAGGGCGTGCCCTTGAGGCCCAGCACCCGGCCGTTGATCTCGCCGCTGCAAACCACGCCGCCGGCCTTGAGGCGCTTGACCTCGATGTCCATCGCACGGCCCGAGTTGGGGTTCTGGCTGCGCATGGTGTTGCAGTACCTGGCCATCGTGGTGTCGTTGCCATCGCCGTCCAGCCGCACCCCGGCGATCGCGGTGATGATGTCGCCCGGCATCACGCCGGCCCTCTTGGCACGCCCCCCGGCGGCCAGGCCGCGCACCCACACGCCGATCGGCACGTCCTTGCTGGCCACCGAGCCGCTGGGGCGCTGCTCCCACAGCCCGTAGCCCAGCACCGTGCCGGAGCCATCGGCAAAGCGGTAGTACATCTCGCCCGAGAAGCCCAGCGCCAGCACGTCACGACCGGCCATCAGCTCGGTGACGATGTCCTTGGCGGTGGTGGACGACAGGGCGAGGTAGCGGTTGTCGGCGCCGGTCGCGTAGTGGATGCCGACCACGGTACCGCTGTCGAGCTTGATCAGCGGCCCACCCGAGTTGCCGCCGTAGCTGGTGGCGGTGTGATAGAAGGCATCGGCCGACGCCCAGTAGGTATTGCGGAACAGCACATCGGTGTTGATCGTGCCTTCGGTGAGGGTGTAGGGCGCGCTCTGGTCGGTCGAGCTCACGTCACCCGGGTAGCCGGCCAGGCCGACTTTCATCGAGATCCTCGGCGTGTTCACCGACCAGGGCAGGGCGGGGTAGGGGCTACCGGACACCAGCTTCAGGGCGGCCAGGTCCTCGCACTCGGCGATGGCCACCAGCTTGGCGGCCACCGGGCGGTCCCGGCCCGGGATGGTCACCATGACGCTGCCCTGGCCGGTCACGACGTGGGCGTTGGTGACGATGCGGCCGCTGCTGTCGTAGATGAAGCCGCTGCCGCGCGAGCCGTTCGGGTCCTCGACCACCGCCAGGCCGTTCGGCTTGTACTCCGTTCCCTGGGTGCGGATGAACACCGTCGAGGCCCGCGCATCGACCTTGATCTCCTCGACGCGCAGCGTCGTGTCGGCCGAGTAGAACGTGCCGTCCGGCCGCTTGTAGGCGGACTTGCTGGTGTCGCTGGGCGGCGGCGTGGTCGCACCGCCGCCGCTGTCGCCACCGCCGCCGCCGCAAGCGGTGAGCAGCAACAGGGAGCTCAGCAGGCTGAGGGTGAATGGACGGTGCAGGGCGGGCATGGGTTCCTCCGGGGCCGGACAGGGTGTTGGATGGGGTCGGTCGGCACTTCATGGGCCGGTGTGTGGATCCTCCTGCGATGGCCTCCGCAGCTCCATATGGGCCACCCCATACGGCGCAACACCGCCGTCCGGCGCGCGCAGGCGGCTCACTAAAATGAGAAAACCGCCCGCCCCGCATGAGCCCGATCTGGCCGACCGATCCCTTTCCTCCCCTGCTGCTCGGCGGCATGGCCCTGGCCTACCTGCTGGGCCGTATGCACCGGCCGCACCGGGGGGACCGGCGCGAGCTGCCCGCGCAGATCGACGCTGCGCCGCACCAGGACGCCGAGCTGCTGCGCGAGGCGGCAGCCCGCCAGGCCGATGCCCAGTCGCTGGCCCAGGAGGTCGCGTTCCGCCAGGACATCGAGGAGTCGGTCGACGTGGGCCTGCTGGTGATCGACCGCGACGGCGTGCTCACCTGGGTCAACCGGGCCTTCTGCGCCCTCTCGGGCTGGCCACGCGAGGCCCTGCTCGGCCTGAGCGCGCCGCTGCCCTGCTGGCCGGCGCCGCAGCGCGACGCCCATGCCACTGAACTGCGGGCACTGCTGACCGGACACGCGCCCACGCAGAGCCGCGTGATCGAGTACGAGCGCCCGGACGGGTCGCGTTGGCAGGCCCGCGTGCAGGTGCGTGCCCTGGGCCGCGGCGACGGCTGGATCGTGGCCTGCAGCGACGTCAGCCGCGAGGTCGAGGACCAGCGCCGCATCGAGGCGATGAACGAGCTGCTGCGCCGCCAGTCCGCCGTGCACCTGCTGGGCGAACGCGCCGGCGAGCTGCTGCACAAGATCTCCAACCACGCGGCGGCCTGCTCCAGCGCCTGCGACGGCATGCAGGCCTGGCTGCAGCAGGGCCGCGCCGACCGCCTGGCCGACGGGGCGCGGCTGGCCGCTCGGGCCGCCGCCGACATGCAGGCCATCGTGGAGCGCTTTCGCCCCTGGCTGCGCGCCGAGGTGGCCTGGGAGCGGCTGGCGCTGCATGAGGTGGCTGCCGACGCCCTGGCGCACCAGGCCAGCCTGGCCGCAGTGCACGCCGTCCGGCTCGAACAGAACGTGCCACCCGACCTGCCCACCGTACTGGCCGACCGCCTGGCGCTGGGCGAGGTGCTGGGCAACCTGATCGCCAACGGCATCGCAGCCATGGCCGACACCCCGGCAGCGCAGCGGCTGCTCACGATCGAAGGCCTGCTCTGCGAAGGCGCCGATGCGGTCGAGCTGCGGGTGCGCGACCGCGGCCACGGCATCCCGCCCGGGCTGCAAGCGCGCGTGTTCGAGCAGGGCTTCACCACCCGGGCCGGCGGCACCGGCTGGGGCCTGTACATCTGCCGCCACTGGGTGGAAGAACTCGGCGGGCAGCTCGACATTGCCCACAGCGCCGGCATCGCCACCGATGGCGAGGCGCAGGGCACCACCCTGCGGGTGCGCCTGCCGCTGCACGCCCGACCTGCGCCGCCACAGGCCGATGACTGAATCCGCCCACCCGAGCGACCCGTCCGGCCAGCCGATGGTGCACGTGCTGGACGACTACGCCGACTTCCGCGACGGCCTGGTCTACAGCCTGCAAGCGCATGGTCTGGACGCGCGGGGGCACGCGAGCGGCGAGGCCTTTTTCGCGGGCTACCGCTGGGGCTGGCGCGGCGTCATCACGCTGGACATCGACTTCGAGCCACCTGGGGCGGCCAGCGGGCTGCAGATCTTCGACCGCCTGCTGGCGCTGCGCTGTCCGATGCCGGTGATCTTCCTGACCGGCCCGCACGGCCACGACGTGCGCCTGGCGGTATCGCAGGTGACGCGGCGCGCCGACGTGGACTTCTACGCCAAGCAGACCGCGCCGGCCGAGCTGCGTGCCGCCATCGGCCGGGCGATGGCGCGCGAGCCCCTGCTGCGCGAGCGCGCCGAGCAGGAGCGCCGCCTGCTGCAGATCGTCGTGGCCGAGCTGACACCCGCCGAGCGCGAAGTGCTGGCGCGCGTGCTGCGCGGCCAGACCAACTACGGCATCGCCTGCGAGCTGGGCAAGGAGGAGGGCGTGGTCGAGCTGCAGCGCGCCAGCGGCCTGCGCAAGGTGCTGGGCGAGCGGCGCTCGCCGCAGGCGCTGGTCGAGGAGCTCAAGCCGCTGATCGACGCGCAGGGTGCCAGCGACCTGGTGGACCTGGCGCGGCGCGAGCTGCGCGAGCGCCTGGCGCTGCTCAGCCCGCTCCAGCAAGGCCTGCTGGAGGCGGCGCTGGCCGGGCGCAGCGATGTGCAGATCGCCCGCCAGCTCGGCTGGCACGACGAGGCCGACCGCGAGCGCCGCTGGCGCCCCCGTGTGCAGGAGGCCCTGGACGATGCGCTGGCGCTGCTGCAGGCGCGCTCGACCACCCAGCTCAGGCGCTGGCTGGCCTGGCTCGATCAGCGCAATCCGGGCGACCAGGGCGATCAGCGCGACGGCTGATCTGCGGCATCAGAGCTGCCGCGTCTCGAAGGTGCTGCAGTCCTGCATGCGCCCGCTCTCGTAGCCGCGCTGGAACCAGCGCACGCGCTGGGCGCTGGTGCCGTGGGTGAAGTTCTCCGGCGCCACGGCGCCACCGGCGTTGCGCTGCAGGGTGTCGTCGCCGATCTGCGCAGCGGCGTTGAGCGCCTCCTGCAGATCCCCGGCATCCAGCCACTGGCGCGCCTGTTGGGAGTGGTTGGCCCAGATGCCGGCAAAGCAGTCGGCCTGCAGCTCCAGCCGCACCGACATCGCATTGGCCTGCGCCTCGCTCATGCGCCGGCGCGTGCCGTCCACCTTGTCGGTGATGCCCAGCAGGTGCTGCACGTGGTGGCCGACCTCGTGCGCCACCACGTAGGCCTGGGCAAAGTCACCCGGCGCACCGAGGCGCTTGCGCATCACGTCGAAGAAGTCCAGGTCCAGGTAGACCTTGCGGTCGCCCGGGCAGTAGAACGGCCCCATCTCGGCCTGCCCGACCCCGCAGGCCGAGCGCGTGGCGCCGCGGTAGAGCACCAGCACCGGCTTCTGATACTGGCCGCCCGCGGCACGCAGGGTCTGCTCCCAGGCGTCCTCGGTGGAGGCCAGCACGGTGGAGACGAAGCGCGTGGCCTCGTCGCGCTGCACCGGCGCGCCGGGCGCCGGCCGGCTGACCTCGGTGGGTGCCGGGCCACCACCGGCCAGCAGGCCGAGGATGGTCATCGGGTTGATGCCGAAGATCCAGCCGGCCACCAGGGCGATCGCCACCGTGCCCAGGCCGACGCCGCCGCGGCCGACCGGCAGGCGCACCCCGCCCCCGCCCAGGCCACCACCGCCCCCGCCGCTGCGACGGTCCTCGATCTGGTCGCTCTCGCGCTGGCCTTCCCACTTCATCGCCGCACTCCTTGCAGGCCGGCGCTCCGCTCGGGCCGGTTACGCGTGAATTCTGTCACTGCGGCGTTCACCGCGTGAAAAGCCCCCGCGCCAGCGCCACCGCCAGCAGCGGGATGAGCAGCATCACGTGGGCAATGACCATCACCCGGCGCCGCACCACGTTGACCTCGTCGGGGGCAGGCAGGCGACCCTCGCTGCGCCACTGCGCCAGCCAGCGGGTGTAGGCCCGCGTGTTCGGCCAGGCTGCTGCCCCCAGCGCCAGCAGCAGCGTCAGCTTGGTGTGCAGCAGCGGCTGGCTCCAGTACCAGCCGGCACCCTTGACGCCCCAGAAGCTGCGCGCCAGCCCGCTGAGCAGCAGCGCGGCCCAGCAGATCCAGAGGATGCGGTCGACCCGCAGCAGGCGCTCCAGCACGGCGGCGTTGAGCCACTCGCTGCGCGCGAGCGCGGCCTGGCTGGTGACGAAGACGACCCAGCCCAGCACACAGGCCAGGTGGGCGTAGGCAAGCAGGGCTTCGGTCCACATAGGCAGGGCAGTTTAGGGGCACCCTCACCCGCGGCGCCACCACGCCATCGAGGCCATGCCCAGCAGCGTCATGGCCAGCGAGCCCAGCACGTGGGTGGCGATCGCCGCACCCGCCCAGCCCAGGCGCCCGGCCTGCAGGAGGGTGGTCACTTCGGCCGAGAAGGTCGAAAAGGTCGTCAATCCACCGAGGAAGCCAGTGATGACGAACAGCCGCCACTCCGGCGGCAGGTGCGGCTGCTGGGCAAAGAAGGCCAGCGCCACGCCGATCAGGTAGCCGCCGACCAGGTTGGCCACCAGCGTGCCCGGCGGCAAGGTGGGGAACAGGCCGTTGAGCCCGATGCTGAGCAGCCAGCGCAGGATGGCCCCGAGCGCGGCGCCGAGGCTGATGGCGAACAGGGAGCTGAGCATGGCAACGGCAGGGCAGGGCAGGGCAGGGCAGGTCGGGGATCGTCAGGGCGGCACCACTATATCGGCGCTGCCACCCGCGGCGGGCACCGGCCGGCGCGGATTGGGCATCATCCGGGCTGTCGAGAGCCAACGCAGCCGGAGCCACCATCCTGGACACCGCCCCACCCCTGATCGCCGAGCAGATGGCTGAACGGATCGCTGGCCTGAACCGCGCCTGCTTCTGCGCCAGCCTCGACCCTGCCGCGCTGTCGCGGGCGCTGGACGCCGAACTGGGCCGCCCCGGGCTGGCCGAGCTGGTGCGCGAGCGCTGCCCCTACCTCTTCGCCGCCCAGCCGGTGTTCGTCGCGCCCGGGCAGGTCCACCGCATGGCGCAGGTGGTGCGCGCGGTGGAAGCGGCGGCGGCGCTGCCGGCCTGGCGCGAGCGGGCGCTGGCCGACGCACCGGCCATCGCCCGGCTGCCCGCGCCGGGGGGGCCGCGCGGGGTGTTCTTCGGCTACGACTTCCACCTGGCCGAAAGCGGCGAACTGGGCCTCATCGAGGTCAACACCAACGCGGGCGGCGCGATGCTCAACGCGGTGCTGGCGCGCGCGCAGCGGGCCTGTTGCGAGGACATGACCGCCTTCGTGCCCTCGCGCGAGCAGGTGCGCCAGTTCGAGGACGCGCTGGTCGCGATGTTCAGGCAGGAATGGGCGCTGGGCGCGGCGGCATCGGAACGGCCGCTGCAGACGATCGCGATCGTCGACGAGGCGCCGTCCACGCAGTACCTCTACCCGGAATTCCTGCTCTTCCAGGGCCTGTTCGAGCGCGCCGGCCTGCAGGTGTGCATCGCCGACCCCAGCGAGCTGGCCTGGCGCGACGGCCGGTTGTGGGCCGGCGACCTGGCAGTGGACCTGGTCTACAACCGCCTGACCGATTTCTACCTGGAGCAGCCCGCAAGCACGGCCCTGCGCAGCGCCTGGGAAGCCGGCGCGGTGCTGCTCACGCCCCACCCGCAGGCCCATGCGCTGCTGGCCGACAAGCGCCGCCTGGCCTGGCTGAGCGATGCCGGCGAGCTGGCCGCCCTGGGCGTGCCCGCCGAAACCCGCGACCTGCTGCTGGCGCACGTGCCGCGCACCGAGGTGGTGAGCCCCGAGGCGGGGGAGCGCCTCTGGGCGGCGCGCCGTGGCCTGTTCTTCAAGCCCGTGGCCGGCTACGGCAGCCGCGCCGCCTACCGGGGCGACAAGCTCACCCGCCGGGTCTGGGGCGAGATCCTGGCCGGCGACTACGTGGCCCAGGCCCTGATCGCCCCCGGCGAGCGCGGCGTCGACGAGGCCGACCCGGCCCGCCTGCTCAAGTTCGACCTGCGCGCCTACGCCTACGCGGGCCGCGTGCAGTGGCTGGCAGCGCGGCTTTACCAGGGGCAGACGACCAACTTCCGCACCCCGGGCGGCGGCTTTGCGCCGGTCTACAGCACCGTGGCACCGCCATCCACCGACATCGCCGGGCCAACTCCCTGAGCCCCATGAGCCACCATCACGACCACCCGCACGGGCATCCGAACGAACACGGCCACCGCCACGGCCCCGTCAACCACGACCGCGCCTTCGCGCTGGGCATCGTACTCAACCTCGGCTTCGTCGCCGTCGAGGCCGGCGTGGGCTGGCACATCGACTCGCTGGCGCTGCTGGCCGACGCCGGGCACAACCTCAGCGACGTGGCCGGGCTGGTGCTGGCCTGGGGCGGCGCGCTGGCCGGCCGGCTGCGCCCGGATGCGCGCCACACCTACGGCTGGCAGCGCGCCAGCATCCTGGCCGCCTTCGCCAACGCCCTGCTGCTGCTCGTGGCGATGGGCGCGCTGGCCTGGGAAGCCGTGCAGCGGCTGAACGCGCCCGCGCCGGTGGAAGGGCTGACGATCGTCTGGGTCGCGGCGCTCGCCATCGCGGTCAACACCGCCACGGCGCTGCTCTTCCTGCGCGGACGCGAGCACGACCTCAACATCCGCGGCGCCTTCCTGCACATGGCGGCAGACGCGCTGGTGTCGGTGGGCGTGGTGGTGGCCGGCCTGCTGGCCTGGCGCTTCGGCTGGAACTGGCTGGACCCGGTGGTCAGCCTGCTGATCGCGCTGGTGATCGTGGTCGGCACCTGGGGGCTGTTCCGCCAGTCGCTGCACCTGCTCTTCGACGGCGTGCCCGAGGGCATCGACCTCGGCGAGGTGCAGGCCCTGCTCGAAGCCCTGCCCGGCGTCGAGCGGGTGCACGACCTGCACGTCTGGGCCATGGGCACGGCGCAGACCGCGCTCACCGCCCACCTGCTGATGCCCGAGCAACCGGCCGACGACACCTTCCTGGCCGAGGCGAGCCGCCAACTGCACGAACGATTCGAAATCGCCCACGTGACGCTGCAGGCCATCCGCACGCCGTTTACGGCGTCTTGCCACGGGGCGGCGCGCTCTGGTTGACCACCTCGCGCTTCGGCTGGGGGAGGTCACCGGCGGCGCGGTCGCCGCCCGGATCACGGCCAGCCACCCAGCCGAAGGAACCCGCCGACACCTGCAGCGCCTGCGCCAGCGCCAGCGTATGCGGGTGGGAAGGTTCAAGCAACATCCAGGCACGCCACTGCAGCGGGCGCAGGCCACGTGACTCGGCCACGGCAAGGGCGCGACGGGCATGCGCCTGTACCAAGGCCAGGCGGCCGTCGAGCTGGGCACAGCGGGCTGCCTGCAGCAGCGCATCGGCCAGCACCTCATCCAGGCACCAGCGCCCGGCCATCTCGACGAGCCGTTCGGCGTGCGTGCGGGCAGCGGCGGCGTCGCCCTCTCCCAGGGCCAGTTCGGCCTGCGCCCACAGGAGGCGTACCACGGCCAGGGGGCGGTGGAGGGCTTCGGGCACGGCCAGTGCCTGGGCCATGAACGACCGGGCCGCCTGCAGGTCGCCATCGGCCAGCGCCGCCAAGGCGGCACAGGCCCGCCACTGGGCCACCCGCACCGGGTCCTGGTCGGCCGACAGGCAGCCGAGCGCCCGGTCGAGGCTGCGTCGCGCTGCCGGTGCCTGCCCGCACTGCAACTGGAGCCGGCCCAGGCGGTGCTGGCATTCGCCCTCGAACAACCGGGAGTGCTGATCGAGGGCCAGCTGATGGGCCGCGTGCAACTCGGCGGCGGCCTCCTGGGCCCGCCCCTGGCAGGTCAGCACCGCCGCCAGGTTCATGCGCGACAGGCACTGCGCATGCGGCACGCCCGCCCAGGTGGTCAGCCCGCGGCGCAGCCAGTGCTCGGCCGCGGCGACATCGCCGCGCGCCCACAGCGCCACCGCATGGTCGTTCTCCACCATCACGTAGCGCGCATGGTCCGGATGGTCGCGCAACACCTGTGCAAAACCGGCGATCGCGTCGTCCAGGCGCATCTCCGACCAGGCCAGCATCGCGGCATAGACGTTCCAGGTGACGTTGGCCGGGTTCTCGCGGCGCCCGCTTTCCAAGGCGGCGCGCGCCTGGGCGAAATCGCCACGGCGCGTGCTCACTTCGATGACGATCTCCAGGGCATGTTGCCGCTCCACGGGCTCCGCGTCGTCCAGGATCGGATGCAATCGGTCGACATGCAGCGCCGCCTGCACCAGGTCGCCCCGGTAGATCGCGTTGTCGGCCAGCCCGGTGTGCAGGCGCACCAGCAGCGTCTGGCGCTGCGGGCTGTGGGGCAGGCCGGCGGTCTCGGCAAGCAGGGCCTCCAGCGCCTGGTGCCCGGCAGCGAGGTCCGACAGCAGCAGGTGCTCGGCCACCGCAGCGCGTGCGCGCATGCGCAGCAGCGGGTCCTGCGCCTGCTCGGCGATGCGCCGGCAGCGCTCGGCTGATTCCTCCAGCGCCCCCAGCTGGCGCCAGGCCTGCGCGGCCCGCAGTTCGGCCACGAGGGCCCGCTGCGCCTGCCCGGCCGCCCGCCAGTGCTGCGCCACATGGTCGGCACCGGCCAGCCCGGTGTCGCCGCCCAGCCGCTCCAGGGCGGTCGCCACCTCCGTGTGCCACTGCCTGCGGCGGCGCGGCGGCAGCGCCTGCAGGACCGCCTCGCGAAGCAAATCATGCGCGAGTTCGTCGCCGTGCAGGAAGCCATCCTTCTCCAGCCGGTCGCAGGCCGCCGCGAACTCCTCCTGCGGCAACCCGGCCGCGTCCGCCAGCGCCGTGGCCGGCAGCCCGGCATCGGCCGCCACCGCCAGCAGGCCCAACGTGCGTCGGGCGGCCTCGGGCAGCCAGGCCATGCGCTTGGTGATCGCCAGTGCGACCCGCGGTGGAACGGCCAACGCCGCGTCGGGGCCCTGCTCACCGGTGTCGTCGGTGCCCGCGGCATGGGCCGCCCGATGCCAGCGCCACAGCTCCAGGGCAAAGAAGGGGTTGCCCGCCGCTCGTTGCACGATGGCCTGGAGCGCGGCGGCATCAAGGCCGGCAGCGGGTGCGGCGGGTGCAGCGGACGAACCCCGCGGCCGGTCGATCCTGGCGCGCAGCAGCTGGCCGATCGCCGCGTCGTCGAGCAACGGCAGGCTGCGCGTACGCAGCAGGCCAGCGTGTTCGAGCATGCGTTCCAGCCCCTCCAGCTCCGCGCCGACCGCGTCGGGCCGGCGCGCCATCACCACGGGCATCTGCCGCTGCACCACGGCGTGGCCCAGCCACTCCAGCGTGAGCGGATCCGCCCACTGAAGGTCATCGACGACGACCGGCATGCCCAGCAGGTCCAGCACCTGGCACAGCGCCTCAAACAGGCGCAGCTTGCCCAGCACGGGGTCGAATGGCGGCGGAGGCTCTGCCGCGTAGTCCGGCACGAGGCGCGCCAGTTCCGGCAGCCAGGCCGTCAGGTGCGGCAGCAGACGGGACCGGTGCTCCCGCAGCAGCTCGATCCACGGGTGCAGCGGCAAGGTCGCCAGCGTCTCACGGCCCTGCAGCCGCGCTGCCTGCGGCCAAGCCAGCGCCAGCAGGGCCGACTTGCCCAGCCCGGCGTCGCCGATCAGCAGCGTGGCCCCCTGGTTGGCAGTGCGCAGCCAGGCCAACTCGGCCGCGCGCCCCACCAACTCGGCGGCCAAGGGGAGCGCTTGCCGCGCAGCGACGGACAAGGCCGGCGCTGGCTTGGGATCGCCCGTCGCGGCCGGGTCCGCTGGATCAGCCGGTTCAGTCGACCCCACCGGCTCCATCCCCGGCGGCAGCGGCACGCTCTGACCGTGGCGATCGTCCGCGGCGTGGATGCGCGTGTACAGCGCGTAGCAGCCCGGTGACGGCCGGGCCCCCAGGCGTAGTGCGAGCGCTGCCTTGCAGGCCTCGTACTGCGCGATCGCCGCGCTGCGCTGCGCCGTCTCGGCCAGCAGCCGCATCAGCAGCATGTGGGCCGATTCATCGGCGTCATCGATGTCGAGCAGCACGCGGGCATGGCCGATGGCCTCCTGCCGGCCCTCCGGCGTTCCCGCTGCCTCGGCGTGCCGGACCAAGTCGCGCCGCAGCGTGGCGACCTGGCGCTCGGTACGCTGGCGCATGCGCAGCAGCCAGCGCTCGAACTCCTCGCCCAGGGCCCCGTCGAAACCCTCCATGAACGGCCCCCGCCAGGCCTGCGCCGCCCGGCAGCACCGGGCGTGGTCGGCGGGCGTCAATGTGGGAGCCCCGCTGGCCGCCAGCGCGTCTTCCAGGTCGGACAGGTCGACGTGCACAGTCTGAGCGGGCCGGTTCACCAACCCGACCTGGCGGGCATCCACGTCCAGGCAACCGGGCAGCCGCTGCCTGATGCGGCTGAGCGCCACCCGCAGATTGGCCCGTGCCACCGCCTCGTCGCGCTCACTCCACAGCAGCGCTGCCAAGCGCGAACGCGTCACGGGTTGCACCTGAGCAGCCAGGTAGAACACCAGGGCCTGGCTCTTGAGCGGCAGGGGGCTGGTCAGGTCAACACCGTCGAACTCCAGGACCGGCTGACCCAGCACCAGGATCCGCAACCGCGGCATCGTCGCTCTCCTCGGGAATTGTTCACACCCCAGGTGAGCCTTATAGCGCGTTGACGGCAATTCGACGAGGCGCGAGCGGCAAAACCGGCAGAAATGAAACCGGGCAGGTCACTGACCGGGAAGCCCCGCGGAGCCCGGCACCCGTCCTCGCCGTCTCCGAAGGGACTGCCGGCATCGCGCCGCACCGCCACAATCGCTCACCTGACCTCTCCACGCCCATGAGCACCCTCACCCTCGTCCGCCATGGCCAGGCCTCCTTCGGCGCCGCCGATTACGATCAGCTGAGCGAACTCGGTGCCCGGCAGTGCCGCCGCCTGGGCGAGTACTTTGCCGAGCGCGGCATCCGCTTTGACGCGGTGCTGATGGGCAGCCTGCGCCGCCATGCCCAGTCGCATGCCGCACTGGCCGAGGGCCTGGGCGGCACACCCGCGCCACTGGTCTGGCCGGGGCTGAACGAGTACGACAGCGAGGCGCTGATCCGGGCGGTGCTGACCCCCGACGAGTTCGACCGCATGGCCGCCGACCGGAGCCCCGAGGGCTACCGGGCGCACTTCCGCGTGCTGCGCACGGCGCTGAACCGCTGGGCCGAAGGCGAGATCGAGCCACGGGGCATGCCGAGCTGGCGCGACTTCGTCGGCAGCATCGTCGGCGCACTGGACCTGGTGCGCGAGCGCCACCATGGCGGACAGGTCCTGATCGTCTCCAGCGGAGGGCCGATCGCCACCGCGGTGGCGCAGGTGCTGGGCGCGCCGCACCAGACCGCCGTCGAGCTCAACCTGCGCATCCGCAACAGCGCGGTGACCGAGTTCAGCTTCACGCCCAAGCGCCACATGCTGCAGAGCTTCAACGGCATCCCGCACCTGGATGCGCCCGCCTACGGCGACTGGGTCAGCTACTCCTGAGCTGGCTCCTGGGCCAGGGCCACGCCGAGCGTCGGCGCCCGGCGCGCGGCCAGCGCGGCATCCAGGTCCAGCCCCTTGTGCACCTCGGCTTGCAGCAGCTCGCAGGTCAGGCGCACGTGCGCCTCCAGTGCCAGCGCAGCGCGGGCCTCCTGGCGCGCGATGGCGGCACGGAAGATGTCCTCGTGCTCGCGGTGCACGTCGCGCTGCAGGCTGGCCATGTCGACGAGCCGCATGGCCAGGTAGCGGTAGCGCTCCGAGTGGCGATAGAGGATGCCGAGCATGTACTTGTTCCAGGGCGAGGCGTAGGCCGCGATCAGCGCCTCGTGGAAGGCGCGGTTGCAGCGCTCCCACTCCGCGACGACGCGGCCCGTCGGGCTGAGCTCGGCGCGGCTGAGCGCCTCGAAGGCGTCGATCAGGTCACGTTCCCACTGCGCATCGCCGCGGCGGATCGATTGGCGCAGCGCCTCGGTCTCCAGGAAGACGCGGTTGGCGGTGACGTCGGCCAGGTCGGCCATCGACATCGGCGCGACGCGAAAGCCGCGCTGTCCCTCGGCCTGCACCAGCGCATCCGACACCAGCAGGCCCAGCGCCTCGCGCAGCGTGCCGGCGCCCACCTCGTAGCGGTCCTTCAGGTGCTCGACGCGCAGGCGCTCGCCCGGCGGCAGTGCACCGGTGACGATGTCGTGGCGCAGCCCCAGGTAGGCGCGCTCGGCCAGGGTGCGCGGCGCCTCGTCGGGGACGTGGAAAGCGGCGAGGAATTTCTCGGACGGGAGCATCGCGGCGATCCTACGCGGCGTCAGGTTGGATCGGCCGGAGCGGGCGCAGGCGAACCAGAGACCTCGGCCGCCCGCTTGAGCCGATAGGCCAGCTGCGGCCGGGTGATGCCCAGCCGCCGCGCCGCCGCCGAGAGGTTGCCGCCGGCCGCGCTCACCGCCGCCTCCAGCACGCGCTGTTCGAGCTGGTCCAGCGACATCCCGCAGCCCAGCACGCGGTCGAGCAGGTCGCGCTGCTCGCGCGAATCGACATCGGCCAGCCGGCCCTGCGGGCCCAGGCCGGCCTGGCGCTGCGGCTCGGGCGCCTCGGGGAAGACATGCTCCAGCTCGATCGGTCCGTCCTGCGCCGCCAGGATCACGCCGCGCTCGATCAGGTTCTCCAGCTCGCGCACGTTGCCCGGCCAGGGGTGCGTGGCCAGCGCCTGCATCGCCCGCTCGCTGATGCCGGCGATGCGCTTGCCGTGCAATGCACTGAAGCGGCTGAGCATGCTGCGCGCCAGCGTCTCGATGTCGCCGGGGCGCTCGCGCAGCGCGGGGATGCGGATCGGGTAGACGTTCAGCCGGTACAGCAGGTCGCGGCGGAAGCGCCCCTGAGCGACCGCCGCCTCCAGGTCGACGTTGGTGGCCGCGACCACCCGCACGTGCACCTTGCGCACCGACTCGCTGCCGATGCGCTCGATCTCGCCCTCCTGCAGCGCGCGCAGCAGCTTGGCCTGCGCGGCCAGCGGCATCTCGCCGATCTCGTCGAGGAAAAGGGTGCCGCCGTCGGCGCGCTCGAAGCGCCCGGCGCGCGAGGCGTGTGCGCCGGTGTAGCCGCCCTTCTCGACGCCAAACAGCTCGGCCTCGATCAGCTCACCCGGCAGCGCCGCGCAGTTGACCGCGACGAAGGGCGCCGCGCGGCGCTCCGACAGCTCGTGCAGCGCACGGGCAAAACGCTCCTTGCCGACGCCGGTTTCGCCCGTCAGCAGCACCGTCACCTGCGTGCCGGCGGCCTTGCGCAGCAGCTCGTAGGCGCGCCGGAACGCTGGCGCCTGGCCGATCATCGCGCCCTCGGCGCCCGGCTCCAGGGTGGAGCGCAGCGCCTCGACCTGCTGGCTCAGCGCCTCGATCTTCTCCAGCAGCGAGTCGGACTCGAAGTAGACCCGGTGGGTCTCGCCATCCGGCCACTCGTCGATCGGCCGGCCGACGATCTGGCAGTGGTCGGCGCCGCAGGCCGCGCAGACCGTCTCCTTGAACAGCACCAGCCGGCCCATGAAGGCACTGGTGTAGCCGCTGGCATAACCCAGCAGGATCCAGCAGGCCGGCTCTTCCGCCAGGCCCAGCCTCTCGCGGTGCGCGTAGGCCTCCCAGGAATGGTCCCAGCGGTACTCGCCGTAGAACTTGCCGGCGTCCAGGTCGATGTCGGTCTGCACCGGCGTGACCTTCGCCGCGCCCTCCAGCATGTGCAGCTGCGGGCCAACCAGGAACATCTCGTTCCAGGAGCGCTCGCCACGCAGCCGCTTGGCGAACTCGGCGTCGCGCAGCCCGCTGGCATAGCCCATGCGCGTGAGCACCCGCTTGGCATGCGCCGGCCCCACCGAGGTGATCAGGTCATGGCGCAGCGCCCCCAGCGCCGCGGTGTGCAACAGCACCATGCGGCGGTCGCCCAGCCAGATCGCGCCCTCGTCGGGCGTGAAGCGCAGCAGGCCGCGCAGGTCAGCGTCGGCGGGGTACTTCAGGTGGGCGTCCAAGGGCGGCGGTCTCCTGCGGCGTGACGAATCACGAGGGTGTTCGTCCGAATAATCTCGATATTCTGGCCGGCTGCAGGGGACTTCGTGCCGGGCATCAACCCGAATCGAAGGACGGGCTTCGGCTCCTACACGAAGCGGTCGAAGTGGATCTGAGCGAAGGGCACGCGCTGGCGGACCATCAGCAGGTCCTGCACCGCCTCGACCATCGGCGGTGGGCCGGCGAAGTAGTGGTCGTAGGCGTCGAAGGGCCGACCCAGCGCGGTCAGCGCCGCCTCGACCTGGGTGTGCACGAAGCCGGTGGGGCCGTTCCAGGCCGAGCCCTCGGTCGGGTTCGACAGCACCGTGGTCAGCTGAAGGCGTCTTTCGCCCCGCAGCGATTCGACCTCCGCGGCAGCGCCGAGCTCGGCCAGCGTGCGCAGCCCGAGGAAGAAGTGCACCCGTCGCGTTCCTGCTTCGGCCAGGACGCCGCGCGCCACCGACAGCATCGGCCCCAGGCCAGAGCCGCCAGCGATGCAGACCACGTCTCGGCGCGCGTCCGGTGTACCCGGACGCAGCCAGGCGTGGCCGTAGGGGCCGTCCAGCTCGATGCTGTCGCCCGAGGCGACCTCATCGAACAGGGCGTTGCTGCCCCGCCCGCCGGGCACGCGGCGGATCATGAAGCGCCAGATCCCTGCGTCGGCGGGCTCGCCGGGCGCATCGCTGAACGAATAGGCCCGCGCGCCCTCGACACCCGGCGGGTAGAGCAGGGCGTACTGGCCGGCGCGGAAGGCCCCTTCCACCGGCAGGCCGAAGGTGAATTCGCTCAGGTCCGGCGTCACGGCGCGGCGCGTCAGCAGCGTGGCGCTCACGCGCTGCGCCGCCGGCAGGCCGCTGGGCTCGGAACCGGCGGGGCGCACGCGGATGGTGCAGTCGCCCTGCGGCAGCGACTGGCAGGCCAGCCGCTTACCGCGCCGCCGGTCGCGCTCGGACAGGCCGGGGGCCTGCTCCCAGAGCGTGGCCATCAGGCCGTCGAGCAGGTCGAAGCGGCAGCCGCCGCAGCCGCCGACGCTGCACTCGTAGGGGAAGTCGAAGCCCGCGCGGAGCGCGCCGCGCAGCAGGCTGTCCTCCCCGGCGGCGACCTCGAAGGCCGGGCCGTTCTCGATCTGGACTTTCACGGCGTCCTCACAGCGCACTCTCCGGCTTCACAGCCCAAGCCCCAGTCGGAACTCGCGCGTCGCGGCCTGGGCGCGCTGCGCGCCGTTGGCCATGTCCGGCAGCGCGCCGCAGTAGGCGGCCATGGCCGCATCGGCCAGCGGCTCCCATTTCGCCACCCAGCCGGCCAGCACCTCGCGATTGGCTTCACGGTCCGCGGGCTGCTCCAGCGCCATGCGGGTCAGCGCGGCGGCCCAGCGGCGGTGGCGCTGCGCGTCCTGCAACTGCGCATCGGTCAGCAGGCCCAGCAGGGTGTCGCCGTTGTGGCGCGCGGCTTCGCCGAGGCCGCGCAGCAGCGTTTCCTCGACAGCGGGGCGGATCACCAGGCTGAAGGCGGTGAAGCTCTCGGCCCAGTCCCAGGCCACCAGCGCACGCTCGACCAGCTCGCGCCAGCCCTGCCAGGCGCTGTCCTGCTCCCAGTAGCGGCGCTCGTCGGCGCCGAAGCCAATGTCGCCGAAGGTCTTGGACAGCTCTTTCGTCCGGTACGCGGTGTGCGTGAGCCAGCGCAGCGAGTCGGCGGTCTGGTAGGTGGCGCAGTTGGAGATGGTGGAGGCCGGCGCCATCTGGCAGAGGTAGGCCGAGGCCATCTGCAGCGTGTGGAAGAGGTAGCGCGAGGGGGTATAGAGCCGCGCCAGGCTGCCGGCCCAGGTGCGCTCCAGCATGGCGTCGTGACCCCGCGAGGAGAACTGGTCGAACAGGCCGAAGACGTAGGTCTCCTGCCCGTCCTGCTGCAGGTTGTAGGTGCGGTAGACCATCTCGTCCGGGTCGCGGAAGGCGTTCCAGTCCGGATGCTGCAGCGGCGAGGCGTTGCGGTACCGCTTGAACCACTGCGCCATGTCGAAGTTCGGGTCGAGCTCGAAGGGCGCGTCCGGGTTGTCGGTCGAAAAATGCAGGTTGGTCGAGACGATCTCGTACTCGCTGGGCTTGCGGCGGCGGCCGGCCAGGTGGCTCCAGGTCTTGAGCGGCTTGAGGACTTCGGGGGCGTTCATGGGGCGTGTCTCCTTCGCGTGGCTGGCGGCGCTGGCTCAGAGCGTCTTTTCGTAATAGAAGCGGACGTGGTCCTCGGTCGTCTCGATGCGCCCCGCGAAGGAGGCGAGGTTCACCTCCAGCTCGGACATCTTGAAGGGCCGGCCCAGCGCGCGCTCCAGCGTGTCGCGGCGCAGGATCAGCTCGCCCTCACAGTCGATGCGCACATAGGCCAGCTTGTCGTCCACGCGGATGGTCTTGTCCGGGTTGTCTTCCTCGGCGGCTTCCACGACGCCGGCGGTGATGCCGCAGGCGCGCAGCACCGGGCCGACGCGGTTGTTGCGGTAGGCGTCGGCGGTGGATCGGTCGTTGCTCATGGGTTGTCCTTTTATGTGTGGGCGAACAGGGGCTTGACCCCGTCCACCGCGATCAGCACGTCATCGCCCTCGACCTTCACCGGGTACTCGGCCAGCCGGCAGTCGCCGGGGTTGATGCCGGCACCGGTGCGCGCGTCGAAGGTCCACTGGTGCGCGCGGCACATCAGCGCACGGCCGTCGAACTTGCCCTCGCACAGGGGGATGTCCTGGTGCGGGCAGATGCCCTGGAAGGCACGCAGCTCGCCGCCCTCCAGGCCGACGACCACGATCACGTGCTCGCCGACCTCCACCTCGTTCATCTCGCCCTCCCACACGTCGTCGAGGGTGCAGACTTTCTGGAACG
>Ga0073899_10000200_pt1 | contig 54694 bp, 43 predicted proteins | sample KloWWTmetaKNB5Ph_FD_88975 | JGI IMG/M metagenome (GOLD analysis project Ga0073899, IMG submission 88975) | Active sludge microbial communities from Klosterneuburg, Austria, studying microevolution and ecology of nitrifiers - Klosterneuburg... | ecosystem: Engineered > WWTP > Aerobic digester >... | reverse complement strand
CGCAATAATGCAAACAGTTCTCATTCGCACATGATGACGCGCGCGCCCCTCTCGATGTCGCTAAATAGCCGCTGACTGAGCCTGCTGGTGTTGCTCGTCGGCCTGGCTATGGCAACGTTCGCGCAGGCCACCGAAACTGACACGCAGACCAAGGCCAAGCAGCTGTGGCAGCTGCTGGACTATCTGGCCGTCGACTACGGCGGCGCAGTGCGCGACGGCAAGGTGATCAGTGCCTCTGAATACGCGGAGATGCAGGAATTTGCACTCACCGCGCAGCGCCAGCTCGATGAGTTGCCCGCCTCAGCCGCCCAGGGCTCGTTGCAGCAGCGCGCGGCGCAATTGCGCGCCGCTGTGGCCGCCAAGGCCGAAGCCGTCGCCATCGCGCAGTTGGCGCACGGCCTGGCCGATGACGTGCAGAAGGCCTATCCGTTTGTCATGGCGCCTGCCGTGCTGCCTGACCTGCAGCGCGGCGCGGTGCTGTACCAGCAGCAGTGCTCGGCCTGTCACGGCGCAGGCGGCCACGCCGATGGGCCGTCGGCCGCAGCGTTGCAGCCACCGCCGACCGATCTGACGGATCGCGAACGTGCTGCGCAGAGAACGCCTTTTGCCCTGCACCAGATCATCACCAACGGCGTCGAAGGCACGGCCATGTCCAGCTTCGCCGCCTTGCCCGAAGCCGACCGCTGGGCACTCGCCTTCTTCGTCGGCACCCTGGCCTACAGCGATGCCGACAAGGCGGCCGGCGCCAAGCGGTGGCAACCCGGGTCGCCGGCGCGGCAGGCCATTGTTGACCTGGCGGCGCTGACACAAAGTTCGCAGCAGTCGCTGGCGCAGCGCCTGGGCGACGCCGATGTGGCGCGCGAGCTGACGGCGTATCTGCGCGCCAACCCGGCGCAGGTCGAAGCCGCGCCGCAAGAGCGCACCGCCATTGCCAGGACCCGGCTTGAACAAAGCGTCGAGGCCGTTCGCACCGGCGATCGCGCTGCCGCTCGCAAGCTCGCGTTGTCGGCCTATCTCGACGGTTTCGAGCCGGTCGAGCCTGCGCTGGCGGCGCGCGACCACGCGCTGTTCGAGAAGATCGAGGCCGGCATGATGGCCTACCGCGCACACGTGCAAAGCGGCAGCCTCGAGCAGGTGCAGGCCAGCGCGCAGCAGCTGCTCGCGCTGCTGAGCCAGGCTGATGCTGCGCTGGCACCGTCGCAAAGCGATGCCTGGGCTTCTTACGTCGGTGCGCTGACGATCCTGCTGCGCGAAGGCCTGGAGGCGCTGCTCGTGGTGGTGGCGATGATCGCCTTCCTGAACAAGGCGCAGCGCCAGGACGTGCTGGTCTACGTGCACGCCGGCTGGGTTCTCGCCCTGGCGGCTGGCGGCGCCACCTGGTTCGTCGCCACCTATCTGGTCAGCATCAGCGGTGCCAGTCGCGAGTTGACCGAAGGCCTGTCGTCGTTGTTTGCCGCCGCCGTGCTGCTGGGCGTGGGCATGTGGATGCACCGCAAGAGCGTGGCCGGGCGCTGGCAGACCTACCTGCACCAGAAGATGTCGTCGGCGCTGACCCGGCGCACCGCATGGTTCCTGTTCTCGCTGGCTTTCATCGCGGTGTACCGCGAGGTCTTCGAGACGGTGCTGTTCTACGCCGCGTTGTGGACCGACGGCAACGGCTGGCCGCTGCTTGCAGGCCTGGCCAGCGGCGGCGTGCTGCTGGGCATCATCGCGGCGGTCTTGCTGCGCACCAGTGCGCGATTGCCGATCGGCAAGTTCTTCGCCGCCAGCTCGATGCTGATCGCGGTGCTGGCGGTGGTGCTGGCGGGCAAGGGCATGGCGGCCTTGCAGGAGGCAGGCTGGGTGCATGCGACCCCGGTGGTCTTTCCGCGCATCGACGTGCTCGGCGTGTTGCCCACCTGGCAGACGCTGCTGGCGCAAGCGCTGGTGCTGGCGCTCGTGCTGGTCGCCTATTTCGCGAACACGCGGCCCATGGCGTCGGACCGGCACGCCGACACGGCGCCGACCTGACGGCCATGACGCCGGTGCCAGAAAGTCTGGGCGCTGGGGCCTGGGGATGACGCCATCGAGTGGCCGCACCGTCCAGGTCGGCAGCCTCATTGTTGTGAGTCAGGGCCTCGCCGCGCAAGCATCGTTGCCGAGCTACGCCACGGCCGGTGTCGCGGGCAGCCTGGGGCTTTTGGGCAGCAGCACCGCAACGACACCGAGCAGCGGCAGATAGGCGATGGACTGGTAGACGAATTCGATGCTGGTTCGATCGGCCAGAACGCCGAGCACGGCAGCGCCAAGACCGCCCATGCCGAACGCGAAGCCGAAGAAGAGCCCCGAAACCATTCCGACCTTGCCGGGTATCAATTCCTGCGCATAGACCAGGATGGCGGAGAACGCCGACGACAGGATCAGGCCGATGAGGACCGTGAGCACGGTCGTCCAGAACAGGTTCGCGTGCGGCAGCAGCAGCGTGAACGGCGCAATGCCAAGGATCGAAAACCAGATCACGGGCTTGCGGCCGACCCGGTCCCCCACCGGTCCGCCGAGCAGCGTGCCCAGCGCGGTCGCGAACAGGAACACGAACAGGTGCACTTGCGCATCCCGTACCGACACGCCGAACTTCTCGCTCAGGTAGAACGTGTAGAAGGTGGCGAGGCCTGCGACGTAGAAGTACTTCGAGAAGATCAGGACCAGCAGCACGGCGATGGCGCCGAGCACGGTCTTGCGCGGGTAGGGCGACGCTTCGGGTGCGGGCCGTGCGCGGCCTCTTGTCGTGTGACCGAAGGCATACCAGCGACTGACGCGCGAAAGCATGAAGATGCCCAGCAGCGCAAAGCCTGCGAACCACGCGACGGCATGCTGACCGTAGGGCACGATCACCAGCGCGGCGAGCAGCGGCCCGATGGCGCTGCCGGTGTTGCCGCCGACCTGGAACATCGACTGCGCAAAACCATGGCGCCCGCCGGACGCCATGCGCGCGACCCGGGATGATTCGGGATGAAACACGGCCGAACCCAGGCCGACGAACGCGGCGGCAAGCAGCAGCGTGGCGTAATTCGGTGCAAAGGCGAGAAACAGCAGGCCGCACAGGGTCGACGTCATGCCCAGAGGAAGCGAATACGGCATCGGCCGCCGGTCGGTATACAGACCGATCAAGGGCTGGAACAAGGACGCCGTGAGCTGGTAGGTGAGCGTGATGAGCCCGATCTGCGTGAACGACAGCGAGAACGTGCCCTTCAGCACCGGGTACAGCGCCAGGATCAGCGACTGCATCATGTCGTTGATCAGGTGCGACGCGCTGAGCGCCCCGAGGATGCCGAGCGCCACCGGTTTCACCGCAACGGCAGCGTCCCGGGGTGCTGTGGCGACCGGCAGAGCACCGGGATCAAGGGCGGTGGTCGAGGGGCGGTTCATGAAGAATTTCGCTTCTGTTCGTGCCGCAGTCGGCAAGGCTGTTGAAGGTGCGGGTCTCAATCGAAATCGGCGGCGTCGTGGCGCTCGTGCAGCTGGCTGGCCGGGTCACCCCAGCTGCGGTTGACCCTGCGGCCGCGTTGCACGGCCGGCCGCTGCGCGATCTGGTCGGCCCAGCGCTGCACGTGGGTGTACTGCTGCACCTGCAGGAATTCGCCGGCCTCGTACAGCAGGCCCTTGGCCAAAGCGCCGTACCAGGGCCAGACGGCGATGTCGGCGATGCTGTAGTCGTCGCCTGCCAGGCAGGGGCTTTCGGCCAGCCGGCGATCGAGCACGTCGAGCTGACGTTTGACTTCCATCGCGAAGCGGTCGATCGGGTATTCGAACTTGGCCGGCGCGTAGGCGTAGAAATGGCCGAAACCGCCGCCCAGGTAGGGTGCACTGCCCATCTGCCAGAACAACCACGACAGGCATTCGGCGCGCTGCGCGGGGGCGGGCGGCAGCAGGGCGCCGAACTTCTCGGCCAGGTACAGCAGGATCGCACCCGACTCGAACACGCGGATCGGCTCGGGCCCGCTGCGGTCGAGCAAGGCCGGGATCTTCGAGTTCGGGTTGATGGCGACAAAACCAGTGCCGAACTGATCGCCTTCATTGATGCGGATCGGCCAGGCGTCGTATTCGGCGCCGGCATGACCGAGCGCCAGCAGTTCTTCCAGCATCACCGTCACCTTCACGCCGTTGGGCGTGGCCAGTGAATACAGCTGCAGCGGGTGCCGGCCCACGGGCAGGGCCTTGTCGTGTGTCGGCCCCGCGATCGGGCGGTTGATGTTGGTGAACTTGCCGCCGCTCTGCCGATTCCAGGCCCAGACGGCGGGCGGTGTGTAGGCGCTTGAATCGGACATGCCGGATGCTCCAGGGTGGTGGCCGCTGCGACGCGCTGGGGCCGCTCAGCCCGCGGCAAAGCCGCGCAGACGCTGGCCGATGGTGGCCTCGGCCTCGGCCATGATGCGGTCGATCAGCTGTTTGACGGTAGGCACGTCGTGGATCAGGCCGGCCACCATGCCGCAGCTCCAGGCGCCGGCGTCCATCGCACCCTCCAGCATGATCTTCGGGTACACGCCGGCCACCTCTTCGATGATGTCCTCGAACTTCAGCTGCGCGCCCAGCTCGCGCTCCTTGGCCAGCAGGCGTTCGACGGCGGCGTTGTTCAGCACGCGCTCGGTGTTGCGCAGCGGACGCATCACCAGCCGGGTGTCGAGTTCGCTGGCCGCCACGATGGCCTGCTTGACGGCGTCGTGCACCGGCGCCTCTTGCGTGGCGATGAAGCGCGTGCCCATGTTCATGCCTTCTGCGCCCAGCGCCAGCGCGGCCACCAGGCTGCGCCCGTCGGCCATGCCGCCGCTGGCCACGAAAGGGATCTTCAGCTCGTCGGCGGCGCGCGGCAGCAGGATGAAGTTGGGCACGTCGTCCTCGCCCGGGTGGCCGCCGCACTCGAAGCCGTCGACGCTGACGGCATCGCAGCCGATGCTCTGCGCCTTCAGCGAATGGCGCACCGAGGTGCATTTGTGGATCACCTTGATGCCGGCCTCGTGCAGCGCCGGCAGCCACTTCTGCGGGTTGTTGCCGGCGGTCTCGACGGCCTTGATGCCGCCGTCGATGATGGCCCGGATGTAGCCCGGGTAGTCGGGCGACGCCACCGTGGGCAGGAAGGTCAGATTGACGCCGAAGGGCTTGTCGGTCATCGCGCGGCAACGCTTGATCTCATTCGCCAGCAGTTCCGGCGTGCGCTGCGTCAGCCCGGTGATGATGCCCAGCCCGCCGGCGTTGGACACCGCCGCCGCCAGCTCGGCAAAACCGACGTAGTGCATGCCACCCTGGATGATGGGGTGCTGGATGCCGAACAGCTCGGTGATGCGGGTCTTCATGAACACGGTCTCCTGCGGGAATGAATGGGGTTCAGGGGTACTCAGCCGGCCGCGGCCCGATACCAGCGCACGCCGGCGTCGTCGAGTTCGGCGCTGGCCTCGCCGCGCTGCAGCAGGTGGTTCAGGCAGGCGATGCTCTCGCCGGTGGCCATGCCCAGCAGGCCGACGTCGGCGTCGCCGATCTGGCGCGCGAACAGGGCACCGAAGACGTCGATCGCGCGCCGTGGCTCGCTCAAGCGCCGAAGCAGGCGTTGCAGCGCACGTTCCTGGCCGCTGGCCAATGCGTCCAGCCTCGTGTGCAGGCCGCGGAAGGGCTCGTTGTGCGACGGCAGCACCAGCACGTCGTCGCTGACCAGTTGCCTGAGCTTGGCCAGCGACGCCAGCCAGTCGCCCATCGGATCGGCATCGGGCTCGATCGGGTTGACTGAAACGTTGGATGAAATGCGGGGCAGCACCTGATCACCGCTGATCAGCAGCTTCTGTTCGGGGCAGAACAGGCAGGCGTGTTCGGGTGAATGGCCGTTGCCGACGACGACCTGCCAGCGCCGGCCGCCGATCGTCAGTTCGTCGCCATCGGCAAGCCGACGGTAACTCTCGGGCAGCGGGTGGATGAGCTTGCCGAAGTTGCCGAAGCGCGCGCGGTAGGTCTCGATGGCTTCGTCGCTCCAGCCGGCATGGCGATAGAACTGGATCGCGTCGGGCGGCGCCTCGCGCCCGGTGTCGGCGGCCATCACACGGCAGCTCAGGTATTCCAGCCGCGTCATCCACAGGCGCACGCCGAACTTGCGCGTGATCCAGCCGGCCATGCCGACATGATCGGGATGCATGTGCGTGACGAACACGCGCGTCGGCGCCTGCCCCTCGGGCAAGGCCGCGAAGATGTCGTGCCAGACGGCGGCGCCGTCATCGGTGCGCGTGCCGGTGTCGACGATCGCGTAGCCGCCGTCATCATCCAGTGTCCACAGGTTGATGTGGTCCAGTGCGAAAGGCAGCGGCATGCGGATCCAGTGCACACCGGGGGCGACCTGCAGGCGCTGGGCCCGGGTCGGCAGTTCGGAAAAGGGGTAGACCAGCCGGGGCCGGTCGGCTGGGGTGGCGTCGAGCGATGCGTCTGACATGGGGGCGGGTGCTGCTGTGGTCGCGGGCCCAAGTGTCGCTGCAATCGCGGCCACCACCCGGTCGCCGCGGCGACAGACACATGCCGGTGACATTGGCGCCCCAGCATTCAGCACTTGCCCGCCGGCCTGAACGGAGATTCGATGCCCACCAGCCCAGAGCGAACTGCTGCCGCCGTGGCGCTGAACCGTTTCGGCCTCGGTGTTCGCAGCGGCGAGCTCCTGCCTGCCGACCCCCGGGCTGGCTGCTCGCGCAGTTCGATCGTTACGCACCGGCCACGCCGCCCTGGCAAGCCCAGCCTGGCAGCGCGGCGCTGGTGATCGAGTACGTCGACTACCAGCGCGCCCTGCGCCAGGCCGGCGCCGACACCGACCCCATGCTGCGCCAGCAACAGCGCCGGCAGACCCAGGCCTGCTACCGCTCGGCCGTCGATGCCCGCGTGCAAAGTGCGCTGACCACGCCCGCACCGTTTGTCATCTCTGGGGCCCGACAGTGCGATCGGCCAACGCGCCGCCCGGAATAACCCCGCGCGCCCACGGGGCCTGAACGAGAACCTGGCGCGAGAAGTCCTGGAGCTGCACACGCTGGGCGTGCGCAGTGGCTACGGCCAGCAGGATGTCGTTGCGCTGGCGCGCCACTTCGTCGCCGACACCCCGCCGCCGGCGCTGCGCGGCGCAGCCGAGGTGAATGCCTATGCGCCCTCGGCGCTGCGGTTGGCCAGTGACGATCTGCTGCAACGCGTGCAGCAGCTGTACGCAACCGACGCGCAGCTGCACACGATGTGGACGGCGGCGCTGCAGGCGCGCGGCATGGCCGGGCCGGCGCTGCGCCAGAGCCCGGCCCACCTGGGCGATCTGGCGGCGCGCTTTCTGGTGCAGCCGGCGGGCCCGCGCATCGCCATGCTCGAAACCGGCGGCTGGGACACGCACAGCGCGCAAGCCCCGCGCCTGGCCAACCAGCTGAAGGCGCTGGATGCGCTTCTGGCTGCGCTGCACGTGGGCCTGGGGGCCCATTGGGCCGAGACCTTCGGGCTCGACTCCGAGCGTGTGGCGCGCGCGCTGTTTCCGCCGCAGCCGGCCTTGCCCGCCTTGCCGCGGCTTCTGCGCAGCTGAGAGGGCGGCGGCGCCGGCGAACGCCGCCGCGTGACCAATGGGCGCTACAAGGCCATCCGGCCCGGCAGCGTGATCGCTCAGGGTGACTGCGATGGCCAGGCCAGCAGCGGCAGGCGCACGTCGAGGCGTGATGCACGATCGTCGATTCGCCCGCTGTCGATGCGGCCGCCGAACAGGTGCACCAGGCCCCGCCAGGTTGCGTTGGTGTTGCCCAGCGCCGCTTCTTCGACGCCGTCGTGCGTGAGCGTCAGGCGGTATTCGTCGCGCCCCTGGTGCAGGTGCAGACCCACTTCCCGGGCACCGCTGCGCAAAACCAGGGCAGCCAGCGTTTCCTGCACGATGCGGTACAACGCGGCCGAGGCGTCGGGTCCGAGCGAGGGTTCGTCCTCGTCGGTGCGCTGCGTGATGTGCACACCACTGCGTCGGGCGGTATCACGCACCAGTGCATCGATCGCCGCGTTGAAGCCGAGGTCGTCGAGCATGGGTGGCCCCAGGTCGGCAGCGATGCGTCGCACCGTGGCGATGGCCTGGTCCACGGTGCCGAGCAGGGTCACGGTGCGCTGCGCCGCCTGGGGCAGCGAGAGCACCTTGCCACGGTGCGCGATCTCCATCTTCAGCGCGCTCAGTCGCTGGCCGAGATCTTCGTGCAACTCGCGCGCCACGCGCCTGCGCTCGGCTTCACGGGTCAGCACCGCGGTCTGCGCAACCTGCCGGGTTGTCTCGGCCAAGTGGCGCTGCGTCAGGTCGACCGCCGTGACGCGCAGCAGGGGCTGGCCGTCGGTGCCGTCGCTGCGCAGACTGTCGAGCTGCACCAGCGGGATGTCACCGCCGCGTCGGCGCAGCGCGAGTTCGACCCGTTGCGGCCCGGTCTGCTGCAGCGCGTGGCTCAGGTGCTGCTGCCAGGTTTCGGCTGCAGCCGGCGCGATGAAGCGCACGAAGGGCTGGCCGATCAGTTCCGGCCGCAGCCGTCCGAACAAGCCGGCGGCCGTGAGATTGGCTTCGACCACGAACCCTGTCTCGTTCAGCGTGAGGTAGGCCACAGGCGCGAAGTCGTACAGGTCCACGCAGCGGTCGCGCGCGGCTGCGAGTTCGAACTGGGTGTGCCGCAAGGTCTGGTTCTGAGCCTCCAGCTCGGCCTGATTCATCTGCAGTTCGTGCGCCAGCGCAGCGGCAGACCGCTGGCGCCGCGGCTTGGTCGCTGTCTTGCCGGTCGCGACATCGACCCTGCGTTGGCCCTTTGCAGTGGGGTGCGTCACCGCTGAAACCTGCCCCATCGTTCGACTCCGTGAATGTCAAGCCATTGGCCTGCCGGTTCAGCGTGCACGCTGTTTGCAGGGGCCCGACTGCAGGAAGGTGGGCAACTGAAAGGGAATGTTGATCGGGCTCAGATCGTTCATGGCCGCTCCTGGAGGCAAACGGGAAGGCGATCACGTCGCCAGAGCCGATTCTTCGCGGACCTGCGCAGCATCGCTTGAGTGTGCGCAATGCCGGTGCGCGCGGCGCCACGGCCGCGCGGTGTCTCAGAACAATTCACCAAGCCCGGAGTCGGTGCTCCAGCCCGCAGGCCGTTCAGCGCCGTCGCCCGGCAGCGCATCGGCATGCAGACCGTGGGTCAGGCCGTAGCGGATCAGTGCCGCCGTGCTGTCCAGCGACAGCTTGGCCATGATGCGTGTCTTGTGCGTGCTGATCGTCTTGTGCGACAGGTGCAGCGCACGTGCGATGTCGGTGGCACGCTGGCCGGCGATCAGGCGCTGCAGGATGTCGAACTCGCGTGTGGTCAGGCGCGCATGCGGGGGTTCGTCGGCCGGCTTGTTGAGCTGCATCACGACGCGTTCGGCCAGCGCCGCGCTCACGTAGGCGCCGCCGCTCGCCACCTTGTGCACGGCCTGGATCAACTCGTCGGCCGCGCTGTCTTTCGTGAGATAGCCGTTTGCGCCGGCCTTGAAGGCGCGCAGCGCGTACGCATCCTCGGCATGCATGGTCAGCACCAGCAGCGGCAGCTGCGCGAACTCGGCGCGCACGCGCGCAATCAGGTCCAGCCCGTTCATGCCGGGCATCGACAAGTCGACGATCGCGAGGTCGAAGCGCGCGCGGCGCAGGGCATCGAGAGCGCCGAAACCCGAGCTGGCCTCGGCCACGGTCCAGCCGGCGTCGCTGCAGGTCAGGATGTGCTTGAGACCCTCGCGTACCGTGGTGTGGTCGTCCACCAGCAGCAGATGCAGGCCCTGGGGCGTGGACACGAGGGTCATGGCGTGGCGGCAGCCAGTGGCAGTCGCACCGTGATGCGCCCGCCGCCGCCGACGGGGTTGTCGATGTTGAAGCTGCCGCCCAGCATGTGCACGCGCTCGCGCATGCCCAGCAGGCCGAAGCGGCCGTCGTGCAGGGCCGAGCGGTCAGGGAAGCCGATGCCGTCGTCGCGCACCGACAGCACGATCTCCTGCTTGACACAGCGCAGCGTGATGCGGGCCGCGCCAGCCTGGGCATGACGACCGACATTCGTCAGCGCTTCCTGCACCATGCGGTACAGCGCGATCGTGGTCTGCTCGGAAAGCGCCGCTCGGCTGCATTGCAGATCGACGCTGATCTCGATGCCCAGCTGCGCCGCCGTCTCGCGCGCCAGGGTTTCGATGGCCGCGTCCAGCCCCAGGTCGTCCAGCATCAAGGGGCGCAGGTTGGCGGCGATCCGACGCATCGCGATCACCATCTCGTCGACCATGGCGATGGCATGCGCAATCGTGTCGCCGGGCCGCTTGAGCGACAGCTTGAGGGCACTCAGGCGTTGCCCGAGTTCGTCGTGCAACTCGCGTGCGAGGTGCCGGCGCTCATCTTCGCGCGCGTCGACCAGGTTGGCAGACAGGCGGCGCAACTCGAGCCGGCGTGCGTGCTCGTGACGCTGCTGAAGCCGCCGCGGCGTGACGTCGGTGATGAGCAGATGCACGGCGGCGGCAGTTCCCGGAAGGGTCGAGCTTCGGATCTCCACCTCGCGCCGCTCGCCATCGGCGCGCACCACCGTGCCCTCCACGGCAGCACCGTTGGACTGCTTGCGCAGCGCCGCGTTGATCTGTGTCTGCAGCGCCGCATGCGACCCCGGGTCCAGCAGCTCGGCCAGGCGCCGTCCCGCCAGGTCGCTCCCAACTGCCACACCGGCCAGCACGCAGGCCGCACGGTTGGCATAGGTGATGCGTTCGTCTTCACAGACCCAGACTGCGATCGGTGTCAGCTCGAGCAGCCCGTGCAAGCGTCCGGACAAGGAGGCCACTTCGTCCTGCAGGGCGCGCTCGTGGCTGAGGTCGCGGATCAAGGCCACGAACAAGGGGTGCACCTGATTGCCCGCGCGCAACTCGATGCGCGAGATGCTGGCCTCGGCCGGAAAGACCTCACCGTCGCTGCGCAAGCCCTGGATCGACAGGCCCTCGCAGCGGCTGTGCTCGGCAGCTCCCGATGCCACAAAGCGGCGTACATGCTCGTCATGAGCCGGGCGCAACCCTTGCGGTATCAGCGCCGACAGGGCCTGCCCGACAAGCGGCGTGGCCTCGCAACGGAACATGCGCTGTGCAGCGGGATTCATGGCCACGATGAGCTGCTGGGCGTCCACGGTCACCATGGCCTCGCGTGCAGCCTGCATCACCGCAAGCAGCGGCGGGTCGAACAGTGGCCAAGGTTCACGGGGGGCGGGCAACACGGGGCTCAAGGTGTTCGGCGGTAAGAGGCCCGAGTCTAGTCTTGCCCCCTCGGGCGACGGCGGCGATGGTGACGCCGACGAAGGTGGCGCCATCGCTTGAGCGCACTCCAGATCGGCTCGGCAATCCGGGTCTACACCGCAGCCGGCTGGTGGTCGGTGCGGCGGTGCGCGGCCTGAGGGGCGCATTGGACTTCCCACGGCAGCCGTTGCCTGCGGCCGTCCACAGCCACTGCAGTGGCTGTTCGAAGCCGCCCGCTTTCGCGCTTTACGCGTTGTACGCGCTGTACGCTCAGTGCGGTACCGGGGCTGTGGCGGTTGCCGAGGGCCGGCCGAACGCCGCCGTCGGCGTGGCCACCCGACACCTGCTGGCTGCTGATTCGCGCAGGAAGGCTTCGGCCGCGTCGGCCTTGACAGCCGGACTGAACAGGAAACCCTGGATCGAGTCGCAACCCTTTCGGCGCAGGAAATCCAGTTGTCCGGTCGTCTCCACGCCTTCGGCGAGGACGCTCAGCTTGAGGCTGTGCGACATGGCGATGATGGCGGCGCTGATCTCGGCGTCGCGCGGATCGGATTCCAGGTCCTTGATGAAGCAGCGGTCGATCTTGACGCCATCGAGCGGAAAGTTCTTCAGGTAGAACAGCGACGAATAACCGGTGCCGAAGTCGTCGATCGAGAGCTTCACACCGACCTGCTTCAGTTCGGTCAATCGACGTGCGGCATCGACCGCGTTGTCGGCCAGGATGCCTTCGGTCAACTCGAGTTCGAGGAACCGGGCCTCGAGGCCCGTTTTCTCGAGCACGCGCCTGACGTCGTTGACCAAGGCCGGCCGCATGAACTGCTTGTGCGCGATGTTCACCGCCATGGTGACCTTCGGCAGGCCGGCCTGCTGCCAGGCCCGGTTCTGGCGGCAGGCCTCAGCCATGACCCAGTCGCCGATGTCGACGATGAACCCGGTCTCTTCAGCCAGCGGCAGAAAGTCGTTCGGCGCCAGCAGGCCCCGGACGGGATGCAACCACCGCACCAGGGCCTCGAACCCGGTGATCGCCCCGTCGGCGGCGCTGAACTGCGGCTGGTAGTGCACGACCATCTCCCCCCGATCCAGGGCGTGCCGCATTTCGGTCTCCAGGCTCAGGCGCTCGCCCGCGCGATGGTCCGTGCGCTCGTCGTAGAAGCCGTAGTTGTTCTTGCCCTGCGCCTTGACCCGGTACATGGTGGCATCGGCGTTCTTCAACAGCATTTCAGAGGTTGTGCCGTTCTCCGGGAACAGGGCGATGCCGATGCTGGCGCTGGTGAAGAATTCCGAGGCATCGACGCAGAACGGATCGTGAAATGCCTGCAACAGTCTGGCGGCCATCTGCTGCACGGCCGCACGCTGGCCGACCGAGCGCATCACGATGACGAACTCGTCGCCACCCAGACGGCTCACGATGTCGCCTTCGCGGACGCAGGCCTTCAATCGACGGGCCACCTCGCGCAGCAACTGGTCGCCGGCATCATGGCCGAGCGTGTCGTTGACGATCTTGAATCGATCGAGATCGAGAAACATCACGGCGAGCGAACGGCCGCCGTCCCCGGCGGCCTCCAGCGAGGCCTGCAGGTGCTCGGTCAGGCGGACCCGGTTGGGCAGGTGGGTCAACGCGTCGTGGGTTGCCTGGAACGACATCTGCTGGCTGAGCAGCCGGGCCTTGCTGACATCGTGCCGCACGAGGACGAGTCCCGTGGTCCGGCCTGACGCGTCGCGGATCGGTGCCGCCGATTCGTTGATGGCGACGGTGTCGCCGCGCCGGTCCATGAACAGCGACTTCTCGTGGTGCAGTACGGGGATCCCGCTGCGCAGACAGCCGAGCGCCGGGTTCTCGACCTCCTGTCCCGAGGTTTCGTCGAGCACCTTGAACAGATCCGCGATCGACCGACCGACCAGATCCTTCTCCGACCACCCGCTCAGCCGTTCGGCAACCGGGTTCAGGTAGTCGATGGTGCCGTTTGCGTCCGAGGTCACGACCCCGTCGGCGATCGATTCAAGCGTCACCAGCGCGCGCTCCTTCGAGGCTGCCAGCTCGTGCGTCCTTTCTTCGACGACCTGCTGGATGTCGGCGTTGCGGCGCTGCAGATCCTCGGCCCGCGCCCTGATCGAACGCGCCAGGGACACCAGCATCGTGGTGAAGACGCCACCCGCCAGCAGTGCGAAGAGCAGGGACCGGAAATTCAGATCCTGCCAGTGAATGTCCTGCTGGAAGCGGACCAGGAAGTGCTGGTTGCCGACCACCACGTCGCGATCGCGCATCAGCGTGCTGAACATCCAGCGCCCGGCCGAAGGGGCTTCGGCAGACACCTGCCGCGCCAGGGCGACGCAACGGCCGGGGTCGAGCGCCGGGCGAGCGCAGACCGCCACCGACATGTTCGGGTTGAGCGGCCGCGACATTGCGAGAAGTCGGCGCGCGTCCACCTTGACGGCGACGAGGCCGCTCACGAGTTGTCGCCGCTCGGTGACGGCATCGGGGCCCGGCTTGGGCTTGTCCGCATAGACCGCCTGGAAGACCAGGTACTCGTCGGCGGCGGCCGTCCGGGCGTCGATGGACGCCGTTGCGACGCCGGTGTCGATCGCCTGTTGCACGAAGGTTCGGGTGTCGGCCTCGCTGAGCAGGTCGAGGCCGAGCCGCTTGGACGTCAGCGGAGTGAAGGGCTTGAAGAAGACGATCGGAAAGTGCTGCTCATGGCGATCGGCCGGCACGTACTCGCCACCACGCTGGTTGTTGATGCGAAAGGACGGATAACCTTCCGCATGCTTCGATCGCTCGAAGGCGTCGCGCTCGTCGCTGGCAATGCGCGGCAGGTACATCACCTCCTTGGCCAGCGCGTTCGTCGTCAGCGCGTCGTTGCCGACGATCTGGAAGGCGTCGGCATCCACCGACTTCGAGGCGTCGAACAGCAGCCGCATGCCGTGCAGCATCTCGTTCACCGACGTCAGGCGCTGCACCAGGTTGTCTTTGACGGCACCGACCCCGATGCCGAAGGACGCTTCCTCGTCCTGGATCAGCCCCTTGACGGCCAGACTCATCAGGCCGGCGGTGATGGCCACGCCCAGAACCAGTGCCAGGCCGATCAGCGGCGGCGCCGGCAACCTGGCCAGCCAACGGCTCATGGGCGATCGGCCTTCAGGGCCTGGTGCACCAGCCTGGGAGGCAGTTCGATACCCGCCTGATGGGCCAGCGTTGGGTTGACGTAGGTCTGCCAGCGCCGATTGACCACGATCGGCAGGGTGCCCGGCCTGGCACCGCCAAGAATGGTGCGGGCGAGGTGCGCCGACCACTCGCCCTGCTCTTCGGCGACCTTGGTCATGGCAAGCACGGCCAAGGGCGCCATCCAGTCGTAGTTGGTGACGGTCAGCTTGCGCGTGCCGGCCAGAACGGCCCGGTGCGCACCAGCGCTGTCCCAGTCGGCGATGCCTGCGTTGGTCCCGAGGACAACGAAGTCAGCGTTCTGCGCGGCCACGAACGCCGCGGTCCACTCGGCCATCGTCTTCACGAACGACGCGCTCAGCTTGATGCCACCCAGCGCGTAGGCTTCGCGGTTCTCCTCGAACTCCTTGCGCTGCGTGATCACGTCGGCGGCCAAATAGACCCCCGAGTTCAACTGTCGAACGAGGCTGCGCACCTCCTTCATCAGCGGTTTGATCGGGGCGATCTCGATCATTCCCGTCACGTTGGTGTACGGGTAGCCATAGGCACTGACCGAGCCATTCACGCCGCAGAAGATGATCGGCAGCGGCGCGTCCTTGTAGTACGGCTTGACCAGGTAGAGCGATGCCGCGTCGTCGCAGGCAATCACCACGTCGGGGCGTGTGCGGTTGATGAGGTCGCGCGCCTCCGCCGCCTTGCGCCGCGCGAACTCTGCATCGGTATGGCGATTGGTGTCCAGGTAGAACCGGGACAGCTCACAAGACCCCTTCAGGCCCGCCTCGATGCCCCTCTCGATACCGTCGTTCCATTCGTAGCCCTTGTGGTACGAGGAGACATAAAGGCAATTGGCAGCCTGGCAATCGGCGGAACAGAGCAGGGCGAGGACAGCGAGTGGCAGCAGCTTGCGGCCACGGCGCCATCCGGCGCTCAGCTGGCGCGCGCTTCGCGGCGCAATCGGTTCACGATCTTCATTCATCCGGAGGCCTCGGTGGCGGTTGCCGGCAACGGGTCGTCGGTGGCGGCTGGGACGAACCCTGAGTCATTTTCGGCCGGGCAGCACCCTGCTTGACCGCGGCGCCGCGCCTGCTCGCGCAAAAGTGCCGGCAGTTCCACATGCGCCGAATCCGCCCGCGAGCGCCGAGATGTGGCGCACGGCCGCTGCCGGCAGCGCCCGCGCGGCGGGAAGGGTCAGTTCAGCCTGTCGTCGGCAGCTGGGCGAGCAACTGCTGGACCGCAAGCTCTGCCGCTTCCAGCGCCCCTTCGAGATAGCCACCGTGCTCGCAGGCCGACTCCGTACCCGCCAACCACAGCCGGCGCTGCCAGCACCCGGGCATGGCCGCGTGGGCGCCGTAGGCGGGGTGGGACGGCGGCGCCGTCTCGTCGTCGCTGGTGGCGATGAACGGGTCGTCCGCCCAGTCCTTGTAGAAGGTGCACAGCGGCGCCGCCGCGTCGGGTCCGAACAGTCGCTGCAGTTGTGCGAGCGCGGCCTGATGGAGTTGGGCGCCGGCCTTTCGGCGCACATCAGCGGGCACGCCGACGAATCCGAACAGCGCGGGCTGGCCGCCCGGTTCGGTCGCGTCGTGAATCTCCACCAGCGGCCCGACGCGGCTTTGCGCCTGGCCCGACAGGCCGGCATCGCGCCAGAACGCACGCTCGAAGACCGCCACGAACTTGGCCTGCGCGGCCATCCACGTCGGGACCGCCGACCAGCCGTCGATGACGGCATCCGGCAGCGGTGGATCGAAGGACACCCGCCACGCCAGCAGACGCGGCGGCAGCGTGCAGATGACCGCCGTCGCACGCAGGCGCCTGCCCGGGCCCCCGTCGCCCGCGGCGATGTCCAGCTCAAGGGCGCCATCGACCCGATGCAGGCCGACCACGCGATGGCCAAGCCGGACGCGGCCGGGGTCGATGTGCGATGCCAGCGCGGTGATGAGGCTCGCCATGCCGCCGCGCAGGCGCATCGATCCGGCCATCGCGGGGCTGTAGGCCATCCGCTGGCGATGGCCGAGCGAGGGCTCGAACAGCGCAGCGCCGTCGGCAGGCTGCTCGAACGCATGAAGACCCAGCTGCCGAATCAGCTGCGGCAGTCGGGTCTGCATCGCGGGCCAGTACCAGGTGGGCCCGAGGTCACAGGTGGCGCCGGCAGCGTGAGTCAGCCCCGGCAGCGGCTCTGACAGGATCCGGCCGCCGAGCCGCTGCTGGGCTTCGAGCAGCACGACCTCGGCACCGACCTGTGTCAGCCGCCAGGCGGCATACAGCCCGGCAAGCCCGCCGCCCATCACGACCACCGGGTCGCGATCCGTGTCAAGCAACATGGGCGTTGGCATCGGGCTGGCTGCGCAGGCGGGCCGCCGGATGGTCGGTGCTTGCAGGTTCATGGTGAATTCGTCGGCTGCCAGGCGGCGATGCTGGCATCACGCGTTGGACACGCTGCCGCCAGAACCCAGCGATGCAGATGCATGCTGACTTCGATCGATGCCTGCTGTTGCATGGCACCGCCATGCCATGAAATGATTCGCCGGTGCCGGGCGCGCAGCGCCGGATGCTGGATCGCATCGGCGGCGAGCTTGCGCGCGAGACGCGGTCAGCGCACGCCCTTGCCGATCATCTTCAGGATGTCGTCCAGCGGATTGCCGTCGCGGTTCAGGTCGAGCATGGAGGCGAGTCCTCCCAGGCCACCGCCCGCGCTCGCGCTGCCGCCAGCCTGGCCGCCGCCGAGCAGGCTGCCGAGCAGATCGCCCAGCCCCCCACCGCCCTGCGATGGCTGCTCTGCGGCACCACCTTGCTGCTTCGCCATCATGCCGGCGACCACCATCGCCAGCATCGGCAGCATCTTCTTCAGCAGTGTTGTGTCCAGCCCGGTGCGCACTGACGCGTTCTGCGCTACCGCGCGGCTCACATCCCGGGAACCGAAGATCTGCCCGAGCACCTCGTTGCCTGGGTTCAGGTCGGTCGGCTGGGGGGCCAGTACCTGGTCGAGCAGGCCGCCGCCGCCGAGTTGCCCGAGCAGACCGCCGAGCCCGTCCAGGCCGCTGGGTTGCGACTGCGTCTGCTTCTTGAAGCCGCCCAGGATGGCCGGCAGCAGCGCCTCGGCACCGGTCGCGGCTTGTGATTCGCTGACGCCCAGTTCGCGCGCGATCGCCTGCAGGCCGCCCATCTGGGAGAGGATGTCGGTGAGTTGCATGCGGGTGTCTCCAGGAAGGGGTGATGACGGCCGGCGACGCCGGGCACTGCCCGAGTGTGCGATAAGCCGGACCGGATCAGCCGAGCTTGCCCAGCGTGCCGGTCGCTTCGGCGAGCAGGTAGTAGAACGTGACTCTACCCTTGCGCGGCTCGGCCTTCATCTTCTCGGTCACCACCTTGATCGCCACATCGGCGGCAGCGGGCTCGAGCCCGAGCTTCTTCGCCGCAAAGCCGTCGCGGATCGTCGCCAGTTCCTTGGGATCCGTGGCCGCCACCAGCGAGGAATCGACATTTCGAAGTGCGATGCCGCAGTACGTCACGATCGCCTTGACCGCGGCTTCATTGACCGCGGATGTGTACTTGCTGATGTCGGCTGCGTAGTCGCTCATTCGAAGCTCCTTGAGTGGGTCCGGGAAGTATCAGTGCAAAGCGACATCGGCAAGCTTGCCGCTGCGCCTGACGCGGTTCATCGTAGTTGTCGGTCCCCTATGCGATTTGATCTCAGTCAGTGCTCACGTTGACCACGACGCAGTCCGGTCTGATGGAGCAGGAAGTGCGTGATGGCTCGATGCAAGGCCCACTGCCTGTGCGGGGCCTCGACCCTTGATCAAGGGTTGTACGGTCGCAGACCAGGAACCATGGGTGAGCACGAACCACTGGCGTAGTCGTAGCTGTAGCTGCCACCGCAGCGCGACGCACTGCCTCCACCCGAGTGGGTGTTTGCGGGCCGGTCGTAGTCGGGTGAACGCAGATTGGCCGCTGCACGCCTGGCCAAGGTACTGCCGCGCGCCGCTGCCCGGTCGTAGTAAAGCAAAGCCATGGCCCGGTCTGCCTTGACGCCCAGCCCGAACTCATACATGTAGGCCAGCGCGCGCGCGCCGTCGGCCAGTTTTCCGGCTTCAGACTTCCGGTACAACGCCACCGCAGCCTGCAGATCCTTTGGTGTGCCCAGAGCAAAGTGATAGGCCCGGCCCAGCAGCAGCTGACCATTGGCGCTGCCGGCCTGCGCGGCACGCCTGGCATAGGGAATTGCCGCTTCGTACATCTTCAGATCGGTCAGCGCCAGCGCCCTGCGAAAGTCCCGCTGCCCCGGCATCGTCTGGTCGCTCTCGATTTGCCCACGCGCCGTCTCGTTTCCCAGGCGCGCAGCCTGTTGGCGCAGGCTCTGGGCACGATCGGGATCGAGTGCAACGCCCTGCCCGATGTCATGCAGCGCGGCCAAGGCCACCATCGCCTGCGGCAATCCGCCCTTGCTGCTGGCCTCCAACCACCTGGCCGCTGCGGGCAGATTTTGCTTCGTCTCGTGGCCGAACATCAGCATCATGCCGGCGATGTATTGAGATCTCGCGTCACCCCGTTCCGCTGCGCGCAAGGCGTCCGAAAACCTCGGATTCGCTGCGTGGCTGGACACGAAAGGCAGCAAGGCGATCAACAACACCCACAGCAGCCGATTCATGTCGCAGACCTTTGCGGTGTGATGGATCCTGAACTCCGATTCTCGTCCGCCCCGCGGTATCCCGCTCATCCATCGGTGCGTTCAGCCGAGCGCAGTATCGAGCAGCATCATGACGATGAAGCCGCCGATCAGGCCCAGCGTGGCGGCTTGCTCGTGGCCCTTGCGGTGGGTCTCGGGGATGATCTCGTGCGAGACGACCCAGATCATGGCGCCGGCGGCGAACCCCAGCCCGAGTGGATAGAGCGGCGCGAAGCCCGAGGTGAGGGCGACGCCGACCACGGCGCCTAGCGGCTCGGCCAGCCCGGTGAGGGCACCGGCGGCTGCGGCCTTCCAGGGCGAGTAGGCCACCGTGCGCAGCGCGACCGCCACCACCAGCCCTTCGGGCACGTCCTGGATGGCGATGGCGGCGGCCAGCGGGATGCCCACCGAAACATCGCCGCCGGCGAAGCCGACACCGATCGCCATGCCTTCGGGGAAGTTGTGCAGGGCGATGGCGAACACCATCAGCCAGACCCGGCGCAGTTGCATCCAGTCGGGCCCATGGCGTCGGGCGGCGGCATGCTCGTGGGGCACCACCTTGTCGGCGAGCAGCAGGAACAGGGCGCCCAGCAGCAAGCCCGCGGCCACCGTCAGCACGCCGGCCAGCTTGCCGCCCAGGATGCCGGCACCGGCAGCGATGCCCGGCAGGATCAGTGAAAAGCAGGCGGCGGCCACCATCACACCGGCGCCGAAACCGAGCAGGATCGCCTCCCAGCGTGCCGAGATGTGACGCAGGAACAGGGCAGGCAGCGCCCCCAGGGCAGTGGCCAGCGCCGCTACCGCCGAGCCGGCCAGTGCCTGGCCCATCGGTGTGTCGAGTCGTGTGCCTCCCAGCGCCCAGGCGACCCAGGCCAGCCCGGCCAGCAGCGCGATGGACAAGGCGCCGCCCCCCACCCGCAGTGCGCGCGCGGCGCGCGGGTCACTGAAGACATCCTGCAGGCTGCGCGCGGCCGTGTTCATGCCTTCACCTTATCCGAAGTCGCAGCGGCGTTGCGCGGGCTCAACGGAAGTGGCCGATCGAGCGGCACAGTGACCGCTTCATTCAACACCAGCATGTCCACAGGAATCGAGATGTCCAGACTTCAAGACAAGGTTGCTTTGATCACCGGCGGGGCCAATGGCCTTGGCGCAGCGATTGCCCAGCGCATGTGCGAAGAAGGCTGCGCGGTGCTGATCACCGATCGCGACGACCAAGGCCGAGAGCTGGCCGAGAAGCTCGCTGCCGCGGGCCACAAGGCGGCGTTTCGTGCCTGCGACGTGACCAGTGAAGCGCAGGTGAAGGCCGCTGTGCAATCGGCCGTCGACCAGTTCGGCCGGCTCGACGTGCTGGTCAACAACGCCGGCATCGAAGGCGTCAACAAGCCGACCGACCAGCTCGAGCTGGCCGAGTGGGAGGCGGTGATGGCCGTCAACACGACGGGGGTCTTCCTGTGCACCAAACATGCCATCGCACCGATGCGCAAGGCCGGCGGTGGTTCGATCGTCAACATCTCGTCGATCTACGGCATCGTCGGCGGCGCCGACATTCCGGCGTACCACGCGTCGAAGGGCGCGGTGCGCACGATGTCGAAGAACGATGCGCTGACCTTCGCGCCCGACAAGATCCGCGTCAATTCGGTTCATCCGGGTTTCATCTTCACGGCGCTGGTCGACCGCTACGTCAAGCAAGCCGGCTGGCAACATGATCAGGCCAAGACCGCGTTGGACGCCCTGCATCCGCTGGGCGGCACCGGCCACCCGGACGACATCGCCTGGGGCGTGGTCTATCTGGCTTCGGACGAGGCGCGCTGGGTGACCGGAAGCGAACTGGTGATCGACGGCGGCTACTTGGCGCGCTGAATGGGCTGATTGCGCTGAACGCGCGCCAGCACCTGTCAGGGCCGGGCCGACTGTGCGTCGAACCCGGCCACGACGTCGAACAGTTCCTCGTCGATCGCGGCCTGGCGCACACGTTGGTGGACGGTGCGCAGATCGGCCAGCAGTTCATCGATATTCTTGTCGGCGCGCTCCATCGCCGCCAGGCGGCTGGCGTTTTCGGCGGCCAGTGATTCGGCGCAGGCGCGGAACAGGGAAATGAACAGGAATTCGCGCACCAGCAGGCGCAGCGTGCCGCTGTGCGATCCCATCACCTGCGGCACCACCCGGGTCGGCCAGCGCTGCGCGACATGGTGTCGGCGCCAGCGCCCGTCCAGCGGCAGCAGGCACTGCTGGACCGGCGTGTAAAGCCCCACGGCCGTCGGCCGGTTGTGGAAGACCAGCAGGCGCGTCAGCGGCGTGCGCTGCGTTTCGGCGTCGATCTGGATGCGCCCGACCAGCGGCGCGATCGCCTGCACCGACGTGGGTACCGCATGCACACCGCGCGGCGTCAGGCCGGCATCGCACAGCCGCGCGTGCACCCGTTCGCCGACCGCCCAGACCTCGGGTGCGCGACCTTCTGAACCCACTGCACCTGATGCACCCGGCGCGCGCAGCGCGCGCACGACATGGTCGACGACCACGTCGTTGAAGGCGCCAACCAGCCCCTGGTCGGCACCGAAGACGATGACGACGACCGCGCTGTCCCGGGCCGCCGGCTCGTCTTCTGGCAGGCCCGATTGCGCGCCCTGGTCGCGCAGGCAGGCGCCGAGACCGAGCTCGACCGCGCGGTGGTACGCACCCAGCGCCAGCACCGACTGGCGGTAGGCCTGGATGCTCGACGCCGCCATCGCGCGCATGGTGCGCACCACGCCCTGCAGATCGCCCGCGCTGTCGATCTGGCGCCGCAGTCCGACCCGTGTATCGGTCATGGGGTGCTGGCCGGCGTGTTGTGCGGCGCATCATGCGGCGCGTCGTGCGGCACCTCGTCGGCCGTGAAGCCGTCCAGCGCCGCACTCGCCGTTGCCAGCAGCACGGCACGGTCATCCGCGCTGGGCACCGCTGCAGTGGCCAGACGGGCACACAGCGCGGCCGGCAAGTCCTGCACGGCCAGGTGCACGGCGCGTTCGGCTTCGGCCATGCGGGCCAGCGGCACCGCGTCGAAGCGTTGCGCCGTCAGCGCCTGCAGCACGGCGATCTGCGCCGGCAGGGCGACTGGCTGCGATTCAGGTTGTTGCAGGCAGGCGCGGATGCGTCGCCCATGTTCGATCGAACGGCGGCTGTGGGTGTCCAGCCGGGCGCCGAAGCGCTCGAAGGTCTCAAGCTCCTCGAACTGCGCATAGGCCAGCTTGAGCGTGCCGGCCAGGGCGCGGAAGGCACCATGCTGCGCCTTGCCGCCGACCCGGGACACCGAAAGGCCGACGTTGACCGCCGGCAGCACGCCGAGCCCGAACAGGGTCGGCGACAACACGATCTGACCGTCGGTCATCGAGATCAGGTTGGTCGGGATGTAGGCCGAGAGGTCCTGCGCCTCGGTCTCGATGATCGGCAGCGCGGTCAGCGAGCCGCCACCGCGCGCCGGCGACAGGCGGGTCGCGCGCTCGAGCAGGCGCGCATGCAAGTAGAAGATGTCGCCCGGGAAGGCCTCGCGCCCGGGCGGCCGCCGCAGCAGCAGCGACAACTCGCGGTAGGCACGTGCGTGATGGGTCAGGTCGTCGTAGACGATCAGCACATCGCGACCCGATTCCATGAAGAACTCGGCGATGCTGGTGGCCGCGTAGGGTGCGATGTAGGCCAACCCCGGTGGCTGGTCGCCCTCGGTGACGACGACCACGGTGTAGGCCATCGCGCCTGCGTCGCGCAGCGTGGCCACTACCTTGGCCACCGCGGCGCTGCGCTGGCCGATCGCGCAGTAGATGCACACCACGTCGCCGCCACGCTGATTCAGCAAGGTGTCGAGCGCGATTGCCGTCTTGCCGGTCTGGCGGTCGCCGAGGATCAGTTCGCGCTGGCCGCGGCCGATCGGGATCAGCGCGTCGACGACCTTCAAGCCGGTCTGCAAGGGCACGTTCACCGGCGCGCGGTCCATGATCGGCGGTGCGGGCCGTTCGATCGGCCATCGGGTTTGCGTGGCCACCGCGCCGCGACCATCCAGCGGCCGGCCGAGCGGGTCGATCACGCGCCCGATGAGCGGTTCACCCACAGCCACGTCCATCACGCGACCGGTGCGCTCGACCGCCTCACCGGCCGACAGCCGCCAGGACGGGTCGAGCAGGACGACGCCGATCTGGTCTTCGTCGATGTTGAATGCGATGCCCTGGGCGCCGCGCTCGAAGCGCAGCAATTCGTCGCAGCCGACACCGGGCAGCCCTGCCACGCTCGCCACGCCGGTGCCGACACTGAGGACGCGCCCGCTTTCCACCGCCTGCAGCGTCGGCCTGTAGGCATCGCGTGCGCGTGCGATGCGGTCGAGCAACGCCTGCGTGTTGGGCATGGCGACGTCGGGCGCGCCGCGTTCTGCGCTCATGCCGGTGGCGCCGTCAGCGCGGCCACTGCAGCGTGCAGGTCGGCCAGGTAATGCGCGATGTTCCAGGCCAGGGTACGTCCACCGGCCTCGAGTTCGATGCCGGCAATCAGCTGCGGCGCGGTCTGGAACTGCAGCGCCAGGTTGGTGCCGAAGGCGGCGTCGACAGCTGCCTGGATGACGCCGCGCTGCGCGGCCGACAGCTCGAAGGCACTGCGCAGGATGGCCGTTGTGCACGGGTCGGCCAGCACCTGCACCAGCTCGGCCCGCGCGGCGGCGTCGAGTGCGTTCACGCGCTCGACAAAGCGCTCGGCGATGCGTGCCTCCAGGCTCGCCGACGCCAGGTCGGCCAGCGCGCGGCGTGCGATGGCGAAAACCTCGTGCCCGACCCCTTGGTCCAGCGTCTGCTGCAGTTGCGCGGCCTGTTCGGCCAGCGCGCGCTGGTGCTTGGCCTTCAGCGCGTCGGCTTCGTGCGTGGCTTCATCGACCAGGCGCTGGCGCTCGACCTGCGCGTCATGCACCGCCTGCTTCAGCAGCGCCTGGCGCTCGTGCTCGAAGGCCTCGTGCCGTGCATGCAAGGCGTCGCGTTCGGCGACCGCCTTGGCCTGCAGCGCCTGGGCGTCTGCCAGCTGGCCCGCGATGCGAGCTTCGCGGGCGTCGACCGCGTCGAGCACGGGCTGATACAGGAAATGCTTGAGCAGCCCGATCAGGACGATGAAGTTGATCGCCTGCGCGCCGACCGTGAACCAGTCGATCAGCATGATGGGCTACTTCCCCGCCGCCTGTGCGATCGCGTGGTTCCAGAACGGGTTGGCGAAGACCAGGATCATCGAGATGACGAAGCAGTAGATCGCCGTCGACTCGATCATCGCCAGGCCGACGAACAGCGTGCGCGTGATCGTCGCCGATGCGTCGGGCTGCGTTGCCAGCGCGGTCAATGCGCTCGCGACAGCACGGCCCTCGGCCAGCGCCGGCCCGATGCCGCCGATGCCGGTGGTCAGGCCGGCCAGGATGATCGAGACCGCCGCGATGATGGTCAGACTGTCCATGGGATGCTCACTCCTTGTTGATCGATGTTGTGGGGGCGTTCGGGTCGGCCGCTGCATCGGCGCGCTGGGTGGCTGCCGCCATGAACACCGCCGACAGGATGGTGAAGATGTAGGCCTGCACCATGCCGGTCAGCAGGCCGAGCGCGGTCATCACGATCGGGAAGAAGAACGGCGTGATCGTCAGCAGGATGGCCAGGATCATGGCGCCGCTCATCATGTTGCCGAACAGGCGCACGGCCAGTGCCAGCGTGCGCGACAGTTCGCCGATCAGGTTGAATGGCAGCATCAAGACGGTCGGTTCGACGTAGGACTTCAGATAGCCGCGCAGACCCTGCTCGCGGATGCCGGCAAAGGGTATGCCGATGAAGACGCAAAGCGCCAGCGCCACCGTGGTCGACAGTGATCCCGTCGGCGGCTCGAAGCCGGGCACGATGGTGAACAGCGCCGACGCGCCGATGAACAGAAACAGGCTGCCCAGGAAGGCGAGAAAGCGCCGCGGCCGGCGCAGCCCGACCTCGTCGATCTGCTGCACGATGCCAGTGACGACGATTTCCAGCAGGTTCTGCCAACGGGAGCGGTGGGCATCCGTACGCAGCCGCCGCGTCACCAGCCAGGCGGCGAGCGTCAGCACCGCCATCACGACCCATGTGAAGACGATGGTGGCGTCGAGCTTGATGAAGCCGTGCTGCCAGAAGATCAGTTGATCAGGGCTGAGCCGCATGCGGCACCTCCAGCATCGTGCCGCTGCGCCGTGTCAGGCGCAGCACCCACATGCGCGTGACCATGAAGCCCGAAAGGCAGAACAGCCAGCGCTGCCACGACGCGCCGCACAGCAGCCAGAACCCGCCCAGCGCCACCGCGTTGCGCACCAGCAGGCTTGCCAGCTGCCAAGAAACCACGTGCGCCGAGCGCAGCGTGCGCTGCAGCGTCCACCACAGGCCGCCGAAGAAGAAGCCGCCCAGCGCCACGCCCCCAAGCGCTGCGAGCAGGGCGCCGGACCATTCATCGCTCGTCATCGTCATTTCCTCCCTGCGCGTCCTTGGCGTCTGTTGCGTCCTTGGCCATGGCCTGGTCTTCCTTGCGCACCCAGTACCAGGCATTGAAGCAGCCCAGCACAAGCCCGGCCATCAGCAGCGCCAGTGTCCAGGGATGCGTGCCGGGGTAGTGCGTGTCGAGCCAGCGCCCGAGCGCGGCGCCGATCAGCGTCGGCACCACCACCGACCAGCCGATCATGCCCATCATGCCGAGCCCGAACCAGACGCCGGCGCGGTCACGGCGGCGCGAACGCAGTTTGCGTCGCGCCTTGGCGTCCACCTGCGCGGCGAGGTCGATGGCCGGGGCGGCGGCGGGGTGGGGACGCTCAGCCATGGCGCAGCGCGCCCAGGCGCGTCAGGAACGCTATTTCGAGCTTGTCCATGGCCTCGCGCAGCTGGCGTGCCAGTTCGTCCTCGGCGCGAAATTCGCGTTCCACCGCGGCGCGCAGCGTGCCCAGGTCGGCGCCGATCATCGCGCGGCGCACCGAGACAACGACATCGGCGCCGGCCTTGATCAGCACGCCGTCGTCGACGGCGACGAAGACTTCGCCGTCGGCCGCTGTCTCGAAGCTGAAGATGCCGGGCGCCAGCGCGGCCACGCAGTCGCGCCGGCGCGGCAGCAGGCCGAACGAACCGTCTGCCGTCTCAGCCACGATGCGCAGCACGTCGGTCCTGCGCAGCAGCCGCTGCGCGGGCAGCAGGATGTCGAGCTTCATGCCGCGACAGCCCTTGCTGCCTTGGTCTTCGCCTCGGCGATGGCACCAATCATGTACAGCGCGTCCTCGGGCAGGTCCTTCAGCTGGTCGCCCAGGATGTGCTCGCAGCCGTCGAGCGCGTCGTGCAGGCTGACCATGCGGCCTTCGGTGCCGGTGAACTGCTCGGTGGTGAAGAAGGGCTGGGTCAGGAAGCGCTCGAGCCGGCGCGCCCGGCCGACCAGGTTGCGGTCCTGCGGCGACAGCTGCTCCAGCCCCAGCATCGCGATCATGTCCTTCAAGCCGGCGTATTGCGCCAGCGTGCGTCGCACGTCCTGCGCAATCCGGTAGTGCCGTGCGCCGACGATGCCCGGTGTGGCCATCTTCGAATTCGATTGCAACGGGTCGATGGCCGGAAACAGGCCTTCGCTGGCACGCTGGCGCGACAGTGCGATGGTGGCCGACAGGTGCGAGAAGGTGTGCACCGCAGCGGGGTCGGTGAAATCGTCGGCCGGCACGTAGACGGCCTGGATCGACGTGACTGCGCCGCGGTCGGTGCTGGCGATGCGCTCCTGCAGCGCCGACAACTCGGTGCCCAGCGTCGGCTGATAGCCCAGGCGCGACGGCATCTGCCCCATCAGGCCCGAGACTTCGGCGCCGGCCTGTATGAAACGAAAGATGTTGTCGATCAGCAGCAGCACGTCTTGCCGCTGGTCGTCGCGAAAGTACTCGGCCATCGTCATCGCCGCATGGCCGACCCGAAAGCGCGCCCCCGGCGGTTCGTTCATCTGGCCGAACAGCATCACCATGTTGGGCAGCACACCCGCGTCGCGCATCTCGCGGTAGAGCTCTTCGCCCTCGCGGCAGCGCTCGCCGATGCCGCAGAAGATGCTGACGCCACGGTGCTGGCCGACCATGTTGTGGATCAGCTCGGTCAGCAGCACCGTCTTGCCGACGCCGGCGCCGCCGAACAGGCCGGCCTTGCCGCCGGATTCGAGCGGCAGCAAGACGTCGATGGCCTTGATGCCGGTCTCGAACACCGTCGATTGGGTCGAGCGCCGCGCCAGCGGCGGCGGTGCGTTGTGCACCGAACGCCATTGCACGTCAGCCGGTGCCGGCTGGCCGTCGATGGCGCGCCCGAAGACGTCGAACATGCGACCGACGATCGCCTTGCCCACCGGGGCCAGCAGCGGCCCGCCGCTGTGCTGCACCGCGGTGCCGCGCGCCAGGCCCTGGGTCGAGGTGAGGGCGATGCAGCGCACACGCCCGGCGTCGAGTTGCGACGCTACCTCGAGCACGACGGCACCGTCAGTGCCGGTGCGCAGCAGGCTGCGGATGACCGGCAGGCCCGGCGCGCATCGAACGTCGACGACGCTGCCGCGCACCGCCGTCACGACGCCTTGGGCAAGCGCGGTGGTGTTCAAGGTCGGTGCAAGCACATCGCTCATTCTGGTGCAAGACCCGACCTATGACGTCTTGCAGTGGCCCACGGTCTGCGACAGCAGCACCTGCTGGTCATGCGTGAGCCCCAGTGCGTCGGCGATCGCCGTGCGGTCGATCCAGGCGCGCAGCACCGTGGCCAGGCTGTTGCCGGCGGCGAACAGGTACACGTTCTGCGCGATCGCACCGGCCGCCACGGCCGCGTAGGACTCGCGCTGGGATGCCGGCACCATGTGCATGCGCGCGTGATCGGCCACGAAGACGAGGTCGAGCGGCGCGTCGTCGACGAAGTCCTGGTAGCCCGTCACCCGCCGCAGGTCGCAGGCGGCCACGCGCTGCAGCGCGTGGGCCGTGGCGTCGTACAGGTAGGCGCCATCGGGCAGGGCCAGGTAGAGGTCGATCTCCTGCACGCCCAGCGCGCTGGGCGCGGTGCGTCCGACATCGGCGCGGTTGACGCCCCAGGCCGCCCACAGCAGGTTGGACAGCAGAGGCAGCGTCAGCGCCGTGTTTGCGAATTCGCGCGTCGAGCGACGCCGCGCCAGCGCCTCCATCAGCGGCATGCCGCCTGTGCGCTCGGGCGCTGGCAGCGCCACCGTGGTGGCGCCATCGCCTGTGGCGGGGCGCGGCCTCAATCGGCCCATGGCGCCCAGTGCAAGTTTTGTCAGTGTGCTCATCGCGGTTTCCTTCGGCCGATCGCGCGGCCGCGTTCGTGTCGTGAGTCTGCGCCTGCGGTCGATTCAGGTTGGTGCATGGTCCTCGCCCATGTTCGGCGCACGCGGCTCGAGGGCGGCGGCCAGCGCGTCGTCCACGTTGTCCATCCAGACGAACTGCAGCGCGCTGCGCGCCGTGTCGGGTAGATCGTGCAGATCCTTGCGGTTGCGTGCGGGCAGCAGCACGGTGCCGACGCCGGCGCGCTGCGCGGCCAGCACCTTGTCCTTGATGCCACCCACCGGCAGCACCAGGCCCCGCAGGCTGATCTCGCCAGTCATCGCCACGTCGTGGCGCACCTTGCGGTTGCCGAACATCGAGGCCAGCGCCACGAACATCGCGACACCGGCACTCGGGCCGTCTTTCGGGATGGCACCGGCCGGCACGTGCAGGTGCACGTCGACTGCCTCGAACAGGTCCGCCGCCAGCCCCAGCGCCCGTGCGCGTGACTTCACCAGTGTCAATGCGGCCTGTGCGCTTTCCTTCATGACGTCGCCGAGATGGCCGGTCAGGATCAGCCGACCGGTGCCGGCGATGCGCATGGCCTCGATGAACAGGATGTCGCCACCCACCGGCGTCCACGCCAAGCCGGTGGCCACGCCGGGCGCGCCGCTGCGCAACGCCACTTCGTGTTCGAAGCTGGGCGGACCGAGGATGGACTCGAGAGCGCCCGCGTCGATGGTGATCGCGTCGTCTGCCTTGCCCACGGCCACCTGCATCGCCACGGAACGCATCACGCGGCCGATCTCGCGCTCGAGTTGGCGCACACCGGCCTCGCGCGTGTAGCCCGCCGTCAGGCTGCGCAGGGCCTCGTCGTCGATGAGGCATTGCGATTCATTCAGGCCGTTGAGTTCGAGCTGGCGCGGCACCAGGTGCCGGCGCGCGATCTGCTGCTTCTCTTCGAGCGTGTAGCCGGACAGCTCGATCACCTCCATGCGGTCGCGCACGGCTGCGGGCACGTTGTCGATCACGTTGGCGGTGCCGATGAAGAGCACGCGGCTGAGGTCGAAGGGCACGCCCAGGTAGTTGTCGCGGAAGCTGCCGTTCTGCGCCGGGTCGAGCACCTCAAGCAGCGCAGCCGAAGGGTCGCCGTGCAGGCTGGACGCCATCTTGTCGAGCTCGTCGAGCATCATCACCGCGTCGCGCGCTCCGGCCTTGCGCAGGGCCTGCACGATGTTGCCCGGCATGGCGCCGATGTAGGTGCGGCGGTGGCCGCGGATCTCGGCCTCGTCGTGCACGCCGCCGAGCGAGACGCGCGCAAACGGCCGCCCGATGGCGCGCGCCACGCTCTGGCCGAGCGAGGTCTTGCCCACGCCGGGCGGGCCGACGAAGCACAGGATGGGTGCGCGGCCGTGCGGGTTGAGCTTCTTCACCGCGAGGAACTCGACGATGCGCCGCTTCACGCGCTGCAGGCCGAAGTGGTCGGTTTCCAGCACGCCACGCGCGACCTCGATGTCGATCTGCAGCTCGGCCGGTGTGGCCCAGGGCAGTTCGCACATCCAGTCGATCCAGTTGCTGAGCATCGAGTATTCGCCCGAGCCGTCCTGCATGTGCTCGAGACGCTTGCACTCCTTGCGCACCTGGGCATCGATGTCGGGCGGCATGCCGGCAGCTGTGATGGCCTTGACGATGCGCTCGATTTCCTGCGCGTTGCCACCGTTGTCGCCCAGCTCCTTCTTGATCGTCTTCAGCTGCTCCTCGAGCAGGAAGCGGCGCTGCCGATCGTCGAGCTGCTCTTTCGTGCGCGCACCGATCTCGCGCGACAGGCGCAGCACTTCGAGGCGATCGGTGACGATCTTCAGCACGCGCTCCAGCCGCTCTTCAGGCGCCAGCATCTCCAGCAGGGCCTGCTTGTCCGCCGCTTCGATGTCGAGCAGGCTGGCCGCCAGGTCGGCCAGTTGCGAGGGCGAGCGCGTGCCCTGCAGCACCTGCCCCAGCTCGGCCGGCACGCTGGGCATGAGCTCGAGGATCTCCATGCCGCGCTCGCGCAGCTGCAGGGCGAGTGCCTGCGCCTGCGTGGACGACGTGGCGGGCTCGTCGATCAGTTCGGTCTCTGCAGCGAGGAAGCCGTGGCCTGCCAACGGCGCGACGATGCGCACGCGCTGCAGGCCCTGGCACACGGCGTGCATCTGGCCGTCCTGCGCCTGCTTGTGCTGGATGACGTTGACCAGCGTGCCGATGCGGTACAGGTCATCAACGGCCGGGTCGTCGACCTGCGCGTCCTTCTGCATCACGATCACCAGCGGTGACGGCTGGCCCAGCGCGTGTTGCAGAGCGGCCAGCGACCGCGGCCGCCCGACGGTGACGGGCATCAACAGGTGCGGGAACAGCACCACGTTGCGCATCGGCACGATGGCATAGGTGCCGACCGGCAAGGCTGGCGTGGACGAGACGGCGCGGTCCATCAGGCCTGGCCCTCAGGGTCTTCGGCGATCTGCCCATCGGCCCGCAGTGCGCTGGGCGCCTGGGCTTGAGTCGACAACGCGCCGGTGCGTGTGGTCGCCTTCCTTGGCGGTGGTTTGATTCTCATGGCGTACCCCTGTGCGTCGACGCTTGTCTTGATCATGCTGCGGGCTGTCCGGGTCAATCGCATTGAGCGCACGCAAGGCGTGGTCAGCACGTGCCGGCGAGGCTGGGCAACAGGATGCAGGTTAGGAGAAGTCCGAACCGTGATTCGGGTTTTTCCGCCGCGACTCGGACCACTCTGCCTGCAAGTCAGCCCGGGCTCCGATGGCCACAGTGTGCGCTCACAGGGCATGCTCCGATCAAACCCGGATCGTCAAGGTCATCGCATGAAATAGGGGAGCCTCCATGGAACTGTCGATCGCACGTCTCGACTTCACGGTACAGACCCGTGGCCGCCGACGGGCCCGCGCGCCGCAAGGCGCCGGCAGCACCGTGGCGGACGTCTTGTCGCTGATGGGCGTCGACCCTTGCAACGAGCCGCAAGCCGCCTGCGTGCCGCTGGCGATGCGCCGGCTGCAAGCGGGTGACACCCTGTTCCACGAAGGCAGCCGGGCCACGGCCCTGTATTTCGTGCTCGCCGGCATGTTCAAGGCCTTCCGCACGGCGCAGGATGGTTACGAACAGGTGATCGACTTCGCAGGGCGCGCCGACCTGCTGGGTTTCGACGCGCTGTACACGGGCGTGCATCCCAGTGCGGCGGTGGCGCTGGAGATCTGCAGTGTGCTGGCCGTGCCCTTGCGCGACCTGGATGGACTTGTGCGGCAGATCCCGGCCTTGAGCGGGGTCGTGAACCGGGCCGCCAGCCAGGCGCTGGCTTGCCGCGACGACATGGCCGAGATGATGGCCGCGGTGGCGGCCGAGGTGCGGCTGGCGCGCTTCCTGATGCTGTGGTCGCGGCGCATGGAGGCGCAGGGGCAATCGCCGCGCAGGCTGCGTCTGCGCATGAGCCGGCGCGACATTGCCAGCAACCTGGGTGTCGCGCACGAGACGGTGAGCCGATCGTTCAGTGCGCTGGTGCAGGCGGGCTTGATCCGCGTCGAGAACCGCGAGGTCGAGATTCTCTGTGCCCAGGCCTTGGCGACTTTTGCGCGCAGCACACGGCGGCATCCCGACGATGCCGAGGATGCAGGCTCGCCCGCGCCCGCGCCATCACCGGCACGTCCGGCCCTGCGCAGGGTGGCGTGACGCAGCCCCCCCACCCCCCTCCCGCCAGCACCGATCTGGCGCGCGCTTCGGATTGCGGCCGCCGGCGACTGTCCTGCTCGTCTTGCCCCCTCGGGGAGGAGTGATCTGCCATGAACAGCATGCGCGCCTTCGGGTTGTGGCTGGCAATGTGCGCGGTGCCGGCTGCAGCGCAGGCGCTGGATGTCGCCCGTGCCGAGCGCTTGTTCGGGCAGCATTGCGCGGTGTGCCACGGGGCCGACCGGGGTGGCTACATCGCACCGGCACTCAATCGCGACGATACCCAGCTGAGCCGGGCCGTGATCGACCAGAAGATCGTGGGCGGCGCACCGCCCACTTTGATGCCGGCGCATCCCTCATGGCGCGGCGGGCTTTCGGCGAAGGATCGTGCGTTGCTGGTCGATCTGATCACGACACAAGCCAAACCCGTGCTGACCTGGGACCTGGACGCGACCCGCAAGTCGCTCGAGGTGTTCGTCGCGGACGAATCGCGCCTGGCGGCTGCACCCCGGTATCGCATCGACCACATCGATGACCTGATGGCGGTCATGTCGCGCGGGCAGCGCGCGGCCGGTGCCGAATCCAAGGTGCTGTTCTTCGACGGGCGCAGGCACCGCAAGGTCGGTGAAGTGGCCACCGGTCAGGCCCCCCATCTGATGGATTTCCATCCAACGAAGCCGCGCTGGGCCTATGTGCGCGACGATGCCGGCTATGTTCACAAGATCGACCTGTACACGATGAAGGTCGTGCGCAAGGTGCGCGCCGGCCTCAACGGCACCTCGCTGGCGGTGTCGCGCGACGGGCGCTACGTGGCCGCGGGCTCGTACGTGCCGCGCACGATGGTCATCCTCGATGCCGACACGCTCGAGCCGGTCCGTCTGCTCGAGCTGACCGGGGTCGATCCAGACGGCAAGACGGTGACAGCCGACGCGGGAATCATCACCGCCACGCCGTTCGCGAACGTTTTCGTGGTCGCGCTCGAGCAAGCCGGACAGGTCTGGATCGTCGATCTCGACCGGCCCGGCATGCCGGTCACCGCCATCACTGGCGTGGGCCGTCACCTGCACGACGGCTTTCTCTCGCCCGACGGCCGCATGCTGGTGGTGTCGTCCTATGACGATCACCTCAACGCCGTCATCGATCTGGCCCAGGCGCGCATCGTCCGCAACATCCCGGCGGGCTGCAAACCTCACCTGGGTTCGGGCGCGGTGGTGCAATCGAAGGGCCGCCTGCTCGGCATCGGCACCAACATCGGCGAGGCCGATTGCCCGTCGTTCGAAGTGACCGTGTTCGACATGAGCAGCTTCGAGGTGGTCAAGCGCATTGCCGTCATCGGCCCGACCGAATCACCGGCCGCGCATCCCGATGCGCCCTACATCGTGGTCGACATCGTGGGCACCGGACCGAACGCGAACAAGATCCAGTTCATCGACAAGGACACGCTCGAGGTCGTTCGCACACTGGAAGTCGCGGGCACGCTGGGCCACTCTCACTTCCCCGAGTACACCGCGCGCGGCGACTTCATCTACATCAGCTCGCGCTACCGCGGCGACCGCAGCATGGGGGGGCCGAGCGGCCGGCTGGTGGTCTTCGATTCGCACACGCTGAAGCAGCTGAAGTCGATCCCGGTCGATGTGCCGGCAGGCGTGTTCTCGCGCACACGGGCGCGCAGCGTGGTGGTGGGCCTGCAGAAGTCGCCGGTGCAGTGAAGCCTTGTCCAGACCATCGACAAGTCCCACCCGGTTGATGTCGCGCGACCCCGTGCCCGACAGGAGATGACCGGCATGCGCTACCTCGCGTTGGCAACCGACTACGACGGCACCCTGGCCACGAACGACCGCGTGCCCGAGCGGGCGGTGCAGGCGCTGGAACGCCTGCGCAGGTCCGGCCGGCGCGTGATCCTGGTGACGGGTCGGCGGCTGGCCGACCTGCTGTCGGTCTGCACCTGTACCGCCTTGTTCGACCGCGTGGTGGCCGAGAACGGCGCGGTCGTCTACGACCCGCGCAGCCGCGAAGAGACGCGGCTGGGCAATCCGCCGTCCAAGCAGCTGATACAGGGATTGCGCGCGCGCGGGGTCGAGCCGCTCGAGATCGGCGAGGTGCTGCTGGCCACCCATGCACCGCACCGTGCGGCGGTGCAGGACGTGATCTGGGAACTGGGCCTGGAAGCCCAGGTGATCGCCAATCGCGAAGCGGTGATGGTGCTGCCGGCCGGTGTCAACAAGGCCTCGGGGCTCGAATACGCGCTGCGCGAACTGGCACTGTCGCGGCATGAGGTGGTGGGCGTCGGTGACGCGGAGAACGATCACTCTTTCCTGGCGCGCTGCGAATGCGCGGTGGCGGTGGCCAACGCCGCGCCCTCGATCAAGCGCATCGCTGCCTTCGTGACAGCGGCCGAAAACGCCGACGGCGTGGTCGAGCTGATCGACGAGCTGATCACGCACGATCTGGCGCGGCACCAGGGCCAGCTGCCGCAGAACCTGATCCTGCTCGGCAAACGCGCCGACGGAACGGGCGTGCAACTGTCGCCCTACGGGCACAACCTGCTGGTGGCCGGCCCTTCGGGCTGCGGCAAGTCGACCCTCACCGCGGGCATCATCGAACGCCTGATCGACAAGGATTACCAAGTTTGCATCGTCGACCCTGAGGGTGACTACGGCAGCCTGCGCGATGTGGCGGCCCTGGGCAACCAGTGGCGCGCGCCCAGCGTGCAGGAAAGCCTGGCCATCCTGGAGGACCCGAAGGTCAACCTGAGCATCAACCTGCTGGGCATCCCCTTGCACGATCGGCCCGACTTCTTTGCACAACTGGCGCCAAACCTGCAGGCCATGCGCGCGCGCACCGGGCGGCCGCACTGGCTGGTGCTGGACGAGGCGCACCACATGCTGCCCGACACCTGGGGCCACGCCGGTGCCGTGTTGCCGTTGAAGCTGCACGAGACCATTCTGATCACCGTGCATCCAGGCCATGTCGCCTCGGCCATCCTGGCGCCGGTCGACATCGTGGTGGCGATCGGCCATTCGCCCGCACAGACGCTCGGGGACTTCGCGCGTGCGACGGGGCGACCGCTGGCCTGGCCGGCCGATCTGGGCGAACAGCCAGAAGGCGTCGTCGTGTGGCAGGACGCCGACCAGCAGCCGCCCTTCGTCATGCAGCCCGAACCCAGCCGGGTGCAGCGCATCCGGCACCGCCGCAAATATGCGCAGGGCGACCTGCGCTGGCACAGCTTCTACTTTCGCGGCCCGGATGAGCAACACAACCTGAAGGCGCAGAACCTGATGGTCTTCTGCCAGATTGCCCAGGGCATCGACGAGGCGACCTGGCTCTTCCACCTGAAGCGCGGCGACTACGCGCGCTGGTTTCGCCACGCCATCAAGGACGAGCACCTGGCCAGCGAGACAGAACGCATCCAGCGCCGTGACGACCTGTCGCCCTGGCAGACGCGCATGATGGTGCAAGAGCTGGTGATGGCGCGCTACACCTTGCCGGAATGATGCCTGGCCGTCGCCGGGGATCTGGTCCGACGTGACGCCGCCTGCACGCTCAGGCGCTTGCGGTCGACGTCGACACCAGCACGTCGCCCACCGACTCGGCCAGCACGTGCGAGGTCACGCTGCCCAGCAGCAGTTCTTCAGCCACGTTCTGGCCGTGCTTGCCGACCACGATCAGGTCGCAGGCCCGTTCCTGCTCGTGCTCGACGATGGCCAGCGAGGGATCGGCATGCGGCAGGCAGGGCGTCCAGTCGGCCGGTGCGAGGCCGGTGCGGGCGGCCATTGCATGCAGCTGGCGTTCGGCAGTCTGCCTGGCCTGCTCGCGGTAGGACTTGATCACCGCCTCGGACACGCTGGCGAAGCGCAACTTGCCCTCGAAGGGAACCTCATAAGCGCTCAGCAGCACCAGATGCGCGCGCGGCGCCACCCGGCGCGCCAGGTCCACCAGCGGGGCCGACCAGGGTGAGAAGTCGACGGCTACCAGGACCCGCCGATACGGCTCGTGCGCACGCTGCTTGACCACCAGCATCGGCCGCGCCGACTTGCGCAGCAGCCGTTCGGCGGTCGAGCCGAGCGTCATGCGGCGCAGAAAACCCCGGCCGCGGGCGCCGAGCACCACCAGGTCGGCCTGCATCGCCTGCGCTTCGCGATGGATCTCGTCGACCACGTTGCCGTGTAGCAGCGTCTGCTCGACCGACACCTGGCGTTCGGCGGCCAGTTCCGTGGCCAGGTTCTGCAGTTCCTGGCGTGTCTGCTCGATCAGGGTCGTTTCGAGTGCATTGCCCATGCCCAGCAACTGCTGCAGCTGGGCCGCCAGGCCGGCGCTCAGTGCGTGCGCCAGCCGCAGCTGCGCGCCCGCGGCCCGTGCAAGCCTGGCGGCGCGCTCGGCTGCCTGGCGTGCCGGGCTCGACAGATCGGTGGCGGCCAGAATGTTCTTCAGGTGGTGCATGGGGACTCGCTCCTTCTCTTCAGATGGCACGAGCCCGCAAGGCGGCTCGTGACGTGGCGGTACGACCGTCTCTGCGCTTCAATCCTTCAGCCTTTCAAACCGAGGCCGATGCGCGAGATGCGGCTGCCCTCGACTTCACGCACCACCAGCGTGGCCGCCCCGAGGGGGACCAGGTCACCGGCCACCGGGGCCCGCCGCAATTCGGCAACCATCCAGTTGCCCAGCGTGGTGGACCCATCGCCCGGCGTGGGCAGGCCATAGAACTCGCACACCGAGCCTACCGTGGTGCCCGGGTCGAGGGCGAAATCGCGAAAGACGGCGCGCACCTGCTGTTCGTCGGCCGGATCGGGCAGCGCCACGCCCAGCTTGCGCGCCATCAGCGCGATCGTGCTGCCTTGTGTCAGCAAGGACGCCAGCACGACCATGAAGGCGATGTTGAACAGCAGCCCGGCATGAGGTGTGCCGGCCAGCAGCGGAAACATCGCCAGCACGATCGGCACCGCGCCGCGCAGGCCGACCCAGGAGATGAACCAGGTCTCGCGCGCCGTGAAGCGAAACGGCAGCAGGCACAGCCACACGGTCACCGGCCGCGCAATGAAGATCAGGGTCAGTACGACGCCCAGCGCCGGGCCTGCCGAGTCCAGCATGTCACTCGGCGTCACCAGCAGGCCGAGCAGCAAAAACATGCCCGCCTGCGCCAGCCAGGCATAACCGTCCATCACCGCCAGCGTCGGCGCGATCGTCCTGGCGGCGCGGTTGGCAACCGTCATGCCGAACAGGTAGACCGCCAGAAAGCCCGAGCCGCCGGCCATGCCGGTGGCGGCGAAGACCGACAGCCCGGCAGCGACGATGAGCAAGGCCAGGATGCTGCTTTCGGCATGGCGCAGGGCCACGCGTTGCAGCAACATGGCAAAGGCCACGCCGCCGGCCGCGCCGGCCAGCATGCCCCAGCCGAACTGCTGCACGAACGACCACAGCACCGTCGACCAGACCGAATCGGCCGCGGGGCCGTTGCCGAGCAGCGCGATGAAGGTCAGGGTGAGATAGATCGCCATCGGATCGTTCATTCCCGATTCGATCTCCAGCGTCGACGCGACGCGCTCGTTGAGCGTCACGCCCGAGCGCCGCAGCAAGGCGAACACCGCGGCGGCGTCGGTCGAGCCCACGATCGAACCCAGCAGCAAGGCGCTGCGCCAGTCCAGCCCGACGAACCAGACGCCGGCCAGCGCGGTGATGGCCGCGCAGATCAGCACGCCGAAGGTGGCCAGTACGAGTGCCGGGCGCAGCCCGGTGCGAAAGCGCGCGTATTCGGTGCTCAGCCCACCGTCTAGCAGGATCACCGCCAAGGCCACGTTGCCGACCCAGAAGCTCAGCACGAAGTTGTCGAACCGGTAGCCGCCCAGGCCGTCCTCGCCGGCCAGCATGCCGGCGCCGAGAAAGACGAGCAGGAACGAAAACCCGATGCGCACCGAGAACAGGCCCGCCAGCACGCTGATGAAGACCAGCAGGGCAGCCGCAAGCATCGGCAGGTTGACGAAGTCCATGCGTCGATTGTCGGTGCTCGCACCGCCGGCTCGAAGCCGTCGCGCCTGGTTGCCGATGCGCGAGCCCGCTGCCGAGCCGCGCGCTGAGTGGGCCCGATGCCGGTGCCGGTGCCGAGTCGGGCCTCGCGCGCAGGGCGGGCGAAATCAGGCGGTCACGGCCGGCGCTGCCGGGCTTGCCACCTTGTCATCGCGCAACTCGCGGCGCAGGATCTTGCCGATGTTGCTCTTGGGCAGGGGTTCACTGCGGAACTCGACGACCCGCGGGATCTTGTACGCGGTCAGATGGCGCTTGCAGTGCGCCAGCACTTCGGCTTCGGTCAGCGCCGGCGAGGTGGGCACGATCACCACCTTGACCGCCTCGCCCGACCGCTCGTCCTTGACGCCGATCGCCGCGGCCTCGAGCACATCGGGGTGCAGCGTCAGCACGTCCTCGATCTCGTTCGGGAAGACCTTGAAGCCGGACACCACGATCATGTCCTTCTTGCGGTCGGTGATGCGGATGCTGCCGTGTTCGTCCATCAGGCCCATGTCGCCGGTGCGCAGCCAGCCATTGGGGGTGAATACCTTGGCGCTTTCCTGTGGCTGGTTCCAGTAGCCCTTCATCACCTGCGGGCCGCGCAGGCAGATCTCGCCCACCTCGCCCAGCGCGATCGGGCCGCCGTCGTCGTCGAGAATGGCCACCTCGGTGCTGGGCACCGGAACGCCGATCTGTCCGCTCCATTCCTGGATCGTGACCGGGTTGGCGATCGCCACCGGCGAAGTTTCGGTCAGACCATAGCCTTCCACCAGAGGTACACCGGCACGCTGTTTCCAGCGCTGCGCCACCACCTGCTGCACCGCCATGCCTCCGGCCACCGCCAGCTTGAGCGGCTTGAGGTCGATCGCGGCAAAGCCGGGCGCGTCGAGCATGGCGCGAAACAGCGTGTTGACGCCGATGATGGCGGTGAAGGGCGCACTGCCCAGCACCTTGAGAAAGTCAGGCATGTCGCGCGGGTTGGCGATCAGCACCGCCTGCGCGCCCTGGCTGAAGAAGGACAGCGCGCCGGTGAGCGCAAACACGTGGTACATCGGCAGCGGCAGGATCAGCGTCTCCTGGCCCTCGCGCAGGTTGGGCGACATCCATGCGCCCACCTGCAGCACGTTGGCCACCATGTTGCCGTGGCTGAGCTGGGCCCCCTTGGCCACGCCGGTGGTGCCCCCGGTGTATTGCAGGAAGGCGAGATCGTCGTGGCCGAGCGGAAGCGCGGCCAAGGGCAGCGCGCGTCCGGCCGCCAGCGCGTCTCGCCAGCGCACCGATCCGGGCAACCGCCAGGCCGGCACCATCTTCTTTACGTGTTTGACCACCGCGTTCGTCAGCAGCCGCTTCAGCGTCGGCAGCAGGTCGCCCACCTCGGTCGTGACCACCTTGCGCACGGCGGTTTCACCGATCACCTGCTCCAGCGTGTGCGCAAAGTTCTCCAGCACCACGATGGCGCGCACATCGGCGTCCCTGAGCTGGTGCTTGAGCTCGCGCGGTGTGTACAGCGGGTTGACGTTCACCACCACCATGCCGGCGCGCAGGATGCCGAACAGCGCCACCGGGTACTGCAGCAGGTTGGGCATCATGAGCGCGACACGGTCGCCGCGCTGCAGCCCGGCGGAACCTTGCAGCCATGCGGCAAAGGCGTGACTGGCCTCGTCCAGCTCACGAAAGCTCATCGCCACGCCCATCGACCGGTAAGCGGGCAGATGGGCAAAGCGCTTGCAGCTGTCGGAAAGCATGTCCACCAGCGACGCAAAGCGCTGCATGTCGATTTCGGCAGGTACACCCGCCGGATATTGCTTGAGCCAGGGTTTGTTCATCGCACGTCCTTCCATCTGGCAATTGTCGGCTCGCCAACGACAAGCCGGCCTCTCAAAGGCCATCTGGTTTGGTGCGGTCGACGACGATTGAGCCTTCCATTGCGAATTCGCAAGCCACGACCTGGGAAAGCTTCAAACCAGGCCCACACGATGCGGCGGCATGTGCCGCTGCGAACCCTTCACGACGGGCTTGGCGGTGCTGGCGCTGAAGCCGTCTCCGGCTGCTCGAGCAGCAGCGACTGTGAGTCGTCGTCGTACTCGTAGACCTCGGCGTAGCGGCCCCATTCGATCGCCGTGTCGAGCGTCTCGCGGGCGTACTGCTCGCTGAGATGGTCCTCGAGTTCGGCCTCGAAGCGAACGCGCGGTGCGCGGCCCTGCGGGCGCGTCTGAAGCACGCCGAGGATGTGCGCCACCAGCGCGACGTTGCGCAGGGCAAGTGCACGAAAGATGGCCTTGCGCTGCTGCGTGCCGGCATCGGCGTATTCGAGCCCCGCTGGCGTGAGCGCGATGTCGCCGCGCGCAAGCTCGGCCAGGCCGAGCAGCTGCAGACCCTCGGCGGCAGAAAACAGTTCATCGAGCTCGAGCTGCAGTTCGTGCGCCACCACCGGCAGGTCGCCGCGGCCGTGGTAGGGCGCTGCGGCCATCGTTTCGAGCAGGCCGGCCATGACGTTGACCGACACATGGCGGATGTGGCGCGCCGTCGCCGGCTCGGCGCTGCGGGTCGTCGCCGCGGGCCGGGCGGTGAGGATGGCGTAGACCTCTTCGACGGCCTGGCTGAAGGGCGCCGACAGCCGATCGCGCGGATGCGGCAGGTCGATCGTGATGTCGGCCTGCACACGCCCCGGATGCGCCGCGAGCACGATGATGCGATCGCACAGGAACACCGCCTCCTCGATGTTGTGGGTGACCAGAATGACGCTGCGGATCTGCGTGCGGCCCTCGGTCCACAGATCGAGAAAATCGGTGCGCAGCGTTTCGGCGGTCAGCACATCGAGCGCCGAGAACGGCTCGTCCATCAGCATCAGTACCGGGTCGACGACCAGCGCCCGCGCGAAGCCCACGCGCTGCTGCATGCCGCCCGAGAGTTCGCGCGGATAGGCGCTCTCGAAGCCGTCGAGACCGATCAGGTCGATCGCTGCCAGCGACCGGCGCCGCGCCTCGTCGCCGTGCACGCCCATCGCGCGCAGGCCCAGCGAGACGTTCTCGAGCACCGTGAGCCACGGGAACAGCGCAAAGCTCTGGAACACCAGCGAGATGCCTTCGGCCGGGCCGTCGATCGGCTGGCCCTGGAAGTGGACCGTTCCGCTGCTGGGCGACAGCAGCCCGGCGATGCTGCGCAGCAGCGTCGACTTGCCCGATCCCGATCGACCCAGCAAGCCGACGATTTCGCCCGACCGGACGTTCAGGTCGATGTCGTCAAGCACCAGCAGTTCGCCCGAGGCCTTCTCAAAGGTCTTGCAAAGCTTCGAGACCTGCAGCAGCGGTTCGTCGGGCATGGCGGTGTTCGGGTCCATCAATCGAGGCGGAAGCGGCGTTCGGCTGCGTCGTACAGGGGTCGCCACATCAGCCGGTTGAAGACGACGACGTAGACGCACATCACGGCCACGCCCAGCGCGATGCGCGCAAAGTCGCCGGCTTCGGTGTTGACCGCTATGTAGGCGCCCAATCCGTGTGCAACCAGCCGCTGGTCGCCCCAGTACACGACTTCGGCGACGATTGTCGCGTTCCAGGCACCGCCCCAGGCGGTGAGCGCACCGGTGATGGCATACGGGGCAACGCCCGGCAGCAGCACGCTGCGCCAGCGCAGCCAGCCCTTGACCTGCAGGTTGCGCGAGATTTCGAGCAGGTCCTGCGGAATCGTGCTGGTGCCGGCGATAACGTTGAACAGGATGTACCACTGCGCGCCGAGCACGATCAAGGGGCTGAGCCAGATGTCGGGGTTCAGGCGCAGATGAACGATGGCATAGACCGCAAGCGGAAACACCAGGTTCACCGGGATCGCGGCCAGGAACTGAACAATCGGCTGCACGCGCGTCGTCCACGCCGGTTGCAGGCCGATGATCACGCCCACCGGAACCCAGACCAGCATGGCAAGCGCCGTGACCACGAGCACGCGCACCAGGGTGAGCGCGCCGAGCGCAAACACGTGCAGCCATTCCGCGGCCTCGAACGCGGTCAGGAAGTGCAGCGCGTACCAGGCGGCGGCCGCTGCGATCGCCGCCAGGCTTGCGTAGTACGCAAGACCGGCCAGACCGCCGATCAGTCGCGGCGCGGCAGTGCGATCCACCCGCCTTGAGGCGTGTCCCAGCGTGACCCGGCCGACCAGGCGCCGCAATGCGGCGCCGGCGTTGCGCAGCAGCCGGGTCCGACGCCAGACGTTCAGCATCCAGCTCTTGGGCGCCACGGCCGTACGCGAGCCACCCAGCCTGAACTGGTCCGACCAGGCCACGAGCGGCCCGAAGATCAAGAGGTCGGTGAGGCCGATGACGACCAGCATCACCGCCAGCGCCCAGCCGATCGCAGCGAGATCACGCTGCTCGATTGCAAGCGCCACGTACGAACCGATGCCGGGCAACTGCACCGTGTGGGCACCGACCGCGATGGCTTCGCAGGCGACGACGAAGAACCAGCTGCCCGAGATCGAGACCATGGCATTCCAGACCAGGCCCGGCGTCGCAAAGGGAACATCCAGATGCCAGAAGCGCTGCCAGGGTGACAGGCGCAGTGAGCGCGCTGCGTCGTGCAGGTCGGCGGGCACCGTGCGCAGCGACTGGTAGAAGCTGAAGGTCATGTTCCAGACCTGGCTGGTGAAGATCGCGAAGATCGCCGCCAGTTCGGCACCGAACACCGAGTCGGGAAACAGCGTGAGAAACAGCACCACGGTGAATGACAGATACCCGAGCACCGGCACCGACTGAAGAACGTCGAGCAAGGGCAGCAGGATCGAGCGTGCGCGCCGGTTGCGCGCCGCCAGGGTGCCGACGACCAGCGTGAACAGCAGCGAGACGGCCATCGCCACAGCCATGCGCACCACCGTGCGCAGCGCATAACCCGCCAGCCGATCAGGCTCAAGCGATATCGGCGCAGCGTCCAGCGCGGCCATCGGCGCGCGCATCTGATGGCCGGCGACCACGAACAACGCGATCGCTGCCAGCACCAGGCCGCCGGCCAGCAGGTCCCATCGGTTCGCGCCGATGCGTGGAGGAAGCGAAGACTCGAAGCGGCGAACCATGGTGGCGGCATTGTGGCCTGCGCGAGGTCTCGCGCTGGCCCCGGCACCGGGTCACAAGAAGGCTGCCAGTCGTTGCCGATCGAGCGCCTTGACCGACTGCCTGGCCAGGCGGGTCAGCACCTTTGCTGCCTGGGGCGTGGCAATGTCGATGCCCAATCCGGCGTCGGCTGGCCAGCGCGCGTCGATGCGCAGGTAGCGCGCACCGAGGCGGTCTTCCATCATCGCCTGCACATGCTGCTGGCCGACCGCGATCAAGGTCATGATGAGACGGCCGTCGGACAGCCAGCCGACCGCGCCGGCGTCGGCATCGATCCCTTCGGCGGGCTGATAGCCGACGGTGGCGGTGCCGATGGACAGCATGCGCACGCGCGCCACGTCGATGCCCATGAAATGCTCGGCTTCGTGCAAGGCCACCTGGTCGGGTGCGACGGCGAACAGGCCACCGTCGGCAAACAGCGATCCGCCAATCGGCACTGGCGCAAAGTAGGCCGGTGCGGCACAGGCAGCGAGCACGGCATCGGCCACGCTGACGTGTTCGTCACCGCGCGACGCGGGCGCGTGCGGCGTCTTGAAGACCTTGGTCTGGCTGGTCGTCACGTTGACCGCCGGCAACAGCAGCGGGTGCAGGGCGTCGGCGAAGCGCGCCTGGCCCAGGCGCTGTTCGAGCAACTGCCGCAGCGCACGGCCCGAATACTTGGGGCCGAGCACCGAGCGGCTCAGGTCGACCAGGCGTGCGACCCTTCCGCTGGGCAGCGCGCGTGACGAGAAGACCTCGTCCCCCTGATCGACGAAATACTCGACGAGTTGCGACAGCGGCAACTCGAAGGCCACGGCGGCGGCCAGAATGCCGCCGACCGAGGTGCCGGCGATGAGGTCGAAGCGGCGACCGATCGGCTCGCCGATCTGCGCCTCCAGCGCGGCCAGAACGGCCGCCGAGTACAGCCCCAGATAACCGCCCCCGGACAGCGCCAGGATGCGGAACTCGCCGGGGTCGCGCAGGCCGGGCGGTTGGTCGCGCTGGCTGGTCTTCCGGGGGTCGTCGCTCATGGCGCTCCTTCAGTCGGCGTGCCTCATGCTGGCGCGGCCGCGTGCGTTGGGGTGCGTTTGGGTGCGTTGAGAATTGTGCCTGCGCGACGCAGTGCCGCAGGCGGCCTGCTCCAGGGCGGGCGGGCACGGCATGCGCGCGTTCGCTGCGCCGCCCTGATCCGTTCCGGGGTGCGAAGATCGGGCCGCGCGGCTATGGCCGGACCGACACCCCAGCCTGCACCGGCGCGCCAGCCTGCGAGGAGCCCGATGCCCATCCATCCCGATCCGGCCTGCATCGTGGGGGCCTTCGAGCACCCCACACGCAAGGCGCCCGACAAGACCGTGGCCCAGCTGCACGCCGAATGTGCGGCGGGCGCGCTGGCCGACGCCGGCCTGGCCAAGGACAACGTCGACGCCTACTTCTGCTCGGGTGACGCGCCGGGCATGGGCCCGACCTCGATGATCGACTACCTGAACCTGCGCGTGCGCCACAGCGAGAGCACCGACCTGGGCGGCTGCTCGTACCTGGCGCTGGTGGCGCATGCGCGCGACGCCATTGCCGCAGGCCGCTGTGACGTGGCGCTGATCACGTTGGCCGGCCGCCCGCGCAGCGAGGGCCACAGCGGCACCACGCCGCGCACACGTGCCGGCACGCCCGAGGCACCCTGGGAGGCACCGTACGGCCTGAGCACCGTCAACGGCTACGGCATGGTCGCGCAGCGCCACATGCACGAGTTCGGCACCACCAGCGAACAGCTGGCCTGGATCAAGGTGGCGGCATCGCAGCACGCGCAGCACAACCCGCACGCCATGCTGCGCGACCTGGTGACGGTGCAGGACGTGCTGGACTCGCCGCTCATCAGCGACCCGCTGCACCGGCTGGACTGCTGCGTGGTCAGCGACGGCGGCGGCGCGCTCATCGTGGCCCGCCCCGAAATCGCGCGCAGCCTGAAGCGGCCGCTGGTGCGGGTGATCGGCGCTGGCGAGACGGTGCGCCACGGCCGCGCCGGCAATGTCGACCTGACCACCACCGGCGCCGCGTGGTCGGGCGCGGCCGCCTTTGCCCAGGCCGGCGTGAAGCCGGCCGACATCCGCTATGCCAGCATCTACGACAGCTTCACGATCACTGTGCTGCTGCAGCTGGAAGACCTCGGGTTCTGCAAGAAGGGCGAGGGCGGTCGCTTCGTGGCCGACGGCAACCTGATCAGCGGCGTCGGCCGGCTGCCCTTCAACACCGATGGCGGCGGCCTGTGCAACAACCACCCGGCCAACCGGGGCGGCATGACCAAGGTGATCGAGGCCGTGCGCCAGCTGCGCGGCGAGGCCCACCCTGCGGTGCAGGTGAAGGATTGCGGCCTGGCGCTCGCGCAGGGCATCGGCGGCAACCTGGCCACACGCCATGGCAGTGCCACCCTGATTCTGGAAAGGCAGTGACGACGATGAGCGAACGTCTGCTGCCCGCTCCGGGCGTCACCCCCGAGACCGAGGCTTTCGTCGCCGCCGCACGCGCGGGCCGCCTCATGCTGCCCTGGTGTGCCGACTGCGGCCGCACGCACTGGTACCCGCGCGCGTTGTGCCCGCATTGCAGCTCGACGCGACTGCACTGGAAGCCCGCCAGCGGGCGCGGCACCGTGTACTCGCACTCGACCCTGCAGCGTGTGGCGGTGCCGTTCACGCTGGCCTATGTCACGCTGGACGAGGGGCCGTCGATGCTGACCAACCTGGTCGACGCGCCGGCCAGCGGCTGGCACATCGGCATGGCGGTGCGGGTGCAGTTCCAGGCCGCCGAGGACGGCACGCCGGTTGCGGTGTTCTCGCCCGACCAGCCTGGAAGTGCCGGCCTTGCGCGTGAAAGCGGGGGTGGCATCGCTCGGTGAATGCCCGTTGATCAAGACGGTCTGCAAGGCACCGATGGGCCGCGATCACCAACCCGCTGGACCTGGGCATTGACCCCTGGGCGTGTCAACGTCGTTCATGCGCTTGACCGGGGTCATCGCAAGGAGGCCCTGCTTTTTTCGTGCATGCACGACACGCTCAGCATTTTCCCTGTGGTGCGGCCGCAGTGATTGGGCGACTGTAGCGCCGCGCGACCAGCACAATCTGGGCCAGGTGCCGCACGTGGCCAGGCGCTGGATGGGTTTGCGTCATGGCCCGCCCCCGGATTCACCTCGACAACCTGACTATCACGGAGACATCGCATGATGATCGACCGCAAGGCTTTCCTGGGCGCGCTGAGCGTTGCCGCCACGATGAGCGTCTGGTCCGCTGCACAGGCTGCAGACGTGACGCTGCGCTTTCAGCAGTTTCTTCCGCCCCAGGCCACGATCCCGGCCAAGGCCATCGTGCCCTGGGCGCAGAAGGTGGAAAGGGAAAGCGGAGGCCGCATCAAGGTGCAGCTTTTCCCCAGCATGCAGCTGGGCGGCAAGCCCCCCGAGCTGTACGACCAGGCCAAGGACGGGGTGGTCGACCTGGTCTGGACCGTGCTCGGCTATACGCCTGGCCGATTTCCAAAGACCGAAGTCTTCGAGCTGCCGTTCTCCACCGGCCTGGCCGAGCCCGCGTCGCGCGCCTTCCAGCAGTACGTCGAGAAGTACGCGATGGACGAGTTCAAGGGGGTGAAGCTGATCGCCGTGCACGTGCACGGCCCTGGCCTGATTCACAGCAAGGACCCCGTGAACAAGCTGGAGGATCTGAAGGGGATGAAGGTGCGCGGGGGCTCGAGGGTCATCAACATGATGCTCGAGCAGTTGGGGGCCACACCCGTGGGCATGCCGGTGCCCGCAGTGGGCGAGGCACTGAGCAAGGGCGTCATCAGCGCCACCACCATTCCCTGGGAAGTGGTGCCGTCCGTGAAGGTGCAGCAGATCGTCAAGAACCACACCGGATTCACGGGCAGCAAGGGCCTGTACACACAGACCTTCGCCGTGGTCATGAACCAGGCTGCCTACGACAAGCTGCCGGCTGACCTGAAGAAGGTCATCGACAGCAACAGCGGCATTGCCGTTGCTGCCCTGTTCGGCGCGGCGATGGATGCCGGTGACAAGGTGGGTCTGAGCCTGGCGCAGAAGGCCGGCAACAAGGTCGTCACGCTGGACGCGGCAGAAACGCAGCGCTGGCAGCGGGCCGCGGCCGGGGTGCGCGCGCAGTGGTACAAGGAAGTGGCCGCCAAAGGCATCGATGGTCCCAAGCGGGTGGCTGAGGCTGAAGCGCTGCTGGCCAAGCAGGGTGTCAAGTGAGCGCGCGGCGACATCGCTCGATGCATTGATGCTGGCGCTCGGATTGGCGTTGCGCGCCACGCGGGCGCCCTCGTTCACCACTCGGCTGCCTTTGGAGTTGGGCCGCCTTCAGACCTCGTTCTGGCCCCGCCTTGCGCGGTCCCGGCCTGATTCCGGATCGGCATGAGCCACATCGTCTACAGCACAAGCCGGGCCATGGCCTGGCTTGGCGCGTGTGTGCTCGTCTTTCTGGCGGTGCTGAGCGTGGTCAGCATCGGTGGTCGCGCCTTGTCGGGTCTGGGCCTCGGGCCGGTGCCCGGCGACTTCGAACTCGTCGAGGCCGGAACGGCGCTGGCCGTTTTCTGTTTCCTGCCCTGGGCGCATCTGCGACGCAGTCATGCTGCGGTGGACATGCTGTGGCAAGCCTATCCGGCGTCGCTGAAGCGGGTGCTGGCCGTGATGGCTGACGCATTGATGCTGCTCGTGTGGATGCTGCTGGTCTGGCGCATGGCCTTGGCCACGCTCGACTACCGGGCCAACGCCGAAGTCAGCTTCATTCTGCAGATGCCCGTCTGGTGGGGCTATGCCGCGTCGATGGTGCCGGCCGCATTGGGCTGCGTGGCTTATGCGTGGCGACTGCTTGAAACGCTGGATCTGGTGCAGGCACCTGACGAGATTCGCACTGAAGCGATGGTGCACTGATGGATCCTCTGGTGCTTGCCGGCCTGTCGTTCCCGGTGCTGATGGTCCTGATCTTCCTTCGCGTGCCCATCGGCCTGTCGATGCTCGTCGTCGGCTTGTTCGGTTCATGGCAGGTGTACGGCAGTGTGGCGCCGCTCTTGAACCAGCTCAAGAACCTTGCCTACAGCCAGTTCTCGACGCATTCGCTGTCCATCGTGCCTCTGTTCCTGCTGATGGGGCAGTTCGCGACCCTGGGTGGCATGTCGAAGGCCTTGTTCAAAGCGGCCGAGGCATTGCTGGGGCACTACCGCGGCGGCGTGGGGATGGCGGCGATAGGCGCCTGTGCCGGCTTTGGATCCATCTGTGGCTCGTCGCTCGCGACGGCGGCCACGATGGGCCAGGTTGCACTGCCTGAGCTCAGGCGGGCCGGTTACAGCGGCGCGCTTTCCACCGGCTTGCTGGCCGCCGGTGGCACGCTGGGCATCTTGATTCCGCCGTCCATCGTTCTCGTCATCTACGCCATCCTTGCCGAACAGAACATCGCCAAACTGTTCGCTGCGGCATTCGTACCTGGCCTGCTCGCGGCAGGGGGTTACATGGGCGTGATTGCGCTGTATGTGCGCCTGGTGCCTGGATCAGCCAACCAGGTGCCAGCGCTGCCTTGGCGCGAACGTGGCGCGGCGCTGGCCAATGTGTGGCCGGTGCTGCTGATCTTCGTCGTCGTCATCGGCGGCATCTACAGCGGCATCTTCACGCCCACTGAGGGGGCTGCCGTCGGCGCGGTGGCCACCGGCGCCATGGCCTGGCGGCGCGGTGGCCTGACCCGCGCCGGCCTGGGTGCAGCGTTCGAAGCGACGGCCAGCGCAACGGGCATGGTGTTCATGATCGTGCTGGGCGCCGCGGCCTACAACTCGTTTCTGGCGCTGTCGCAGATGCCGCAGGAGCTGGCCGGCTGGGTGGGGCGGCAGGGCTTTGGTCCGTATACCGTGCTCTGGGCCATTCTGCTGTTCTACCTGGTCTTCGGCTGCGTGATGGACTCGCTGTCGATGATCCTGCTGACCATTCCGATCTTCTTCCCCATGGTCTCCGGGCTCGACTTTGGCCTCGGCCCTGAGGAGATGGCCATCTGGTTCGGCGTGTTGGTGCTGATCGTGGTCGAGGTCGGGCTCATCACGCCACCGGTGGGTATGAATCTCTTCGTCATTCAGTCGATGACGCCGGAAATCTCGATACGACAGTCCTACCTCGGCGTGCTGCCCTTTGTGGCGAGCGATCTGCTCCGTGTCGTGCTGCTGGTTGCCGTGCCGGGAATCACGCTCTTTGTATTGAGACTTTGAGGCCGCTTCGCGACCGGCGCCCGGCCCGGCGCAGCTGACCCGGGCAGAGGGTGAATGCTGCCGAATTGCCTTCTGCCAGGCGTTGATCGCCGGTTGGCGCAGGCTGTCCAACAAGCGCTTGCGCCCGTTTCGCGGGCCTGGCCTCGCGGGCTGCCATCTAGGGGGGTGGACGGACCCAGTCCCTGCGCCCCGTGAAAACCACAACGGAGACGACGGCGTCGCCGCGGTCTACTCGGGCACGCAAGTCTTCTGGGGGTGAATCGGTGGTCTGTCGTGTGCTCGTCGTGGTCTGGTTGTTGTTGCTGGCGTCTTGTGGCGGCAATGGCGACGCCCCGCTCAACCGCCATGCACAGCAGCTGGCCGGCAAGGCCGGCCGCGTGGCCGAACGCACAGCCATCGACGCCACGCTGTTCACCCGCAAGCAGGCAATGGCGGCACCAGTGGCCGCTACAGCTGCCGCAGCGACCGACACAGCCACACAGCTGTTCGAAGTGGGCGAAACGAGTTACTCGGAATTCTTTCCCAGCCGCGAGACCAGCCGCACGGTCGGCGGCTTCACCTACCGCTTCTATCCCCTCACCAAGGCCTACCTGATCGTCGACGAGGCGCTGCGCGTGTACGTGCTCGGCGGCCCCTTCGGGTCGCAGATCACGCTGGTCGGCGTGGCGACCGATTTCCTCACCCCGCCCAGCCCGGTCTGCGCGCCGGTGACCGCGTCGTTCGACATCCAGAAGCTCGACCTGGCGCCCGGGGGCGGCACGGGGGGTGATGGTGACGGGGATGGTGGCGGGGGCGGTGTGGGCAGCAACGGCTCCGAGGGTGCGATCCGCGGTGCCGACGTCAAGCTGTACGACAGTACCGGCGCGCTGCTCGGCACGGCAGTGTCCGACGACAAGGGCATGGTCACGCTGCGCGCCTGCGGGCTCGTGGGGCCTTTCCGCATCGAGTACGTCGGCAACGCGACGGCGCAGTACTTCGACGAAGGCATCGCCGCACGCGACGGCAGCGACAGCAACGCCTGGGTGCCCTTCCCGGCCGGCGAGAAGCTGACCGCCTTCGTCGAAGACCTGTCGAGCCATCACGTCGTCGTTTCGCCGCTGACGCAGATGGCGGCGCTGGAGCTGCAACTGGCCCCCGGCGGCGCGGCTGCGCCAGACCGCGCGCGGGCGTTGGCGGCGGCCGGGGCCGAAAGGTCGGGCAGGGTACATGCGGCTGCGATCACCGTGAATGCCGTGCGCGCCGCCAACGAGCGCGTGCGGCTGCTGTTCAACCAGCAGTTCGTCGGCTCGGGTCTGGCCATCACCGACATCACCCGGGTGCCGGCGCTGGCCTACGGCATCGATTCGTTGCGTGCCTTCCGCAACGACCAGCGTGGCCAGTACGGCCAGGTGCTGACGGCGCTGGCCAAGAGCGCGGCGCAGTTCAATCCGAACCTGCCGAACCCGGCGCGCGAGATGACCAAGCAGCTGGTGCGCGACTTCAGCGACGGTGTCATCGACGGCAAGGACAGCACCGGTGCGCCGGTGGCCGTCCCCGGTCAGCAGGCCTACGACAAGCAGCTGCTGAAGGCCAGCCTGGTGCGCCAGGCCAACGGGCGACTGGTCACGCAGCCCCTGGGCCAGGGCAGCATCACGGTGACGTCCAGCAGCCAGACCGCCGAGACCTGCGCGTCGGGCAGCGGCCAGTGCTTTCCGTTCGGCACTGTCGTCAACCTGTCGGCGCAGGCGGCGGCGGGCTGGACCTTCCAGGGCTGGTCGGGTGCCTGCAGCGGCAGCGGCAATTGCCAGGTGACGATGTCGGGCGACAAGGGCGTGTTCGCGACCTTCATCACCAGCGGGCCGCAGCTGACGGTGGTCAAGGGCGGCGCCGGCAACGGCATCGTCACCTCGTCGCCCAGCGGCATCTTCTGCGGCAGCAGCTGCTCGGCGGCCTTCCCGCAGGGCACGACGGTGACGCTGCAGGCCAGCGCGGGCAACGGCGCCACCTTCAGCGGCTGGAGCGAGCCCTCGTGCAGCGGCGCCAGCTGCACCGTCATGCTGAACGCGGCACGCACGGTGACGGCCAACTTCGCCGCCGGGGTGGTGCTCAGTGTCGCCAAGGCCGGCAATGGCGGCGGGCTGGTCTATTCGACGGCGGTGGGCATCAACTGCGGCAGCAGCTGTTCGGCCACCGTGCCGCCCGGCACTCTGGTGTCGCTGGTGGCCGCACCGGCGCCGGGCGCCAGCTTCATCGGCTGGAGCGACCCCGCCTGCACGGGCAATGTGTGCCAGGTGGCGATGAACAGCGCGCGCACGCTGACGGCCACCTTCGGTGCCGACGCCACGCTGAGCCTGGCCGTGCTGGGCTCGGGCACCGTCACTGCCGCGGGTGGCGAAATCAGCTGCAGCGCGGTCTGCAGCAAGGTGTTCCCGTATGGCACCTCGCTCGTGTTGACGGCCACGCCGGCCGCGGGCTTCCGCTTTGCGGGCTGGTCGGGTGCCTGCAGTGGAACGGCCAACCCCTGCACCGTGACGATGGATGCGGCGCGCTCGGTCACGGCCAACTTCGAGCAGGCGCCCTCATTCCAGCTCAGCGTCACGGTGGGTGCGGGCGGCACGGTTTCGTCGTCGCCGGCCGGCATCAGCAACTGCAGCAACGGCACCTGCACGGCGCTGTTCGTGCAAGGCACGCCGGTCAGCCTGAGCGCATCGCCGTTTTCAGGTTCCACCTTCTCCAGCTGGGGCGGCGACTGCAGCGGCAGCGCGGGCTGCAGCGTGCAGATGACCACCAACCGCAGCGTCAGTGCCAGCTTCCGGGGCGGCCTGTACCAGCTGGGTGGAACGATCAGCGGCCTGAGCGCCAGCGGCCTGCGGCTGGCCAACGGCAATGTGCTGCTGCTGATCCCGGGCGGCGCCACGCAGTTCTCGTTCGGGCCGGTGCTGTCGCCGGGTGTGCCTTACAACGTCACGGTGGCCGCGCAACCCAGCGGGCAGCAGTGCAGCGTGAGTAACGGCAGCGGCACGGCCCCAGCGGCCGATGTCAACACGGTGGCGGTGGTCTGCGGGTCGGCCTCGGTGGGCTGGGCCTGGATGGGCGGCTCGCGCATGACGGGCGGCACGGGCGTCTACGGCAGCCTGGGTGTGGCGTCCACCGCCAACATTCCAGGCAGCCGACTGCATGCCGCGACCTGGAAGGACGCCAGCGGCAACCTGTGGCTGTTCGGGGGTGTCGGCGACAGCCAGAACTCGGTCAGGTTCAACGACCTCTGGCGTTTCAACCCCGCCAGCCGTACCTGGGCCTGGATGGGCGGTTCCAGCCAGGCGGGCGCGGCCGGGGTCTACGGGGTGCAGGGCCAGGCGGCCTCTCGCAACATCCCCGGCGCGCGCTGGGGGGCAAAGACCTGGGTCGACGGCAGCGGCAACTTCTGGTTGTTCGGGGGGGTCGGCGTCGACTCCAGTGGCGACGGTGGGCTGCTCAACGACCTGTGGCGCTACAACCCGGGTGCCGGCACCTGGACCTGGGTCAAGGGCTCGAGTGCGGCCTATGGAAGTGGGTTCTGGGGCGCCTTGGGTTCGATCAACGACAGCCGTGTGCCCAGTGCAAGAGAAGCCGCTGCGTCCTGGGTCGACCGCAATGGTGACCTCTGGCTGTTCGGAGGCATCGGAAACGACGTCAGCGGCGCCTACGGCACACTGGGTGACCTGTGGAAGTTCAGCATCAACCAGAACGCCTGGGGCTGGATGGGCGGTAGCAACGTGACACCGGGTACCGCCGTTTACGGCGTCCGAGGTCAGCCTTCGAGCGGCAATCGGCCGTCCGGCAGGGTGCGCGCTGCCGCCTGGACCGACAGTTCGGGCAACCTGTGGCTGTTCGGCGGCAACGCCGACTCCACGTTGGAATCGCGGCTGAACGACCTTTGGCGCTACGACCCAGGTGGTGGCACCTGGACCTGGATGAGCGGCGACAACTCGACCATCGGGGCGCCAGTCTACGGTGTGCAGGGCGTGGCGGCGGCGGCAAACGTGCCGGGCGCGCGCAGCGGCGCAGCGGCCTGGGTGGACGCAGCGGGCACGGTCTGGCTGCTCGGCGGATATGGCCGCCTGCCTGCGACCTTCACCTTTGTACCAACCGGCTACCTCAATGATCTCTGGCGCTACACCCCAAGCGACGGGCTTTGGACTTGGATGGCCGGCACGAACACGATCGATGCGCTGGGCCTCTATGGCAGCCTGGGCGTTGCCGCGGCCGGCAATCGGCCTGGTGGCATCTACGCGCCGGCCACCTGGTTCGATCCCGCCACCGGACTGTGGCTGTTTGGCGGTACCGGCTACGGTGAGGACTCCGGCCCGGGGCAGCTGAACAGCCTGTGGCGGCGATGAGGGAGGGCCTGACGATGTGGCGATGCCTGCGGGCCCACCTGCTGGCGATGGCACTGCTGGGCAGTTCGGCATTGCATGCAGCGCCGCTGCTGCAGCTGCGCGTCGAGGCGGGTGAACACCAGGCCACGGTGCGCCGCATCGCGGTCAGCGCCGACGGTGCTCTGGTGGCCACCGCCAGCGACGACAAGACGGCGCGGCTGTGGCGCGCCGCCGACCGCCGCCTGCTGGCCACGCTGCGGGTGCCGATCGGTGACGGTGACCAGGGTCGGCTGTACGGGGTCACGTTTTCGCCCGACGGTCGGCAGCTGGCGGTGGCCGGCACCAACGGTGATCCGGCCACACCGCACCGCATCGACGTCTTCGATGCCGGCAATGCGCGGCACCTGCGCACGCTGCAGCTCGACGCCGGCCATGTCGTGCGGCTGCTGTGGACGCGCGACGGCCGCCACCTGGCGGCCTGCCTTTCGGGGCGCGACGGCCTGCGCATCGTGGCCGCCGACAGCGGGCAGACGGTGTACAGCGAGGCCTTTGCGGCACCCTGCTTCGGCTTGGCCGAACTGCCCGATGGCAGCCTGCTGGCCTCGGGTTTCGACGGCCAGATCCGTCAGCTGCGCTCGCAGGGCGGGCGCTGGCAGGCGGTGGCCAGCCTGCGCACCGAGATCGCCGACCCGCAGGCGATCGCGGTGGCGCCCGACGGCCTGCATTTCGCCGTCGGTTATCGGTCGCGGCTGCCCTCGGGCGACATCGCCATCGATGTCTTCGATGCGGGCAAGCTGACACTGGCGCGGCGTTTCAGCTTCGGTGGTTTGCGGGGCGGCAGCCTGGGTAGCGTGGCTTGGTCCGGCGACGGCCGCACCCTGGCAGCCAGCGGCCGGGCGGGCGCCGATGGCCAGATCGTGCTCAAGCGCATCACCTGGCCGCAGGGCAGCGTGGCCAGCGACATCGTGGCCACCAACACCGTGCAGGACATGGT
>Ga0073899_10000196_pt1 | contig 55209 bp, 46 predicted proteins | sample KloWWTmetaKNB5Ph_FD_88975 | JGI IMG/M metagenome (GOLD analysis project Ga0073899, IMG submission 88975) | Active sludge microbial communities from Klosterneuburg, Austria, studying microevolution and ecology of nitrifiers - Klosterneuburg... | ecosystem: Engineered > WWTP > Aerobic digester >... | reverse complement strand
TCGCGCTGCTCGTCCTCGAGGGCTACGATGCGTGTGAATTCTTTCGGCGTCACGAACCCGGAAATGCCGATCGCGCGCTGCAGCTGCTGGCGGGTGAGCGAGCTGCGGAGGTCCGCCTCGAACCCCGCGACGGTGAGACCCACCTGCGCAAGCCGCGCCTTCGCGACGGTAGCAGAATACTTTCCGTCGACCTGGAAGGCCGGCTCGGCCTGGATGGCGTCCTTCAGCTGCTGGTCGGTCACGCGGTAGCCAAGTTCGTGGACGCGGTTGTCGATCATGGCTCGCCGGATCAGGCCTTCGAGCACGCTCTGCTGCAGCTGCGCGCGTTGATCCTGCGGAATCTCGCCGCCGAACGCGCGCGCGGCCTGCGCCTGCTGATCGAGCCAGGCCTGGCGGGCGGTCTCGAGGGGGATCTTTTCGCCATCGACCTTGGCGGCAAAGGCGCTCTGGCCAATGCCGACGTCGACGATGCCGTAAGCGCCCCATGCGACGAACACGAGCGAGATGGCGCCGAGAATCGAATATCCGATTACACCGTGCAGATGGTCTCTGATCTTCTGAAGCATCTAGAACCCTTGGGCAAGTTGGCGGAGCGGACGGGACTCGAACCCGCGACCCCCGGCGTGACAGGCCGGTATTCTAACCAACTGAACTACCGCTCCACATGGTGGGTGCTGAGGGGATCGAACCCCCGACCCTCGCCTTGTAAGGGCGACGCTCTACCGCTGAGCTAAGCACCCTTCAAGCTTCAGAAGGGCGCGGATGATAGAGGATAGTCCGGCGTCGCGCCAGCGGTACGGGCGGCGGGCGGCGGCGCGGCCTCAATGCGCCTGCACACCGCCCTTGCCGGCGCGCCGGCCGGCACGCCTCCCGACGGCCTGCTTCGGATCGGCCGCGACGCTTTCGGGCGTCGCCGCGAGCGGCACCGGGCGCGCGGCGAGCGCGATCTCGAGTACTTCGTCGATCCACTTCACGGGCTTGATCTTGAGATTGCCCTTGATGTTGTCGGGAATCTCGACCAGGTCCTTTTCGTTGTCGATCGGGATCAGCACCGTCTCGATGCCGCCGCGATGGGCCGCGAGCAGCTTCTCCTTGAGCCCGCCGATCGGCAGCACCTCACCGCGCAAGGTGATCTCGCCGGTCATCGCAACATCGGAGCGCACCGGGATCTTCGTCAGCGCCGAGACGAGCGCGGTGCACATGCCGATGCCGGCGCTCGGGCCGTCCTTGGGCGTGGCGCCCTCCGGCATGTGCAGGTGCACGTCGTGCTTCTGGTAGAAATCGGGCTCGATGCCGAGCACGTTCGCGCGGCTGCGCACGACGGTCATCGCCGCGTGGATCGATTCCTGCATCACCTCGCCGAGCTGACCCGTGTGTTGCAGCTTGCCCTTGCCGGGCACCACCGCCGCTTCGATCGTCAGCAGCTCGCCGCCGACTTCAGTCCATGCAAGTCCTGTGACCTGGCCGACACGGTTTTCTTCCTCGGCCTTGCCGTAGCGGAAGCGGCGCACGCCGAGGAACTTGTCGAGGTTCTTCGAGGAGACCGAGACCGCTTTCTCCTTCTTCGCGAGCAGCTGCTGCTTGACGGTCTTGCGCGCGATCTTCGCGATCTCGCGCTCGAGATTGCGCACGCCGGCCTCGCGCGTGTAGTAGCGCACGATGTCCAGCAGCGCCTCGTCGGCGACCTTCAGCTCTTCCGCCTTCACGCCGTTGTTCTTCATCTGCTTCGGCACGAGGTAGCGCCGCGCGATGTTCATCTTCTCGTCTTCGGTGTACCCGGGCAGGCGGATCACTTCCATGCGATCGAGCAGCGGCGCGGGAATATTCAGCGTGTTCGCGGTGCAGACGAACATCACCTGCGAGAGGTCGAAATCGACTTCGAGGTAGTGGTCGTTGAAGGCCGCATTCTGTTCGGGGTCGAGCACTTCGAGCAGCGCCGACGACGGATCGCCGCGGAAGTCCATCGACATCTTGTCGACTTCGTCGAGCAGGAAGAGCGGGTTGTGCACGCCCGCCTTCGTCATGTTCTGGATGATCTTGCCGGGCATCGAGCCGATGTAGGTGCGCCGGTGGCCGCGAATTTCCGCCTCGTCGCGCACGCCGCCGAGCGACATGCGCACGAACTTGCGGTTCGTCGAGCGCGCAATCGACTGGCCGAGCGAGGTCTTGCCGACCCCCGGCGGTCCGACGAGGCACAGGATCGGGCCTTTCAGCTTGTCGACGCGCTGCTGCACAGCGAGGTACTCGACGATGCGCTCCTTGACCTTCTCGAGGCCGTAGTGGTCCTCATCCAGCACCTTCTCGGCGCGTGCAATGTCCTTGATGACCTTGGTACGCTTCTTCCACGGCGCCTTTACCAGCCAGTCGACGTAGTTGCGCACCACGGTGGCTTCCGCCGACATCGGTGACATCATTTTCAGCTTGCCGAGCTCCGCCATCGCCTTGTCGCGGGCCTCCTTCGGCATCCCGGCCTTCTGGATCTTCTGCTCGATCTCGGTGAGCTCGTTGGCGCCGTCCTCCATGTCGCCGAGTTCTTTCTGAATGGCCTTCATCTGCTCGTTCAGGTAGTACTCGCGCTGGCTCTTTTCCATCTGCGATTTGACGCGACCGCGGATGCGCTTCTCGATCTGCAGCATGTCCATCTCGCCCTCGATGGCGACGAGGATGTGCTCGAGACGCTGCTTCACATCGAGGATTTCGAGAACTTTCTGCTTCTCGGGGAGCTTCAACGCCATGTGCGCCGCCACGGTGTCGGCGAGGCGACCCGGCTGCTCGATGCCGGCGAGCGCAGTGAGCACTTCGGGCGGCACCTTCTTGTTGAGCTTCACGTACTGCTCGAACTGCGAAATCACCGAGCGGCCGAGGACGTCCATCTCCTTCTCGTCGTAGCTTTCGGTGTCGGGCGCAAGCGTGACGTCGCAGCCGTAGAACTCCCCACCGTGGATCCGGTCGATCTGGGCACGATCGATCCCCTCGACCAGCACCTTCACGGTGCCGTCCGGCAGCTTGAGAAGTTGCAGGATCGTCGCGACCGTGCCGATGCGGTAGAGGTCGTCGGTCTTCGGGTCGTCGACGTCGGCCTGCTTCTGCGCGACGAGCATGATGCGCTTGTCGGCCTTCATCGCAACGTCGAGTGCCTGGATCGACTTCTCGCGCCCGACGAAGAGCGGAATAACCATATGCGGGTACACCACCACATCCCGCAGCGGCAGGACCGGCAGGTTCTCGATGGCGGTGATCTTGGTCATCGGAGAGGAATCGGACACAGGAGGGGCCCTCGCGCTGATGGCGTATCTAGTCTAGCTCACAGGTGGGGGCGCGCTGCTGTCATTTCAAGCCGCCCTGCGCCACGGGCGGCCGCGGGTCGTCAGCTCGCGATGCCGTGCGCCCGGCGCGGCGGCTCGTCGGCATCGGACTTGTAGACGATGTACGGCTTCGTCTGGCCTTCGATCACGGTCTCGTCGATCACCACTTTCGAGACACTGCGCAGCGACGGCAGCTCGTACATGGTATCGAGCAGGACATTCTCGAGGATCGTGCGCAGCCCGCGCGCGCCTGTCTTGCGCTGCATGGCGCGTTGCGACACGGCCTTCAGCGCGTCCTCGCGGAATTCGAGCTCGGCGCCTTCCATCTCGAAGAGGCGTTTGTACTGCTTGGTGAGCGCGTTCTTCGGCTCGGTCAATATCGACACGAGCGCGGCCTCGTCGAGTTCCTCGAGCGTCGCGACGACCGGCAAGCGGCCGACGAACTCGGGAATGAGCCCGTACTTGATCAGGTCCTCGGGCTCGACTTCGTGGAACACGTCGGGGCCACCCCGCGCGTTCATGTCGCGTACTTCGGAGGTGAAGCCGATGCCGCCTTTCTGCGTGCGGTTCAGGATGATCTTCTCGAGACCCGAGAAGGCGCCGCCGCAGATGAAGAGGATGTTCGAGGTGTCGACCTGCAGGAATTCCTGCTGCGGGTGCTTGCGCCCGCCCTGCGGCGGCACCGAGGCGATCGTGCCCTCGATCAGCTTCAGCAGCGCCTGCTGCACGCCCTCGCCCGACACGTCGCGCGTGATGGACGGGTTATCGGCCTTGCGCGAGATCTTGTCGATCTCGTCGATGTAGACGATACCTGTCTGGGCCTTCTCCACATCGTAGTCGCACTTCTGCAGGAGCTTCTGGATGATGTTTTCCACATCTTCGCCGACATAGCCCGCTTCGGTGAGCGTGGTCGCGTCGGCGATCGTGAAGGGTACATTCAGGAGCCGCGCGAGGGTTTCGGCGAGCAGGGTCTTGCCGCAGCCGGTCGGGCCAATCAGGAGGATATTGCTCTTGGCGATCTCGACGTCTTCCTTCGAACGGCTCCCGCCCCCGCTGCGGGTCTGCAGGCGCTTGTAGTGGTTGTAAACGGCGACCGAGAGCACCTTCTTGGCGCGCTCCTGGCCGATTACGTATTCGTCGAGAACTTTCTTGATCTCGTGCGGCTTCGGCAGCTTGTCGCGCGCGCGGTCGGCGCGGTCTTCAAGCTCCTCGCGGATGATGTCGTTGCAGAGCTCGACGCACTCGTCGCAAACGAACACCGAGGGGCCGGCGATCAGCTTCCGGACTTCGTGCTGGCTCTTCCCGCAGAAGGAGCAATAAAGCAGCTTGCCGTCGTCGTTGCGGCCGCGGGACTCGTCAGTCATTCAGGGGCACCTGTCGCCATCGTGCAGCGATTTATAGCATGGGGTGACCGGGGGCGCAAAACGCCTCCGTCACATCCAAGCCCTTGATTCATTTGGCCGGCGCAGCGGCCGGTGCGGGCAGACGCTTGTCGAGCAACTGGTCCACGAGGCCGTAGGTGATCGCCTCCTCGCCGCCCATGAAGTTGTCCCGCTCGGTATCGAGCTGGATCTTCCCGATGGGCTGGCCGGTGTGGCGGGCGAGGATTTCGTTCAATCGCTCGCGCGTACGGAGCATCTCGCGGGCCTGGATGCTGATATCGGTCGCCTGGCCCTGGAAGCCGCCCCAGGGCTGATGAATCATCGCGCGCGAATTGGGCAGCATGAAGCGCTTGCCCTTTGCGCCACCGGTCAACAGCACCGCGCCCATGGATGCGGCCATGCCGACGCAGATCGTGCTGACGTCCGGCTTGATGAACTGCATCGTGTCGTAGATGGCGAGCCCCGCGCTCACCGAACCGCCCGGCGAGTTGATGTAGAGCGCGACGTCCTTGTCCGGGTTCTCGGACTCGAGAAACAGCAGTTGCGCGACGATCAGGTTCGCCATGTAGTCCTCGACGGGACCCACGACGAACACCACGCGCTCCTTCAGAAGGCGCGAGTAGATGTCATAAGCACGCTCGCCGCGGGCGGTCTGCTCGACGACGATGGGCACCAGGTTCAGGGCTTGCTCGTTCATGGGGCGCTATTCTGCCCGAAACGGGTCAGCTCCTTGAAGGTGGACGGCTTGTCCGATACGCGGGCCCGCGCGACGATCCAGTCGATCAGTTGCTCTTCCAGCACTGACGATTCGATCTGCCGCATCGCGTCCGCATTCTGTAAATAGGCACGACGCATTTCGTCGGAGTTCGGGTAGGAGTTCACGACATCCGCCAGGCGCTCCTGCACGCGAGCGCGATCGACCTTGAGGTCGGCGCCGCGCATCAGCTCTCCGATCACAAGGCCAAGCGCCACGCGACGGCGTGCCGGACCCTCGAACTGCTCGCGTGGCGGCAGCTGGCTCACGTCCTTTGCGCCCATGCGCCGACCGATGTCGACCTGCATTTCCTGCACGGTCTCCTCGACCAGGCCCTGCGGCACCTCGATCGGGTTTTCGCGATGGAGCGCGTCCATCACCTGCGTTCGCAGCTGGTTGCGCACCGCGTCCGCGAGCTCGCGCTCCATGCTTGCGCGCACATCCACTCGCAACTGCGCGATGCCGCCTTCCTTGACGCCGAACTCGCCAGCGAACGCGTCGTCGAGCGCCGGCAGGCTCATTTCCTCGACCCCTTTCAGGGTAATCGTGAACTCGGCCGTCTTCCCCGCGACGTCCTTGCCGTGGTAGTCGTCCGGAAAATGCACGACAGCCGTGCGCGTTTCGCCGGCCATCGCGCCGGCGAGGGCCTGCTCGAACTCCGAGAGCACCTGGCCGCCACCCAATACCACCGGCACATCGCGGCCCTCGCCGCCCTGGAACGCCGTGCCGTCGATACGACCCTCGAAGTCGATCTGCACCCTGTCCGTGGTCTTCGCGCCGCGCTCGACGGAGGTGTAGACGGGACGCTGCTTGCGCAGCGATTCGAGCATCTCGTCGATGTCGGCGTCGGTGACCGAAGCGGTCGGGCGCTCGATCGCGAGCGATTCGACCGGCGCGAGCCTGATTTCCGGCAGCACCTCGAAGGTTGCAACGTACTTGAGGTCGGCGCCCGGATCGAGCGCGATCGGCTGGATCCGCGGCCCGGTCGCGGGTTTCAGGTTCTCCTGTGTCACCGCGTCCGAAAACGACGACCGCAGCAGGTCGCTCACGACTTCCGAGTGGACTTGCGTGCCGTACTGCTGGCGCACGACACCCATGGGCGCCTTGCCGGGGCGAAACCCGTTGAAACGCGCCGTGCGCGCGAGCTTCTGCAGCCGCTGGTCGACTTCAGCGGCGACCTGCTCTGCCGGAACGGCGACTTCGAGCTTGCGCTCGAGGCCACCAGTGGCGGTCAATGAAACCTGCATCGTGATCCTGCCTGTCTACTGGTGCGAAAGGAGAGACTCGAACTCTCACGGGTTGCCCCACTGGAACCTAAATCCAGCGCGTCTACCAGTTCCGCCACTTTCGCTCTGGCGTCCAGTCGGCCCTGCGCGAGGGGCGCGGATTATAGCGGATTGCCGCCGGGTTCCAGAATCCGGCATGCTGGGGGCACAAGAACAGGGAATATCATGGCCAAATTCGCCGGTATAGCGCTCGTTCTCGCTCTGACCCTCGCCTCCGGAATCTTCGATGCACGCGGGTTTGTCTACGCCTCGCGGGCCTGGCCCGGCGGGCGCCTGGACCCGGCGTTCGCCCTCGCCTCGCTCGCCGCATTCGTGGTCGGCGTGTCCCTTTACGTCTTCGCAGTGAGATTCATGCAGGGTGTCGGCATCGTCGGCGTCGCGCTGCAAAGCGCCATCTGGTTCGTGGCCACCGCGATCGGCGTCGCAGCGATGGACGGCACGGTGCTGCAGTGGTCCCGCGCCCAGCAGGTGACGGCGATCGGGATCGCGATCGCGCTCACCTGGCTCATCGCGACGACGAGCGGCAGCGAGGCTCACTGAGCCGCGCTGCCGTCAGCGCGGCGGCCATGAAATTCCACCACTCAGTGGCGGAATTTCATGGGACCGAATGGTGGGCCGTGTAGGAGTCGAACCTACGACCAAGAGATTAAGAGTCTCCTGCTCTACCAGCTGAGCTAACGGCCCTGAATAAACCGGGGTGGACGATGGGACTCGAACCCACGACGGCCGGGATCACAACCCGGGGCTCTACCAGCTGAGCTACGTCCACCGTAAGGGGCGGCGAGTATACCAGTGCCGGCGCGGCGCTCAACCGCCGCCGTTGCTGGTCCGCCTGATGAAGGCCGCCGTATTGTCGTGCAGCGCCTTCAGGTCTGCGTCGCGGGCATACACCATGTGACCCGATTCGTAGAGGTGCGTCTCGATATTGGCCTGCAGGGACGCCTGGATCGGCAGCTGGGCAAGCTCGTAGACGGCCGCAAAGAACGGCGTCGCCAGGTCGAAATAGCCGCCGTGCATCTGTACCTTGAGATTGGGGTTTCTCTGCATCGTCACCGCGAGATCGGGCATCACGTTCGTGGCGCTCTGCACTTTCGACGGATAGCCGGGCGGCTGATGCTGGAAATCCCAGGTTTTCCACAGGTTCGCGGAGGCCTTGAAGCGCTTGCCCTCGCCGAACTTGAGCGTGCCGCGGACATAATCGTTGTACGCCGACACATAGGCCGACGAGATCGCCGCAGACTGCGGGTCGTATTGCGCCTCCTGGCTCAGCGGGTCGAGCGTAGGGCCCGAGAAGCGACTGTCGAGGCGCCCGGCAGTGACATCGCTGCCGAGCAGGGTCTTGTCGAACTCGCCACCGTTGACGCGCAGGTTCGCACGCTCGATATAGTCGGCCGGCAGCCCCGTGTAGCGATGCAGCTGCGCGACGACGGCGCTGCGGCGCGCGGGGTCGAGCTTCGCTCCGGCGGCGAGCGCGGTCAGGTAGTCCCCCAGCGCAAACGCCTCGACCTCCGCCATGAAGGGCTCGAGCGCCGCGGGCTGTTCCGGCAGGCGCTTGTGATACCAGGCAGTCGCCGCATACGTCGGCAGTGCCAGCGCGTAGGCCTGATCGACGCCCGGGTTCAGCTGCGGCTCATCGACGCTGTTGTCGAACGAGAGGATCTGCGAGAGGAGGATCACGCCGTTCAGGTCAATCGAGTACTTCTCCTGCAGCACCCGCGCGAGCACCGCCGAGCGCGTCGTTCCGTAGCTCTCGCCGAAAAGATACTTCGGGGAATTCCAGCGGCCGTGGCGCGAGAGGAATTCGACGATGAAGTTCGCGAACGCATTGGCATCGGGATCGACACCGAAGAAGGCCTTTTCCTTGTCGTGCCCCCGCAAGTGGCCGAAACCGGTGCCCGGCGCATCGATGAACACGAGATCGCTCGCGTCGAGCAGGCTGTAGTCGTTGTTCACGATCCGGTAGGGCGCCGCGGGCGTGTGGCTGTCGGTGAGGGTGAGCACGCGCTTCGGGCCGAAGGCGCCCATATGCAACCACACAGTCGAGGATCCGGGCCCGCCGTTGAAGATGAAGGTGACCGGACGGCGCGGATCAGCCGCCTTGCCCTTGAAGTAGGCGACGTACGACATCGCGGCCTCGGGCTGCTGCGGTGGCAGCGGGCCGTCGCGTTCGGCCTTCGGCAGCGGCGGGTCCATCCATCGGGTCGGTCAGATGGACGACGAGCAGGCCCGCCTCGGCCTGATACTCGAGTTTCTGCCCGCCGATCGTGACGCTGCCCTGCGTGAGGGAGCGTTCATCGGTGAGGAAGCGCGGCGACTGGCTCAGCACGTCAGCGCCGGAATTCTCCGACGAGTCGTCGGCGGCGGCCTGCAGTGAAGCGATGGAGAGAGCGGCGACGAGCGCCAGTGTGGTGATTTTCATGGCGCGCGATTTTACAGGAACGCGCCCGGCAGGACTCGAACCTGCGACCCCCGGCTTAGAAGGCCGGTGCTCTATCCAGCTGAGCTACGGGCGCAACGCGCCGGGCCGGAAATGGTCGGGGCAACAGGATTCGAACCTGCGATCCTCTGCTCCCAAAGCAGATGCGCTACCAGACTGCGCCATGCCCCGATGCCGGCCACCGGGTGAACAATCCTCAATTTTACGCACAATCCCGTAAAATGCGCTTCTTTTCCGCAGAGGAGCGCCTCGTGTCCGCGCGACTGATCGACGGCAAGCGCATCGCCACTGCCGTGAAGGCCGAAGTGCGCACCGAAATCGACGCGGCGCTCGCGCGCGGCCTGCGCCGCCCCGGGCTCGCCGTCGTCATGGTGGGCGACAACCCGGCCTCTGCGATTTACGTGCGCAACAAGCGCCGCGCCTGCGAGGAGTCGGGCGTGATGTCGATCGCGCACGACCTGCCGCAGTCGACATCGGAGCGCGAGCTCCTGTCGCTGATCGATGAGCTGAACGGCGACCCCCGCATCGACGGCATCCTCGTGCAGCTGCCCCTGCCCGACCAGGTCCGCCAGAGCGCGATCATCGATCGCATCGACCCGCAGAAGGACGTCGACGGCTTTCACCCCTACAACCTCGGGCGTCTCGCGCAGCGCAATCCGCTCATCCGCCCGTGCACGCCGTACGGCGTGATCCGCATGCTCGACGCCGAAGGGCTCTCGGTGCGGGGACTCGAGGCGGTGGTCGTCGGTGCCTCGAACATCGTCGGGCGGCCCATGTCGCTCGAGCTGCTCCTGATGGGTGCCACGACCACGGTGTGCCACCGCTTCACGCGCGATCTTGCAGCAGAGGTGCGCCGCGCAGAACTGCTGGTGGTCGCCGTGGGCAAGCCGGGCCTCATTCGCGGCGAGTGGGTCCGCGAGGGCGCGATCGTCGTCGACGTCGGCATGAACCGTCTCGACAACGGACATCTCGTCGGCGATGTGGAGTTCGCCGGCGCCCGCGAGCGCGCGGGCTGGATCACGCCCGTGCCGGGTGGGGTCGGCCCCATGACGGTCGCCATGCTGATGCGTAACACGCTGGAAGCGTCGCTGCGCCGCCAGGGCGTCTGAACGGTGCCTGCGGTTGACATCGACCTGCAGCGCAACCTGCCGTGGAGCGCGCTCGGGACGTGCGCCCTCCATCTCGATGTCGATGGCACGCTGCTCGACATTGCGCCCACCCCCGACTCGGTCGTGGTCCCGGCGGGGCTCATCGATTCACTCGCCACTGTCGCCGAGCGCCTGGACGGTGCGCTCGCGCTCGTGAGCGGTCGTCCGATCAGTGCACTCGATCTACTCTTCCGCCCGCTGCGCTTCGCTGCCGTCGGCATCCACGGCGCCGAAGTGCGCACGGCGGGCGGCCCGGTGCGCACCGCGGATTACCTCTCCCGGCAGCTCGACGGCGTGCGCGCAGCGCTGGCGGAGACGATCACGCAATGGCCCGGCGCGGTGCTCGAGGACAAGGGGGTCGCGCTCGCATTGCATTACCGTGCCTCGCAGGTCGATGAGCGCGTGATCGGCCGTGCGCTGCAGGAGATGACGATCCTGGCCGGCCCTGAGTTCGCCCTGATGGAGGGCAAACGCGTGTACGAGATCAAGGCCGCGGCGCTGTCGAAGGCGAGCGGCATCGCGGCCCTGCACGGTACGGCGCCTTTCGCGGGCCGCGTTCCCGTCTGCATCGGTGACGACGTCACCGACGAAAGCGCGTTTGCCTACGCCAATGAGGCGCGGGGCATCTCGATACACGTGGGCAAGTCGGGCTCGACGCTGGCGCAATTTCGCGTTACGGCACCGGCCGGGGTGCGGGCCTGGATCGCCAATCTCGCCGCCACGGGGGAGAACACTTCGTGAGCGATAGACCTGCAAGCCTTGATCTCGCCGTCATCGGCAACTGTTCGATTGCCTCGCTGATCGACCTGCGTGGCCGGCATGTCTTCACCTGCCTGCCGCGGCTCGACGGTGACCCGGTGTTCTGCCGCCTGCTCGATGACGGCGAGGACCGGGGTTACTTCGACGTGGAGCTCGCCGGTTGCGTGCGCAGTTCGCAGCAATATCTGCGCAACACCGCCGTCGTCGAGACGCGACTCGAAGCGGCCGATGGCGCCGCCGTGCGTATCCTCGATTTCTGCCCGCGTTTTCGCCAGTTCGACCGCATGTTCCATCCCATGATGATCGTGCGCATCGTCGAGGTTGCCGCAGGCCGGCCGCGCGTGCGCGTGCGGATGCGGCCGCGGCAGCGCTATGGCGAGACAGAGTATGCCGTGCGGCGCGGCAGTCATCACTTGCGCTACATCGGTGATGCGCTCGATCTTCGCCTCACGACGAACACGAGCCTCGATTACATCGTCGAGGAGCGCTGGTTTGCCCTCGAGGACCCGCTGACGCTGGTGCTCGGCCCCGACGAGTCGATTGCCGAATCCGTCGACGGGCTCGGCGCCCGCTTCCTCGCGAGCACGACCGACTACTGGCGCGACTGGGTGCGCACGCTCGCGGTGCCCTTCGAGTGGCAGGAGCCGGTGATCCGCGCGGCGATCACGCTGAAGCTCTGCAGCTACGAGGACACCGGCGCGATCGTCGCGGCGCTCACGACCTCGATCCCCGAGGCCCCCGGCAGCGAGCGCAACTGGGACTACCGCTTCTGCTGGTTGCGCGACAGCCTCTTCACGGTCAAGGCACTCAACCGCCTCGGCGCCACTCGCACGATGGAGTCGTACCTGCGCTTTATCGTCAATGTCGCCGCGGGCGCGAAAGACTATGCGCTGCAGCCACTCTACTGGATCAGCGGCGAGTCCGCCGTCGAAGAGCGCATCGCTGGCGCGCTCGGCGGCTACCGTGGCATGCGCCCGGTGCGCGTCGGCAACGCGGCGTGGCAGCAGCGGCAGAACGACGCTTACGGCGCGGTCGTGCTGTCGGCAATGCAGTCGTTTTTCGACGAGCGCCTGCGCGAGAAGGCGGGCATCGACGCGCTGCGCCAGCTGACGGTGCTCGGCGAGCACGCGTGGGCCCTGCACGATGCGCCCGACGCCGGCCTCTGGGAATTTCGCACGCGCAGCGAAGTACATACCTTTTCGAGCGCGATGTGCTGGGCGGCGCTCGATCGTCTCGCGCAACTGCACGCGCATTTTCGCGAGCCGGCAGCAAGCCTGTGGCGCACGCGGGCCGATACCGTGCGCGCGCGCGTGCTCGAGCGTGGCTGGAGCGACAAACTCGGCAGCTTCGTCGACGTGTACGACGGCAGCGGCGCCGACGCGAGCCTGCTGTTGCTGCCGGAGATTGGCCTCGTGGCATACGATGACCCGCGCTTCCTCGGCACGCTCGCCTTTCTCGAACGCCGGCTGCGCCGCGGCGACTTTCTCGCCCGCTATGATCGCGCCGACGATTTCGGTGCACCGACCGTCGCATTCAACCTCTGCACTTTCTGGTACATCAACGCACTCGCAGGCGTCGGCCGCATGGACGAGGCGCGGCAACTCTTCGAATCGATGCTCGCGCGCTGCAATCACGTCGGCCTCCTCTCCGAGGACATCGACCCGGGCAGCGGCGAGCTGTGGGGCAACTTTCCGCAGACCTACAGCCTGGTCGGCATCGTGAACGCCGCGATGCGCCTCTCGAAGCCGTGGGAGTCCGCGTTGTGAGCCGCCTTGTCTGCGTTTCGAACCGGATCACGCTGCCGCGCAAGACGGCGGCGCCTGGCGGACTCGCCGTCGGTGTTCTCGCAGCGATGCGCGAGAAGGGCGGCCTTTGGTTCGGCTGGAGCGGCGACTTGAACGCCGATCCGGCGCCGCAACCCGAAGTCGTCACGCGCGAGCGGATCGATTACGCCACGATCGATCTCACCCAGACACAGTACGACCGCTACTACCGCGGCTTCTGCAACACCACGCTGTGGCCGCTCTTTCATTACCTGACCGACCGCTTCCGCTACGACCACGAGTGGCATGCTGGCTATCGCGACGTGAACCGCTGGTTCGCGGAACGGCTTGTGCCGCTGTTGCGCCCGGACGATCGCCTCTGGATCCACGACTACCACCTGATCCCGCTCGCCCGCGAGCTGCGATCACTCGGTGTAACACAGCGGATCGGTCTGTTCCTGCACATCCCTTTCCCGCACATCGAAGTGCTGCGTCTGCTGCCGCCGTATGAGGATCTCATACGCAATCTCACGCACTACGACCTGGTCGGCTTCCAGACGGCCGCCGACGAAAGGTCCTTCCACGCCGGGCTCGGCGGCGTATTCCCGCAAGGCGCCCCGCCGGTGAAAACGGGCAGCTTCCCGATCGGCATCGACGTCGATGGCGTGATCGCGGAGGCGGGCGGGGCGATGCGCACCGAGCCTGTCAAGCGAATGATCGCGGGACTCATCGGCCGTCGGCTGATGATCGGTGTCGACCGTCTCGATTACAGCAAGGGCCTCGTCGAGCGCTTCACCGCCTACCAGCGGTTCCTCGAACGCCACGCTGCGCGGCGCGGCCGCTTGATCTATCTGCAGATCGCGCCGCTCAGCCGCGACGACATCCAGGCGTATGTCACCATCCGCGAAGCGCTCGAACAGGCGACGGGGCGCACGAACGGGCGTTTCGCCGACACCGACTGGACGCCGCTGCGCTATCTCAACAAGAACTTTCCGCACGGCACGCTGATGGGTTTCATGCGCGCAGCACAGGTCGGCATCGTCACGCCGTTGCGCGACGGCATGAACCTCGTCGCGAAGGAATTCGTTGCCGCGCAAGACCCCGCCGACCCGGGCGCCCTCATCCTGTCGTCGCTCGCCGGCGCGGCGCGCGAACTCGAGGGTGCCGTGATCGTCAATCCTTACGATCTGCGGGGCGTGTCGCAGGCGTTCGAGACTGCGCTTGCGATGCCTCTCGCGGAGCGCCAGGAGCGACACACGGCCATGCTCGCCGCGCTGCGGGGCAATGATCTCAAGGCGTGGTACACGAATTTTCTCGCGGCGCTCGGCTGAGGGCGGCACACGCGCGGCGAGGTTGTCGCGCGGCAGCGCCGCCGCGCGCGTGTCTCTGCACTATCTGTTTCCGCACCATTGCCGTTCGCAAGGCACACCGTCGCCGCCGCCATCCATTTTCACACCAGGACAATGTTCCAGAAAGTATTCCGCTTCGGCGCAGGAAGTCATCTGCGAGCAGTAGATGCGGCCGTCGCAGGTGAATGGTGGTGCAGAAGTATCCATTTCATCTGCAGAGGGCACAGTTGGGCCGGAAAGGAACGATTGGGGGTCGATGCCCTCCGTGGCGGGCTCGTTGCGCAAATACTTCGCGTACACCTGCCACCCAATGATGCCAAGAACAACAAACAGAAACAGTCGCTTCAAGATCCACCGCCGGGTTTATGCCGACGTATCGTGACACGACTCCGAACCGGACGCACCTCGCGGTCCGCCGACCCCGGTGGCTCCGCGCGGGCCGCGGCATCAGGCGCTGCGAGGTCCGGTGACGAGCGTGGAGAGCGCCGAGCGCCGCCGCCGCGAGGGCACAGCGCCGCAGGCGCTTCTCTCGACCCGCGAGGAGCCGGACCTCGCAGCGCCTGAAGCCGCGGCCCGCCCGAAGCCGCTGCGGCTCTACCGCCGCCGCCACTCCGTCACGCCCCCCGCCTTGTCCTCGAGCACGATGCCCGCGGCTGCCAGCTCATCACGGATACGGTCGGACTCTGCCCAGTTCTTCGCTTTGCGCGCCGTGAGTCGGGCCTCGATCAGCGAATCGATGGTGGCTTCGTCCATGGCGCCCTCGGTGCCTGCGCCCGGCACACCGAGCCGGAACCATTGCTCCGGATCGACAGTGAGAATGCCCAGCACATTGCCGAGCGCCACGAGTTCGTTGGCGCGCCACTGCGCCGTTTTCGCGTCTCCCGCCGCGCGCGCCGAGTTGAGGTCGCGCGCGAGCCCCTGCAGTACCGCGAGCGCCAGCGGAGTGTTGAAGTCGTCGTTCATCGCGGCGGCGAATTCTTCCTGGGCTGCCGTGTGCGCGCGGGCGAGTTTCTTCGTCGCAAGTCCGCGCAGTGCCGTGTAGAGACGCGTGAGCGCCGCATCCGCCTGCGCGAGCTGCGCAGTCGAGTAATTGATCGGTCCGCGGTAATGGCTCGAGATGAGGAAGAAGCGCAGCACTTCGGGGTGGCGCACGGTCGGCAGTACTTCGCGCAATGTGAAGAAATTGCCGAGCGACTTCGACATCTTCTCCTCGTCGATGTTGACGAAGCCATTGTGCATCCAGATGTTCACGAAGCCGTCACCGCTCGCCGCGCAGGATTGCGCGATCTCGTTCTCGTGGTGCGGGAACTTGAGATCCATGCCGCCGCCGTGGATGTCGAAGTGCGTGCCGAGGAGTTCGGTCGACATCGCCGAGCACTCGATGTGCCAGCCGGGGCGACCCGCGCCCCATGGTGAATCCCAGGCGGGCTCGCCGGGCTTTGCGGCCTTCCACAGCACGAAATCGAGCGGGTTGCGCTTGCCCATGTCGACTTCAACGCGGGCGCCGGCCTCGAGGTCGTCGAGCTTCCTGCCGGAGAGCCGGCCGTAGTCCGCGAAACGCTCGACTGAGTACAGCACGTCGCCATCCGCCGCGACATAGGCATAGCCCTTGTCGATGAGTGCTTCGATCATCGCGAGGATTGCGGGTACGTATTGCGTGGCGCGCGGCTCACAGTCGGGACGCTCGATGCCGATCGCGGTGAAGTCCTCATGCATGGCTTCAATGAAGCGGCCCGTGAGCGCGTCGATCGCCTCGTCGTTCTCCGCTGCGCGGCGGATGATCTTGTCGTCGATGTCGGTGATGTTGCGCACATAAGTCACATCGAGGCCGGACGCGCGCAGCCAGCGACGCACAATGTCGAAGGCGACCTGAGAGCGGGCGTGACCTATATGGCAGTAGTCATAGACCGTGATGCCGCAGACGTACATGCCGACCTTGCCCGGCACGATCGGTTGCAGTTCTTCCTTCCTGCCCGTGAGCGAATTATGGATGCGCAGCATGTTCAGTGTGCGTAGCGGAGGAGCCGTTCGCGGACCGTCGCGCGCGGCATCGCGCGCAGCAGCGGCGCAAGTTCGGGGCCATGGTCGAGGCCCGTGAGCGCGAGACGCAGCGGCTTGAAGAGCGCGGGGCCCTTGCGGCCCGTGGCATCGCGAACCGCGGCGGAAATGCTGGCGAGGTCACCACCGCCCGCTGCCGCAGCCCCGGCAGCAGCATCGAAGAACCGGCCTCCCGCATCGCGCACTACCGCCTCGCCGGCCTCGGACAGGCTGGGCAGGCCGCCAAACACGATCTTCGCCCACGCATGCACGTCGGCCGGAAACACCACATTGGGTCTCACCGCCGCGACGAAGGCGGCGCGCGTGACTGGGTCGAGCGTTGCCGGCAGGGCCTCGCCCGCCCAGGCCCCGAAGTCGGCGTCCGGCATCGCGTGCACTGCGCCCTTCTGCCACACATCGAGCTGCACCTGATCGAAGCGGCTCGGCGAGCGGCCGAGATGGCGCGTATCGAAGGCGGCAGCCATCGCCTCGAGATCCATGAATCCCTGCTCGCTGCCCGAGTGTCCCAGCCGGAACAAGTGATTGCGTACTGCGGCGGCGAGATAGCCCTGGCGGCGCAGGTCGGCCAGAGAGGTGGCGCCATGGCGCTTCGACAGCGGCGCGCCGTCCTCGCCCACGATGAGCGATACGTGCCCATAGGCCGGCACAAGCAGCCCGAGCGCCGTGAGCAGGAGGATCTGGCGTGGCGTATTCGTGAGGTGATCCGAGCCGCGCAAGACGTGCGTGACGCCCATCAGGGCGTCATCGACGGCGTTGCAGAAGAAGAACGCCGCCGATCCGTCCGCGCGGCGCACGATGAAATCGCCGATCTCATCGGTCGCGAAGCGCTGGGGCCCGTGCACGAAGTCGTCGAACGCGACCTCGGCACCCTGGTGGACACGAAATCGCAGCGTGGCGGCGAGCCCGCGCGCCGCGCGATCACGCCGCTGCGCGGCGGTCAGCTCGAGGCAGGTGCCCGCATAGCGCGGCGGCTTGCCGGCCGCCAGCATCGCCTTGCGCGACAGCTCGAGCTCGGTCGGCGTGCAGTAGCAGGGGTAGGCCGCACCGGTCACGAGGAGACGTTCCTGGAAATCGGCGTAGAGCGCCGAGCGCTCTGACTGCCGGTAAGGCGACGCGGGACCGCCGACTTCGGGTCCCTCCTGCCAGTCGATGCCAAGCCAGCGCAGATCATCCACGAGCGCTGCGAGATACGCGTCCGTCGAGCGCTCGAGATCGGTATCTTCGATGCGCAGGATGAAGCGGCCGCCAGCGCGGCGCGCCAACAGGTAATTGAACAGCGCGGTGCGCGCGTTGCCGAGATGGAGCGCGCCGGTGGGGCTCGGCGCGAAGCGGGTGACAATGTCGGGCTCTGGCATGAACGATATCTTAAGGGATTGCTAGAATGGGCGGATGAAGAAGCGCCCTGCCCGCCACCTCGCCGCCATCGCCAGCGTGCTCGTGCTCGCCTGCGCCGGCGCCGCCCATGCCACTGACGAACCACGCGTGCGCGTTTCGACCTCGCTCGGCGACTTCGTCATCGAGCTGAACCCGGAGCGCGCGCCGCTCACGGTCGCGAACTTTCTCGGCTACGTGAAGGAAGGCCACTACACGAACTCGCTCTTCCACCGCGTAATCGCCAATTTCATGATCCAGGGCGGCGGCTTGACGGCGCAGTACACGCTGAAGCCCGTGCATCCGCCAATCCCCAACGAGTCTGGCAACGGCCTGCAGAACGTGCGCGGCGCCGTAGGGCTCGCGCGTACCGCCGCGCCTCATTCGGGCGATGCCCAGTTTTTCGTGAACGTGGGCAACAATGCGGATCTCGATCCGCTGCCGACGCGCTGGGGCTACACCGTGTTCGGCAAGGTCGTCGAGGGGATGGACGTCGTCGATCGCATCTCGGTGCAGCCCACCGGCGCCGTCGCGACCCTGAAATCCGATGTGCCGCTGACGCCCGTCGTCATCAGGAGCATCGAGCTGATCGGCGCGCCGCCGGCAACGACGCCTGCCGCTCCCGCACTCGCCCCCGTCGCAACGCCGGCTGAGCCGCCGACGCCGCCCGGCCAGTGACGCTCCTCTTCGTCTCGGACCTGCATCTCGATGCGGCGGCGCCCGAGGCGAGTGATCAGTTCATCGCCTTCCTGCGGGGCGAAGCTCGCGATGCGGCAGCTCTCTATATCCTCGGCGACCTGTTCGAGTCCTGGGTCGGGGACGATGACGACGACCCCGAGCGCGCACGCATCTGTGCGGCGCTGCGCGACTTCACGGCGGGCGGCACACCCTGCTTCGTCATGCAGGGCAACCGCGACTTTCTCCTTGGCGGGCGCTTCGCGGAGCGGACCGGCAGCCGGCTGATTTCGGACCCGGTGATCACGGAGATCCACGGGGTCCGCACACTGCTCGCCCATGGCGATCTCTTCTGCACCGACGACGTGAAGTATCAACAGCTGCGCGTGATCGTGCGCGACCCGCAATGGCAGCAGCGGCTGCTCGCCCTCTCGCTGTCTGACCGCAAGCTGCTGGCCGCTGAAGCACGGTCCGGCAGCCGCGCGCACACGCGCCGCGTGCAGCCCGAAATCATGGACGCGAACCCTGCGGCGATCGAACTCGCCGCGCGCGAGTTCGAAGTCGACGTCGTGATCCACGGCCACACGCATCGCCCGGGCGTGCACGAGTTCGTTACGGACGGACGGCCGCGAACGCGGGTGGTGCTCGGCGCCTGGTACGAACAGGGTAGCGTGCTCGAGTGGGACGCTGCGGGGCGCCGCCTGCGCACGCTCCTCAGATAGCCGCAGCGCCGGAGTGGAAGCGCAGGACTGGATCTGGTGCCGTGACCAGCTCCGCCTCCACTTCCGCGAGCTGGTGCAACCGCCGTCGCCAGTCGATGTCTCCCGCGCTGGCCTGCGCAAGCCCGAGGTAAAGCTCGTGATGACGCGCTTCCGCACGCTCGAGGTCCGCATAGAAGGCCCCGAGAGGCGCGGGCAGGCGAGGCGCCAGCAGACGGAAGCGCTCACAGGATCTGGCCTCGATCAGCGCGCCCATCAGCAGCAGATCGACCTTGCGACGCGGTTCGATGCTCGCCGCGTGACGGCGCAGCGCCGAGGCGTAGCGCCCCGGCTTCTGCCGCTCGAACGGCACCTCAAGCTGTTGCATCATGCGCACGACCTGCTCGAAATGGCGCAGCTCTTCCCGCGCAGGGCGCGCGAGCGCGACACCGAGCGCGATGTCTTCGGGATACGCGAAGATCAGCGCCAGCGCAGTCGAGGCCGCCTTCTTCTCGCAGTTGGCGTGATCGGTGAGGAGCGGCCGCCAGTGCCCAGCCGCCGCCTCCACCCAGGCCGCCGGCGTGGGTGCTGCAAGAATTGTCGCGGCGGCATCGGGATGCGTCGTCATTGCGCATCCATGGCTTCGAGAGCCAGCTCGAGAATGGCAGCCGCTTCGTTCGCGCTCGCGTAACGCGCTGCCGGCTCCTTTGCCATCAAGCGGTCGATGATCGGCTGCGCCCGCGCGAACTCCTTCGGCAACCGCGGCACCGGCGCCTTGGCATGCAGATAAATGATCGCCATCGGATTGTCGGCGTCATAGGGCTTGGTGCGGGTCAGCATTTCGTAGAGCACGACGCCGAGGCTGTAGAGGTCGCTTCGCTCGTCGGCTGCCTGGCCATGACCCTGCTCCGGGCTCATGTAATGCGGCGTACCGAAGATCATGCCGGTATCGGTGATCTCGAACGCAAGGGCCTCGTGCTTGGCGAGTCCGAAGTCGATCAGCGCGAGACTACCGTCATCGCGCATCATGACGTTGCCCGGCTTCAGGTCGCGATGGCGTACACCGGCCTCATGCACCGCCGCGAGGGCGCGGGCGATTTCGAGCGCGTAGTCGAGCGCGGATCGCAGCGTGAGCGGCGAACGCATGCGCCTTCGCAGATCGCCGCCGGCGAAATACTCCATCACGATGAAGGCGAAATCGTCCATCACGCCAAGGTCGTGGATGCGCACGACGTTCGGGTGCCGCAAGCGGCGCACGATTTCATATTCCTGCAGGAAGCGGTCAAAGGACTGGTCGATGCCGTTCGCCTTGCGCATCGTGCGGGTGACTTTCAACACCACCAGATCGCCGGCCTCCTCGCTCTCGGCAAGGTACAGCTCGGACACCGAGCCGCGCGCGAGCTCGCGGATGCGCCGGTAACCGCGCAACCGCGCCGCGCCAAACTGCAGCGCGTCGAGACCCTCCGGCGAGCCACGCCATGCAGCCAGGGCATCGACATGCGCGCCCGCGGCACGCTCGAGCGCGTCGAGCAGCCGCGTGTTGTCGATGGCGTCGCGGCTGAACGTGTCGAAGGCACCGGCCTCGATCGCGCGCTCCCGGGTCCGGATCTCGTCGTCCGGGGCGAAGAAGACGAGCGGGGCGAAGCCCGGACGCGCACCAAGATCCTCGAGCCAGCTGAAGCCGGCGTCTTTCGGCGACGCATGATCGAGCAGCACCACGTCGAAGCCCTGTGCCAGGAACTCGGGCGCGAGCCGCCCGCGACGCACGGGGTTATACGTGACCACTTCAGCCTCGGGCCAGCGGCACGTCACGTGGTGGCGAATGAGCGCACGGTAGCGCGGATCGTGATCGATCAGTAGCAGGCGCATCGCTGCGATTACACCACGCGCGCGAGCCCGATGACGAGATCGCCGACGTTCGTGCCCGTCGCCCCGGTATGAACGAGATCGCCCGCCGCTTCGAGCGCCGTACCGGCGTCAGCCCGGACGAGGCAGTCGTCCCCGTCGTAGCCGGCATCGGCGATGCGTTGCCAGGTGCCGCCATCGACCAGCGCGCCGGCGTCATCGGTGGACCCGTCTGTACCATCCGTCCCGACCGCGAGGAGAGTGAGCCCGGCCCCGCCACGCAAAGCACGCGCGGCCGCGAGCGCCAAGTGCTGATTGCGCCCACCGCGCCCCGGCTCGCGGGGCAGACACACCGTCGATTCGCCGCCAGAGACGAGAACCTCCGTGTCGCGTGCGGCGAGCTCTGTCGCAAAGCACGCACCGAGCGTCGCGGCATCGCCGGCGAACCGCGCGGCACCCGCGCGCACGCGACAACCCGCCGCCGAAGCCGCCGCGCGTACTGCATCGACAGCGTCGTCGATGCCTGCGATCACGCGCCGCCGCACCCGGTCGCCGGGCACGGGCCCCGCGAGCCCGGAGCCGATCACCGCCGGGTCGTCATGCGGCACGTCGGAAATGAACAGCGCGAGTGCCGCCTTGCCGCCGAAACGTTCGATCAGGGCGCCCCCCTTGATCAGCGAGACTTTGCGCCGCCGCACGTTGATCGCCTCGATCGCGGCGCCCGCCGCCAGCAGCTCACGATTGAGCGCCGCAAGCTCCTCGAGCGCGACGCCGGGCGCCAATACCTCGACGAGGCTCGATGCGCCGCCCGAAACGAGCAGCAGCGGCAGCTCCCCCGGCGCCAGCCTTTCGACTTCGGCGGTGAGGCGCGCACCGGCCGCGAGACTGCGCTCATCCGGTACAGGATGCGCCGCTTCGATCACGCTGCAGTTGCGACATTCGCGCAGCTCTGCGTCTGCATGACCGGCCCTCGTAATGACGAGCGCGCGCAGGATGCGTGGTCCGAGCGCGTCGTACGCGCCGAGCGTCATGCGCGACGCCGCCTTGCCTGCCGCGAGCACGACGACGCCCCTGTGACCGCCAATCATCGCGGCGATGTCGGGAGCAGCGAGCGCGGCGCTGACACGAGCGCGGCCGTCGACGGCGCGCAGCGCAAGGGAGAGCCATTCGAGCAGCAGCGCGCGCGAGCGCGACTGCAGGGAGTTGCTCACCCGCCCCGAACGACCTTGAGGCCCGAGCGCTCGCCGTTTCTGCGATGGGTCTTGGCGGCGTCCGAGCGCTCGAGGCGCAGCCGCTCGAGGTATTCGGGCGTGACGTCGCCGGTGACGTACTCGCCCGAAAAACACGAGGTGTCGAACTCGGTGATCTTCGCGATGTCGTGCTGGCAGGCCTGCACGAGGTCCTCGAGCGTCTGGTAGACGAGCCAGTCCGCGCCGATCGCCTTCGCGACCTCAGCGACGCTGCGGCCATTGGCCACGAGCTCATCCGCCGCCGGCATGTCGATGCCGTAGACGTTCGGATAGCGCACCGGCGGCGCCGCCGAGGCGAAGTACACCTTGCGCGCGCCCGCCTCGCGCGCAAGCTCGATGATCTGCGCCGAGGTTGTGCCGCGCACGATGGAATCATCGACGAGCAGCACCACCTTGCCGCGGAACTCGAAATCGATCGCGTTCAGCTTGCGACGCACCGACCGTTCACGCTGCTCCTGCCCCGGCATGATGAACGTGCGGCCGATGTAGCGGTTCTTGTTGAAGCCTTCGCGATACTTGAGCCCGAGGATCTGCGCGACCTGCAACGCTGCGGTGCGCGACGTGTCCGGAATCGGGATCACGACTTCGATGTCGTGATCGGGGCGTTCGCGGCGGATGCGCTCGGCGAGCTTCTCGCCCATGCGCATGCGCGCGCGGTACACCGACACGTTGTCGATGATCGAATCGGGGCGCGCAAAGTATACGTACTCGAAGATACAGGGCGTATGGCGCGCGGCCACGGCGAGCTGCTGCGAGTGCAGCCGTCCCTGCTCGTCGATGAATACGGCTTCACCAGGGCCGACGTCACGCACGAAGCGAAAGCCAAGGCCGGTCAGCGCGACACTCTCGGATGCGAGCATCCACTCGACGCCCTTCGGCGTATCACGGGTGCCGAGCACGAGCGGGCGGATGCCGTTCGGGTCGCGAAAACCCACGATGCCGTGGCCGATCAGCATCGCCACTGCAGCGTACCCGCCGCGGCAACGGCGATAGACCGCGGTGAGTGCTGCGAAGATATCCGCGGGCGTGACGCGCGGCGTACCTACGCGCTGCAGCTCGGAGGCGAACACGTTGAGCAGCACTTCGGAATCGGACGAGGTGTTGAGGTGCCGCCGGTCCTCGCGCGTGAGCACTTCGGCGAGCTCGGCAGCGTTGGTCAGGTTGCCGTTGTGCCCGAGGCAGATGCCATAAGGCGCGTTGACGTAGAACGGCTGCGCCTCGGCGACCCCTTCGCATCCGGCGGTGGGATAACGCACGTGCGCGATGCCGACGTTGCCGCGCAGTTCGAGCATGTGGTGCTGCTGAAACACATCGCGCACGAGACCGCTGCCCTTGCGCACGCAAAGCTCGCCCTCGCTCGAAGTGACGATGCCCGCGGCGTCCTGGCCGCGATGCTGAAGGACGGTGAGCGCATCGTAGAGTCGCTGGTTGACGAGACCGGTGCCCACGATGCCGACGATGCCGCACATGAGCTAGTTCTCCCCCGGCAAATGGTCGCCGACGATCGTGCGCAAGCCGCCCGCAACACTCTCGGCCGGACCCCTCAGCCTGGCGTTCTGCCACCACGCGTCCCGGTCGATCTCCACCGTCTGACCGAGGATCACGAGCGCCCCGACCACGACGACGCCGCGCAGCAGCCCGAAGAAGAAACCGAACATGCGATCGATGCTCATCACCAGCGAAATGCGCGTGAAGTAGCCCACGAGCCACGCCGTGAGCGTGCCGGCGAGCAGCACGACGAAGAAGATGATCGCGCGCGCCGCCCAGGGACGCGCCGCGGGAGCCTCGAGCAGGCCGCCGAGCTGCGGCTCGAGCTCGGGCCCATAGTGCCATGCGAGCCACAGCGCCGCGACCCAGGTCACGACGGCGATGACTTCGCGTACGAGCCCCCGAAAGAGTCCGACGATCGCCGAGATCGCCACTATGCCGATCAGAACGTAGTCCGTTGGCGTCATGTTCCGCTCAATTGTACAAGTGACAGTGCAGAAAAACCCGGGTTACGGATGATCGACGACTTTCCCCGGCTGCCCCGCCTCGGCGAGACGCGCGGCAAGCTGCTGCGCGCTGGCTCGATCGGCCACGGGGCCTACCCGAACGCGATACAGCTTCCTGCCGTTTCCCGTGGGCGAGATGAAAGCAGGAAACCCTCCCTTGCCCAGTTTCACTACGAGACCCTCGGCATTGGCGCGACTCGCGAAACTGCCGATCTGTACCGCGAAACCGGTTTCGACCGACGCGGGGCGAGACTCGGCCACGGGCGCCTGAGCCGGCGCTGGGGCCGACTCAGGCGCCGGCGCTGGGGCTGGTGTGGGAAGCGGCGCGGGTATGGGTGCGGACTCTGCGCCAGGCGCTGGCGGAGGCGCCACCGTCATCGGAGTGATGGGAGGCTGTGTGCCCGCTGGTTCCGTCAGGTCGATCGTGTAGGAACGCAAGGGTGGCCCCTCGACACCGGCCGTCGCCGCGGGTGCGGCCGGATGCGGCGGGCCGGAAAGGAGCGCGGGCACGACGATCACGACGAAGACGACGAGGATCACGGCCCCGGTGAGCCGCTCTTTGAACTGCTTGTTCACGCCGAATTCAGTATAGCCGAAGCCATTCGAGTGCCGGCCCCACGACATGGAACGAACCGAATACGACGATGCGATCGCCGGGTCGCGCCAACGCGCGCGCGCGCGCGCAGGCCTCTGCAACCGAAGCGCAGGTCGCAAGCGGCGCCGCTTCGAGCCGCAGCCGCGCGACGACGCTTCCGGCATCGAGCCCACGTGGCGGCGGCAACGTCGTCAGCACCCACTCGTCAACCTGGCCTCGCAGCACAAGGCCAATGGAGGCCACATCCTTGTCGTCGAGAAAGCCTGCCACCGCCAGCGTGCGTCCCGGGATGGGGCGAGCCGCAAGCTCGCGGGCGAGCTCGGCGGCCGCAGGCGCATTGTGCGCGACGTCGAGAATCCACTCGACCTCGCCCGGCACGATCTGGAAGCGGCCCTGGAGCCGCACTTGCCCGAGACCCTGGGCTACCGCCTCCCGCGATACGGCAAGGGTGCTCGCATCGAGCGCCGCAATCGCGGTCGCGGCGTTGCCGAACTGCGTGGCGCCTGCGAGTGCGGGTCGCGGCAGATCGGCCAGGGTGCGGCGCGCGGAACGCCATTCCCAGCGCTCGCCGTGGATCTCCCAATCGAAGTCGCGTCGCGCGGTCCGCGCCACCGCACCGATGCGTTCGATCTCCGTGAACACGCTCACGGGCAGCCTGGACGTCCCGAGCACGGCAGGGCGGCCCCGGCGAAAGATGCCGGCCTTCTCGCGACCGATGTCCTCGAGCGTCGGGCCGAGCCATTCGTGGTGATCAGCGCCGACCGAGCACAGTACGGCGACATCTGCATCCACCAGGTTGGTCGCATCGAGGCGGCCCCCGAGTCCGACCTCGAGCACCTGCGCCGCAACTCCGCGGCGACGGAACACCAGGAGCGCCGCGAGCGTACTGAACTCGAAATACGTGAGGGTTGTGTCGCCGCGTGCACGCTCGATGGTCTCGAACGCGAGGGCAAGCTCGTCATCGGAGGCCTCGGTGCCGCCGACGCGGATGCGCTCGTTGTAGCGCACGAGATGCGGCGAGCTGAACGCGCCGGTCGAAAGGCCGGCGGCGCGCAGCATCGCGTCGAGCAGCGCGACGGTCGAACCCTTGCCGTTGGTGCCACCGACGGTGAAAGTCGGTACCTGCGCGCGCTCGAGGCCGAGTGCACACGCGACGCGGCGCACGCGCACAAGCCCGAGATCGATGCTGCGGGGGTGGGCGTGCTGCTGCAGCTCGAGCCACCCGGCGAGCGTGCGCATGGGTGGAGTCACGCGAGCCGGGTCAGGCGACAGTGGCCGCGGGCGGAAGCTTCAGCAGCAGACGGATCGCGGCGCCGAGCCGCTCGCGCATGTCGCGCCGGTCGACAATCATGTCGATCGCACCGTGCTCGAGCAGGAATTCGCTCCGCTGAAAACCCTCGGGCAGCGTCTCGCGCACGGTTTGCTGGATCACCCGCGGGCCCGCGAATCCGATCAACGCGCGCGGCTCGGCGACGTTCAGGTCGCCGAGCATCGCGAGGCTCGCCGACACCCCGCCCGTGGTGGGGTCGGTCAGCACGGAAATGAATGGCAGGTGCTCGCGCGCCAGTCGCGCCAGCGCTGCACTCGTCTTCGCCATCTGCAACAGCGAATAGAGCGCCTCCTGCATGCGCGCCCCGCCGCTCGAGGAAAAGCAGACGAGCGCCGCCCGGTTCTCGATGCAATAGTCGACTGCGCGCTTGAAGCGCTCACCGACCACCGAGCCCATCGAGCCTCCGAGGAAGCGGAACTCGAACGCGCACGCGACCACGTCGACCCCGAGGAGCTTGCCGGCGACCGCGATCAGGGCGTCGTTCTCGCCGGTATTCTTCTGCGCCGATGTGAGCCGGTCCCGGTAACGCTTGCTGTCCTTGAACCTGAGCGGATCCTCAGGTCTGATATCGGCGCCGATCTCGAGCACCTCGCCCTCGTCGAGAAACATCGCGAGCCGCTCGCGCGCGCCGATGCGCATGTGGTGGCTGCACTTCGGACAGACGTTGAGATTACGCTCGAGCTCGGCGCGGTACAGCACCGCATCGCACGTGGGGCACTTGATCCAGAGGCCCTCGGGGATCGAACGCGTGCGGCGTTCGGTCTTGATCCGCGAGGGCATGATTTTCTCGAACCATGACATATCAGAGCGGGATCATAGCGGAAACGCCCATCGGCACGGCGAACTCGCGCGGATAGCGCACAGCGGCGAAGTACAGGCCGCCGGCCGGCGCCGTGGCGGCGTTGCGCGTGCGGTCACGGCCCGCGAGCACCTCGGCGGCGAACTCCGGCGCGGCATCGCCGCGTCCCACACTGATCAGGAGGCCGGTGATATTGCGCACCATGTGGTGCAGGAAAGCGTTGGCCGTCACAGTGATCGTGACGTGATCGCCCTCACGCCGGACGGCAAGTTCCGTCACGCGACGCAGCGGCGTCTTCGACTGGCACCCGGTCGCACGAAAGGCGCTGAAATCGTGCTCACCGAGGAGATGTGCGGCGGCCGCGTTCATGCGCGCGATCTCGAGCGGCCGGTGCACCCATGCGACACGCCCGGCCGCGAGCGCCGAACGCTCGCTGCGATTGAGGATGTGATAGCGATAGGTGCGCGCAACCGCCCCGAAGCGGGCATGAAACGCCGGCGGCATCTCTTGCGCCCATGTGAGCACGATGTCCGGCGGCAGGCTGGCATTGGCGCCGAGCACCCAGGCGCGCGGCGCGCGCAAGGCGAGCGTATCGAAATGTGCGACCTGCCCGAGTGCGTGTACGCCGGCATCGGTGCGACCGGCGCAGGTGGTGCTCACGGGTTCATCGGCCACTGCCGACAGCGCGTCCTCGACTGCGCCCTGAACCGAACGCCGGCCCGCCTGAATCTGCCACCCGACGTAATTCGTTCCCAAGTATTCGATGCCGACCGCGATGCGCGGCATGCCGGGGCGAGGTCCTAGCCCGGCAGCGTATCGATGAGCCGCTGGGCTTCCTGCTTCTGCGAGACCGATCCTTCCTGCAGGACTTCCTTCAGGATGCTGCGGGCGCCGTCGGGATCGCCCATGTCCATGTACGCACGCGCAAGGTCGAGCTTGGTGCCGACCTCGCTCATCGTCACGGGTTCGAGGTCAGGCAGCGCCAGATCCTCTGGGCCGATCTTCTGCGTAGCGGCGAACGCCCCATCATTGTCCGAGGGCGCGCCGACGTCGAACTCGACGCCCGTACGGGAGCCGCCGAAGGCATCGGTGGCGCTGAAATCGACATCGACGCCGGGCTTCAGGGCCGCGAGACGCGAAGTCTCGCCCGCGATATCCGGCAGCGCCTTGAGAGAAGCCGTGGCATTCGCGTCAGCGATCGCGGGATTGGTCCCCGTTTGATCGGCACCTTCGATCGTGTACCAGCTGCCGGTGGTCGATGCGTGATCGGCCTCCCCGCCGGCGCGGCGCTCGGCCTCCTCGATGATCTCGCGCGAACGCGCATCGAGACCCGCGACCATGGTCGGGGCATCGCCCGGGCTTTCGGCGTCCGCATCGGGACCGATGTTGAGGCCGAGATCATCGATGGCGAGTTCGGCAGTCGGGTCGATCGACAGGCCCGACTGGCGCATCACGACATCCACTTTTTCGCGCAGCGTGCCGCTCTCGCCCATGCGCAGCGTCGGCTGCTCCACGGTCGGCGCGTCCATGTTGTCGGGCATCAGCACCGTACGCTCGGCAGTCGCTTCCGGCGGCATCTGTGCCGTCATCTCGCGCGTCGTATTGCCGCTGCGGTCATCGGCGCCACGCAGCGGGTCGTCGAGCACGAAATCAAGGTCGTCGCCAACGCCGGTCGTGGCGAGCGCGCCGGCTTCGCCGGTCGGGTCCTTGTCGCCCAGCGGATCGGTGCCGAGCGCCGTGCTGAAATCGAGATCGACACCGCCTGTCGCCGCGCGCGGCGCCTCGCCGCCCGGATCGCCGAGCAGATCGTAATCGACGCGGTTCTGGCCGCCCTCGAGATCGAGATCGATGCCGCCCGCGATGGCGCCGCCGGCCGGCACCGCTTGCTGGAACAGCTCGTCTTCAGGCGCGAGCTGCTTGCCCATGATCACGATCTTGTCCCACTCGCCCGCGGGCGCTTCGGCGCGCGCAGCCGCGAGTTCGCGGGCGGTCGCGAGGAACTGATCCTTGTTGCCCCAGACGAAGAACACCTCGAGAAGCTTCAACTTCAGGTCGCGACGCGCCGGCTCGCGCTGGATTGCAATGCGCACCAGATCCGCGGCCTGGTCGTACAGGCCGTAAGCCATGTGGAAATCGGCTTCGGCGAGCGGATCGCCCTGATCGAGGTTGATCGCGGTTTCACCGCTGATCGTCTGGTCGGCAGGGGTGGTGACGACCGCAGCGGGCTTGCGGAACGCGCCCGAATCGTCGAGGCGCGGTCGTTCGTGCGGACCCGATTCCTCTACGAGGAAGGCCTCTTCTTCCCTGTCGCCGACGGGTTTGCGCAACCGCGCGGTATCGGTCAGGCCGGAGCGGCGCTCCGCCACGGCGGCGCCGGCTTCCGCGAGTCGCCCGAGCGAGTTGTCGAAATCCACCTGCTCGCGGGATTTCCACTTGCGAAACGCGACGAGCGCGAGCAGCGCCGCAATCAGCAGCGCAGGGATATACCAGAGGTCCCGCAGCGTATCGAAGAATGACGGCCCTTCCTTGACCGGTGCGGAAGCGGGTGCCGTCACGGGCTTCTTCACGGGCTCCTCGACAGCCGCTTCCGGTGCCGCCGGGGCAGGCGCGACTTCAGGCGTCGCCTCTGGCGTCGATTCTGGCGCGGCCTGCGCCGCGGGCGGCGTCGCCTCGGGGGTCGCCGGCGGTGGCGTTGCCGCAGACGGTGGCGCACCTTGTGCGGCGGCGAGGCGCGCCTGCAGGTCGGCGAGTTCGCGGCTGCGAATCTCGAGCTGTGCGTTCGATTCCTTCAGCTGGCCTTCGAGCTCTCGCACACGCGCGTTGAGCTGATCCACCTGCGCGCTCGCTGCGGCATCGGCGGCGCCGGTTCCAGCACCCGCCTGGCTCGGCGGCACGAGGCGTAACCGCTCATCCGTCGGCGCGGTGGTGCCGGCGCGATTGCGCCAGGCTGCGTACTGGCGCCTGACCTCGCCACGCGCTTCACTTGCGCTGATCGCGGCAAGTGCGGAGGCATCCGGCACGCGCAGCACTGCGCCCGAATGCAGGTCGCTCATGTTGTCGCCGAACGCCGCAGGATTGCCCTGATACAGGCTCACCATCATGCGCTGCGTGTCGGCGCCACCGGTGAGACCGGCGGCGATCGACGTCAACGTGTCACCACGCCGTACGGAATAGGAGCTCGCATCGGTGGCCGCCTGCGCAGCCAGTGCGGGGGCCTCTTCGGCGGCACGCGGTGCGCGCTCCGGTGCGGGCGACGGTGCCGGACGCGCAATCTCGCCCTCACGGGAAGTACCTGCGGTCGGCGCGGCGACGGGCGCTGCGGCAACGCTCGCACCCGGTGCGAACACCGGCGGGTCCATCAGCAGCGTGTATTCGCGCACGAGGCGGCCGCGCGCCCAGTTGACCTCGACGAGCAGCGTCACGAAAGGCTCGGTAACGGGCTCCTGCGAGCGCAGCCGCAGGACGGTGCGGCCATCACCGGTTCGCACCTGGGTGACAGTCACGGAGCTGAGGAACGCCGGCCAGTCGAGCGCATAGCGGGCGAAGGTCTCGCGCGACGCCAGCTGGGCCTTGAGAGTCGCCAGTTCCTCGGGCGTTGCGCCAAGCAGCTCGATTTCCGCATCGAGCGGCCCGTTCAGGCGCGAATTGAGGCGTACGTCCCCCAGGCCGAGGGCCAGGGAAAGCTGCGGCAACAACAGCAGAGCGAGTGCCAGCACCCGCGATTTAGCGATCATTCTGACTCCCCGTCGAACCCGGCGCAGCAATTTCCACCATTAAATACAACAGGTTACTACCGAAATCTCGGCCGCCACCCGCTTGTTGCCGCATTATGACTCATAAAAAGTCGCGCGCCAAAATCTCCGCGATCTGCACGCTGTTGGTCGCAGCACCTTTGCGGACGTTGTCAGCCACGATCCAGAGGTCAAGACCCCGATCGTGCGAGATATCCTCGCGGATTCTGCCGACATAAACTGTGTCGTGGTTCGCTGCCTCGGTCGCCGCCGTCGGGTACCCGGCCGGGACCCGATCGTCGAGCACCGTCACCCCCGGGGCCTTTTCCAGCAACGCGCGCGCCTCCCCTGCTGAAATCTTGCGCCGGGTCTCGATGTGTACAGCTTCGGAATGCCCGAAGAACACCGGCACGCGCACCGTGGTCGCATTTACGCGAATCGAGTCATCCCCCATGATCTTGCAGGTCTCCCAGAACATCTTCATCTCTTCGCGCGTGTAGCCGTTCGACTCGAACTTGTCGATCTGCGGCACGCAGTTGAAAGCGATCTGCTTCGCGATCACCTTCACTTCGGCCTCGCGACCCGACAGCAGCGCGGCGCTCTGCGAGGCAAGTTCATCGACCGCTTCCTTGCCGGCGCCCGACACCGACTGATAGGTCGCGACATTGATGCGCTCGATGCCGACCGCATCGTGAATCGGCTTGAGAGCCACCACCATCTGGATCGTCGAGCAGTTCGGATTCGCAATGATGCCGCGCGTCCGGTAGCCCGAGATGGCCTGCGGATTGACCTCGGGCACGACGAGCGGAATATCGTCCTCGTAGCGAAACTCCGACGTATTGTCGATCACGACGCACCCTGCCGCCCAGGCCTTCGGCGCGAATTCACGCGAGGTGTCGCTGCCGGCCGAGAAGAGGCCGATATCGGCGCGCGCGAAGTCGAACTTGTCGAGTTCGAGCACCGGATGGCGCTTGCCGCGGAATTCGACCGATTTGCCGAGCGAGCGATTGCTCGCGAGCGGGAAGAGCTCGCTCACCGGAAAGTTGCGCTCTTCCAGAACCTTGATCATGGTGTCGCCGACGAGGCCGGTCGCACCTAACACTGCTACCCGAAATTGCTTGCTCATATCACCGGGGTCTTCGATATAACGTCGCCATTCTGCGCCCGATTGCGCAGATAGTGGTCCATCAGCACGAGCGCCAGCATCGCCTCGGCGATCGGCGTGGCGCGCAGCCCGACGCAGGGGTCGTGCCGCCCGGTCGTGACGATCTCGACGGCGTTGCCACCCTCGTCGATCGTCTCGCCCGGAATCTGGATGCTCGAGGTCGGTTTCAGGGTCGCATGCGCGATGATGTCCTGGCCGCTCGAAATGCCGCCCAGCGTGCCGCCCGCATGATTTGACCTGAAGCCCTGCGGCGTCATCACGTCGCGATGCTCGCTGCCGCGCTGTGCGGCCGCGCGCGCTCCGGCACCGATCTCGACGGCTTTGACCGCGTTGATGCCCATCAGCGCACCCGCAATGTCGGCGTCGAGCCGGCTGAACACGGGCTCGCCGAGGCCGGGCGGCACGCCGGTCGCGATCACGGTGACACGCGCTCCGATCGAATCGCCTGCCGTGCGCAGGTCCCAGATCAGCTTTTCGAGCTCCGGAATGCGTGCCGGATCCGGGCAGAAGAACGGATTCTCGTACGCCGTGGCCGGATTCACCGGCTCGAGCTCGAGCGCGCCGATGCGGCTGAGGTAGCCATGGATACCGATGCCGAGCCGCCCGGCAAGGTACTTGCGCGCGATCGCGCCGGCCGCGACCCGCATCACGGTCTCGCGCGCCGACGCGCGGCCGCCGCCGCGATAATCGCGCAGGCCATACTTCTGCTGGTAGGTGTAATCGGCATGGCCCGGGCGGAACCGGTCCTTGATCTTTTCGTAGTCGCGCGAGCGCGCGTCGGTGTTCTCGATGAGAAGGCCGATCGGCGTCCCGGTGGTGCGGCCCCCGAAGACGCCCGAGAGAATCCGCACCTGGTCGGCTTCGCGGCGCTGGCTCGTGAATTTCGATGTGCCCGTGCGGCGGCGGTCGATGTCAGGCTGCAGGTCGGCTTCGCAAAGCTCGAGACCCGGCGGGCAGCCGTCCACGATGCAGCCGAGCGCGGGCCCGTGGCTCTCGCCGAAGCTGGTCACCGTAAACAGTTTGCCGAAGGTATTACCGGACATCTCCAACCTGTTCAGCCGTCAGCAGGAACACTCCGCCGCCGCCACGTTCGAACGCCAGCCAGGTGAACGGCACGCGCGGAAACCTCGCGCGCACCAGCACCTCGGAATTGCCCACCTCGACCACGAGTATGCCGCGTGGGCGAAGGTGCCGCGCCGCCTCGCGCAGGATCACGCGCACCGAATCGAGGCCGTCCTCTCCTGCGGCGAGGGCGCCGCGGGGCTCATGCGAGTACTCGGGTGGCAGGGCCGCAAGCTCTTCGACCCCGACGTAGGGCGGATTCGACACGATGATATCGTAGGTCCGGCCGTTGAGCGCAGCGAAATGGTCCGATTTGACGAGGCGGACGCGCCGGCCGACACGGTGGCGGCGCACGTTGCTCGCGGCCACATCAAGCGCGTCGGGCGAAATGTCGGAGGCATCCACGTGCGCGCGTGGCAAGGCCTTTGCGCAGGCAATCGCGATGCAGCCGGAGCCGGTGCCGAGATCCAGGATCGTCTGCACGCGGCGCGCGTCGATCCAGGGCGCGAACCGGCGCTCGATCAGCTCCGCGATGGGCGAGCGGGGAATCAGCACGCGCGCATCGACATGAAACGGCAGACCGGCAAACCAGGTCTCGCGCGTGAGGTAGACCGCCGGCACGCGCTCACGGATGCGCCGCTCGAGGAGCGCATCGATCGCGCCCTGCGCGCGCACGCTCACGCGCCGGCTGTAATCGCGCGCGCGCGGGGGCACCGGCAGACCGAGCACATGCCACACGAGCGCTGCGGCGTCGTCGCGCGCGTTGTCGGTGCCATGCCCGTAGTGCAGGCGCGCGCGTGCAAGGCGCCGCGCGGCACGCGCAATCGCCTCCCGTACGGTCGGAGCTGCACGACGGTTGTGGGATAATGGCGTCATGTCCACCTCGAAATCCTGGCTGCCCTGGGCAGCGCTTGCCCTCGTCGGCGTGCTCGCCGGCGCCTGGATCGCCCGCACTACCCTGGCGCCGGCGTCGGCTCCCGTGCTGCAGGCAGGCACCTGGCTACCGGAGCCACGCACCGTCGACACTCCCGTACTCACCGACAGCCTGGGCCGGCCATTCACCGGCGCCGGATTCGCCGGGCACGCGAGCGTGCTCTTTTTCGGCTTCACGCATTGCCCTGACGTGTGTCCGACGACGCTCGCAGTCCTGGCGCAGGTCAGGCAGGTGTCAAAAGCGGCGAATCTTGCGATCTATCTCGTGACGGTCGACCCGGAGCGCGACTCCCCTGAAGTACTGCGCAACTATCTCGCGGGCTTCGACCCGGAGTTTATCGGTCTTACGGGCGGGCCGCTCGATCTCAAGAGCTTCACCCGCTCGCTCGGCGCCGCCGTCGCGAAAGTCGACCTGCCCGGCGGCAACTATTCCATGGACCACTCGGCGACGCTCTTTCTGCTCGATGATGCAGGTCGCCTGCGCGCGGTGTTTACGCCCCCGTACGAGACCGCGACGCTCGCGGCCGATCTCGATGCCGCAATTGCGGCCGCCCGGGGATGAACGACGACGGTATCGGTGCGCGCCTCTTCGTCGCGCTTCAATACCTTTTGCCGCAGCACGGCCTCTCGCGCCTCGTGCATGCGCTCGCGCGCGTGCGCGTGCGCTGGATCAAGAACGCGCTGATCCGGGCGTTCATGCGCGCTTTCAAGCCTGATCTGGCGGACGCGGTCGAAAAGGACCCCTGCGCTTACCCGACATTCAACGCATTCTTCACGCGCCCGCTCGAGCACGGGGTGCGGCCCATCACACCCGGCAGTACGGCAATCGCGTGCCCCGTCGATGGCACCGTGAGCGAATGTGGAAACATCGAGGGCGAGCGCATCCTGCAGGCGAAAGGACACGACTTCACGCTTGACGCGCTGCTCGCCGGGCGCGAGTCGCTCGCGAAGCGCTTCAGGCACGGGCGATTCGCGACGATCTATCTCGCGCCGTGGAACTATCACCGCATCCACATGCCGCTCGCGGGCACCCTGACCGAAGCCTGGTACGTGCCCGGCCGGCTCTTCAGCGTGAACAGGACGACCGCCGCGCATGTTGCCGGTCTCTTCGCACGCAACGAGCGTCTGGTCTGTGCGTTCGAAGGAGCCACTCCGTTTGCCCTGGTCCTGGTCGGTGCGCTCAACGTCGGCAGCATGGAGACCGTCTGGCACGGCGAAGTCACGCCGCGAAGGCCGCGCACTCTCACGAGCCTGCCGGTCGACGCGCCAGGGGCGCTTGCGAAGGGCGCGGAGATGGGTCGCTTCAACATGGGCTCCACCGTGCTGCTCCTGCTGCCGCCCGGCGACGCGGGCTGGGGCGGCTCGCTCGCCGCCGGTCGCAGCGTGCGGGTCGGCGAGCGCATCGGCAGCACCGGGCCGCCGTGATGACGGCGGATTTCGCGCCCGACGCGACGCTCGCGCAGCTCGCGCGACGGGCGGCGGCGCTCGCGAACGTGCGGTCCTTCTTCCAGGAGCGCGCTGTCATGGAAGTCGATCCGCCGGCGCTGGTGAACGCACCCGTGACCGACGTGAACATCCATTCCGCCGAAGTACGCCTGCCCGGCGACGCCTCGCGGCGCTTCGCACTGCACACCTCGCCCGAGTACGCGATGAAGCGCTTGCTCGCGGCGGGAAGCGGCGACATCTATTTTGTGGGCCACGTGTTTCGCGGCGCCGAGCGTGGGCGCCTGCACAATCCCGAGTTCACGCTGATCGAGTGGTATCGGTGCGGCATGACCCTCGCGGGCCTGATGCAGGAAGTCGCGGACCTGGTCACTCGCCTCTGCGGCAGGAGCTTCGAGGTCGAGCACATCACTTACCGGGCCGCGTTCGCGCGCGAGGCGGGGCTTGACCCGTTCGACGCACCGCTCGACGCGCTGGCGGGCGTCGCATCGGCTCTCGGGCTCGCTGCGAGGGAGATCGCCGCAAGCAGCCGCGATGAGCTTCTCGAGCTCATCATGGGCGCGAAGGTGGGACCGCGCCTCGGCGCGGGAGCGCTCACGTTCGTGCACAATTATCCGGCAACCCAGGCGGCGCTCGCGCGGCTCGATCCGTCTGACCCGCGCACGGCGTTACGTTTCGAGCTCTATTCCGGGGGCATCGAACTCGCGAACGGCTTCGATGAGCTCGCCGACGCCACCGAGCAGCGGGCACGCTTCGAAGCGGATCTTCGCGAGCGTGCCCGGCGCGGGCTGCCGCAAGGACCAGTCGATGTACGCCTGCTGGCCGCGCTCACCGCAGGACTCCCGGACTGTGTGGGCGTCGCGGTCGGCTTCGACCGGGTGTTGATGATCGCCGAAGGCGCCAGTCGCATCGACGCCGTGTTGCCGTTTACCCTGGAGCGCGCGTGAGTTTCGCCACCCCGCAGCACGACTTCGCCGACAAGCCGCGCGCCTACGGAGCGCTGGCGCGCGACCTCGAGAGCTTGCTCGCGGGCGAACGCAACGGGATTGCGAACATGGCGAATGCCGCGGCGCTGATCTTCGCTGTGCTGCCCGATCTCAACTGGGCGGGTTTCTACCTGCCCGCGATGAGTGCATCCGGCTCCCGCGAACTGGTCGTCGGTCCGTTTCAGGGCAAGCCGGCGTGCGTGCGCATCGCGATGGGCCGTGGCGTATGCGGAACCGCGGCAGTGCGGCGGGCAACCCTCGTCATACCGGATGTCGACGCCTTCGACGACCACATCGCCTGTGATTCGGCATCGCGGTCGGAAATCGTGGTGCCACTGCTGCGGCCGGGTATTGCCGGCGAGGCGGGCTTTGTCGGCGTACTCGATCTTGACAGCCCGCGGCTCGCGCGTTTCGACGAGGCCGACCGCGCGGGGCTCGAACGCCTCGCCGCGATAATCGTGAGTGCCTGTGATTGGCCCTGATCAGCTCTTGGCGCGCGACACGTACTCGCCCGTGCGGGTATCGATGCGCAGGACTTCACCCTCGCTGATGAACAGCGGCACGCGCACCACGGCGCCCGTCTCGAGCTTCGCCGGTTTCTGACCGCCGGTCGCGGTATCGCCACGCACGCCGGGGTCAGTCTCGACGACTTTCAGCTCGATGTGCGGCGGCGGTGTGACCTGCAGCGGCACTCCGTTCCACAGCGTCACGATGCAGACAGTGCCGTCCTTGAGCCACTGCGCGCTGTCACCGACGGCCTGCTTGCCAGCCGTGTGCTGCTCGAAGCTGTCGGGCACCATGAAGTGCCAGAAATCGCCGTCCTGATACAGGTATTGCATGTCGACATCGACGACGTCGGCCGCCTCGGCGGTGTCGCCCGACTTGAACGTGCGCTCGATCGTACGGCCCGTCTTGAGATTGCGGACCCGCACGCGGTTGAACGCCTGGCCTTTGCCGGGTTTGACGAACTCGTTCTCGATCACGGAATACGGGTCGCCGTCGAGCAGCAGCTTGACGCCGGCGCGGAACTCGCTGGTGTTGTAAGTGGCCATCGGTATCCCCAGAATCGGGGCCGCAAAAAAAGGGCGCAAATGATAACGGCTGGACTTGCAGGCCGCCACAGGGAATCGTGGCAGCGCGAACTGGCGGAGGCCATCACCGACCCCGGACAGCTGCTCGAGGCCCTCGCGCTCGACCCCGCGTTGCTCACCCCGGCGCTCGCGGCGGCGGCGCGCTTTCGCCTGCGGGTCCCGCGTTCCTTCGTGGCGCGGATGCGCCGGGGCGACGCGCGCGATCCACTGTTGCGCCAGGTCCTGCCCATCGGCGCAGAACTCCTCGAAGCCGAAGGATACAGTGGCGACCCACTCGGCGAATCGGCAGCCAGCCGGGCGCCGGGGCTGCTGCACAAGTACCGCGGCCGTGCCCTGCTCGTGACGACCGGCGCGTGTGCGGTGCACTGCCGCTATTGCTTCCGCAGGGAGTTCCCCTATGACGCACAGGTCTCCGGGGGGGGGCGCTGGGCCGAGGCGCTCGCGGCGATCCGTGCCGAAACGAGCATCGAAGAAATCATCCTCTCCGGCGGGGACCCGCTGTCGCTTTCGAACGCACGTCTCACAGCACTGACCCGGAGCCTCGCGTCGATTCCTCACCTGCGGCGGCTGCGCGTGCACACCCGCACCCCGGTCGTGCTTCCCTCGCGCGTCGACGACGGCTTCCTGGCCTGGCTGCGCGCGCTGCCGTGGCCTGTGGTGGTCGTGGTGCACACGAATCACGCCCGGGAGATCGACGGCACCGTCACCGGGGCTTTTACGCGCATGCGTCGCGCCGGGGCCCAGCTCCTCAATCAATCCGTACTGCTCGCAGGTGTCAACGACGACGAAGAGGCTCTCGTGTCACTGTCGGGCGCGCTGTTCGACGCCGGCGTACTGCCTTACTACCTGCACCTGCTCGACCGTGTGCGAGGTGCATCACATTTCGAAGTGCCGGAAGCACGCGGCCGTGAACTCATGCGGGCCATCAGCGCCCGGCTGCCTGGCTACCTCGTGCCCCGGCTGGCACGCGAGGAGGCAGGCGCGGCGGGGAAGACGGTGGTAAGCGCTTAGGGCAAGAAGCGTCGGCCAGGTCCGCCACCTCTCCGGCCATTCGCTATAAGCTATCTGCTGTTTGCTGTTTGCTTGCGTGGAGTTCCCGTTCTGTCCGACCAGTCCGCCGTCCCGATGATCGTCTTCGCGCCACTGCGCGATCCGGTCGAGGCCATCAATTCGCACCTGCGTCGCGCGGGACATGCGGTGCATTGCACGTGGATTCCTGCCCTGGGCGACCTTGGCGACGCGCTCACGCAACTCAATCCCGAGATGCTGATCTGCCAGCCACAGGCCGACGGCGAACTTTCGGCCGTCGCCGCCGTGCGCAACCAGCTCGCGCCGCAAGTGCCGCTCATCGCGCTGCTCGAGGCGGCCGATGAAACGGCAATCGCCGGAGCCATCGCAGTCGGCGCGCGCGACGCCGTCACCCTCGCCCGGCCAGACCGCCTGCGCGCCGTGATAGAGCGCGAACTGCGAAGCTTTCGCCTCGAGCGCGCGCTCAGCACCACGCTGCAGTCCGCACGCGACTACCGCAAGCAGCTCGAAACGGTGTTGCAGAGATCAAACGACGCGATCGCCCAGGTCCAGGAGGGCATCGTCGTCGGCGCGAATGCATCGTGGCTCGACGTCTTCGGCTATGCCCGCGAGGGCCAGGTCATTGGCCAGCCGCTGATGGACCTGTTCGAGGAGTCCTCCCACGCAGCGCTGAAGGGCGCGCTGGTCGCGTGCCTCCAGGGCCGCTGGACGGACCATGTGCTGAGGGCAGACGGCCGGCGCGCCGACCACACCATGCTGCCTCTCGAGTTCGTGCTGTCGCAGGGCGAGTTCGAAGGCGAGCCTTGCGTACGTCTCATCGTACCGGCACGCAAACGCGACGAGCACGAGCTCGCGAGCGAGCTCGCGGACTCCGTGCGTCGCGACCCGTCGACGGGCCTCCTCTACCGTCGACCTCTGCTTGAGACAATCGGCGCACGCCTCGCGACTCCGGCGCGCGGCGGTGTGCGCTATCTCGCGTTGCTGCGCCTCGACAAGTTCGCTGCACTCGAAAGGGAAATCGGCGCGCTCGCGAGCGATCAGCTGCTCGTCGAATTCGCGGGGATGTTGCGCGAGCATACGAACGCGACCGACCTCGCGGGGCACTTCACCGGCACCGCCTTCCTGCTGCTGCTCGAGCGCGGCAACGAGCGCGATGTCGAGACCTGGGCCGAGCAGTTCGTCGCGCGCGTCGCGAAGCATGTCTTCCATGTCGGCACGAAAACCCTCGGCGCCACGTGCTCGATCGGGCTCGGCGTCGTGCCGCACGGCAACCCGAACCTCGACGATGCGATCCTCGACGCCGTCGATGCCTGTCGCCGCGCCCGCCATCAGGGCGGCGGGCGGGTCGCGACGCTCGACCGCGCCGACAACGACTCGCGCGTGCAGGCCTACGACCAGATCTGGGTCAAGCACATCAAGGCCGCGCTGATGGAGAACCGGTTCCGGCTCGTGCAGCAGCCGGTCGCTTCACTTCGGGGCGACGACCCGCAGATGTTCGACGTGCTGGTACGCATGCTCGACCACCAGAAAAAAGAGGTGCTGCCGGCCGACTTCATGGCAGCGGCCGAGCGCAACGATCTGCTTCGCAACATCGACCGATGGGTCGTCGGCGCCTCGCTGTCGTTTGCGGCGCAGCGCCGCCCCGGCTGCCTTTTCGTGCGCCTCGCCAGGGACAGTCTCCTCGATCCGTCGTTTCCTGACTGGCTGGACGGCCAACGCAAGGCGACGAACGCCGACCCGGTCCGCGTGTGCTTTCAGGCCACCGAGGAGGTTGCGGCCTCCCACTTGAGGCAGATCAAGGCACTCGCCGAGGCCTTCAAGTCGCGCGGATTCCGCTTCGCGATCGAGCGCTTCGGCGGAGGCCGCGACCCGCTGGGCCTGCTCGCGGCCATGCCGATCGACTTCATCAAGATCGACGGCGCGCTGGTCCAGGGACTTGCCGGCGATGTCGAGCTGCAGCAGCAGGTGCGCGCGCTCGTGGACGCCGCGACGAAGCGCGGCATCGAAACGATCGCCGAGCGCGTCGAGGATGCGAACACGATGGCCGTGCTCTGGCAGCTGGGCGTGCAATTCATCCAGGGCTATTTCGTCAACGCACCGGAAGACGTGCACATCTGAGGCACGGCATGGTGCCGGGTTTTCGGTTATTCGGTTATTGGGCGCGAAGCGCCGGAATAACCGAATAACCGAAAACCCGGCACCAATTCAGCTCAGCCTGCTTCGAGCTTCTGAACCGTACGCCATCCGCGTGGCAGCACCGCGCCACGCTGCGCACGTTCGCCGCGGTAATCCTTGAGCTCCGCCGTCGAGAGCGTCATGCGCCGCTCGCCGGACAACACGATGAGCGAGCCTCCCGGCGGCACCACCGCGACACCGGCGAGCACTTCTTCGCGTGCCTCGGCCTTCTTGCCCGCAATGCCGAAGAGCTTGTTGCCCTTGCCCTTCGGCAACTCAGGTACTTCCGACGCTGGAAAAACGAGCAGCTTGCCTTCGCTGTTGACCACCGCAACGAGTGAATCAGCCGAAGGCACCGGTACGGGTGGCAGGACGAGCGCCTTCTCCGGCACTGACAACACGGCCTTGCCCGCTTTGCGGTCGGTCAGCAACTCCCCGAGGCGCACCGTGAAGCCATAACCCGCGTCCGACGCGAGCAGCCACAGGTCCTCGGGCTCGCCCATCAGCACGCCGGCAAACTTCGCGCCGTCGGGCGGATCGAGACGCCCGGACAGCGGCTCACCCTGGCCGCGCGCCGAAGGCAGCGTATGCGCCGCGAGGCTGTATGCGCGCCCGGTGCTGTCGATGAAGATGGCCGGCTGCAGGCTCCGCCCGCGTGCCACCGACTGAAAAGCATCACCGCTCTTGTACGAGAGCGTAAGCGGATCGATCTCGTGGCCCTTGGCGGCGCGCACCCAACCCGCCGTCGACAGCACCACTGTCACCGGCTCGTTGGTCAGCAGTTCCTTCTCGTCGATCGCCTGCGCTGCCTCGCGCTCGACGATCTTCGAGCGGCGCTCGTCACCGTACTTCCCGGCATCCACGCGCAACTCGTCGGCGATGAGCTTGCGCAGCTTCGCCTGGCTCCTGAGTATCGCCTCGATCCCGTCACGCTCCTCCGACAGCGCCTTCTGCTCCTCGCGGATCTTCATTTCCTCGAGCTTCGCGAGGTGGCGCAGCTTCGTCTCGAGGATCGCCTCGGTCTGCTCCTCCGAGAGCTTGAAGCGCTGCATCAGTACGGGCTTCGGCTCATCTTCCCGGCGGATGATGCGGATCACCTCGTCGAGGTTGAGATAAACGGCAAGCAGCCCGTCGAGGATGTGCAGGCGCCGCGCCACCTTGTCGAGCCGCCACTCGAGCCGCCGCCGCACCGTGCCGATGCGGAATTCGAGCCATCCGGTCAGGATATCGCGCAACCCCATCACGCGCGGGCGGCCGTCGAGATCGATGATATTGAGATTGACGCGGTAATTGCGCTCGAGGTCGGTGGTGGCGAAGAGGTGCGCCATCAACTGCCCGAGATCGACGCGGTTCGAGCGCGGCACGATCACGAGACGGACCGGGTTGCGATGATCCGACTCGTCGCGCAGGTCCTCGACCATCGGCAGCTTCTTCGCGCGCATCTGCTCGGCGATCTGCTCCTGCAGGCGCGCGCCCGACACCTGGTGCGGCAAGCGCGTGATCACGATATTGCCGTCCTCGACCGCGTAGACGGCGCGGGCCTTGTAGCTGCCGACGCCCTTTTCGTAGAACTCGACGAGGTCGGTGCGCGGCGAGACGATTTCGGCGCCCGTGGGCAGATCCGGGCCCTTGACGAACTTCATCAGCGCCCGCGTGGTCGCCTCGGGCTCCTCGAGCAGGTGCAGGCAGGCTGCGGCAACTTCGCGCAGGTTGTGCGGCGGTACGTCGGTCGCCATGCCCACCGCGATTCCGGATGTGCCGTTCAGCAAGAGGTTCGGCAGCCGTGCCGGCAGCATCGCCGGCTCTTCCAGCGTGCCGTCGAAGTTGGGCTGCCAGTCGACCGTGCCGTCACCGAGTTCGCGCAGCAGCACCTCCGCGTAGCGTGTCAGCTTCGCCTCGGTGTAGCGCATCGCCGCGAACGACTTCGGATCATCCGACGAGCCCCAGTTACCCTGGCCATCGACGATCGGATAACGGTACGAGAACGGCTGCGCCATCAGCACCATCGCCTCGTAGCAGGCGCTGTCGCCGTGCGGATGGAACTTGCCGATCACGTCGCCGACGGTGCGTGCGGATTTCTTGTGTTTCGAGGCCGCCGACAGCCCAAGTTCACTCATCGCGTAAATGATGCGCCGCTGCACCGGCTTCAGGCCGTCACCGAGTGCCGGCAGCGCGCGATCGAGGATCACGTACATCGAGTAGTCGAGGTACGCCTTCTCGGTGAAGGTCCTGAGTGCCTGCTTTTCGATGCCTTCGAAGTTCAGTTCCTGGTCCTGCATGGGTGCGATGATCTCTCCTCAGGTCATTCATCCGGACGGCACGTGCGGCCCGGAGGCGCCTGAGCCGCCTGCGTGCTGGCCTGAGCCGACATACTCGCACACTCGCGCAAAAGTGAGGTCGCGAGCCGAACGCGCAGCACGAACGACACGACCTCACACTTGCGCGAGATTTCCCTTGTGCTCGAGCCATTCACGCCGGTCGCCCGAGCGCTTCTTCGCAAGCAGCATGTCCATCAGCTGATCCGCCTGGTCCCCGGCGCTCACCGTGAGCTGCACCAGGCGCCGCGTGCGTGGATCCATCGTCGTTTCGCGCAGTTGCGAGGGATTCATCTCGCCGAGTCCCTTGAAGCGCGTGACGACCGGCTTCGCGCGCGCCTTCTCCGCTTCGAGCCGCTTCAGGATTTCATCGCGCTCGGCTTCATCGAGCGCGTACCAGACGCTTTTGCCCGCATCGATGCGAAAGAGTGGCGGCATCGCGACGTGCACGTGGCCATGCGTCACGAGCGGGCGGAAATGCCGCAGGAACAGCGCACAGAGCAGCGTCGCGATGTGCTGGCCGTCGGAATCGGCGTCGGCGAGGATGCAGACCTTGTGGTATCGCAGGTCGGAGAGATCGGCCGAGCCTGCGTCGATGCCGAGCGCAACGCTGATGTCGTGCACCTCCTGCGAATTGCCGATGTCGCGCGCGTCGACTTCCCAGGTGTTCAGGATCTTGCCACGCAGCGGCATGATCGCCTGGAATTCACGATCGCGCGCCTGCTTCGCCGAACCGCCGGCCGAGTCGCCTTCCACGAGGAACAGCTCCGAGTGCACGGGGTCCTGCGAGGTGCAGTCGGCGAGCTTGCCCGGCAGCGCCGGCCCGCTCGCGATGCGCTTGCGCTGCACGCGCTGCGCGGCCTTCAGCCGCTCCTGTGCGTTCGCGATCGCGAACTGCGCGATGCGCTCGCCGGCTTCCGGGTGCTGGTTGAGCCATAGCGCAATCGCGTCCTTCGCGTAGCTTTCGACGAGCTGCGCGGCATCGCGTGAACCGAGCCGCGCCTTCATCTGCCCCGCAAACTGCGGCTCGCGGATCTTGATCGAGAGCACGAAACTCACCCTGTCCCAGACATCCTCGGCAGTGAGCTTCACGCCACGCGGCACGAGGTTCCTGAACTCGCAGAATTCGCGCACGGCGCTCACAAGCCCCGCGCGCAGGCCATTGACGTGCGTCCCGCCGTCCACGGTCGGGATGAGATTGACGTAGCTCTCGGCCACCGCCGCGCCACCGCCCGGCACCCACGCGAGTGCGTACGACACCGAGTCACTGTCGTCGTCACGCTTGCCCGTGATCGGTTCAGCCGGCAACCGCTCGATGTCGCCCAGTTCATCGTTCAGGTAGGCGCCGAGGTCGCCGGTGAAAAACCACTCGTCCTGCTCGCCGCTCGCCTCGTTCGTGAACTTCACGCGCAGACCCGGGCACAGCACCGCCTTTGCCTTGAGCACGTGTCGCAGCTGCGGGACCGAGAATTTCCCGGCGTCAAAGAACTTCGGATCGGGCCAGAAACGCACGGTAGTGCCGGTATTGCGCTGCCCCACTGCACCGATCACTTCGAGCTTCGAGGCGACCTTGCCGTCCTTGAAGCTGATGTTGTATTCCTTGCCGCCGCGGCGGATCCAGCATTCGAGGTGCGTCGAGAGCGCGTTCACCACCGACACGCCCACGCCATGCAGGCCACCGGAGAACTGGTAGGCGGCGTCAGAGAACTTGCCGCCCGCATGCAGGCGCGTGAGGATCAGCTCGACGCCGCTCACCTTCTCTTTCGGGTGGATGTCGACCGGCATGCCGCGGCCGTTGTCGATCACTTCGAACGAACCGTCCGTGTAGAGCGTGACCGTGATCTCGTCGCAATGGCCGGCCAGCGCTTCGTCGACGCTGTTGTCGATCACCTCGTGCGCCAGGTGATTCGGGCGGCTCGTGTCGGTGTACATGCCCGGCCTGCGCCGCACGGGCTCAAGGCCGGAGAGGACTTCGATGTCGGAGGCGGTGTAGGACTGGCTCATCGCGCGCGCGAATCTTATCAGAGCGAACCTGGTGCCGGGTTTTCGGTTATTCGGTTATTTGGGTGCTGCACCCAAATAACCGAATAACCGAAAACCCGGCACCAACGCCTTACTTCAGGTCTTCGATCAACGCACGACGCGTCGCGTCACCGACCACGACCTCATGCGCGTAGCGCGGATGATCGATGCCCGCGCGCAGTGGCGCGCCCGCGCGCACCGCTTCGATCATCGTGCCTTCGAGCTCGAAGCGCAGGAAATGCACCGCGGAGGTCTTCTCCTCGTTCTCGCGTTCGAGGTCTTCGTCGGCGATCGCAAAAACGCGTTCATGGCCTGCGATCTGCACCCAGCAACGAGCCTCGATGCCGCGCAGCTCCGCGAGGCGCCGCGCGCGCAGGGCCGGGTCGACGAACTCGATCAGCAGCGTCACCTTCCAGTTGCTGCCGTCGGGGATCAGCGGGTTGTAGGCGCCGAGTTCGTCCGCAATGCCTTCGACCTCGAAGATGCGCTCGACGCGCAGCATCTCCTGCACCTGGTACTGGATCGTCAGGCGGTCCTCGAAGCACCAGGTGGCATTCGGGCCGACGGCGAGCCGGCGGGCACGCTTGTGCGCGATCGCGCGCTCGCGGAACGCAGGGCGTTCGCGCGCGTACTGCTCGAGCGAAAGCAGGTCTGCCGGAGTGAGCGCCGTCACAGGCCGTACGCCGTGCGCAGGAGGCGCATCGGATGCTCCGGCTCACGCGCGCTTTCGAGCCCGCTCGCGATCTGGTGCCCGGCCATCGGGCAGTCACTCGAATAGTGGTCGGCCGCAGCGTTTGCAACCCGTTCGATCACGGGCTTGCCGATTTTCATTGACGCTGCGCGATATTCCTTCTTCACCGCATAGGTGCCGTTGTGACCCGAGCAGCGCTCGATCACGTCGACCGTGGTGCCGGGCACCAGGCGCAGCAGGTCGCGCGTCTTGAGCCCGATGTTCTGCACGCGCAGGTGGCAGGGCACGTGATAACTGACCTTGCCGAGCGAGCCCTTGAAGTCGGTTCGCAGGAGCCCCGCCTTATGGCGCAGCATCAGGTACTCGAACGGGTCGAACATCGCCTCCCCGACTGCCTTCACGTCGGCGTCGCCCGCAAACATCAGCGGCAGCTCCTGTTTGAACATCAGCACGCACGACGGAATCGGCGCGACGAGGTCGTGACCGGCGTCGACGAGCCCCTTGAGCCGCGGGATGTTCGCCTCCTTGTAGCGCGCCACCGTCTCGAGGTCGCCGAGCTCGAGCTTCGGCATGCCGCAGCACTTCTCGCTCCCGACCACGGTCACGGGGATACCGTTGTGCGCGAAAACCGCGACGAGGTCCTCGGGCAACGCGGTCTCATTCCGGTTGCCGTAGCAGGTGACGAAGAGTGCCACCTTGCCGCGCGTCGCTTCGGTCGGCGTAACGGCAAGAGTTCCGTTGCGGAGACTGCGCGCAACCTGTGCCCGGGCTCGCGCGCGGCCCGTGCGCGAGTGGTACTTGGGCAGCGGCGCGGTGCGATCGACGCCGAGCGTCTTCTCGAGCACGGCCCGGCCCGCTTTCGTGCCGTTCACCGCGTTCACGACTTCGGCGATAACCGGAATGCCTGCCAGCGCACCGACCGTGCCGGTGGAGGTCAGGAGTCTGTCGCGAAACCGCGTACCGCCCTTCTTCGCCTTCACGGCCTTGGCGCGCAGCATCAGGTGCGGGAAGTCGACATTGAACGGATGCGGCGGCACGTACGGGCACTTCGTGAGGAAGCACATGTCGCACAGGTAGCAGTGATCGACCACGTCCTGGAAAACCCGCTTGTCGACGCCTTCGAGCTCGCCGCTCCCGGTCGCGTCGATCGCATCGAACAGTGTCGGAAAGGCGTTGCACAGCGCGAAGCAGCGCCGGCAGCCATGGCAGATATCAAAGACGCGCTCGAGTTCCTTCTCGAGCGCGGCCTCGTCGTAGAACGCCGGGTTCTGCCAGTCGATCGGGTGCCGCGTGGGCGCCTCGAGGCTGCCCTCGCGCGTGCCGGCCTTGCCCGTCACAGCGTGTCGAGGGCCTTCTGGAAGCGGTTCGCGTGCGAGCGCTCCGCCTTCGCCAGCGTCTCGAACCAGTCGGCGATTTCACCGAAGCCTTCTTCGCGCGCCGCCTTCGCCATGCCCGGATACATGTCGGTGTACTCGTGCGTCTCGCCGGCGATCGCCGCCTTGAGGTTCAGCTTCGTGTCACCGATCGGCAGGCCCGTGGCCGGATCGCCCGACGCCTCGAGATACTTGAGGTGGCCGTGGGCATGGCCGGTCTCGCCTTCGGCAGTCGAGCGGAACACGGCCGAGACGTCGTTGAAGCCTTCGACATCGGCCTTGGCTGCGAAATAGAGATAGCGACGGTTGGCCTGGGACTCCCCCGCAAACGCGTCCTTCAGATTCTGTTCGGTCTTCGTACCCTTGAGAGCCTTCATCGGGAGTCCTCCATTGTTAGACTGAGTCTAAAGAAGCCATGGACTGTAGTCCGCCGGGCGAGACTCGTCAACAAGCGGGCAGCGCAGCAACTGCGTTGACCCGCTGACCTGCACCTCGGTAACGTGGCGCCACTTTTTCCCCGTGGGTAGCGCGTTGAGCAAAGCAGCAAAAGCGCCGGATTTCGAGCAGGCGCTCGGTGAGCTTGAGCAGCTCGTGGAGCGGCTCGAGCGCGGCGACCTGCCGCTCGACGCGGCACTCAAGACGTTCGAGCGTGGTGTCGCACTCACCCGCCAGTGCCAGGAAGCGTTGAAGGCGGCGCAGGCCAGGGTCGAAATCCTCGCCGCGCGCGGCGACAGCACGACCGTCGAGCCTTTCGAGCCGGACGACAGCACCGAGTGAGCAGCGCCACATTCGAGGCGCGCGTCGCGAGCCTCCAGGACCGCATCGAGGCGGTACTCGATCGCGCCCTTGCCCTGCCGGACGCCGCCAGCGCGCGGCTGCGCGACGCCATGCGCTACAGCGCCCTCGGCGGCGGCAAACGCCTGCGACCGGTGCTGGTCTACGCGACAGGTTCGGCGCTCGGCGCGTCGCTCGAAGCGCTCGACGCGCCCGCGGCCGCCGTCGAGCTGATTCATGTGTACAGCCTCATCCACGACGATCTGCCCGCGATGGACGACGACGATCTGCGTCGCGGCCGGCCTACCTGCCATCGCGCGTTCGATGAGCCCACCGCGCTGCTCGCCGGCGACGCGCTGCAGGCGCACGCCTTCGAAGTGCTCTCGCATCCGCTGCCCGGCGACCCGACGCACCTCGTGGGCAGGCAGATCGCGATGATCCGCGTGCTCGCAGCGGCGATCGGCACGAGCGGCATGGCCGGTGGCCAGGCGATCGACCTCGAATCCATCGGACACGCGCTCGACGTGCCCACAATGGAAAACATGCACCGCCGCAAGACGGGGGCGCTGATCCGCGCGAGCGTGCTGCTTGGCGCGATTGCCGCCGGGGTGGATTCGGGCGATCGCTACGAGGCGCTCGCCCGTTTCGGGGCGGAAATCGGCCTCGCTTTCCAGATCCAGGACGACATCCTCGATGTCGAGGGCCATGCGGCGAAGCTCGGCAAGACGCCGGGCAGCGACGCCGCGCGCACCAAGCCTACCTACGCCACCCGTGTCGGCCTCACGGCATCGCGCCAACTGGCCCACGCCGCCCACGACCGCGCTGTCGCCGCGCTCGACCCGCTCGGTGCTGCGACCGACGTACTCGTGCAGCTGGCGCATTACGTCGTCCGCCGCGAACGCTGAGCACGCGTGTAGACTTTCCGGACTAGCATGACCCTCTCCGCCGACACCTACCCGACGCTGGCCGCCGTCGCCCACTCTCCCGCCGACCTGCGCGAGAAGCTGCACGAGTCACAACTGGCTACGCTCGCCGACGAGCTGCGCGCATACCTGATCAATACCGTCGCGACGCGCGGCGGTCATTTCGCCGCGGGGCTTGGCACGGTCGAGCTGACCGTTGCGTTGCACTACGTGTTCAGGACGCCGTACGACCGCATCGTCTGGGACGTCGGTCATCAGGCCTATCCGCACAAGGTCCTGACCGGCCGGGGCGGCCGGCTCGACACGATCAAGCAGAAGGGAGGTCTTGCGCCCTTTCCGACACGCACCGAGAGCGAATACGACACCTTCGGCGTCGGACATTCGAGCACCTCGATCAGCGCCGCGCTCGGCATGGCAGTGGCCGCAGCGCACCGCAACGAGCAGCGCAGTGTCGTCGCAGTCATCGGCGACGGCGCGCTCACGGCCGGCCTCGCGTGGGAAGCGATGCTCAATGCCGACGCGCGCAAGGCGAACCTCATCGTCGTGCTGAACGACAACGACATGTCGATCTCGGAAAATGTCGGGGCGCTGTCGCGCTATCTCACACGGATCATCTCGAGCCGCACGTATGCGAAGGTGCGCGAAGGCGGCAAGCGGTTTCTCGAGCCGATGCCCACGATGCGCGAATTCGCACGGCGCTCCGAGGAGCATCTCAAGGGCATGGTGCTGCCCAGCACCCTCTTCGAGGAGCTCGGCTTCACGTACCACGGCGTGGTCGATGGCCACGACGTGAAGGAACTCGTGAGCACGTTGCGCAGATTGCGCGGCCGCGAAGGGCCGCAGTTCCTGCACATCAAGACCCGCAAGGGCAAAGGCTATGCGCCGGCGGAGGCCGACCCGATCAAGTGGCACGGCCCGGGCCCCTTCGATCCCGCGAGCGGCACGATCTTCAAGGAAGCAGCCGCCGGGCCGAGCTATTCGCAGGTGTTCGGCGACTGGCTCTGTGACATGGCTGCACGCGACGAGCGCATCATCGGCATCACCCCCGCGATGCGCGAAGGCTCGGGCCTCGTCGGGTTCTCGAAGCGTTTTCCCGATCGCTATTTCGATGTCGCGATTGCCGAGCAGCACGCAGTGACCTTCGCGGCGGGCCTTGCGTGCGAGGGCCTGAAACCGGTGGTGGCGATCTACTCCACGTTCCTGCAGCGTGCCTACGATCAGCTGATCCACGATGTCGCGCTGCAGAACCTGCCAGTGGTGTTCGCGCTCGATCGCGCGGGCCTCGTCGGCAGCGACGGCGCGACCCACCAGGGCAGCTTCGACCTCTCGTTCCTGCGCTGCATCCCGAACATGGTGGTGATGGCCCCCGCCGACGAGAACGAATGCCGGCAGATGCTCTACACCGCGACCACGCTGCCCGGCCCCGCGGCGGTGCGTTATCCGCGCGGCGCGGGCCCGGGCGCGAAGATCGCCACCGAAATGACCGCCCTGCCGGTTGGCAAGGCCGACATTCGCCGCGAGGGCCGCAGCGGTCTCCTCGTGCTCGCCTGGGGCGCCATGCTGGAAGGCGCCACGGCCATCGGCGACCGGTTCGACGCCACGGTCGTGAACATGCGCTTCGTGAAGCCGCTCGACGAGGCACTCGTGCTGCAGCTCGCCGCGCGGCACCGTGCCGTGCTGACGCTTGAGGAAAACGTGGTGGCGGGTGGCGCCGGGTCCGCGGTCACGGAATTGCTGGCCGCCGAACAGATCACGGTGCCGCTGCTCTCGCTCGGCATCCCGGACCGGTTCATCGAGCACGGCTCGCGCGAGGAATGCCTCGCGATGGCGGGGCTCGACACGCCGGGCCTCCTCGCGGCGACCGACCATTGGTGGTCTGCACTGACGGCCAGCCCGGCCCGGGCCCGTATAATGGCCCCATGACCCCGACCGCAACTGCACCCCGACCTCACGGTCACGCCGTCGAAGACGTCCAGGGCCACGCCGACACCCGCCGCATTCCGATCAACAAGGTCGGGATCAAGGAGATCACGCACCCGGTGCGCGTGAAGGATCGCGCCGAGGGCGAGCAGCACACGATCGCCACCTTCAACATGTACGTGAATCTGCCCCACAATTTCAAGGGCACGCACATGTCGCGCTTCGTCGAAATCCTGCACCGGCAACGCGAGATCTCCGTCGACTCGTTCCGCGCGATGCTCGAGGAGATGACGGGTCGCCTCGAGGCCGATGCCGGCCACATCGAGATGTCGTTTCCGTTCTTCGTGATGAAGTCGGCGCCGGTGTCCGGCGTGCAGAGCCTGATGGACTACCGTGCGGCCCTGGTCGGCGAGCATCGCCACGGCACGACTTCGCTGTGGCTGAAGGTGGTCGTGCCGGTGACGAGCCTGTGCCCGTGCTCGAAGAAGATTTCCGACCGGGGCGCGCACAACCAGCGCTCGCACGTCACGATCGAAGTGAAGCTGCACAGCCACATGTGGATCGAGGAACTGATCGACGTCGCCGAGTCCGAAGCATCCTGCGGGCTCTATGGCATCCTGAAGCGACCCGACGAGAAGTACGTCACCGAGCACGCCTACGACAATCCGAAGTTCGTTGAAGACCTGGTACGCGACGTCGCCGTGCGGCTCAATCGCGATGAGCGCGTCGCGGCCTATGTGATCGAGGCCGAGAACTTCGAGTCGATCCACAACCACTCGGCCTACGCGCGGGTCGAGCGTGAGGAGGCTGGCTGAGTCTCAGGGGACTGCCAGCGGCGCGCGCGTCGCAAGCAGGTCGAAGCGCGTGCCGCGCGCGCTATGCTGGGCGAGGTAATCGGCGAGCGGGCCTGCAATACGCACGGTGTGCGCGCCTCGTAGTGCGTACGTGATGTCGAATGCCCCCGCAAGGAGCGTCGCGAACTGCGCAACACTGCAGCCCTGCTCTGCGAGCTGCTCCGGCGCAAACTCCACATAGAGCGCCCGTGTCCGCGACAGCACCGCACTCGCGCCGCGCAGCACCTGTACCTCGAAGCCCTCGGCATCGACGATGAGGAGATCGACTCCGGGCCAGGCCTGCGGCACGGACGCATCCAGCGTCACGACCGGCACTTCAATCTCGCCGCCCGGACTCAGGCGGCTGTTGCCTGAATTGACCGGATTTTCCGTAAAGCGCGCCGTGCCGGGCGCCTCGCCCACCGCGCTCGCCTCCACACGCACGTCACCGAGTCCGTTCAGCACGAGGTTCATCGCAAGCAGTCGGCGATTGCGCGGACTTGGCTCGAAAGCGAGGGTGGATTGCGCTCCGCACACCCTGGCAAGCGGGATCAGCACGCTGCCGAGGTGCGCGCCGACCACGACGAGACGCGCGCCCGGCGCCACGAGGGATTGCAGCAGGGTGATCTGGTGCCAATCGTATTCGCCGTGTTCGAGAAGATGCCGCGACACGTTGAAATCGCGCGCATCGACTGCGAGCGTGCCATTTTTCGTTTCGGCCACGAGCGCAACACCGTGCCGCGACAGCACGCGCGCGCGCCAGCGTGCCCGTATCAGTCGCGAGACGCGCTTGCGCCAGGGTACCTGCATCGCGTCATTGTCCCTGTTTTCTGTACCATGGCGCCACCCGACGCTCCTCGCGGACATGAACATGACGCACCGATCGTTCGCCTTGCCTCTCGCCCTGTTCGCGCTGTTCACGGGGGGGCGGGTTGGTGCCGCGGGCCTCGATGCCGCATCGATCGCGCAGACGCCCTTCGTCGGCGACGCGCAGGTGAGCGACGACGGCCAGCGCATCGCCTATGTCGTGGCGCACGCCGACCTCGGGAAAGACGACTACCAGGGCGACATCTGGCTGATCGAAGGCGCCGGCGCGCCGCGCCTCCTGGTCGGCGGGCCCGCGGATGATGCGCGCCCGCGCTGGTCACCTGACGGTTCGCGGCTCGCATTCCTGTCAAACCGCGCGGAGAAGCGCCAGATTTATGTCCTCGACATGCGCGGCGGCGAGGCCTGGCCGCTCACGGCGGAGAAGGAAGGCGTCAGCGCATTCTCGTGGTCGCCGGACGGGCAGCGCATCGCCTTTCTCGCGCGCCCCGCGTCCGCTGAACCGGAGGTCAAAGCCGGGGGCGCCGGTCGCGCACGCATCACCGAGCGGCTCTACTACCGCATCGACGGAGCGCCTGGCTTCCTGCCCGGGCAGCGCTCGCAGCTCTGGGTGGTCGATGTCGCGGGCGATCATGGCCCGGCGCTTGGCCCGCTCTGGGAGGGTCGCACCGAACCGTCGGAACCCGCATGGACACAGGACGGCAGGGCGCTGGTATTCAGCGCCCTGCCTGACCCGAATCCGCCCGTTGCTCCGCTCGACAGCGAGCTCTATCGAGTAGAGGCAGCCGCCGGTGCGAAGCCCGTTGCGCTGACCGACCGCCGTGGTCCCGATGGCGATCTGATCGCCCTGTCGCACGGCGGCCGCATTGCATGGACGGGCTTCGACGACACGCTGCCACGACGCAGTTCGACGACGACGCGGCTCTACGCCACCACCCTCGCCGCGGGAGGCCTCGCCACGATCCAGAACGTGACGGCAGGCTTCGATCGCAACATCGGCGAGACTGCGATGAGCGATGTTCCGCTGCCGCGCGGCAGCGGCACGCGATTGCAGTTCGACGCGTCCGGCAAGGCGCTCTGGTTCATCGCAGCCGATCACGGGCTCACGCAACTCTACCGCGTGAGCACGGCGGGTGGCGCGCCGGTGGCGATGTCCGCGCAGCTGCGTGGCGACCTGCGCGAGTTTTCACTGGCGCGCACGGGTCGCATCGTCGCCGTGTTCGGCTCGCCCACGCAGCCCTACGACATCTGGACTCTCGAGCGGCCAGGTGGCAAGTGGCTACAGCGCACGACCCACGGTCGCGATGCCTTCGCAGACAGCACGCTCACGCCTTACGAGGAGCTGTGGGTCGATTCGTTCGACGGCTCGCGCATCCAGGGCTGGCTCGCGAAGCCGCCAGGCTTCGACGCTTCGAAGAAATATCCGCTGATGCTCTACATCCACGGCGGCCCGCACGCGATGTACGGCGAGAGCTTCTTCCACGAGTTCCAGGTGCTTGCCCACGCGGGGCTCCTCGTGCTCATCGTGAACCCGCGCGGCAGCACCGGCTACGGCGAGGCCTTCGCCAACAGCGTGCAATTCCGCTATCCGGGCGACGACTATCGCGACCTGATGGTTGTGCTCGACAGCGTGATCGCACGCGGATACATCGATATCACGCGTCTCGGCGTGGGTGGCGGCAGCGGCGGCGGGGTGCTCACAAGCTGGACGATCGGGCAGACCGACCGCTTCGCCGCGGCGCTCGTGGAGCGCCCGGTGGTCGACTTCGCATCGCACACGGTGGTCGCCGACCTGAACGGCTTTTTCGCGCAGCACTGGTTCCACGACTATCCGTGGCGCTCACCGCAAGAGTATTTCGATCGCTCGCCGATCAATCTCGTCGAACGGGTGAAGACGCCGGTACTCGTGATCCAGAGCGAGCAGGATTACCGCACGCCGATGGACCAGGGCATCGGCTACTACAACGCGCTCAGGACGCTCGGCAAGCCGGCGAAGCTTGTGCTCTTCCCGGCATCCTCGCACGGCCTCTCGCGCAACGGCCCGCCCAGTCAGCGGGTCGAGCGGCTCGCGATCATCCTCGACTGGTTTACGAGGCGGCTTCTGCCGCCACCCGCTGCTCCGCGTTCTGCAGGCGACTGATCATGCCGCGCAGGAACACACGGTTGAAGCGCAGCTGGCAGGAGGCGGAGACCTGCTCGAGCAGCGTCGAGCTCACCTTGAGCACCGTGACCGCGCCATTCGCCTTCACCGTGGCGGTGCGCTTCGCGCCCTGCACGTAGCTCGTCTCGCCGAAGCAGTCGCCACTCTCGAGCACGCCGAGGCGCCGTCCATGGCGCTCGACGACGCACTCGCCGGCTACGACGACGTAGAACCGGTCGTCCATCTCGCCTTCCTTGACGATTTCTTCAGCGCCCGCGTAATCCTGCCAGTTGCTCGCGCGCAGCACTTCCCAGATCTCCGCGTGCGAGAACTCGTGAAAGAACTTGAGGCGACGCAGCGTCGCGAACTGCTCCTGCTGATCGATGCGCGCGTAGCGCTGGCGCAGCTTCTGGTGCACGCGCGTCAATTCGGCTGCAAGGTCCAGGCCGCTCTTGTAGCGCCTCTCTGGAAGCTTCTGCAGCGCCATCGCGACCACGGTCTCGAGCTCTTCGGGCACGTCGGGCGCGAGAGTGTGGATGGGCGCCGGCGTCGCGTAGACGATCTGGTGCAGCAGCTTCGCGAGATTGCCTGCGCGGAACGGCCGCACGCCCGCCAGCATCTCGTACATCACCGCACCGAGCGAATAGAGATCCGAGCGGTTCGTCAACTCGAGGCTCTGCACCTGCTCGGGCGACATGTAGGAGGGGCTGCCGGCGATGCCCTCGATGCGCGAGATGTCGGAATCGGCGACGAGCGCGATGCCGAAGTCGATGATGCGAACATCACTGTCCTGCGTCAGCATGATGTTCGAGGGCTTGATGTCGCGGTGGATCACGCCGCGCGAATGCGCGTAGTTGAGCGCCTTCGCGCACTTGTAGACAATCTCGACGACGTCGTCGACGCGCAGCAGGTTGTCGGGCTTGCAGTAGGCCGCGAGCGTGCGCGCGCCGTGCACGTGCTCGGTCACGATGTAGCAGTGG
>Ga0073899_10000195_pt1 | contig 55460 bp, 48 predicted proteins | sample KloWWTmetaKNB5Ph_FD_88975 | JGI IMG/M metagenome (GOLD analysis project Ga0073899, IMG submission 88975) | Active sludge microbial communities from Klosterneuburg, Austria, studying microevolution and ecology of nitrifiers - Klosterneuburg... | ecosystem: Engineered > WWTP > Aerobic digester >... | reverse complement strand
GCCGAGTCGCTGGCGCTGGTCGGCTACGACTGGCTGCTGATCGACGGTGAGCACGCCCCCAACGACGTGCGCCAGGTGCTGCAGCAGCTGCGCGCCGTCGCGCCCTACCCGGTGCACCCGGTGGTGCGGCCGGTGCAGGCCGACGTGGCGCTGGTCAAGCAGCTCACTGACATCGGCGCGCAGACGCTGCTGGTACCGGTGATCGACAGCGCCGAGCAGGCCGCGCAGATGGTGCAGGCCATGCGCTACCCGCCCGAGGGCATCCGCGGCGTGGGCGCGGCGCTGGCGCGGGCCTCGCGCTGGAACCAGGTGGACGGCTACCTCAAGGCCGCCAACGACGAGATGTGCCTGCTGGTGCAGGCCGAGACGACCACGGCGATGGCCAACCTCGCCGCCATCGCGGCGGTCGAGGGCGTGGACGGCGTCTTCTTCGGCCCGGCCGACCTGTCCGCCTCCATGGGCCTGATCGGCCAGCCCGGCCACCCGGAGGTGCAGCGCGCCATCCTGGAGGGCATCGCCACCGTGCGCGCGGCCGGCAAGGCGCCGGGCGTGCTGGCGGTGGACCCCGCGCTGGCGCAGCGCTACCTGGACGCAGGCGCGCTCTTCGTCGCCGTGGGCGTGGACACCAGCATGCTGGTGCAGAACGCCCGCGAACGCCTGGCGCTGTTCAAGAAGACCTGAGGCCGGCCCGAACCGACCCTCTAGAACCGACCGAGGAGACACCCCGATGACCGCTGCCTTCATCCGCCCCGAACGTTTCAGCCCCGAGTGGGAGGCCCGCGTGCAGCTCGCGGCCTGCTACCGCATCTTTGACCACCTGGGCTGGACCGAGCTGATCTACAACCACATCTCGCTGCGTGTGCCCGGCGCGGAGGGTGATGCCGGCGGCTACCTGATCAACCCCTTCGGCCTGCACTACCGCGAGGTGCGCGCCTCCAACCTGGTCAAGGTGGACTGCGAGGGCCGCATCGTCGGCAACTCCGACTGGCCGGTGAACCCGGCGGGCATCACCTTCCACGGCCAGATCCACGCCCAGGTACCGGACGCGCACTGCGTGATGCACGTGCACACCACGCCGACGCTGGCGGTGTGCTGCCAGGAAGAGGGCCTGTCCTTCACCAACTTCTACGCCGCGCAGCTCTGGGGCCAGGTGGCGTACCACGACTTCGAGGGCATCACCGTGCGCGCCGACGAGGGCCGCCGCATCCTCGACAGCGCTGGCGACAAGCGCGTGCTGCTGCTGCGCAACCACGGCCCGGTGGTGATCGGCCAGACGCTGCCGCACGCCCTCTCGCTGATGTGGCTGGTGCAGCGCGCCTGCGAGGTGCAGCTGGCCGCGCAGTCGATGGGCGGTGCGCTGCGACCGATCCCCGTGCCGGTGCTGGAGCGCTGCGTGGCCGATTCGCTGAACTTCAATCCCAAGTTCGGCGCCGGGGCGGACAGCTTCGCGGCGCTGCAGCGCATCGTCGACGGGATCGACCCTTCCTACCGCAGCTGAAGGAAGGCGTTCCCCATGAAGATCTGCATCGTCGGCGCCGGTGCCATTGGCGGACTCATCGCCGGCTGGATCGCCCAGCGCATCCCGGCCGCCGAGGCCGAGGTCAGCGTGCTGGCGCGCGGCGAAACGCTTGCGGCCCTGCGTGAGCGCGGCCTGCGCATCGAGGAGGCTTCCGCGCCCGAGGCGGCGCCGATCGTCGTGCACCCCCGCGCCGAGTCCGACCCGGCTGCGCTGGGTGTGCAGGACGTGGTCATCGTCGCGGTCAAGGCGCCCGCCCTGGCCGCGGTGGCGCCTGCCGTGGCCCAATTGATCGGCCCGCGCACTCAGGTGGTGGTGGCGATGAACGGCGTGCCCTGGTGGTTCTTCGACGGCCAACCCGGCCCCTGCCAGGGCCTGCGCCTGGCCAGCGTGGACGCGGGCGACGTGGTGCGCGCTGCCATCCCGACCGCGCACGTCATCGGCTGCGTGGTGCACCTGGGCTGCAGCAACCTAGGGCCGGCCCACCTGCGTCACGGCATGGGCAACGGACTGATCCTGGGCGACCCCTTCGGCCCGGCGCGGGCGGTGGGAGATGCAACCGCACCGGCGCTGACCGGGCCGGACGATCCGCAGGCGCCTGAACGCCTCGCCGCCCTGGCCGACCTGCTGCAGCGCGCCGGCTTTGCCGCCAGCGTGGCGCCGCAGATCCAGCGCGAGGTCTGGTACAAGCTCTGGGGCAACATGAGCATGAACCCGATCTCCGTGCTCACCCGCGCCACGCTGGACCGCATCCTCGACGAGCCGCTCACCCGCGGCTGGGCCACCACCCTGATGCGCGAGGCCCAGGCCCTGGGCAATGCCTTCGGCTGCCCGATCGAGCAGGACCCGGAAGAGCGCCACCAGATGACCCGCAAGATCGGCGCCTTCAAGACCTCGATGCTGCAGGACCACGAGGCCGGCCGGCCGATGGAGATCGACGCGCTGGTCGGCTCGGTCAGCGAGATCAGCCGCCACCTCGACCTGCCCACGCCCAACATCGACGCGCTGCTCGGGCTGGTGCGGTTGGCGGACCGCAGCCGGGGCTGAGCCGCTGACTGGCTGGGCGACGGCGTTCAGCCGTCCCGCGGCCCCACCAGCGGATAGCGCCAGGGCTGCCCCGCCATTGCCTTGGACAGCGCGAAGATGCCCATCGTCACCAGCGCGCCGTGGATGCAGACAAAGTAGGTCAGCACCACGACCCAGGTCCAGGCGGCGTGCAGGCCGCCGGCTGCAACGAGCAGCGCCGACAGCCCGGCAATCAGCAAGCCCGCCACCACGCTCACCCACAGCGCCTGCCGCAGGTGCTGGCGCGCCAGCGGCGGCGCGCTGTCCCGGTGGCGCCGCCACAGCCAGACCAGCACGGCGAAGGCCAGGCCAGGAGCGACCAGCAGGTTGATCAGGTACAGCGACTGGGCCAGTACCGCCAGGGACTGGCCGCTGTCGTCGACCGTGCGGGGGAGGCCGAAACCGGCCGGAGGGCTGCCTGCGGGGGTCATGGCTGAACCTTCGCGATGAACGATGAGTGAGTTTCAGACGAAGCGCAGGGCGGCCTCGCCGCCACCCTGGGTCGGATCGCCGACGTGGGATGAAAAGCGCATCCCCGGCTGAGCCGCGAAGGCCCGGGTCAGGCCTCCGGTGAGCACGACGTCACCCGCGCGCAGCATCGTTCCATCCCGCAGCAGTCGTTCTGCCAGCCAGCTCAGTGCGGTCAGCGGGTGCCCCAGCGCGTCTGCACCGCTGCCTTCACCGAGCCGTTCGCCGTCCACGCTCAACTGCACCGGGACGGTCGCCAGGTTGCAGCCCGGCGCCAGAGTCATCGCCGGGCCGATCACGAAGCGCGCCGCCGAGGAGTTGTCCGCGATGTTGTCGGCCGCCTTGAACCGGTAGGCTTCGTAGCGGGTGTCCACGATTTCCAGTGCCGCGTGCACGCTGGCCACGGCCGCTCCGGTCTGGGCGGGGTCCGGCACGTCGGCGGCCATCACGAAGGCGATTTCCGGCTCCACCAGCGGATGGATCAGCTCCGACATCGCCAGCACACCGCCGTGCACCACCCGGGTCGGTGCGGCCAGCACGCCGTAGTTCGGCTGGTCCACGCCCATCTGCGCGCGCATCGCCGCACTGGTGTAGCCCAGCTTGTAGCCCGCCCGCGGCTCGGCCAGCAGCGCCTCGGTGGCCCGGGCGATGGCATAGGCGTCGGCTTCGCTCAGGTCCGGCCAGTGGGTGGTCAGCGTGGCGATCGGCCGGCAGCTGCGCCGGGCGGCCACCAGGGCATCGGCAGCGGCGGCAACGCGCTCGGAAAGGCAGGTCGGGGCGTCGGGCATGCGGGCTCCTCGGCGGCACGAAAAGGCCAGCATAGGCCAGAAGCGCCGCGCGTGTCACCGCGTGTCATCGCGCGTCGCAGCTCCGGGGTGGTTGCAATTGCTTGCATCTGCGCTGCATCCAGTCGGCGCGCCGCGGGCTAGTGCGGAGTGTGAGGCCGCCATTCCGGCGTGCCGAACGCCCCAACCCGCAGGAGATTCTCATGTCGACCCTTCGCCTTGCCCCGCTTTCCCTGGCCCTGGTGGCCGCCAGCCTGGCCGCCTGTGGCTCGATGCCCGGCAGCGGCTCCATGCCAATGGCGGCGCCATTCAGCCAGGATGCCCTGCCAGACGCCGTCAAGGTGCCCAGCGGCCACCGCGTCGCTTGGGAGACCGTCGGTGTGGGCGAGATCACCTACGAGTGCCGTGCCAAGGCGGGCGCCGCCGACGCCTTCGAGTGGGCCTTCGTCGGTCCGAAGGCCGACCTGCGCTCGCGGCAGGGCCAGGTGGTGGGCCGCTACTTCGGCCCGCCGGCCACCTGGGCGGCGCAGGACGGTTCCAGCCTGACCGGTGCGCAGCTGGCGGTGGCACCGGCAGGCAGCGGCAACATCGCGCTGCAGCTGGTCAAGGCCAACCCGGCCAAGTCGGTGGATGGCAAGGGCGACCTGCAGGGCGTGAGCTACATCCAGCGCGTGGCCACCCGCGGTGGCGTTGCGCCGGCGCTGGCCTGCGGCAGCGCTTCGCTGGGCCAGCGGCAGATCGTGACCTATCAGGCCGACTACATCTTCTGGAAGCCCGTCTGAAGCCGGGCCTTTGCCGCTGTGGGAGAGTGGCCGGGTGGTGGTGCCTGCGGGTGCCGCTCAGGCCTGATCTCCCTTGCCGATGCCCCAGCAGCCCCCCGAGCCCCTCGACCACGAAGCCGCCCTGGCCGCCTGCGCCCGCGGCGAGCGCTTTGCGCTGCGGGTGATCTACGAGCGCGAGGGCCGCTGGCTGCTCGGCGTGGTGCAGCGCATCGTGCGCGACCCGGCGCGTGCCGAAGAGGTCTTCCAGGATGCGATGCTGCAGGTCTGGAGCCGGGCCGCCACCTTCGACCCCAGGCTGGGGTCCGGTCGCGGCTGGATCTACACGGTGGTGCGCCATCAGGCGCTCAAGGCGGTGCGCGGCGGCAGCGCCGAGGAGGCCATGGAGCCCCAGGTCCTCGGTGACCTGTCCGACGCCCGCCAGGCGGCGCAGCACGATGCGCCGGCCGCGGACGGACTCGATGCCGACCAGCTCGAGCGCTGTCTCGAGCGTCTGGAGCCCGAGCGCCGCGCCTGCGTGCTGCATGCCTTCGTCGACGGCTACACCCATGACCAGATTGCCCGGCGCCTGGCCACGCCGCTGGGTACCGTCAAGGCCTGGATCCGCCGCTCACTGCTGGCGCTGCGGGAGTGCATGGCATGAAGCTCGACACCGCCGAGGACCGCAGCGCCGCCGCCGGCGAGTTCGTGCTCGGCACCCTCTCGGCCGAGGAGCAGCAGGCCTTCGAGCGCGCCCTGGCCGGCGATGGTGGGCTGCGCGCCGAAGTCGGCTACTGGCAGGACCGGCTGCTGGGCCTCACCCGCCGCAGTTCGCCCGCCGAGTGCCTGCCCGAGGGCGGCTGGGCCCGCCTGGAGTCGCGACTTGTCGCCCTGGCACCCCGGCCGGCCGGGTCAGGTGCGGCGCGGCCGCCCTGGTGGCGGCGCCTGGGGTTCTGGCAGGGGCTGTCCGGCGTGGCGGTTGCGGCGGTGCTGGTGCTGGGCAGCAGCGTGGCGCTGCGCCAGGCCCTGCCGCCCGCGCCGGAAATCCGCTACGTCGCCGTGCTGCAGGATCCGCGCGGCGGCGGCAACGGCTGGGTGGTGGAGATGACCGCGGCACGCGACTCGCAGGGGCAGGGCGGCGAGCTGCGCCTGGTGCCTCTGCGGGCTGACTTCCAGGTGCCCGCCGACCGGGTGCTGCAGTTCTGGACCAAGGCCCCCGATGCCGCCGGCCCCAGCTCCCTGGGCCTGGTGCCAGCTGGTAGCGTCACCTCGCTGCCCCTGCAGCGCCTGCCCGCGCTGAAGCCCGACCAGCTGTTCGAGATCACCCTCGAGCCACTAGGTGGCTCCACCCTGGGCCGCCCGACCGGCCCGGTGCTCTACATCGGGCGGGCGGTGGCACTGGGGACCTGATGCCCGTCGGCAGCGGCTGCCCAACGACTACTTCCACAGCTCCACCGCCTGCCCGCGCTCGCGCAGCCGGTCGGCCTTGTCGCGGATGAAGCGCTGGAACTCAGGCTGGCGCTGCCAGGCGCGCTCGGCCACATACTCCAGCGAAGTCGCCAGGTGAAAGGGCCGGGTGTAGCCGTCCAGGCGAAACACCTCCCGCCCCGCACTGGCCGGCCCGGCGGCATCGAAGAACACCAGCGTCGGTGTGAAGCCCAGCCCCAGCTCACGCGCCCAGGCCTCGGCGGTCTGGCGCCGGCCGTCCGGCGTGGTGACCTCCCGGCGGTCGTTGAGCGCGAAGCGCGCCACGTCCAGCCGGCGCAGCTGGGCCTGCACCTCCGGGCGCTGGAAGCCCTGCTGGTGCATCTCGTCGCAGGGGGCGCAGCGGCGCGTCTCGAACAGCACCGCCAGCGGCCGGCCGCCGGCGCGGCGGCGCAGGTCGAAGGGCGGCGGCAGGAAGAAGGGCTGCTCGTTCAGTTCGGCGCGCGCCATCTCCTTCACGTTTGCCGTCAGATACTCCGCCAGCGGCTGACGCTGTTCGCCGCGGGCGATCACATGGTCCAGCGCAGCGGAAAAGCGCTCCGGCGGCTGGTAGCCGTTGAGCCGGCCGACGATCTGAGCGTTGGCGGTGTCGATGAACAGCAGTGTCGGCGTGAACTGCACCTTCAGCGCCTTGGCCAGCGCCTTCTCGGTGGTCTTCTTCCCGTCCAGCCAGGTCAGCTCCCGGTCGCCCCAGAGGTTGAGCGCGATGGCGACGAAGTGCGCCCGCGTCTTCTCGACGATGGCGCGCTGGCTGAAGTTGGTCTGCATCAGCTCCCGGCAGTAGGGGCAGCCGTCCTGGCCGACGTAGACCAGGAGGCGCTTGCCAGCCTTGGCCGCCTCGGCCATCTCCTCCGGGAAGTCCAGGAAGCTCTCGGTGAACCAGGGCGGGATGTCGATGGCGACGGGGGCTTCGTGGGCCGCTGCCGCCGGGGGCGTGGCAGCCGGGCGGGCCGGCTGGGCAGGGCTGGCGGTGGCACACAGCAGGCAGGCCAGTGCGGCGGCGAAAGCCGGGAGCCATTCACGCCGGAACGTTGTCATCGAGAAGAGCATCGTGGGCAGGTACATGCGGCTTCCTCTTCCCGCGTGAAGTGAGCATTCCGCACGGGCCGCTGCAGTCTAGCGCTGCACCAGCGAGGGCGCCTCACCCGCCCCGCAGCGCTCCACCTCCGTCTCCACCCGCTCCTCCATCCGACAGACCGCCATACCCTGCGCGCTGCAGAACCAGCCGGCCGCTTCGCGGTGGCAGCTCCATTCGCCTGCCTCGGCCAACGCGCTGACGAAGCGGTGGTTGCCACCCGGGTAGAGCCGGCAGCGCTGCTCGGCGTCGCGCTGGCCGGCGGCCAGGGCCTGCTCGCGGGCGCGGACTTCGGTGGCGGCGGCGGCCTTGGCCTCGCTCAAGTACAGCGGGATCCGCCCTTCCTTCGGTTCCCAGCGCTGCGTGCGCGTGACGCTGCGGGCGGTCAGCCGCGCATCCGCCTCCGGTCGGTGCAGGCCGCTGGGCCAGTCGCTGACGAAGCGGCGCAGGGCCGCGCAGTCGCCCGCCGGCAGTGCGGCCCAGGCCTGCTGTTCCCGCTCCCGGGTCAGGCGCAGCGCCCGGTCCGGCCGCCCGCCCAGCCCGGCCGCGCCGCAGGCATCCGACAACCCCGGCTGCGCCAGCGGCAGCGTGCACAGGTGCTGCTGCAGGTTCAGCGCATTGGTGGCAAAGGCCCCGGCCGCCAGCGCCAGCCCGGCACCGATCCCGCCGGCCATGGCCCGGCGCAGCAGCCGCTTCATCGGCCCCTGCGGCTTGGGCGCCGGCTGGCCGTCGAGCTTGGCGCGGATCGCCGCCACCAGGTCGAGCACAAAGGGGTCGCGCGCCGAGCGCCGCAGGCCCTGGCCCCAGCCGATCAGGTCGATCGCCTGCTCCTCCCCGAACCCGACGGGCAGCTCCACCCGGTCCAGCAGCACCTGCACCAGCGCCCGGCGCCGCAGCCCGCGCGTGGCCTCGTCCTTCACGAAGCCACCCTCCGCTCCCACGGAGGCGGTGGTCCACAGCACCACCACGCAGCGCGCCGCCGCCAGCTCGGCCTCGATCTGCGCGCGCCAGCTCCCGCCGGCCTGCAGCCCCCGGTCCCACCAGACCGCCAGCCCCTGCGCCTGCAGCGCCTGCACCAAGCGGCCGGCGCGGGCCTCGTCGTCGCGTTTGTAGGAGAGGAAGACGTCGGTCATGGCTGTTTGCCTTTCTGGCTTTCTGCTTGGGCCTGTCGTTGCGCTTCCTCCAGGAACTTCCGATCGTTCGGGAACAGCGTCCCACGCGTCTGCATGTCTTGCATCGCATTGGCGACGTCAGTCCAGGCGATGCCACTGTCCGGGAACCTGCGCAGCTGCCACATCACGACCCACAAATCGCGTTGCAGCTCTGCCGATTTCGGACTGGCAGCAGCCAGGCGCGAGGCGATGTCCAAGCTGTTCTGAAAGCGCGCTCGGGCGCTGCTCGGGTCGCCTTGGGCAAGGAGCACCTCGCCGAGCCTGCTCAGGCCCACGCTGACATCGCGCTGCAGGCTGGTCGAACCCGGGTTGGCGGTGACCAAGCGCATGACGATGTCCAAGCTGCCCTGAAAACGCGCTCGGGCGCTGTTCAGGTCGCCTTGGGCAAGGTGCAAGTCACCCAGCTTGTTCAGGCTGGAGCTGACCGCGCGTTGCGCGCTGGCCGAACTCGGGTCGGCGGCTGCCAGGCGCTCCCGTATGTCCAGGCTGACCTGAAAATGCAGGTAGGCACCATTCAGGTCACCCTGGGCGGCCAGCACGTCGCCCAGCTTGTCCAGGCCGATGCCCACACTGTGCTGAACACTGGCGGAGACGGGGTCGGCGGCGGCCAGTCGATTGCGGATGTCCAGGCTCTCTTGATAGTGAGCGCGGGCACCGGCCAGATCGCCCTGGGCGATGAGCACGTCGCCGAGCTTGTTCAGGCTGGAGCTGACTCCGCGCTGCGCTCTGGCCGAACTCGTGTCGGCGGCGGCCAAACGCCTGCGGATGTTCAGGCTGTCCTGAAAGCGGGCGTTGGCGCCGGCCAGGTTGCCATGGGCGATCAGCACGTCACCGAGCTTTTCCAGGCTGACGCTGACGTTGCTCTGCATGCTGGCCGAGCTGGGGTCGGCGGCGGCCAGGCGCTGGCGGATGTTCAGGCCCTCCTGAATGCGCTTGAGAGCGCCGGCCAGGTCGCCCTGGGCAAGGAGTGAATCGCCGAGCTTTTCCAGGCTGAGACTGACGTCGAGTTGCTGGAGGGTGGAGTTGGGATCGGCGACGGCCAAGCGCATGGCGATGTCCAGGCTGTCCTGAAAACGCGAATGGGCGCCGATCAAATTGCCCTGGGCAATGAGTACGTCGCCCAGCTTTGCCAGGCCGATGCTGACACCGCGCTGCAGGCTGGCCGAATTCGGGTTGGCAGCGGCCAGCCGCTGGCGGATGTCCAGGCTGTCTTCGATACCCGCGCGAGCCTTGGCGAGGTCGCCCTGGGCAATGAGCACGCCGCCGAGCTGCTCCAGGATGTCGCTGACATCGCGCTGTAGGCTCTCCGAACTCGGGTCTGCGGCGGCCAAGCGCAGGGCTGACAAGAGACTGAGATGAAGACGACTGTAGGCGCTGTAGAGGTCGCCTTGGTCGAACAGCACATCGGCAAGTACGCTGTGGCTGATGAATCGATCCCTGTGTGACTCGGCGGTGGCGGCAGATTGCTGCGCGGCCGCCTTGGCCTTGTCGAGTTGCCCGGCGTCGGTGTAGAGCTGGCTCAGTTCCACCCAATCCCAGTGCACGCCGGGGTCGAGCTGGGTCACCTCCTCGAATTTGGCGATCACGTCCCGCGTGGTCAGCTTGCCCTTGTTGCGGGCGTCCCGTGCCAGCATCGCTTCCCGGCGGTAGTCGGTGGCGGTCTCGATGTTGTTGCGCAGCTCGCGCGCCTGGCGGCGTGCATCGGCGAGGCGGCGCAGCATGCCCAGCGCCTTGACTTCCTCGCCGGCGTTGTAGACGCGCAGGGCTTCGGCGCCTTCGGGTGTGGCGGCGATGTCCTCGACCGTGCGGCGGAAGACCGCGATCTCGCGGGCGTAGGCGCGGTCGCGCGCGGCCAGTTCGGCGACGAAGCCTTCCTGCGCCCGGGCCAGTTCGCCGCGGAGGGCGGCGACGGTGGCGTCGCGTCCCGCCTCGGCGATCTTGACGCGGGTCTGCAGCGCCTCGATCTGGCGGCGCTGGCCGCGCAGGCGGTCATCGGCTTCGCGCTTGAAGGCGTCCAGCGTGGCGGCGGCGTTGAAGACGGTTTCGGCGGCGGCGGCCTTGGCGTCGGCGCTGAGGTCGCGGGTGGCGGCGACCGGGGGCGTGGCGGCCAGTGCGGGGGTGGGGGCCAGCCCGAGTGTGGCCAGGGCCAGCCCGGCGGTCAGCAGGCCGCTGCCGAGGGCCAGCGGCAGCGCGTGGTGGAGCTGCCGGCTACGGCGCCTGGTGAGGTGGGTGGGCCGGTTCGACGGGTTGCTGGGGCTGCTGCTGTGGCGGGCCATGCCAGGTTCCTCCGCTGCGGATGGTGGGCGCCGTCGAGGGGTGCCTCGCCGCACAGCTTAGCGGGGAACGGTGTGGATTTGCGGGTTTGGCGATCGGTCAGGTGCTGCCCAGCCGCTCCAGCGTGGCCGCATCCCGCAGCCCGCCATACCAACGCCCCAGCAGCATGCCGAACACCGCCTCCTCGGGCGCCACCCGCTCGAACAGCGTCAGGCAGGAGCGCAGCTTCAGTGCATCCACCGGGCCGAGCACCTGCTCGGCGCCGAGCGTCGGCGGCAGCGCGGCCAGCAGGCCGCAGGCCTCGCGCAGGCGTGGGCCCAGCAGCGGATGGGCCCAATACGCGCGGGCTTCGTCGAGGTCGGCGATGCCGTAGAAGCGCGCCATCTCGCTGCGGCCCAGGCCGCGCAGCTGTGGGAAGACGAACCACATCCAGTGGTTGCGCTTGGCGCCCGCGGCCATTTCGGCGCGCATCTGCGGCCAGACGGGGGCCTGGGCGTCGATGAAACGCTGCAGGTGGAAGGGGTCGGGTGGCGGGGTCATGCGTCACGCAGCCCGCGCCAGCGGCAGCAGGATTTCCACGCTGTCGAAGGGCACCTGCAGCAGCCCCTCGGTGTCGCGTTCCACCAGGCCCAGTTCCTCCAGCCGCGTCAGGTCCGTGTGCACATTGGAGTAGTTGCGGCCTGCGGCTTTGGCCACGGCGTAGATGCTGCTCGGCCCGGCGCGACGTAGCGTGTCCAGCAGGTCCAGCCGCGCCGGGGTCAACTCCGCAAACAGCGTGCGTGCCGATTCGAAACTCAGGCGGAAGTCCGGCGCCTGCCCCTGCCGGGCGGCGGCCACCTGTCGCGCGGCAGTGTCGAAGATCGAGCCCCGGCGATTCACTTCGATGATGGCTTTCATGTGTGATTCATCCCCAACGTTCCACGTCCAACCGGAAGTCCTCCAGCAGGCGTTCGATCGACAGGAACTCGTAGGCCAGTTCCTCGTCACCGACGTGCCGGTGGTCACCCTTGCCCCGCTCGTTGTCGTAGCGCACCCGGCACTGACCGGCTGCGCCGTAGTACAGCCGGTACTTGAATCGATGCTCACAAGGGGGCGTCGGCTCGGGCAGCTCCCAGATCACGATTTCGACAAGGGAGCCATCGTCCCGAACTTCCTTGGCGCGAGCGAGAAGGGTTGCGGGCATATATTGCATGTTAGCAATACTCCCCATCGAAAGGGCCGGCCGTGTGACGAGGCCAGTGCCATTTCTGCGCGGACAATCGCCCGATGAATTCGCCCACCGCCGCCCAGACATCGCTCACCGAGCCGCAGAAGTTCATCGCCCGCCTGCGCCAGAGCCTGGCGGACGGCAGCTTCCAGCGGCTGGTGCTGGGCCGGCCGCACGACGCCGAGCCGTCGCTGGAGAAGCTGCTGGCGCGGCGGCTGCTGCTGCGCGGGGTGGAGCACCTGTCGATGGTCTGGCGCCACCGCACCAAGGACATCACCAAGAACCTGCCGCTGGAGGCGGCGGTGGCCGAGGTCGAGCGGCTGGTGGCGGAGAGCTTCCACCACGCGCACCTCGTTACCCGCGGGCACGACATCCAGCTGATGATGGGCAAGAAGGGCCAGTGGGGGCTGCGCATCGGCAAGGTCGCTGCGCCCACGGCGGGGGCCGCCTCGGCGGTGGAGGAGGGCGCTGCCGAAGAGGGGCAGGCCACCGCGCACGACCGGGCCAAGCGCCACGCGCTGTCGCTGGACACGCCCTTCCTGGCAGAACTCGGCGTCACCGACGCGCAGCAGCGCCTGGTGCCGGCGATGGCGCGCAAGTGGCGGCAGATCAACAAGTTCGTCGAGGTGCTGGACCACGCCATCGGCCAGTCCCCGCTGGCGCAGCGCCCTGCCTCCGATGACCCGGCGCAGCCGGTGCGGGTGCTGGACTTCGGCGCCGGCAAGGGCTATCTGACCTTTGCGGTGCACCACATGCTGCGCGCCGCCGGTCGGGTGCCGGAGGTGACCGGCGTGGAGCTGCGGGAGGACCTGACCACGCTGTGCAACGACGCGGCCGCGCGGCTGGGCTGCGCGCCCGGGCAGCAAGCCGATGGCGGCTCGCTGCACTTCGCCACCGGGGACGTGCGCAGCTTCGCGGCCCGGCCGATCGACATCATGATCGCGCTGCACGCCTGCGACACCGCCACCGACGTGGCGATGCACCGCGGAGTGCAGTCCGGCGCGGCCATCATCCTGTGCTCGCCCTGCTGCCACAAGGAGCTGCGTCCGCAGATGAAGGCGCCGCCGCTGCTGCAGCCCATGCTGCGCCACGGCATCTACATGACCGAGCAGGCCGAGATGCTCACCGACACCCTGCGCGCCCTGCTGCTGCAGGCCAGCGGCTACGACACCCAGGTGTTCGAGTTCATCTCCCCCGAGCACACCAGCAAGAACAAGATGGTGCTGGCGGTGCGCCGTGCCCAGCCGCTGCCCGAGTCGCAGCGTCAGGCGTTGCTGGCCCAGGTGCAGGCGCTGAAGGCGCACTACGGCGTGGAGCGCCAGGCGCTGGAATCGCTGCTGGCGGGGGCCCCGGCCGAGCCGGCGGGCATCCTGGCCGCGATGGCCCGGGACGGGGCCGCCTGAGGGTGCGCCGCCCAGTCAACCACCAAGCACCCACCCGGGCAGGCCCTGATCCCCTGCCCGCATACTGCGGCGCATGCCCCTGCCGCGCCTGAATCTGCCCCCCGCTCTGCCCGTCTGGAGCCTGCTGCTGCCCGTGTTCGGGCTGCTGGCGCTGGGCCTGGCGGACCGGTTCGAGGGCGGCTGGACACTGGCGGCCGCCACCGCGGGCCTGGTCGCTGCCGTGATCGCCGCGGTGCACCACGCCGAGGTGGTGGCGCACCGGGTGGGCGAACCCTTCGGCACCCTGGTGTTGGCGCTGGCGGTCACGGTGATCGAGGTGGCGCTGATCGTCTCGCTGATGCTGGCCGGTGGCGCACAGGCGGCCGCGCTGCCACGCGACACGGTGTTCGCCGCGATCATGATCGTCACCAACGGCGTGGTGGGGCTGTGTCTGTTGCTGGGCGGGCTGCGCCACCGGGTGGTGGCCTTCCGGGTGGATGGCACCGGTCCGGCACTGGCGGTGCTGCTGGCGCTGTCGGTGCTGACGCTGGTGCTGCCGGTCTACACCACCTCGTCGCCCGGGCCGACCTTCTCGCCCGCGCAGCTGGCGCTGGCCGGGGTGGCGTCGCTGCTGCTGTATGGGGCCTTCGTCTTCGTGCAGACGGTGCGGCATCGCGACTATTTTCTGCCCATTTCACTGCCGCAGTCTGAGGCAGATGGCACCGCGCCCTCCAGCCGCGAGCATGCCGCGCCGCCCACCAGCGCGGCGGCGCTGGCCGCCCTGGCGCTGCTGATGGTCTCGCTGGTCGCGGTGGTGGGTCTGGCCAAGGCGCTGGCGCCGACGCTGGAGGCCGGCGTGCGGGCCGTCGGGGCGCCGCCCGGGGTGGTGGGCGTGCTGGTGGCGCTGCTGGTGCTGGCGCCAGAGACGGTGGCCGCTGCCCGTGCGGCGCTGCACAACCGGCTGCAGACCAGCCTGAACCTGGCGCTGGGCTCCGGGCTGGCCAGCATCGGCCTGACGGTGCCGGTGGTGGCGGCGCTGAGTCCCTGGCTGCCCTTTCCGCTGCAACTGGGCCTGGGCGCGAAGGACATCGTGCTGCTGGTGCTGAGCTTCGCGGTGGCGACGCTGACGCTGGCAGGTGGCCGGGCCACGGTGCTGCAGGGGGCGGTGCACCTGGTGCTGTTCGTGGTGTTCCTGTTCCTGGCGGTGGTGCCCTGACCTGCAGGCCCGGCTCCGTTCAGAACACGAAGGGCACGAAGCGCTTGCTGGTGCGCATGTAGGCGTCGTAAGCCGCGCCGAAGTGGGCGCGGCACTCGGCCTCGTCGCGCAGGGCGGTGAGCCGCCGCAGCACGGTGGCCACGCCCACCAGGGCGATGCCCAGCGGGGCGGCGGCGTCCTTCAGGTGGGCGCCCCTGGCGTTTGAGCTGGCGCACGGCCTGGATGGCGAGCAGCGGCGAGACGAGCAGCAGCGCCCAGGAGGCGAGCTGGTGCGGCGCGAAGGGGTCGCGCTCCCAGACCGGCAGGTTCAGCAGCACCAGGCCGAGGATGCACTCCCAGGCAAAGAAGCGGTGGAAACCATGTCCGGGCGTGGCGCTGGCGCGAGGCGGATCGCGAAGCCCGCAGTCTCGCTCAGGCCGGCCTGCCCCGGGGGGGACGCCATCCTCCGCCGGGCGGCAGCGGGTGTTCGCCGCCGCCGGTGGGGGCTCAGTACAGCAGCCCTTCGCGTGCGGCCTGGCGCAGGCTGCGCGCAAATTCGGGGTTGCTGGTCTCGTGCTGGCGGGCCAGGCGTTCCAGGTGCGGCGCAGCGCGTGCGCTGCCCAGGATGAGCAGGCCTTGCCACACGCGTTGGCCGATGCGGCGTGCACGGCCCGCAGTGGAGGCGCGGCGGGGGTAGCTGCCGCTCGGGAGGCTCAGGGTGGCTGACATGGTGATGTGCTCCACAACGCTGCGGTGGCCGCGGGATCGCCGCCCTGGATCGCAACGGGTGGAGACTAAGGGAAAACCCTGGTTGCTGATCGGTTGCGTTGAATGTCCAAGCGCATTCAAAGGGCATCTGCGCGGGCAGCGCCTTCGCGCCAGGCTGTCAGGTCATCACCGCCCGGCCGCGGCCGGCCCGCTTGGCCTGGTACAGCCGGGCGTCGCTGCGCTCGACCAGCATGGCCAGCGAGGCCACGCCGGGCTCGCTGGACAGGGCGCCGCCGATGCTGAAAGTGACCACGTTGCCGCCGTCGGGGCGGTGCGCATGGGGGACGGCCAGCTGTGCCACCGCGTCCAACAGGCGCTGTGCGACGGTGGCGACCAGCGCTGGGCCGGCCGGGGTGAGCAGCACGGCAAACTCCTCGCCGCCCCAGCGGCCTGCTAGGTACTCGCCCTCGCACATGTGGCTGGCCAGCAGGCCGGCCACGCGCACCAGGCAGGCGTCGCCGGCCGGGTGGCCGTAGTGGTCGTTGTAGGGCTTGAAGTGGTCGATGTCGATCATCAGCAGCGCCAGGGAGTGGCCGCGCTGCCGGGCGTGGTACCAGGCGCGCTCGGCCTCGGCGTCGAACTGCCGGCGGTTGGGCAGGCTGGTGAGGGGGTCGGTATCGGCCAGGGCGCGCAGGCGCTCGTTGGCGGCGAGCAGATCCTGGCGGGTGCTCTCGTCGAGCAGTGAGCGCAGGAAGGCCTGGCGGCCGTTCAGGGTGGACGTCCAGCTGATGAAGAGGCTGAAGAACAGCACCGGCAGGTAGACCAGCGAGAACACCAGCGTGGCCTGATTGAATCCGCCGTGGATGCGCACCACGCCCTGCACGATGACGGCCGAGATCAGCACCGAACACAGCAGCGCCGGCCGGAAATGCACCCGTACCGCCAGATTGGCCAGCACGATGAAGATCACCGAGGCGTACTGGTAGGTCGCCACGTTGGGCGAGCGGCTGTGGTTGAGCAGTTCGAACCAGGTTGCCGCAGCCAGGATGATCAGGCCTGGCACCAGCAGATCGAGCACAGGCATGGAGCGGCCGCGGCGGAACAGGGTCAACACGAGGGGCAGCGTGGTCAGCAGGAGGAAGCAGCGCGCCGCGATCGATGCCTTCAGCACATCCGGGATCAGCAGGGCGTCGGCCAGCCCGTAGGAGAAGTAGGCGGCCTGCCCCAGCAGGTTGATCACCAGCAGGAAGCGCAGGTTGTGCGCGCGGTGGAAGGCGTGGAAGCGGCTGCGCAGCGTCGGCGGGATGGGCGCGTGGCGGGCCGCGAGGGCCGCTTCGATGAGCGGGCGTTCCATGAGTGACTGGATTGTCCCGATATGAACCAACCCCTCCGGCGCACCACGCGCAGGGATGGTGACTTGTGCACGCCGCCCGGCGCGGCTGTTCAGGCCTGCAGGCCCGCCAGCAGTTGCGCCATCACCCGCGCGGTGCGCAGGGCGCTCTCGCCGCTGCTGGGGCACTGGCCCAGGCCGTTCCACTCGTGCACGATGGCCTGCACCAGCGGCTGGTGCACATGCGGTGGGTCAGGGATCGGCAACTGCTGGGTCTGGCCATCGACGGTCAGCTCGATCGGCGAGCCGCGGTTGACCGACCAGCGGATGCGCCCGCGGCTGCCGATGATTTCGGTGGACTCCTCCTCGACGCCGGCGGCATGGCACCACAGCGCGCTGCCGATCACGCCGCGGCCGGTGCCCCGGTACGGGCCGTGCTCGCCGCTGCCGGCATGGCGCCAGGTGCCCGCCACGATGTCCTCCGGCGCCCAGGCACCCGCCTGGTTGGCCGCCTGGCCCTGGACCTGCTCCAGCGGGCCGAGCAGCCAGTCCAGCGCATCCAGGCCGTGGCAGGCCGCCTCGAAGAACAGCCCGCCGCCCGAGCGGGCCGCATCGACGCGCCAGCGGTGCGCCTCGCTCGCCTGGCGCTCGGTGCTGGGCAGCGGCCGGAACTGCCGCACCACGACGGCGCGCAGCGCGCCCAGCGCCTCGCCGGCCAGCGCCTGGCGGATCGCCAGGAAGCGCGGCAGCGCACGGCGGTAGTAGGCCACCCACAGCGGCACGCCCGCGGTGCGGCAGGCGTCCACCATGCGCAGGCCCTCGGCGGGGTCCAGCGCCATCGGTTTCTCGACCAGCACGGCCTTGCCGGCGGCCGCGGCGCGCAGCGTCAGCCCGCAGTGGCTGTCCGTGTGGGTGGCGATGTAGACGGCGTCGATGTCCGGCGCGGCCAGCAGCTCGTCGACGCTGGCGTGCCAGCGCGGCACGCCGTGGCGCCGGGCCCAGTCGGCGGCGCGTTCGGGGTGGCGGCTGGCCACCGCGACGAGCTGCGAGCCCTCGGCGCGCTGCAACGCCGGGCCGCTCTTGACCTCGGTGACGTCGCCGCAGCCGATCAGGCCCCAGCGCAGGGTGCGGTCCATGGGGAATCCTCCGTCTCGCCGGTGGCCTGTGGCCGTGGTGTGTGCAGCGCCAGGGTGTGGTGGCTGCGGGCCAGTCTAGCGGTGGGCGGCCCCGCTGCGCGGGCGGTGGTGCGGGCGTGTGTCGGCGTTGGGGTCTTGCGTACTGGCCTAGGATGCGCCGGCCGGCGCGTGTTGCTGCGCACGGCATCCGGATCCAGACCGCTCAACAGGAGACTCGTCATGCGCTCAGCTGCCCTGCTGCTGCCCCTCGTCATGGCCACCGCGGCCCTCACCGGCTGCACGGCGATGCATCGCCATGGTGACCACGAGGGACACGGCCACCATGATCATGCCCACCACGGCGGCAGCCCGGCGGCGCATGCCAAACTGGAAGCCACCCGCGGCCACAGCGTCAGCGGCATGGTGATGTTCCACCAGGAGGCGGGCGGCGTGTTCATGCACGCGCGCCTCAGCGGCCTGACGCCAGGCCAGGAGCACGGCTTCCACATCCATGAGAAGGGCGATTGCTCCAGCGGCGACGGCCTCAGCGCCGGCGGCCACTTCAACCCCGCCGGCAAGCCGCACGGCCCGCAGGACGCCGAGCACCATGCAGGGGACCTGCCCGCGCTGAAGGCGGACGCCAATGGCAAGGCCGACCTGCGCGTCAAGCTGCCCGGCCTGGGCATCGGCAGCGGCATGGCGGACATCGTCGGCCGCGGCCTGATCGTGCATGCCCAGCCGGACGACTACCGGACCCAGCCGACCGGCAACTCCGGCGCGCGGGTGGCCTGCGCGGTGATCGCCAGGATGAACTGACCCTGCCGCGTTCCACCGGTGTCTCAGCCCGGCGCTTCAGCCCAGCTGCTGGCCGAAGAAGCGCAGCGTGCGGTCCCAGGCCGCCTGCGCCCAGGCGGCGTCGTATTGGGTGAAGGGGTAGCGGCGCGGGCCCTGGGCGTTCTCGTTGGCAAAGGCGTGGTGTGCCAGGTAGCGGTGGCCGGTGTAGGCCACGCCCGCGGTGCGCAGCTTCTCCTCCAGCGCATCGACTCCGGCGATGGCAAAGACGCTGTCCTGCTCACCCCAGTGGGCCATGACCGGGGCGGTGATCTTGCTGGCGTCGACGTACTCGATCGGCGGGTAGCCGTACCAGACCACGCCGGCATCGGCCTCGGGCACCATCGTCAGCGCCAGCACGGTTAGCGCGCCGCCCATGCAGAAGCCGGTCACGCCGACCTTGCCGGCGCCGCGGGCCTTGAGCGCTTGCACCGCGCCGCGGATGTCCTGCGAGGCGGCGGCGCCGAAGTCCAGCCCGGTCATCAGGTGGTGCGCCTCCTCGGCCTCCACGGTGGACTGGCCACGGTAGAGGTCCGGCACCAGCGCGGTGTAGCCGGCGCGGGCCAGGCGATCGGCCACGCCGCGGATCTGGTCGTTCAGGCCCCACCATTCCTGGATCACCACCACCGCCGGGCCGCCGCTGCCGCCGGCTGCTTCTGCGAGGTAGCCCCGCACGCTCTGCCCGTCGGGGCGTTGGAAGGTGATCATGCTGCCCATCGTGTTCATCTCCTGAAGGTGGTGGGGCGCCGGGCCCCACCCGGTTGGTGGATGCGCCAAGGGTAGAGCACCGCCGCGGCGCAGGGAAGCCGGCCCGGGTTGACCCGGGTGGCGCGGGGTCGGTGCCGGGCGGGTGCCACCGCTGCCCTAGACTGCCCGCATGGCTGTCTCGACCCGCTGGAAAGTCTTTCTCGCCGCGCTCGTCCTGGGCACCGGCGCCCTCGTCCTGGGGCTGCCCTGGGCGCTCTACGCCCTGGGGTTGCAGGCGGTGGAGGGTCGGCCCGAGCCGCCGCCGCGCATCGCGGCGCTGGCGGTGCAGCAGCAGGTCTGGCAGCGCGCCGGCAGCGCCGGGCCGCCCGAGGCGGTGGCGCTGGACCCGGTGACCTACCTGCTGTCCGCCTCGGTGCAGGCCCGCCCGCCGGACATCGTGGCCTTCGCCTGGCGGGTGGCCTCGGACCACAGCCGTGAGCATCTGCAGCGCGATGCCGGGCCGCTGCGCCGGCACCTGGCGGGTGCCGCACTGACGATCTGGCTGACGCGCCACTGGAGCGTCGAGCAGCTGCTGACCCGCGTGGCGGAGTTGGAGCGGCGCCCGGCGTCCTGAGCCGCTGCCCCGGGCGAGTCGTCAGGAGGCAGGTGGGCGCCACCGCCGCCCGACCAGGGCGCCCACCGAGGCCAGGGCGCCAACGGCCGGGATGGCGATGCTGGCCAGGCCGAACAGCGTGGTCGCCGTCGGCTGCTGCAGCCAGGCGCTGGCGATCATGCCGCTGACGGCGGCGCCAAAGGCGATCACCGTGCCAACCACGACCGGGGCCAGCGAGCGTGGGCGCAGCAGGGCGCCGAGCAGCCCGCCAGCCAGCAGGCTGGCGGTGGCCACCAGGAGCCAGCCGGCCAGGCTCACCGGCGCAGCGCCGTTGCAGCGCCCCGGCTGCGCAGGTGCCTGGTCACGCAGCGCGTGAGCTGGTCCTTGCTGGCGCGCTGCAGGGCGGCGAGCAGGCCGTGGTCGACCGGCCGTTCCGCCAGCTCGGCGGAAAAGCGGTCACTCACATCCTGCTGGATGCGCAGCAGCAGGTGCGCGGTGGTGAGCGCATCGGCCAGGGCGCGGTGGGCGCGGCCCTGGTCGGGCAGGTGGTGCCAGCGCGCCAGGCTGCCGAGGCGGTGGTTGGGCGCGTCGGGGTAGAGGCGGCGTGACAGCAGCACCGTGCAGGCGAAGGCGCCGGCCGGGTCGGTGACGGGCGCGGGCTCGCCCGGCAACGGCAGGGTGACCGGGCAGCCGGCGCGCTCGCGCTCGGCCAGCCAGAAGCCGCGGTCGAAGCTGGCGTTGTGCGCCACCAGCGGGCAGCCGCGGGTGAAGTCGGCCACCTCGCGCATCACCTGCTCGGCCGGCGGCGCGCCGCGCAGCATGGCGTTGCTGATGCCGGTGAGCTGCTCGATGAAGGGCGGTATGCGCACCCCGCTGTGCATCAGGCTCTGGTACTGGCCGACGATGGCGCCGCCGCGCACCAGCACGGCGGCGATTTCGGTGGCGCGTGCGCCCTGGGCGGGCGCCATCCCGGTGGTCTCGAAGTCGATCACCGCGATGGTTTCGCCGCCCGGGTTCGCCTCATCGAGGGGCTGCGCCGGGCTCATATCCCCCGCAGCAGCTCGCGCACCTGCTGCACCAGCGCCGCCAGGGCTGCGCCGGTCAGGAAGGCGCCTCCGTCCGGTTGCGCCAGCAGGCTGGACAGCGCGGCGCCGGACGGTGCCGTGCCCAGTGCCGCGGCGCTGGTCTGCGCGTCCAGCAGGGCCTCCTCGATGCTCGCCTCGGCGATCAGGTGCAGCACCGGCACGCTGGCGTCGGCACCAGACCCGGTCGCGGCCGAGGCGTCCGTGCCCGAGCGGGGCAGCACGCTGGCCAGGCGCTCGGCCAGCCGGCGCGGCAGCCAGGGGCGGTCCAGGTGCACCACGCCGGCGTGGGCGTGCTCCAGCTGCAGGCGCGGCAGTACCTCGTCGGCCACCAGCGCGACGCGGCAGCGCGCATCGGCGCGGAAATGGGCCGCGGCATCGGCCAGCGCTGCATCGCTCAGCTCGGCCTGGAAGGCCAGGCTGCCGATGCCACGCTGCGCCAGCGCCTGGCCCAGCGTCGCCAGGGCGGTGGGCCACTGGCTGAACACCACCAGCTGCGTGTCCGGCGCCTGTGCGGACACCTCGTCGATCAGCGCCAGCAGGGCCGCGGCCTTCGGGTCCGGGCCTTCGCCTGTGGCGCCGGGCGCAGCGCCGACTTCGTCGTCGGCCACGGCCACGCAGGCCTGGCTCATGCCCCGCACGGCGGCCAGCAGCTCACGCTGCTCGCGGCTGGCGAGGTCACCCACGCGTTCCCAGCGGGCGACCAGGCGGGCGGCGCGCTCGCGCTGGGCCTGGTGGCGCGCCGCCTGGGCAGCGGTCAGTGCCAGGGTGTGGACGTCGTCATCGGCTGGGTGCGGCTCGGGAGCGGCACCCGCGGTCAGCGGGGCACGGCGGCGGCGCAGCAGCAGCGGCAGCAGGGTGTCGCCGAGGCGGTCGAGGTCATGCCAGCCCGACGTGGCCGCGCCGGCCGCCGCTGCCGTGGCCGTGCCCGCTGCAGCGTTGGGCGCCGGGCCGGCGTGGGCCTCCAGCAGGCGGCGGGTGGGCCCCAGGCGCAGCGGGTCGAGCCAGCGCACCAGCGCCGCCACGGCGTCGGGCCGGGCCTCGGCCGGGCGGCGCAGCACGACCAGGGTGGCGCCGGGGTTCAGCCGCTGCAGCGCGGCGGCGGAGTCGCCCAGCCAGGGCGGCGGGGCCAGCGGGCCCTCGTCGATCACCAGCACGTCCGGCGCCCAGGTGGCCACGGCGTCGGCCTGGCGCAGCAGCTCGTCCAGGCTGACCAGGCGCAGCACCGGCTCCGACGCGGTGGCCAGCTCGTCCAGCCCCAGGCGCACGGCCAGCGAGGTCCAGCGCCCGATGGCGCGCTGCCAGCGGCGCAGCCACTCGGCGGGCGCGGCGACCAGCAGGCGCTCGGCGCCGAAGTGGCGGCGCTGCAGCGCCAGCGTGGCCAGCACCTGGGCGATCTTGCCCAGGCCGGGCTCGTCGGCCAGCACGCATCGGCCGGCGCAGGCGGCCAGCAGCGCCGCCTCGACCTGGTGCGGCGCCAGCGGCTGGCGCAGCAGGCCCTGCAGCAGCGAGGGATCGGCCGGGCCGGCAGGGTAGGCGGCTTCCAGGGCCATCACGCGGCGCTGGGCATCGTGGGCCTCGCCCAGCTGCGCCCAGACGGCGGGCTCGACCTGCAGGCGGTGGCCCAGCTCGGCGGCGCGCTGCACCAGTTGCTGCACGGTGGCCGCGGCGCCGCGGCCGAGGTGGCCCTGCGCATCGAGGGCCGCTGCGGCCAGGCTGCGCAGCTCGTCCGGACAGCTGCTGCCGGGGCGCCAGGCGATGTGGCGCTCGGCGCCGTAGCGCAGGTGCACCTCGCTGTGCGGCGGCTGCGCGCCTTGCAGCAGGGCGGCGTGGATGGCACGGGCTGCTTGGGCATCCGGCCCGCCATCGAGCAGGGTGGCCAGCCGGGTGTCGAGGTGCGGGCAGCGGCCGTGGTCGCTGGCGGCAAAGTCGGCGCAGTTGCAGTGGTTTTCGCCCTCGCCAGCGCCTTCGCCCAGGCCGCGCAGCAGCAGCTCGTGCACCGCGCCGGTCTGGCGGTCGGTGACGCGGTGGCGGCCCCACAGTGCACCGGGCTCCAGCGCCTCACAGGCGTAGCGCTGCGGGTCGGCCAGCGCCAGCGCGGGCCGCGGGGGCAGGGCGGGGGGCGGCGGCGGAGCCGGTTCGATGGCGGCGGGCTCGGCGAGGGGCTCCGAGGCCGGCGCCAATTCGGCGTCAGGCGCCAGGACAGCGGCGTCGGCGTCGACCGGCGGCTGGTCCGCCCCGGGCTCGATGCCGGTGGCCTCGGCCGGCTCGGCCGCAGCGCGATCCGAGCGCCCGCGGCGGCGGCGACGGCGCCCGCGCGGCGCCGCCTCTTCGGCGGTGCTTTCGATCGCGGTTGCGTCGACCGCCGCGGCCGGTGCGGCGGCTGGGGCTGGGACTGGGACGTAAGAGGGTCGAACCTCGCCGGCCGGGGCCTCGGCCACGGCCGCGGTGGCCGTGTCATCGGCGGAGGCGGACTCCACCTTCTGGCCGCGGCGACGGCGGCCGGCCGGCTTGGCGGGCGTCGGGGCGTCGGTTGCGGCGGCGGCCACGTCGGGGGCGGCGATCGATGCCGTCGATGCGGCGGTCTGGGCGGCTGCGGGTGCCGCCGCTGCATCGGCCTGCTCGGTCGCAGTGGCCTTGCCCCGGCGCGACGGCTTGGGGGCCGGCGCGGTGAGCGGTGCGGCCGGTGCGGTGGGCGTGGCCGGAACATCGGCGGCCGCGCGCGAGCGGCGCTTGGCGGGCGCCTGTGCGGGCGCTTGTGCGGGTGTGGCGGCTTCGGCCACCACCGGCACGGCAGTCGCCGGCGTCTCGACCACCGCAGGCGTGGCGGCCTTGGCCGAGGTCCTGGCGGCTGTACGCGGCTTCGGTGCGGTCTTCTTGCTGGCGACCTTCTTGGCTGGAGCCTGTTCCGGTGCCGGTGCCACCGCTGCCGTCAGCGTCTTCTTGGCGGCGCCCTTCCGGGCGGCGGGTTGGGCAGCGGGGGCGGCTTCAACGGGCGCCGGGGGCGGTGCGGTGTCCTGTGCCTCGGCCTGCTTGGCAGCCTTCTTCGCGACCGGCTTGGCGGCCGTGTTCGCCGCCGTCTTGGCTGCCGTTTTGGCCGTCTTCTTGCCGGCTGCCGGTGCGGCCGCCTTCACGGTGGGCTGGGGGGCCGGCTGCTCGGCCGGCATCGTTGCCGGCGGCTCCGCAGCCTGCGCGGCGGCCTTTGGCGCACGCTTCGTTGCGGCTTTTACTGCCGTTTTACTGGCCGTCCGTGCGGGCGCGGCCGGTAGCGCAGGGGGGGGCTCGACCGGCGCCGGTGCCGCCGGGGGGCTCGGGCGGGTCTTCTTCCGTGCCGCGGTGGGGGCGGGTTCGACCGCAGGGGCCGTGACAGGCGCAGCAGCAGGCGCAGTGGCCACCGCTGCCACGGCGGCCGGCTTGCGGCGACGGGCTGCGGCCGGCTTCTCGGCCGTGGGGGCCGGTGCGGCGGAGGTCGGGGCGGATTCGATCGGCGCGGCGGCCTGCGGGGTGCGGGGGCGGCGCGTGGAGGCGGTGGGCATCGGCGGTATCTTGTTCGGGCGGGCCAGGCGGCGCGCCGATTGCGCGCACGGGCCTTGGGCCGGCCGCGCATCCTAGCCGCTGCGGCCGGGCCTGCCGCAGCGCCGCCTGGTTGTGGCGGTGCCGGACGCGGCCACACTGCACTAGCATGCCGTCACGATGCTGGATCTGAGCCTGGCCGCTGTGGCCGTGACGTTGGCGCTGTGGCTGCGGCCATGGCGGGTGGTGGGACCGTCCGGGCCGCCCTGGCCCTGGCTGTTCTGGTGCGCCGCCCTGCCGCTGGTGTGGGGGGTGGATCGCTACGTGGGCAGCGCGGTGGTGCAGCCCTTGTCGGGGGCGACGCTGCTGCTGCTGATGGCCGGCTGGCCGCTGGCGGTGCTGGCGCTGCTGCCGGTGGCGGTGGTGACGGCGGTGATGGCGCAGCTGGACTGGCTGGAGGCGCTGCACCGCTACGTCTGGCTGGGGCTGGTGCCGGCCTCTCTGGCGCTGGGCATCGGCGCCGGGTTGCGGCGCTGGCTGCCGCACCACCTGTTCATCTACATCCTGGGCCGGGGCTTCATCGGCACGGCGGTCGCGGCGGCCTGTGCCGGCTGGCTGTCGGTCTGGCTGCATGGCGCACCCCCCGGGGTGGACGAGGCCGAGCTGATGGTGGCGCGCTGGCTGGCGGCCTGGGGGGATGGCTTCCTCGCCGGCATGCTGGTGGCGATCTTCGTGGCCTTCCGCCCGCAGTGGCTGGCGACCTACTCGGATCGGCTGTACCTGCAGCCGCCACCGCCACCGCCACCGCCACCGCCACCTTCGCCACCGCCGCCGGGAAGGTGCTGAACCGCCGGGGCCCTCAGCCGGTGCAGTCCGGGTGGTCGATGCGGTCGCCGGGCTCGCCCACCCAGCGGTTGCGCCCGGTGGCCTTGGCCTGGTACAGGCGCTGGTCGGCGCGCTCGACCACGCTCACCCAGTCGGACTCGCGCGGCTGCAGCGGGTCGGGCGGGAAGGGCGCATAGCCGATCGAGCAGGTCTGCACCAGGGCGCCACCGCCGGGCAGGGCGAAGGGCCGCTCGGCGACGTGCTGGCACAGCCGCTGCGCCAGCGCGGCGGCACACTCGCGCCGGCTGCCGCGGGCGACCACGAGGAACTCCTCGCCACCCCAGCGCACGATGTGGTCCGAGTCGCGGAACACCGCCTGCAGCCGGTCCTTGAACTGGCGCAGCACCTCGTCGCCCGCGGCGTGGCCGTGCGTGTCGTTGACGGCCTTGAAGTGGTCCAGGTCGACCAGGAAGAACAGCAGGTCGGCACGGCCGGTCGAGCGGGCATCGGCGCGCGCCTCGCCCTGTTGGGCGCGCAGCGCGCGGGTCTCGTGCTGCCGCACCGCGTGGGCGATGTCCTGGTCGATGGTCTGGCTGAAGAAGCGGCGGTTGCGCAGGCCGGTGAGCGGGTCGGTGAGGCTGAGGTCCTTCATCGCCGCGTAGGCCTCCCGCAGCTCGGCGTTGCGCCGGGTGAGCAGGCCCTGCGCGGCCTCCAGCTCGGCCAGCGCGCCCCGCAGGCGATCGTTCACCTGGGCCAGCTCCTCGGCCCGGCGGGACTCGGCCTCGGCCAGCTCGCGCTGGCGCTGGGCGTCGGCCAGGGCTCGCTCGGTCTTGAAACGCACCTCCAGCGCCACCGCACGCCGGCTGGCGTCGTGCCGGCCCTGCGCGTCGCGGGCGGCCACGGCGCGCTGCCAGGTCGCGCAGGCGCCCTCGAACCGCCCGGCCCGCTGCTGCTCGGTGGCCAGCTCGTCGAGCAGTGCCGGCGGCAGGGTGATGTCCGGGTGGTTCTCGGCGATCTCCAGCGCGCGCTGCAGCGACTCCAGCGCGTCTGGCTGCGTGTGCGCATGGCTGCGCCGGGCGATGCGGGCCAGCACCCGGTGCGCATCGATCTGCGCGGTCAGATCGCCGCTGCGGATGCCCAGGTCGAGCGCCTGGGCCGCATGGTCGTGTGCGGCGCTGACCTCGCCCTGGCCCAGCAGCGCCTCGGCCAGCGCCTGGCTGGCGAAGCGGCGCATCTCGATCATGTCGCCCTGCATCGGCGCGGCCAGGATGGTCTTGCACAGGCGGCGGGCCGTGGCCCAGTCGCCACGGTCGATGGCGATGGTGGCGCGCGCCTGGGCCGCGATGTACCAGGACTTGGCGTGCCGGCTGCCGGCCAGCACGGCCAGCGCTTCATCGGCCACCTCCACGGCCGCATCGTGCCGGCCGGCCCTGAACAGGGCCAGCGAGGTTCCGGCCAGGGTGATGCCGGTGGTCTGCGGCCAGCCCGTGGCCCGCGCACGATCCAGGTTCTGATTCAGCAGGGTCAGCGCGGCGTCGACGTCGTTGAGGTCGAGGTAGACCGTGGCGGCGTTGGACGTGTCGAGCAGTGCGCGCCGCACCTGGCCGGTCTGCCGCGCCAGCTCCGCCGCACGCAGGCCGTGGGTGATGGCGTCGGCGTAGCGCCCCACCGCCGCCAGCCCGTGGTGCATGAAGCCGTGCGCCAGCGCGGCGACGGCCTGGCGGGGGTCGTCCAGCCCGGCCCGCACGGCGTCACCGTGTTCGGACAGGGCAGCGCCGGGGTCGCCGAAAGCGGCGAAGCACTGCAGCGCCAGCCGGGCCAGGTCGGCCCGCTCGGCATCGCCCGCCGCTGTGGCGCGCTCGCCGGAGCGGGCGATGGCCACTTCGCGCTGGTCATATCGGCCCCGGTCGTTGACCAGCGAGGCATCGAGCCAGTCGGCATCGCCCTGCACCGCGGCGTCGTCGGGGGCGTCGTGGCGCGCCTGGTCGAGCCAGCGTTCGGCGGCGTCCAGGTCACCCAGCAGCCAGGCGCTCTCGGCACGCACCAGCTGCAGCCGGGCGCGCGTCGGGCCGCTGGCATGCCCCGGCAGGCAGGCCTCGGCCTGGGTCGCCAGGTCCAGGGCGCGCTGCGTGTCGCGCTGGCGCAGGTGCCAGGCCAGTTCCACCAGGGCGCCGGCCAGCGCCTCACCCGTCAGGCTACCGATCCGGGCCTGTACGGATGCAAGCACGTCGTCGGTGGCAAATCGCTGCACGGGTGGCGGCACGGGGAACAGGGCGAAGGAGCGAAGGGGCGAAGGGACGAAGGGGGCGTCGGCTTCGGTCGCGGCACGGACACCCGCCGCAGACAGGTGCCCGCGGCGCGAGCGACCGGCATTGTCAGCGCAAGATGGGCGTCTGCATCATTTGCCCACACCGAAATGAAACTCCCCGAGCCACCCTACTACGCTGTGATCTTCGGTTCCCGCCGCACGCTGGTGGACGCCGAGGCCTATGCCGCTGCCGCCGAGCGCATGGTCGAGCTGGCCGCGCAGCAGCCTGGCTACCTCGGCGCGATGAGCGCACGCGGTGCGGATGGCTTCGGCATCACCGTCAGCTACTGGGCCAGCGAGGCGGACATCGCCAGCTGGCGCGAGCACGCCGAGCACCGCCTCACCCGCGAGACCGGCCGTGCGCGCTGGTACGAGGCCTACACGCTGCAGGTGGCGCGGGTCGAACGGGCCAGCGACTGGGTGGCGCCCGCCCCGACCGATGGCTCGTAGCGCACCCCCTGATCGGGTGGGCTGTGGGGCGTGACAGGTGGATCGTTCCGCTGAATCAGTTGCGCTTAAGGGTTCGATTCGACGATCAGAATGCTGATGACCGACTCATCCAGCGCAACACCCAAGATCCAACCCATGGCCGCCTCCTTCCGCTTTTCTGTCTGCCCCCACGATACCGCCAAGAACCTGGCGGGCTGGTTCCTGCTGAACACCTACCTGCAGCGCAAGCTCGGCTTCGGCATGCACTTCGAACCGGCCGACAACTTCAATGTCGAGCGCGAGGCGGTGCTGGCCGGTGGTGCGGACTTCGTCTATGCCAATCCCTTCAGTGCCTTCCAGTACCACCGCCAGCGCGGCTTCGTGCCGGTGGCCAAGCCGGTGGCGCTGTGCGACGAGACGCTGCTGGTGGCGCGTGCCGGTGAGGCGCCGGACCCCTCGCAGGGCCTGACGATCGCGTCGGCCACCGACAAGCTGATCGTGCACTTCCTGGGCCTGACGATCCTGGACGAACTCGGGTGGCCGCCCGAGCGCATGCGCTACGAGTACGTCGGCAACCACCTCAAGGCGGCCCAAGCCGTGATCACCGGCAAGGCCGATGCGGGCTTCGTGTTCAATGAAACCTGGCAGGGCATGGCAGCCACCAGCCGGGCCAGCCTGCAGGTGCTGGGCGAGACACGCCGCCGACTGGCCTGCCATTGCTTCTGCGTGGGGCCCGCGCTGCAGGATCGAGTGTCCGATATCCAGGCAATTCTCTTCGACATGCACCGCGATCCGGCCGGCAAGCGGGTGCTGGACGACCTGCGGTTCAGCGGATTCGAGCCGATCGAGGCCGATTCGATGGCGCGCCTGGGTGCGCTGGTGGCCGAGGCGGGCGAGGCATGTGTCTGAACATAAGACAAGTGTCTGAACATCAGCCAAATGGAGGCCCCTTCTTTGGGCGGGAAGCGTGTCATCGAGCGAGTTTTTCTGTGCACAGCCCCCTGACGCGCCTGATGGAGGCGGTTTGCGGGTTCAAATATCAGGGTTTATACTGACTTCGTGACAACTGGCACAGCGTCTGCATAGGCGGGTCACCTCGCCCGATCCACCGGGCTGCCGATTCCGCAGACGGAGACAACGCATGAACCACCGCCTCTCGCCAGACGCTCCCACCGCCGCCCGCCGCGGCTTCGCCCTCGCCGGCCTCGCGGCCGCGCTGCTCGCCGCGGGGCTGCCGCTGGCCGCCCAGGCCGCTGGCGAGGTGAAGATCGCCCTGATCGCCAGCAAGACCGGCCCGCTGGAGGCCTACGCCAAGCAGACCATCGTCGGCTTCAACCTCGGCCTGCAGTACGCCACCGGCGGCACCATGACCGTGGCTGGCAAGAAGCTGGTGGTGATCGAGAAGGACGACCAGGGCAAGCCCGACGTGGGCAAGGCCGCGCTGGCCGCCGCCTATGCGGACGACAAGGTCGACATCGCCGTGGGGCCGACCGCCAGCCCGGTGGGCCTGGCCATGCTGCCGGTGGCCGAGGAGTACAAGAAGATCCTGCTGGTGGAGCCGGCGGTGGCCGACTCGATCACCGGCGACAAGTGGAACAAGTACATCTTCCGCACCGGGCGCAACAGCTCGCAGGATGCCGCCGCCAACGCCGCCGCGCTGGACCAGCCGGGCAACGTGATCGCCGTGCTGGCCAACGACAACGCCTTCGGCCGCGACGGCGTCAAGGCGGCCAAGGAATTCACCAAGAAGGCCAAGATCGTCCACGAGGAATACCTGCCGGTGGGCACGACCGACTTCACCGCCGGCCTGCAGCGCATCATCGACAAGCTCAAGGACCAGCCGGGCAAGAAGTACATCTCGGTGGCCTGGTCGGGCGCGCCCACGCCGTTTGGCAAGATCGCCGACCTGGACCTGGAGAAGCGCTTCGGCATCAAGCTGGCCACCGGCGGCAACATCCTGCCGGCGATGGTGGCCTACAAGAACTTCCCTGGCATGGAAGGCGCGCTGTACTACTACTTCGGCATCCCGAAGAACCCGGTCAATGAGTGGCTGGTGGCCAACCACTACCGTCAGTTCAAGGCGCCGCCGGACTTCTTCACTGCCGGCGGCATGAGCGCGGCGATCGCGGTGGTCGAGGCGTTGAAGAAGACCGCCGGCGACACGACGACCAACAAGCTCATCGCCGCGATGGAGGGCATGAGCTTCGAGACGCCCAAGGGCAAGATGACCTTCCGCAAGGAGGATCACCAGGCGATGCAGGAGATGTACCACTTCCGCATCAAGAGCGACCCGGCCTTCGCCTGGGGCGTGCCGGAGCTGGTGCGCGTCATCCCGGCCAGCGAGCTGAACATTCCGATCCGGAACACCCGCTGATCGGCCAGCGCCGTTCCCGACCTGACCTCACCTGTTCGTGCCGGGCACCCCGTGTGCCCGGCTGGGCGTAGCCATGCTCGAAACGATCGATCTCACCATCCGCTTCGGCGGCCACGTGGCGGTGGACCATGTGTCCTGCCGCTTCGAGCCGGGCACGCTCACGGCCATCGTCGGCCCGAACGGGGCGGGCAAGACCACCTACTTCAACCTGATCTCCGGCCAGCTGCCGGCCAGCGAGGGGCGGGTGCTGCTCGGTGGCGAGGACCTCACCACGCTGCCGGCGCCGCTGCGCACCCGGCGCGGGCTGGGCCGGGCCTTCCAGCTCACCCAGCTGTTCCCGAACCTGAGCGTGCGCGAGAACGTGCGCCTGGCCATCCAGGCCCGCGAGGCCGGGCGCGGCCGGGCGGGCGGGATCGGTGGCATCGACTTCTTCCGCGTCTGGCTGGACCGCCGTGCCTGGATCGATGAGGCGCAGGCCATCCTCGAACAGGTGCGCCTGGGCGACAAGCACGACGTGCACGCCAGCGCGCTGCCGCACGGCGACCAGCGCAAGCTGGAGGTGGCGATGCTGATCGCGCTGGACCCGAAGGTCTTCATGTTCGACGAACCCACCGCCGGCATGAGCGTGGACGAGGTGCCGGTGGTGCTGGACCTGATCCGCTCGCTCAAGCAGCGCCGTGACGTCACCATCCTGCTGGTCGAGCACAAGATGGACGTGGTGCGCGAGCTGAGCGACCGCATCATCGTGCTGCACAACGGCCAGCTGGTGGCCGACGGCGAGCCGGCCGCGGTGATCGCCTCGCCGGTGGTGCAGCAAGCCTATCTCGGGATGGCTGCCGAAGAGCCCGAAGGAGCCACGGCATGAGTCAGCCCATCCTGGAACTCACGGGTGTGCACACCCACATCGGCGCGTACCACATCCTGCACGGCGTCGACTTCGCGGTGCCGGCCGGCGAGGTGACGATGCTGCTGGGCCGCAATGGCGCGGGCAAGACCACCACGCTGCGCACCATCATGGGACTGTGGAGCGCCTCGCAGGGCGACATCCGCTTCCAGGGCGCCAGCCTCAAGGGCCAGGCCACGCCGGAGATCGCCCACCGCGGCATCGCCTATGTGCCCGAGAGCATGGGCATCTTCACCGACCTGACGGTCAAGGAAAACATGCTGCTGGCCGCCCGCAGCGCGCGCAACGCCAGCGAGCTGGACACGCAGCGGCTGGAGTGGATCTTCGGCTTCTTCCCGGCGCTGCGGAAGTTCTGGCTCTACCCGGCCGGCAAGCTCAGCGGCGGGCAGAAGCAGATGCTGGCGGTGGCCCGCGCGATCTGCGAGCCGCGCGCGCTGATCCTGATCGACGAGCCGAGCAAGGGCCTGGCGCCGTCGATCATCCAGAACCTGGTCACCGCCTTCAGCGAGCTGAAGCGCCAGAAGACGACGATCCTGCTGGTCGAACAGAACTTCATGATGGCCAAGGCCCTGGGCGACAGCGTGGCGGTGATGGACAACGGCCGCGTCGTGCACCGCGGTGCGATGCGCGAGCTGGCCGAGGACGAGTCGATGCAGCAGCGCTTGCTGGGCCTTTCCCTGGGAGCGCACCAATGAGCGCGAGCACAACCCCCACCGCCGCGATCACGCCGACGGCCGCCACCGCCATCCCGAAGGCCGACTTCGACTGGAAGCCGCTGCTGATCCTGGTGGCGCTGGTCGTGCTGGCGCTGCCGGCGATCGGCAGCCCGTCGTCCTGGCTGACGCTGACGGCCGCCGGCATCGCGATGGGGCTGATCATCTTCGTCATCGCCTCGGGCCTGACGCTGGTTTTCGGCCTGATGGACGTGCTGAACTTTGGCCACGGCGTGTTCATCGCGCTGGGCGCCTTCGTGGCCACCAGCGTGATGGGTGGCATGGCCGGCTGGGCGGGTGACAGCGGCTGGGCGCAGTTCGCCAGCATCTTCGCCGCGATGGCGGTGGCCATGGCGGTGGCCGGCGCGGTGGGCTGGGCCTTCGAGCGCGTGATCGTGCGGCCGGTTTACGGCCTGCACCTCAAGCAGATCCTGATCACGATGGGCGGGATGATCGTCGGCGAGGAGATCATCAAGGTGATCTGGGGCCCGTTGCAGATCGCCCTGCCGCTGCCGGACGTGTTGCGCGGCGCCTGGTACCTGCCGATCGGGGATGGCGACGCCGCGATCGAGAAGTACCGCGTGCTGGCAGCCGTGATCGGCCTGGGGGTCTTCGCCGCGATGGGCCATGTGCTGGCGCGCACCAAGGTCGGCCTGCTGATCCGCGCCGGCGTGCAGGACCGCGAGATGGTCGAGTCGCTCGGCTACCGCATCCGGAGGCTGTTCGTCGGCGTGTTCGCGGTCGGCTCGGGCCTGGCCGGCCTGGGCGGGGTGATGTGGGGGCTGTACCAGCAGAGCGTGACGCCGCAGATCGGCGCGCAGGTCAACGTGCTGATCTTCATCGTCATCATCATCGGCGGGCTGGGCTCGACGCTGGGCTGCTTCGTCGGCGCGCTGCTGGTGGGGCTGATGGCCAACTACACCGGCTTCCTGGCGCCCAAGGTGGCGCTGTTCTCCAACATCGGCCTGATGGTGGCGGTGCTGCTGTGGCGCCCGCAGGGGCTGTACCCCGTCACCAACCGCTGAGGGCAGACCCATGCTGAACAGACTGCTCTCTCACGACCTGCCGCGCAGCCGCCTGCTCGGCTGGGCCCTGGTGCTGATCGTCATCGCGCTCATCGCCGCGCCCTTCCTCTTCCCCGGCGCCAAGGCGCTGGCGGTGGCGGCCAAGACGCTGGTGTTCATCTTGTTGGTGGCCAGCTTCGACCTGCTGCTGGGCTACACCGGCATCGTCAGCTTTGCGCACACCATGTTCTTCGGCATCGGCGCCTACGGCGTGGCGGTGGCCAGCACCCGGCTCGGGCCGGGCTGGGGCAGCGTGCTGCTCGGGTTCGCGGGCGCGCTGGGCATATCGCTGGCGCTGTCGATGCTGATCGGGCTGTTCTCGTTGCGTGTGAAGGCGATCTTCTACGCCATGATCACGCTGGCGGTGGCGTCGGCCTTCATGACGCTGGCCTCGCAACTGTCGGACGTCACCGGCGGCGAGGACGGGCTGACCTTCAAGAACCCCCTGTGGATCAGCCCGGTCTTCAAGCCCTTCGAGAACCCGGTCCTCGGCCTGGCGGTGGATGGCAAGGTGTTCGCCTACTACCTGATCCTGGTGGTGGTGGCGCTGCTGTTCCTGCTGCTGCTGCGCATCGTCAACTCGCCCTTCGGCCGGGTGCTGCAAGCCATCCGCGAGAACGACTTCCGTGCCGAGGCCATCGGCTACCGCACCGTCGTCTACCGCACCTGGAGCAACGTGCTGTCGGCCGCCTTTGCCACCGCTGCGGGCGCGCTGCTGGCGCTGTGGCTGCGCTACGTGGGGCCGGACACGACGCTGAGCTTCGAGATCATGCTGGACATCCTGCTGATCGTCGTGATCGGCGGCATGGGCACGATGTACGGCGCGGTGGTCGGCAGCGTGGTCTTCGTGCTGGCGCAGAACTACCTGCAGGACCTGCTCAAGCTCGGCGCCACGGCGCTGGAGGGCGTGCCGCTGCTGTCGCAGATCGTCTCGCCGGACCGCTGGCTGCTCTGGCTGGGTGTGCTCTTCGTGCTGTCGGTCTACCACTTCCCCACGGGCATCGTCGGCCGCCTGCGCGCGATGGCGCTGCGGTTGAAGGCCTGACGCCCCCTTCGAAACGGACTTGCACGATGCCCACTTCGAACTACCTCACCTGCCTCGGCCGCGAGCTTCACTACATGGAGTGGGGCGCCGAGCACAGCGAGACGGTGATCGCCTGGCACGGCCTGGCGCGCACCGGCCGCGACATGGATGACCTGGCCGCCCACCTCGCGCAGCGCTGGCGCGTGATCTGCCCGGACACCCTCGGCCGCGGCCTGAGCCAGTGGAGCCCGGACCCCGTCGGTGAATACAACCTGGCCTTCTACGCCCAGCTCGCCACCGCGCTGCTGGACCAGCTCGGCATCGAGCGCTGCCTGTGGGTGGGCACCTCGATGGGCGGCGCGATCGGCACCGTGGCCGCGGCCGGCGCGCTGCGCGGGCGCATCCAGCGCTTGGTGCTCAACGACAACGGCCCCAGCCTGGCGGCGGCCGCCATCGAGCGCATCCGCAGCTACGCGGGCAGCCCCGCGTCGTTTGCCACCGTCAGCGAGCTGGAGGCCTACTTCCGCACCGTCTACAGGCCCTACGGCTGGCTCAGCGACGCACAGTGGCGGCGCCTGACCGAGACCTCCGTGCGCCGCCTGCCGGATGGCCGCGTCACGCCGCACTACGACCCGGCGATGGTGCAGCAGTTCATCAGCCACCCGGACGACTACGAGCTCTGGGACGAGTGGGACTCGCTCGACCTGCCGGTGCTCTGCCTGCGCGGCGAATCCAGCGACCTGCTGCTGCGCGACACCGCCGACGCGATGCGCGAGCGCGGCCCGCGCGCCGTGGTGGTCGAGATTCCCGGCTGCGGCCACGCGCCGGCCCTCAACACCCCGGAGCAGTTTGCGCTGGTGGAGCGCTTCCTGGCCGGATGACCCCCGCCGCCGGGCAGGCGGCATGGCACGACCGACGACCAACGACACAGGAGACAAGCGATGCAATTCAGGCCCTGGATCCGCCGCACTGCCGCGGCCACCCTCACCCTGCTGGCCGCCGCCGCGGCGCAGGCCGCCGGCACGGTGGGCGCAAGCTTCCCCGCTGACTTCCCGGTGATCGAGGACGCCACGCTGCAGAAGCCCGTGATCGGCTTCGGCGCGGCCACCACCACCGGTGCCGTGGCGCGCACGCCAGTGATCTTCCTGCATGGCAACAACGACGTGCCCTACGCCACGCCCTGCAGCCCGACCAACGGCAAGATCCAGGCGCTGGCGCAACACCTCGCCGACAACGGCTGGAACCCCTCCGAGCTCTGGGGCCTGGGCTACCAGGGCGACCAGTGCGACCTGGTGGCGGCGCAGGGCGGCGACAACACCAAGCGTGCCCGCATCGGCCACAGCCACCAGGCCAACGTGCCGGACCTGCGCCGCTTCGTCGCCGCGGTGCTGGCTTACACCGGCGCCAAGCAGGTGGACATCGTCGCCCACAGCATGGGCGCCACGCTGGCGCGCGAGTGGATGCGCCAGGACGACGTGCGCCACCAAGTGCGTCGGCTGGTCTCGATCGACGGGCCGCACCACGGCATCATCAACTGCAGCGCCTCACCGCTGAACTACTATCAGCTGCCGGCCTTCGGTGGCTTCACGCCGTCCAGCGACCTCTGCCAGGAGGTCGGCTCGCCCAACACGCCCTTCCTGCGCCGGCTGAACAGTCTGGATCGAGGCCACGGCCATGGCCACCACGGCGAGGTCGAGGGTCCCACCAAGGTGCTGGCGATCCGCAACGCCGACACCAGCTTCGTCTACTTCCCGGCGCAGGACGGCTTTTTCACCCCGGTGCCGTCCATCGACATCTACGGCCAGGCGGTGGACTTCTCCCGCAGCGCCGCGCTGAAGGGCGCGAAGCAGCTGGATCTGACTGGCCAGGGCGTCTACGACCCGGTGCTGGGCACCACCCACCTGGGCATCCTGCAGTCGCCGCAGACCAAGGCGGCGGTGGTGGAGTTCCTGCAGAAGCCGCACTGATGTCGTGCTGACCCGGCGGGGGCTGCGGATCGGCCGGGCGGGGCGGGTGATACTCGCTGGCTAGACCAACCAGCTGCACCCGCCATGCAACGCCGCCGCCTCCTGCCGCTCCTGCTTGCCGCCGCCCTGCCCCTGCTCGCGGGGCCCGTCGCCCACGCCCAGTCCGCCCGACCGATCAAGCTGGTCGTCCCTTACCCGCCCGGCGGGCCGCTGGACGCGATCGCGCGCATCCTGGCCGAGAAGGTGCAGCCGGCGCTGGGCACGGTCATCGTCGAGAACAAGCCCGGTGCCGGTGGCAACCTGGGTGCCGATGCGGTGGCCAAGGCCGCGCCCGACGGCCACAGCATCGTGATGGGCGCGGTGGCCACCCACGCGATCAACCCCTGGCTGTACGCGAAGCTGCCCTACGACCCGATCCGCGACTTCGCCCCCATCACGCTGGTCGCCCGGGTGCCCAATGTGCTGGTGCTCAACGTCGAGACGGCCGACAAGCTGCAGATCCGCAGCGTTGCCGACCTGGTCGCCTATGCGCGCAAGAACCCTGGCCGGCTCAACTACGGCTCCGGTGGCAACGGCAGCGCCGGCCACCTCGCGGGCGAGATGTTCAAGGCCCAGGCCAAGGTCAGCCTGGTGCACATCCCCTACGCCGGTGCGGCGCCCGCCCAGCTCGGCCTGCTCGGTGGGCAGGTGGACCTGAACTTCGACAACCTCGCCGCGGCGTCGGCCAACATCCGTGCCGGCAAGCTCCGGGCGCTGGCGGTGACCACGGCACAGCGCAGCCCTGCGATGCCCGAGCTGCCAACGCTGGCCGAAGCCGGCCTGCCGGGCCTGGTGGTGGACACCTGGTTCGGCCTGTTCGCACCCGCGAAGACGCCCGCCGAGTCGGTGCAGCAGCTCAATGCCGCCTTTGTCGCTGCGCTGAATGCACCGGACGTGAAGGAGCGGCTCGCCAAGTTCCTGGCCGAACCGGCCCCGACCACACCGGCGCAGTTCGGTGACTTCGTCAAGGCCGAGCTGGCCAAGTACGAGAAGGTCGTCAAGGCCAGCGGCGTCAAGCTGGACTGAACCCCCGAGCCTGCCCCGCTACACTCAACCGGCCCGGTGGCGTTCGCGCGGCCGGGTTTCGCCGTCTTGCCTCGCCTGTCTGCCGCCCCCGATGCCCTGCATCCGGATGCGGCCGGGATGCTGTCGCATTGCGACCATCCATCCGCTCCGGTGCCTGCCGGTGCCGTGCAAGGACCGCCCCGATGCCGGGCTACCTGACCCAGTTCCACCAGATCGCCGTGGCCGGCGTGGCCGACCTCCACCTGCGCGCCCTGCTTGATCGCCAGCAGTTCGCCGACCCGCTGGGCGAAGCGGCCGCGCTGGGCATCTCGGACGCGGCCTGGCCGCTCTTCGGCCTGGTCTGGCCGGCCGGGCAGGCGCTGGCCGCCGCCGTGGCCGACCGGCCGGTGCGCGAGGACGAGCACATCCTGGAGATCGGCTGCGGGCTGGCCCTGGCCAGCCTGGTCTGCCACCGGCGCGGCGCGCAGGTGACGGCCAGTGACTGCCACCCGCTGGCTGGTGCCTTCCTGAGCGAGAACGTGCGCCTGAACGACCTGCCGCCGCTGCGCTACCGCCACGGCGACTGGACCGCACCTCAGGCGGCCGAGCTGGCGCCGGTGTGCGCCCAGGGGCCCCGCCTGCAGGGCCGCTACGACCTGATCATGGGCAGCGACGTGCTCTACGAGCGCGACGAGGCGGGTGTGCTGCCCAGCTTCATCGAGCGCCATGCCACCGAGCGTGGCGAGGTGCTGATCGTCGACCCCAACCGGGGCAACCGGGCGGCTTTCACCCGGCGCATGCGCGAGCAGGGCTACCGGCTCGACGAGCTGCTGCTCACCGGCCCGGCCCTGATGGCGGGCGGGCCACTGTGGCGGGCCCGACTGCTGCGCTATCGGCGCTGAGCCCAGTTCTCCACCCGCAGTCCCGCGACGCGGCGGAACTCCCGTTCGTTGTTCGTCACCAGCGTCGCGCTCAGGCTGAGCGCATGGGCGGCAATCAGCAGGTCCAACGGCCCGATCAGTTCGCCGCGCGCCTGCAAGTCCAGGCGCGTGGTCGCATAGGCGTCGGCTACCTCCGCCATCAGCGGCAGCACCTCGAGTTGTGTCAGCAGGGCCTCCACGCGCCTGGCATAGGCGGTGTGAGAGGCGCGACGCGCGCCCACAGTCAACTCCAACGCAGTGATGACCGACACCGCCAGTTCGCCCGGTTCAAAGTCGTTGAAGCGCGCCAGGACTTCGGTTGGCCGCGCCTTGATCACATACACACAGATGTTCGTGTCCAGCAGGGTCAGCTTCATGTCGACGCCTCGAACAGGTCGCCACCGCGCTCCAGTTCACCCTGGTCCGGGCGGCTGAAACTGCCGTCGTCGTCCACCGGCCACTCATCGAACGCGGCGGCCAGCGTATCGCCCAGCTTCTGCCCCGTCTTCGGAATCAGCAGCACGCCCTCTGGCGTGCGGCGGATCCACACCTCGTCAGACTGGAAACGGTAGGCCTTGGGCAAGCGCACTGCCTGGCTGCGGCCGGTCTGAAAGATCTTGGCGGTGTCCATGAGGCTTGTCGAAAAGATATACCAACTGCAGGATACCAATTGCTCGACGGCCCGACAAGCGTCCGGTGAACGGCAACGGCGCCCCAGCCAACCCCATTGCAGGACAACGGCGACACGGCAGTGTGGGCCGCGCCGTTGTCCACCGATTCCCCCATCCACCGGGCTACCCGCTACGCCTTCCTAGAATGCTCGGTTGCCTCCAGGAAAGCGCCCTGCCATGCCCACCGGCCCCCGTGCTCCCGCGTCCGTCGCCGACGCGCCTGCCGCCCCTGCCCGGCGCGATGCCGGCCTGATCCGCATCCGCGGCGCGCGCCAGCACAACCTCAAGAACCTGGACCTGGACCTCCGCACCGGCGAGCTGACGGTGGTGACCGGGCCCAGCGGCTCGGGCAAGTCCAGCCTGGTGTTCGACACGCTGTATGCCGAAGGGCAGCGCCGCTACGTCGAGACCTTCAGCGCCTACGCGCGCCAGTTCCTCGACCGCATGGACCGCCCGGCGGTGGACGCGGTGGAGGGCGTGCCGCCGGCGATTGCCATCGACCAGACCAACCCGGTGCGCACCAGCCGCAGCACGGTCGGGACGATGACCGAGCTGAACGACCACCTGAAGCTGCTGTTCGCCCGCGCAGCGCAACTCTTTGACGCGCAGACCGCGCAGCCGGTGCGCGAGGACGACCCGGAGAGCATCTACCTGGACTTGCAGCGCCGTGCCGCCGAGGCGGGCGACCCGCGGCTGGTGGTGACCTTCCCGGTCGAGCTGCCGGCCAGCACCACGCCGGAGGAAATCGAGCAGTGGCTGGCCGCTTCGGGCTACACCCGGGTGCAGGCCGAGCGCGAGGTGGCCACCGTCACCGGGCCGCGCAAGGTGCTGGACGTGGTGGCCGACCGCTTCCGCTTTTCCGCCGCCGAGAAGGTGCGCGTGATCGAGGCGCTGGAGGCTGCGCTCAAGCGCGGCAGCGGGCGGTGCACCGTCTACGCGCTGGGCGTTCTCCCCCCCTTTGAAAAAGGGGGGCCAGGGGGGATTTCTTCTGCCGGCGAGGAGGGGCAAATCCCCCCCGTTCCCCCTTTGTCAAAGGGGGGAGAAATACCGGCGGCGCAGGATCAACTCTGGCGCTACAGCCAGGGCCTGCACTGCCCGGAGAGCGACCGCCGCTACAGCGCGCCGCAGCCGGCGATGTTCAGCTTCAACTCGGCCTACGGTGCCTGCGAGACCTGCCGCGGCTTCGGTCGGGTGATCGGGGTGGACTTCGGGCTGGTGATCCCGGATGTGCGCAAAACGCTGCGCGGCGGTGCGATCAAGCCACTGACCACACCCGCCTGGAAGGAGTGCCAGGACGACCTGATCAAGTACGCCGGTGACGCCGGCATCCCGCGCGACAGCGCCTGGGCGCAGCTCACGCCATCGCAGCAGAGCTGGGTGATCGACGGCTCGCCGAACTGGAACGGCAAGTGGAACCAGCAGTGGTATGGCATCCGGCGCTTCTTCGAGTACCTGGAGAGCAAGGCCTACAAGATGCACATCCGTGTGCTCTTGTCCAAGTACCGCAGCTACACACCCTGCGGTGACTGCGGCGGTGCGCGGCTGAAAACCGAATCGCTGCTGTGGCGGCTCGGCACGAAGGAGGGTGCGGATGCCGTCCTGCCGCCGGGCAAACGCTTCCTGCCCCAGGGTGTGGGCTGGTCGCGCACCCAGCTCGAAGCCCTGCCCGGCCTGGCGCTGCACGACCTGATGCTGCTGCCGATCCACCGGCTGCGGCGCTTCTTCGACACCCTGGCACTGCCCAGCACGATGCTCGACGATGCGCTGGAGCTGCTGCAGGGCGAGATCCGCACCCGGCTGAAGTACCTCTGCGACGTCGGCATCGGCTACCTGACGCTGGACCGGCAGAGCCGCACGCTCTCGGGTGGCGAGGTGCAGCGCATCAACCTGACCACCGCCCTGGGCACCTCGCTGGTCAACACGCTGTTCGTGCTGGACGAGCCCAGCATCGGCCTGCACCCGCGCGACATGCACCGCATCAACGAGGCCATGCTGCGCCTGCGCGATGCGGGCAACACGCTGGTGGTGGTGGAGCACGACCCGGCGGTGATGCTGGCGGCCGACCGCGTGATCGACCTCGGCCCCGGACCGGGCACGCAGGGCGGACGCATCGTCTTCGACGGCACGCCGGAGGACCTCAAGGCCGCCGAAACGCTGACCGGCGCCTACCTCGGGGCGCGCCGCAGCATCAGCCTGGGCATGAGCCGGCCGGTGCTGGACAGCACGCCGCGCCTGATCCTGGAGGGCGTGCGCGAGCACAACCTGCGCAACGTGACGGTGGAGTTCCCGCTGCAGCGGCTGGTCTGCGTGACCGGCGTCAGTGGCTCGGGCAAGTCCACGCTGATGCAGGACGTGCTCTACCCGGCACTCGCCCGCCACTTCGGCCAGGCCACCGAGAGCCCGGGCGAGCACGACCGCCTGCTCGGCGCAGACTGGCTGGCCGATGCGGTCTTCGTCGACCAGAGCCCCATCGGCAAGACGGCGCGCTCCAACCCGGCCAGCTTCGTCGGCGCCTTTGACGCGGTGCGCGAGCTGTTTGCCGCGCTGCCGGCGGCGCGCGAGCGCAGCTACACCGCCGGCATGTTCAGCTTCAACGCCGGCGACGGGCGCTGCCCGACCTGCGGCGGCTCGGGCTTCGAGCATGTGGAGATGCAGTTCCTCAGCGACGTCTACCTGCGCTGCCCGGACTGCGACGGCACGCGCTACCGCGCCGAGCTGCGCGAGATCCAGCTCAGCCGCGGCGGTAAGGAACTCAGCATTGCCGACGTGCTGGAGCTGACCGTGGCCGACGCGGTGCGGCTGTTCGCCGCCGACCGCGACGTGGTGCGCGCGCTGCAGCCATTGGCCGATGTCGGCCTGGACTATGTCAAGCTCGGCCAGCCGGTGCCCACGCTGTCGGGCGGCGAGGCGCAGCGGCTCAAGCTGGCCGGCTTCCTGGCCGAGGCGGCCAAGAACAGCAGCGCCAGCCGCCAGAAGCTGGCGAAGAAGGGCACGCTCTTCCTGTTCGACGAGCCCACGACGGGGCTGCACTTCGACGACATCGCCAAGCTGATGCGGGCCTTCCGCAAGCTGCTGGAGGCGGGGCACTCGCTGCTGGTGATCGAGCACAACCTGGACGTGGTGCGCGCTTCCGACTGGATCGTCGACCTTGGCCCCGAGGGCGGCGAGGACGGCGGCGAGCTGGTGGCCGAAGGCACGCCGGCCGACCTCAAGGCGCACCCGACCAGCCACACCGGCGCCGCGCTGCGCGAGTACGACCTGTCGCTGGGGCAGGGTGGGCTGGCGGTGGAGGAAGGGCGGCCGCTGCAGGCGGTGGTCAAGGCGCGCCGCGATGACGCCAGGCGCATGACGGACGAGCTGATCCAGATCGTCAATGCCCGCGAGCACAACCTCAAGGGCCTGAGCGTCAACATCCCGCGCGGCCAGTTCAGCGTCATCACCGGCGTGTCGGGCTCGGGCAAGTCCACGCTGGCCTTCGACATCCTGTTCAACGAGGGCCAGCGCCGCTACCTGGAAAGCCTGAACGCCTACGCGCGCAGCATCGTGCAGCCGGCGGGCCGGCCGGAGGTGGACGCGGTCTACGGCATCCCGCCGACGGTGGCCATCGAGCAGCGCCTGTCGCGCGGCGGGCGCAAGTCCACCGTGGCCACCACCACCGAGGTCTGGCACTTCCTGCGCCTGCTCTACGTGAAGCTGGGGCTGCAGTACTGCCCGAAGTGCAGTGACTTCCATGCCGATCCGGACCAGTGGGTGGCGGTGCAGCCGCAGACGCCCGAGCAGATCGCCGCGCAGATGCTGCGTCCGGTGGAGGAGGGCGGCTACCGCGGCCAGCACATCGGCCTGCTGGCGCCGCTGGTGATCAACCGCAAGGGCGTCTACACCGACCTGGCCAAGTGGGCCAAGGGCAAGGGCTACACCCACCTGCGCGTGGACGGCGAGTTCCTGCCCACCGACAAGTGGCCCAAGATCGACCGCTACAAGGAGCACACCCTCGAGCTGCCGGTGGCCGACCTGGTGGTGGACGTGGCCAACGAGGCGCAACTGCGCGCCAAGCTGGCCGAGGTGCTGGAGCACGGCAAGGGCGTGCTGCACCTGCTCACGCCGCTCAAGGGCCTGCAGACCGCGATGGCGGCGGGCCAGAGCGGGCGCATCGGCCGCGTCAAGGTGTTCTCGATCAAGCGCGCCTGCCCGTCCTGCGGCACCAGCTACCCCGAGCTGGATCCGCGCATGTTCAGCTACAACAGCAAGCACGGCTGGTGCCCGGACTGCGTCGGCACCGGCCTGACGCTCACCCGCGAGCAGCGCAAGGTGCTGGACGACAGCCTGCGCGATGACGATGCGTCCGGGCGCGAGAAGACCTTTGCCGAGCCCGAGGTCGACGACGTGGCCGACACGCCCTGCGCCACCTGCGGCGGTGCGCGGCTCAACCCGGTGTCGCGTGCGGTGCGGCTGCGCGGCATGTCGATCGCGGCGCTGGCCGCGCTGTCGGTCAACGACGCGCAGCGCTGGGTGGCGCGCCAGAAGCTCGACGGCCGCGAGGCCGCCATCGCGCGCGACGTGGTCACCGAGATCCGCAACCGGCTGAGCTTCCTGGACGAGGTCGGCCTGGGCTACCTCACGCTGGACCGTGCCGCGCCCACGCTCAGCGGCGGCGAGGCGCAGCGCATCCGCCTGGCCGCGCAGCTGGGCAGCAACCTGCAGGGCGTGTGCTATGTGCTGGACGAGCCGACCATCGGCCTGCACCCGCGCGACAACCAGGTGCTGCTCGACGCGCTGCACAAGCTGGGCGCGGCCGGCAACACGCTGGTGGTGGTGGAGCATGACGAGGACACCATCCGCCGCGCCGACCACATCATCGACATCGGCCCCGGCGCCGGCAAGCGCGGCGGGCGCATCATGGCCGAGGGCACGGCGGCCGAGCTCATGCTCAACGCCGACTCGATCACCGGGCGCTTCCTGAACGCGCCGCTCAAGCATCCGCTCAAGCCGCGCCGGCCGGTGGAGGCCGACACGCCCGGCCTGACGCTGCGCGGTGCCAGCCTGCACAACCTGCAGGGCGTGGACGTGGAAGTGCCGCTGGCGCGGCTGGTGGCGGTGACCGGCGTGTCCGGCTCCGGCAAGTCCACGCTGGCGCGCGACGTGCTGCTGGCCAATGTGCAGGCCATCGTCGCCCACCGCATGCTGGGCCGCAAGGCCGAGTCGACGCCGCGCCCGGCCTGGGTCGGCTGCACCGGGCTGGAAGGCTGGAGCAACGTCGACCGCGTGCTGGAGGTGGACCAGACGCCCATCGGCAAGACGCCGCGCTCCTGCCCGGCCACCTACATCGGTTTCTGGGACCAGATCCGCAAGCTCTACACCGAGACGCTGGAGGCCAAGGCGCGCGGCTACGCCGCCAACCGCTTTAGCTTCAACACCGGGGCCGGCCGCTGCGCCGGCTGCGAAGGCCAGGGCCTGCGCACCATCGAGATGGCCTTTCTGCCCGACGTGAAAGTGCCCTGCGACCAGTGCCACGGTGCGCGCTTCAACCCTGAGACCCTGGCCGTCACCTGGCGCGGCAAGAGCATCGGCGACGTGCTGCGCATGGAGGTGGACGAGGCGGTGGGCTTTTTCGCCGCCATGCCGTCGATCGCCCACCCGCTGCAGCTGCTGCAGGACGTGGGCCTGGGCTATCTGACGCTGGGCCAGCCCAGCCCGACGCTGTCGGGCGGCGAGGCGCAGCGCATCAAGCTGGTCACCGAACTCAGCAAGGTGCGCGACGACGTCACCCGCCGCGGCCAGAGGGCGCCGCACACGCTGTACGTGCTCGACGAGCCGACGGTGGGCCTGCACATGGCCGACGTCGAAAAGCTCATCCGCGTGCTGCACCGCCTGGTCGATGCCGGCCACAGCGTGGTGGTGATCGAGCACGACCTGGACGTCATCGCCGAGGCCGACTGGGTCATCGACCTCGGGCCCGAAGGCGGCACCGGCGGCGGGCGTGTGGTGGTCACTGGCACGCCGGAGCAGGTGGTGAAGAGCCGGAGCCACACGGGGGTGGCGTTGAAGGGGGTGTTGGCGCGGTGAGCGGTGAGCCGTGAGCGGGTCGGAGGCCTTCAACGCCCCGGCAGCAACCGGCCATCGAAGGGATAGCGCGCCACGGACAGCACCCGGCACTGGCCGGCCTGTGCATGCAGCGGATTGAGCAGGCAGTTGTAGCTGCGCCCCACCACGGCCGATGGCACCCGCAGCAGCAGACTGCGTCCAGAGGCCAGCCAGGCCTCGCCGAGGCTGCGCGTCACCGCCACGTCGTTTTGCCAGGCCAAGCCATCGGGCAGGGGGACCGGCTCGGCCACGGCGTCGTCGGGCACGGCCACTTCCAGCAGCTGGTAGTGGGCGGGCAACTCGCCTGCGTGCGAGGCTTGTACGTGCACCAGGGCCTCGACCAGGGCCCCGGCCGGGCTCTCCGCGAGGTAGACCACCGGCCGGCCGCGGTGATGCCAACGCCCGCTGTGCAGCAGACCGCCGGCGCCAGCGAGGTCGCTGTAGTTGCTGATGCGCCAGAGGATCACGGCGCCGCCGTCACGCGAACCAGCCCTGGTCGATCTCGTGCAGCCAGGCCTGTACCGCATCGAAGCCCAGGGTGTCGGCGGCAAAGGCCATGGGCGTGGCACCGGCCAGCCGTTCCTTGGGGCTGTGCAGCCAGGCCCGGGCACGTTCCGCGTCGCCGAAGACCACCTCGGCCAGGGCCTGGATGCGCACCAGGCGGTACAGGCCGTCGAATTCATCGCGGCTCAGGCCCGCTCCGGCCTTGCGCCGGCTCCAGGTGCGGCGCGGCACGATGGACTGGATGTCGGCCGGCGCCAGCAGCGAGTGGCTTTCCAGATGGCCGAGCAGCGCCGCACCGAGCTGCTGCCGATCCGCCAGGGCCAGGGTCTCTTCCGTGGCCGCGGACGGCAGGCCAAAGATCTGCCCCAGTTTGCGGCTGAGATGAAGATCTGCAGATACGTCCATGTGGGACACCTCCAAAGTACCAGGGTGTGTGCCAGATTGTAGATTGTGCTGGGCCATTTGGCCTGACTTCTGGCCATGCCCCCAGACCGGCGCAGCCAGGCGCGCGAGGTGCCGCACGCCGAGCGCTATGGTGCCGAAGGCGCCACCTACTGGGGGGCGCGGCGACACGCGGGCTGAACGGGCCGTGGCGGACGGGTGCCCGGGTCAGGGCACCAGCACGAGCAGCCAGTTCACCAGCATGCGCGCCTCTTCGGCGCTGATGGTGGCGGCGTTGGGCGGCATCGTGGCTGCGCCGACGCGGCCGGTCCAGTGGCGCGCCCTGGGATCGGCGCCGGTGATCACCGTGTCGGTGAGCTTGCGGTAGGCCACCGGGTCGTCGCGGTACTTCAGCGCCACCTCGCGCCAGGACGGCGCGATCGGCGGCAGGCCGTCGGCGCGCTTGGGCTTGGGGTCGATGCTGTGGCAGGCCATGCAGCCCTTGTCGGTGGCCAGCTGCCGCATCGCGGCGTCGTTCTCGGCCGGGTTGGCGTGGGCGCCTGCGCCGAGGCAGGCGAGCAGGACGACGGACCAGGGCGCGGACCAGGGTGCAGACAACAGGGCGTTCAGACGAAGAGGGCGCATGGGGGACGACGGTTCGGCCGGAGGAACAGGCCCGATGGTACGTGCCGCGGCCGGGGGGCAGTCACTACGCCGCCACGACGCCGCCGTGACTGCGCGTTCGCCGGCCCGGTGGAAGAATCGCGCACTGCCTGCCGTGCCCCACTCGCCCAGAGGCCCCGCCCCGATGACCCGCCCTGACGCTCCCGCGCCGATCCCGGCCCGCCCCTCCGCGACCCTGCTGCTCGCCCGTGACACCGAGGCCGGCCCGCAACTGCTGATGCTGCGTCGCGCCGACCGGGGCGACCAGAACAGCCACGCCTGGGTCTTCCCTGGTGGCCTGCTGGATGCGGCCGATCGGGCCCTGCACGCCCACTGTGCCGGGGTCGATGACGCCAGCGCCAGTGCGCGCCTCGGCCTGGCCGCTGGCGGGCTGGACCACTGGGTGGCCGCGCTGCGCGAGTGCTTCGAGGAGGCTGGCCTGCTGCTGGCGGTGGATGCCGATGGTGGCGACATCGCGCCCGCCGAGGTGGCCGCGCGGGCGGACTGGCGCCTGGCGCTGCAGGGCGGTGAGCGCTCGCTGGTGCAGCTCTGCGAGGCCACCGGCTGGCGGCTCGCGGTGGACCGGCTGCACTGGATCGCCCACTGGGTGACGCCGCTGGGCATGCCCAAGCGCTTCGATGCGCGCTTCTTCCTCGCCCGCGCACCGCAGGGCCAGGAGGCCCGGCACGACGGCAGCGAGATGGTCGACCTGCGCTGGCTGGGCGCGGCCGAGGCGCTGTCCGGCGCCGCGGGCGTGCAGGTGACCGGCCCGGCGCGGGCGCTGCTCGACCAGCTGGCCGGCTTCGCCGACGTGGCCGAGATGCTGGCCTGGGCGGCGCAGCTGGGCCCGATCGCGCCGATCCAGCCCCGCCTGGGCCGGCTGGGCCCGCAGGACGGCGGCCGGCTGGCGCCCATCCCGCCGCAGCACCCGGCCTACCCGGAGATCGGCCGCATCGACCCGCACGGCGCCGGGCACGCGCTGAGCCACATCGCGCCGGGCGTGGCGGTGCCGCTGTCGCCGGATCGCCGCGTGCTGCGCGTCACCGCGCCCAACGGCAGCGTGATGACTGGGCCCGGCACCAACAGCTACCTTCTGCGCAGCGGAAATGACTGTGGCAGCGGCCCGGCCGACGCGGCCGGCTGGGCGGTGATCGACCCCGGCCCGGACGACCCCACCCACGTGCAGGCCCTGCTGGCGGCCGCACCGGGGCCGATCCGCTGGATCCTGGTCACGCACACCCACATCGACCACTCGCCCGCCGCCCGCGCGTTGCAGGCCGCCACCGGCGCGCAGGTCCTCGGCCAGCGCCCGGCGCACCCGGAGTGGCAGGACACGGCCTTTGCGCCCGACCTGGCGTTGGCCGGCGGTGAGGTGCTGGAGTTCGGCCCGGAGCTGACGCTGGAGGTCATCCACACCCCCGGCCACGCCGCCAACCACCTCTGTTACCGCCACGTGCAGGAGCGCCTGCTCTTCACCGGCGACCATGTGATGCAGGGCTCCACCGTGGTCATCAACCCGCCGGATGGCGACATGGCGGCCTACCTGGCCTCGCTGCGCGCGCTGGCTGACCGGGTCGAGGGGCCGCAGGGCTTTGAGTGGATCGCGCCGGGCCACGGCTTCCTGATCCCGCAGCCGGCGCGGGCGCTGGAGCTGCTGATCCGCCACCGCCGCCGCCGCGAGGCCGCCACGCTGGCTGCGCTCGCGCGCCTGGGGCCCAGCCCGCTGGAGGCCCTGCTGCCGGTGGTCTACCACGACGTGCCGCCGCAGCGGCACCCGGTGGCGGCCCGCTCGCTGCGCGCCCACCTGCTGCACCTGCAGGAGCAGCAGCGCGTGGTCGAGGCCCAGGGGCGCTGGTGCGCGCTGCCCTGATCGGGCTGCGGCGGTTGGCTTGCCTGCGGCGACAAGGGGTTGCCGCAGGTGTCGTTACAATTTAACGATGCACCGCGCGCTGTTTCGCTCTGTGGCTCGCTGCCTGGCCCTGGCCGCGGCCCTGCTCTGGGCCGGCCCGGGGGGCGCCGCTGCCAAGGCGAAGGATGCATCGACGCTCCGGTCGGCACCGAAGGCCGCCGCCAAGGCGTCCGCCCCAGCCTCCACGCTCCCTGCCGCGCCGCGCACGGTCTGCACCATCACGGTCAACTCGGCCGATGAGAAGGAGGCCTTCCAGCGCCACCTGGGCGAGCCGGGGTTCCGCTTCGTCGAGCTGGTCGAGCGCGGCCGGCGCGACTGGCTGGCTTCCGCCTGCCAGGCCGGGGTGCGCTGCGACGTGCTGATCGTCTCCGGCCACTTCGATGGCCGCAACGAGTTCTTTGCCGACGACCCCGACCTGCGCGAGAACCTGACCGTCGACGAGCTGGAGCGCGTTTCCTGCAGCGCCTCCTGCCCCGGCCTGTTCGAGCAGCTCAAGGAGGCCTACCTGTTCGGCTGCAACACCCTCAACCCCCACGCGCTGGGCAGCGCCGCGGGCGAGGTGATGCGCGAGCTGGTGCGCGACGGGCACTCCCGCGCCGAGGCCGAGCAGTACCTGCGCAGCCTGGGCGAGCGCCAGGGCGAGAGCAGCCGCGACCGCATGCGCCAGGTCTTTCCCGGCGTGCCGGCGATCTACGGCTTTGCCTCTTTCGCGCCGCTCGGCCCGGTGGCCGGCGAGGTGCTGGAGCAGGTCTTCAAGGGCGGCGGTGCCCGCGAGATCGGCCAGGGCCGGCGCAGCCCCAGGCTGCTCGGTGCCTTCGCGGGGTTCGGCCTGACGGCGGTCTCTGGCGTCAGCCCGCAGGACGCCCGGGCCGGTTCGCGCCAGGACATGTGCCAGTTCGCCGACGACCGCCGCAGCGTGGCCCAGCGCCTGGCCTTCATGCAGCTGCTGCTGCAGCGGCCGATCGGTGAGCTGCGCGTGCACCTGGAGCGCGTCGAGCGCACGCTGCAGCAGCTCGACGAGGCCACCCGCCAGGACCCCGAGGTGGCGCGGCGGCTGGACGCCATCACCAACGACCTGGGCGCGCGCTCGCGCTTCCTCACCCTGGCGCGTGACAGCAGCGCCTACGAGCGCGTGCGCCTGCTCGACCTCGGCCGTGGCCTGGGCTGGTTGACCGACGAGCACCGCTGGCGCGAGCTGGCGCTGATGCTCGGTGAACTGCAGGAGCGCAGCGAGATCGGCCCCGGCGACGTCGACCTGGCCTGCACGCTCAACCGCTCGCATGACCTGGACGGTGCCTTCCACCGCCGCATGGCGCCGGGCACCGACGACGTGGCCCACGCCGCACTGCGTGCCTGCCTGGCCAGCGGCGAGGGCCGCCAGCGCACCCTGGCCGGCCTGGCCAGCCCGGCGCTGGCCGACGTGCAGGCCGCCCAGGCCTACCTGCGCCACCACCCGATCACCGACCCTGCCGAGCTGCGCAGCGTGGCCGAGGCGATCGCCGCCATGGCGCCCTCCGACGCGCAGGCCCACGCGGTCGAGTCGCTCGGCCGGCTCTACCTCTCCGACCGCAGCGTGCTGAACCGCCTCGTGCGGCTGTACGCCGACACCCCCTCGCCCGCGGTGCAGGCCGCCGTGGCCGGCACCCTGCTGCGCGCCGATCCGCGCGTGATCCACGCGGCCAGCGGCAGCGATCGCGCCGAGCTGCTGCGCCTGCTGCGCGAGCAGCGCCGCCCCTCCGGCAACGGCGGCATGATCGATGCGCTGATCCGCCAGCTCGAGAACTCCTGACGGAGCGTGCCGGCAAGCCACCGGCCCCGCATTCACAACCCGTTGCAGCGCCTTGCGCGGCTGTGAAACACTGGCCGGATGCGCCCGCGCCGCCACTCTCCGTTCCTGCTCGTCGCCTCCCTGGCGCTCGCCGGGCTGGGCGTGGCTGGCGCGGCGGTGGCTGCCGAGCCGCGCACCGTCTGCGCCATCACGATCAACTCCTCCGACGAGAAGGAGGCCTTTGAGCGCCACCTGCCGCGCGAGCAGTTCCGCGTCGTCGAGTTGGTGCAGCGCGGCCGCCAGGACTGGTTCGACGCCGCCTGCCGCAGCGGCGTGCGCTGCGATGCGCTGATCATCTCCGGCCACTTCGACGACGGCAGCGAGTTCTACGCCGACCAGTCCGACTTCCGCGACTTCCTCACCGTGCCGCAGCTGCAGCAGGCCGCCTGCAGCGCCTCCTGCAGCGGCCTGTTCGCCCAGCTGCGCGAGGTCTACCTGTTCGGCTGCAAGACCCTGGGCACCGAGCCGCGCCAGGTCGCCGCTGCCGAGGTGCGCCGCAGCCTGCAGCGCGCAGGGCGCAGCCCCGAGGAGGCCGAGCGCATCGCCAGCCAGCTCAGCGAGCGCTACGGCCAGAGCAACCGCGACCGCATCCGCTACATCTTCAAGGACGTGCCGGTGATCTACGGCTTCTCCGGCCAGGCGCCGCTGGGCCGCTACGCCGGCCCGCTGGTGGAGCGCTACTTCCGCAGCAGCACCGGCAGCATCGAGGTTGCCAGCGGCCGGCCCAGCCCCGCGCTGCTGGCGCTGTTCGCGCCGGTTTCGATGGTCAGCGCCCCAGGGCTGACCGATGCCGACCCCCACGCCAGCTTCCGTGCCGAGCTCTGCCGCCTCGCCGACGATCGCGCCGGGCTGGCCGGCAAGCTCGTCTTCGCGCACGAGCTGCTGCAGCGCGACCCCACCGAGGTGCGCATGCTGCTCGACCACCTGGAGCACCTTGCCGCCCAGCTGGGCGTCGCGCAGCGCCTGCAGCCGGACGTGGAAGCCGCCCTGCTCGCCATCACCCGCGACGCGCCGGCCCGCGAGCGCTACCTCGACTTCGCCCGGGACACCGACGAGGCCAGCGTCCACACCCGCATGATGGTGCTGGCCCGCCAGCTCGGCTGGCTCAGCCCCGAGCAGGAGCGCGACGAGTTCGCCCGCATGGTCGAGCAGCGCCTGCGCAGCGGCCGCCTCGGCAAGCACGAGGTCGACCACGTCTGTTCGGTCCGACCCGAGCCTGACCCGGTATTGGCCCGCCAGCTCATCGCCAGCGGTGCCGCCCGGCCGGGTGTGGTGGCCCACAGCGCCGTGCTCGCCTGCCTGGGCGACGCCGCCGCGCACCAGCGCACCGTGCAGGCCCTCACGGCCAGCCAGGACGCCGATGCCGAAGTCGCCCAGGTCTACCTGCGCCACCGCCCCCTGGCCGACGCCGCCGAGCAGCGCAGCCTGGCCGAGGCCATCGCCCGCCTGACCGCCCCCGGCCCCCAGCTGCGCGCCCTGCAGGCCCTGGCCCGCCAGCGCCTGACCGACCCCGCCAGCCTCCAGGCCATCGCCCGCATCTTCCCGCAGGCCCGCTCGCTGGAGGTGCAGCGCAGCATCGCCGGCATCCTGCTGCGCGCCGACACCCAGCACCTTGCCCGTGCCGACCTGGCCCGCAGCCTGCGCCGGCACCGGCTGAAGTCACCCGACGGCAGCGATGTGATCGATGCGCTGATCAGGGTGCTGCAGGCGGGGTGAGTACTTCCTCGCTGTGCGCTTCCCCTGCCGTCTCTTCCAACGCCGTCCCGCCCAGTGCGGCCAATCGCTTGCCAGCCTGAATCCGAACGAAGGTCTTCAGGGCCTCATTGACAAGATCCGCTGCGTCCGCGCCCGGGGCCATCATTTCCAGTGCTTGCGCGTAGAGGGCGTCATCGAGGGTGATGGTGGTTCGCATGGCGTGTCTCCTGGCTCAATACGGGTGTGAGTGTGGATCGGCTTGCGTGATATCTATATCTATCAGGCACGGTACCGACGACAAGGCCAAGCGCCACGGGGTAGTGCCGATCCCGGTATCGCTGCGTACCACCATCTCCCATCCTGCCGGCCCTCAGCCGCCCCGCACCAGCCGCGCCAGTGCGGCGAGCAGCGGCGCAGGGATCGGCACCGGGCGGTTCGTGGCGGTCTCGACGAAGACATGCACCATGCTTGCCACCGCGCAGGGGGCGTCCTCGCCGGGCTTGAACAGGCCGACCGTGTAGGTCACCGAGGAGTTGCCCAGCCGGGCCACCGCGACGCCGATGTCCACGTCGCCCGGGTAGGTCACCGGCGCGAAGTAGTCGCACTCCGAGCGCACGATGAAACCCACCACGTCGCCGCGGTGGATGTCGAGGCTGCCTTCCTCGATCAGGTAGCGGTTGATGACGCTGTCGAAGTACTGGTAGTAGATGGCGTTGTTGACGTGGCCGTAGATGTCGTTGTCGGTCCAGCGGGTGCTGACGGGGCGGAGGTAGCCGAAGTCGGCGCGGGTCGGGCGAGCGGTGGGTTCGGTCATTGCAGTAACGGGGCAGGGAAGCTGGGTCACCAGGCGGCCTGGTAGATGGCCAGCGCGTCGGCCTCGGTGACGGGGCGGGGGTTGTTCTGGAGCAGGCGCTGCTGGCCCATGGCCTGGCGGGCGAGCTCGGGCAGGGCATCGGCGGGGATGTCGCACTCGCGCAGGCGTGCCGGCAGGCCGGTCCTGGCGCACAGGCCGTCGGTGTAGGCGAGCAGGGCGTCGCAGCGGCTGGCGTCGTCCCCTCCCGTGCCGGGCAGCAGCACGTCGGCCAGCTCGGCGTAGAGCGGCTCGGCGGCGGGGCGGTTGTAGCGCAGCACGTGCGGCAGCACCAGCGCATTGCTCAGGCCGTGCGGCAGGTGGTAGACGCCGCCGAGCGGGTAGGCCAGGGCGTGCACCGCGGCCACCGGGGCGTTCTCGAAGGCCATGCCGGCGAGCATCGCGCCCATCAGCATCTGCTCGCGCGCGGCCAGGTCGCTGCCCTGCTCGACGGCGCGCTGCAGGTGGGCGCCGAGCAGGCGCAGGGCCTCGCGGGCGAGCAGGTCGGACAGCGGGTTCTTCTTCAGCGCGCTGGTGTAGGCCTCGATGGCGTGGACCATCGCGTCGATGCCCGTGGCGGCGGTGACCGCCTGCGGCAGGCCCAGCGTCAGCGTGGCGTCGAGCAGCACGTGGTCGGCCAGCAGGGCGCTGTTGACGATGCCGGCCTTGGTCTGCTCGCCGGTGGTCAGGATGGCGATGCGCGTGACCTCCGAGCCGGTGCCGGCGGTGGTCGGCACTTGGATCAGCGGCAGGCGAGCGGCGCGCACGCTCTCGACGCCGTAGAGCTGGGCCAGCGTCAGCGTGTTGCCGGGGCGGGCCAGCACGGCCACCACCTTGGCGGTGTCCATGCTGCTGCCGCCCCCAAAGCCGATCACCAGGTCCACGCCCCGGGCCTGCTCTGCGGCGGCGAGCACCACGGCCTCGGAGGGGTCGGGCAGGACGCCGTCGTACACGCGCACCTGCCAGCCGGCGGCGGCGAGCGACTGCAGCGCCGGGGCGAGCAGGCCGCTGCGGTGCAGAAAGGCGTCGGTGACCACCAGCGCCTGGGCGGGGCCGCTGGCGGGTTTCCAGGCCTGGGCGATGTCACCCAGGCGGGCGCTGGCGCCGGCGGCCACTTCGAGGCGGCGCACGGCGTTGAAGAGGAAGGACGGGCTGGGGCTGCTGCGGCTGCTCATCGGGCTTGTCTCCGGCGTGGGCGGGGCACCCGGACGGCGGCCGGGCTTCGAGGGAATGGCCGCATCGTAGCGAGGCGGCGGCCGCCAGCCTGTCGCACGCTGGTCACGGGCGGGCCGCAGGGGCCGCGCCCAGGTGGTTCAGTAGTTTGCGGGCTTCGTTGCTGTCGTCGTGGCGGGGGCCGTAGGCGCGTTCGAACAGGCGCAGGGCGGTGGCTGCCTCCTTCCTGGCTTCGGCCGGGCGACCCTCGGCGTGGAGCGCCTCCGCCAAGCGCAGGCGAGCGCGTGCCATGAAGGGGGTCTCGCGCAGGTCATTGCTGCGGTCGAACACGGCGATCGCATGGGCGAGACGTTCGCGGGCCTGCTGGGGCTGCCCCATCGCGGTCAGGATCCGGGCGAGCACGGTCTCGATGATGGCCGTCTGGCCGGACTCCGTGCCGAGCCCTTGCTGGCGCAGCTGCAGCGCCCTTTCCACCAACGCCCGTGCGCCGGAAAAGTCACCTTTGCGGCGCAGATTGCCAGCCTGCCCGACCAGCAGGTTGGTCAGGCGAAAGGGATCGTTTGGGTTCAAGACCTCTGCGCTGGCGATGGCCTCACGCAACATGGCTTCGGATTGATCGAGTTTGCCGGCCAGGGACCACACACCCGCCAAGTGGCCCTGCACGGTGACCACCGCGGCATCGTGGCGGTGGCTCGCCAGCTGGCGCCGCAGGGCCAGGGCCTGCCGCAGCGTTTCTTCAGCCCGCACGAGATCGTCCATGTCCATGTAGAGCTGGCCCAGCCAGCCAAGGGTCTCGGCCACCAGTGCCGGCACGGGGGGCTGCTGGGCCTCACGGACCACCAGCGCTTGACGGAACAGCACTGCCGCATCGGCCATCCGGCCCTGGCGCATCAGCGCAATGGCCAGGTTGGACTGGGTATTTGCCACCTCCGGATGGCGCGGCCCGAGCCGGGTCTGGATGGCCTGCAATTCGGCGCGGAAGGTGCTGGCGGCCTCGGCAAAACGGCCCCACTCCAGGTAGACGTTGGCCAGCTGCACCCGCAGGCGGGAGACCGGCTCGCTGCCCGGCCCCACGGTCTGTGACAGCGACTGCAGTGCGCGCTTCAGCAGCCGTTCACTGTCGCCGTAGCGCTGCAGGTCGCTCAGCGCGCTGGCCAGGTCGCCCTCGGTGAGCGCGGTCTCCGGGTGCCGGGGGCCGCGCAGGCGGGTGGTGGCTGCGGCCACCTGGCGCAACAGTGCTTCGGCTTCGGTGCCGCGCTCCATGTCGATCAGCAGGAGGCCCAGGCGGCGCTGCAACGGCCACAGGCGCGCGTGGAACTCGCCGCGCACCTGGGCAGACAGGCGCTTCAGTTCGGCGCGCAGGACCTGCTCGGCCTCCTGCGGATGTTCCTGATAGGCCAGCGCCTCGGCCAGCTGCAGTGGCGCGCCGTGCAGGTCGGCCATGCGGCTGCCAGGGCCCGATCGCCCAACGTCCTCCAGCGCCTGGCGCAGGGTCTGCTCCGCAAGGGTGTAGCGCCCCTGGCGCATCTGCACACGGCCCAGCAGCACGCGGGCGCGCAGGCGTTCACTGCCCGGCATGGCGGCCGGGTCGGCCTGGGCGCGTCCGAGCAGGCGCAGCAGCACGGATTCGGCATCGCTGGGTCGGCCCTGGTCCAGCTGCAGGCCGGCCAGCGTCACCCACTCGGCCACCAGCTGCTCCTCGCGAAAGCCCGGCGCCTGGCGGCGCCAGGCGATGGCCTGCTGGAGCAGGCTCTCCGCCTCGGCCAGGCGCCAGCGCGGCTGCAGGAAGTGCTCGACCAGCAGGCGGTGGTCGGTGGCGGCCGCGGCGGCATCCACCGGCTGGGCGCGCAGCCGGTCGGCCAGCACCTGGCG
>Ga0073899_10000194_pt1 | contig 55663 bp, 49 predicted proteins | sample KloWWTmetaKNB5Ph_FD_88975 | JGI IMG/M metagenome (GOLD analysis project Ga0073899, IMG submission 88975) | Active sludge microbial communities from Klosterneuburg, Austria, studying microevolution and ecology of nitrifiers - Klosterneuburg... | ecosystem: Engineered > WWTP > Aerobic digester >... | reverse complement strand
GTCGCGGCGGCGAGTGCGGTGCGGATCCGCTTGGCGGAGACCGGGACGGCGGTGCCGAGGGCCTGCGCGAACAGGCCGACGCGGTACTCCTCGAGCAGCCAGCCGACCTCCGCCACGGCCGGGGGCAGCGGGCCGGCCGGTTGCCGGTCGCACAGCTCGGCGTAGGCGTCCTCGGCGTCGCCGATCGCGGCGAGGTTCTCCGCCTCCCGGCGGGGATTGGCCGGCGCCGCCTCGATCCGGCGCAGCATCGCACGCAGGTAGGTCGGCAGCCGCGGCCACCACCGGTTGGGCGTCGCTGCGACGAAGCCGCGGAACACGAGCCCGGCGTACTGCTCGGTGAGGTCGGCCGCTGTCGCGGGCGGCGCGCCGGGGATGCGGCCGCGGACCTCCCCGGCGAGCACCAGCACCTCCCCCACCGTGTCGACGACGCGCTGCATCGTCGCCGCCGCGTCGCCGCGAACGGTGTCGCGCAGCCGCTCGAACGCGACGGCGTCCCGCACCGACCAGAGGTCCCCGGCGGCGTCGGCCAGGTCGCCCACCGCCTTCAGCCGGGCGTCGGCGAGCAGGTCGGGCACCGACGCGTACGGGGAGGTGGCGAGGGCGAGCTTGACCCGGTTCGACAGCCGGGAGACGACCCAGGTGGTCGGGTCGGGAGTCGTCAGCGCGACCAGCCGCCGCAGCCCGGCGCGATGGGACGCCTGCGCCGCGGCGAGGTCCGGCAGCACCCGCACGGCGACCTTGTCCCGGGCGTCGGCGAGCGCCGGGAAGCCGAGCACCGGCTGCTCGAGCCGCACGGGCAGCTCCCCGAACTGCCAGCTCGTCGCCCCCGGGTGGGTGAGGTGGCGGGCCGCGGTGTTGAGGGTCGCGGTGACCTCGCCGAGCAGGTCCTGGCGCAGCGCGGCGAGGTCGCGGCCCACCACCGGCTCCGCGCCGGGACGGGTGACGCGGAAGCGAACCCGCAGGTGGTCCTCGACCGCCTCCGGCTGCCACGCCGCCTCCGGCACCTCCACCCCGGTGAGCGCCAGGATCGCCCGCCCCAGGGCGGCCGGGAAGTCGACCGGGTCGGCCGGGGGGTCACCCAGCCGCTCCAGGGCGCGGCGGGCGGTGTCGGGGGCCGGCACCAGCCGGGCGCGCAACTGCTTGGGCAGGCTGCGCAGCAGCGCGGTGGCCACCTCGGCGCGCAGCCCCGGCACCTGCCAGCTGAACGGCTCGGGCGAGAGCTGGTGCAACTGCGCCAGGGGGACGGTCACCGTGACCCCGTCGTGGCCGGCGCCGGGGTCGAAGGCGTAGTCGAGCGGCAGTTCCAGGCCGGCGGTCCGCCAGTGTGACGGGAAGCCGTCGGTCGGCGCCCGCTCCGGCATCAGGTCGTCCAGGGTGAGGTCGAGCAGGTGCTCGTCGGTGCGGCGGGCCTCCCTCCACCAGCGGTCGAAGTGCGCCACCGAGACGATGCCAGCCGGCACGCGGGCGTCGTACCACGCGGCGATGGTGGCGTCGTCGACGGTCAGGTCCCGGCGGCGGGTCCGTTCGGCCAGCTCCTCGGCCTCGGCGCGGACGGCCTCGTTGCGCGCCCAGAAGTGGTGCCGGGTGCGCCACTGCCCCTCGACCAGCGCCGAGGCGATGAACACCTCCCGTGCCACCACCGGGTCGATCGACCCGTAGGACACCGTCCGTCCGCCGACGATCGGCACCCCGAGCAGGGTGACCTTCTCGGTCGCGACACACTGGCCACCCCGCACCGACCAGCGCGGCTCGGAGTACTGGCGCCGCAGCAGGTGCTCGCCGACCTCCTCGACCCATTCGGCGCGGATCGGGGCCACCGTGCGCGCCCACAGCCGGGTGGTCTCGACCAGTTCGACGGCCATGACGAGTTCGGCGCGGGTGCGGGCCGCGCTGGAGCCGGGGTTGATTGCGAACCGGCTGCCCCGGGCGCCGAGGTACTCCGCCAGCCCCTGCCGACGACCGGACCGTCCCTGTCCCGGCTTCTGGCCCGGCCCGGACGGGGTCGCGGCCTCGTCCAGGAGCCCGACGTGGGAGAGCAGGCCGGCGAGCACGGCGACGTGGACCCGCTCCAGGCCGGCCGGCTCGGTGTTGCGCTGCAGGCCGAGTTCGGCGCAGGCCTCCTTCAGTTGGCCGTAGAGGTCCTGCCACTCTCGCACCCGCAGCAGGTTGAGGTACTCCTCGCGGCACATCCGTCTGAACGCGTTGCCCGAGAGCTCCCGGCGGCGCTCGCGCAGGTACTCCCACAGCCGCAGCAGCGCCGCGATGTCCGAGCCGTCCGGGGTCGCCTCGTTCTCGCCGCCACCGAGGGGGGCCCAGAACCGCCGGTGCGCGGCGTCGGCCTGCTGCTGGGCGGGCTCGGGCCGCTCCCGGACGTCGACGATGGCCAGGCCCGCCACGACGGCCTGCACCTCGCGCAGGCAGCCCTGCCGTTCGGCTTCGAGCAGCATCCGTCCCAGCCGGGGGTCGATCGGCAGCCGCGCCAGACGCCGCCCGACGGCGGTGAGCCGCACCGTGTCGGCGTGTCGTCCGCCCGCGGCCTCGAGGGCTCCGAGTTCCCGCAGCAGGCGGAGGCCGTCGCGCACCTGGGAGGAGTCGGGCGGCTCCAGGAAGGGGAAGTCGGTGATGTCGCCCAGCCCGGCCTCGGCCATCTGGAGGATCACCGAGGCGAGGTTGGTGCGCAGGATCTCGGGCTCGGTGAACTCCGGCCGGCCCGCGAAGTCCTCCTCGCTGTAGAGCCGGATGCAGATGCCGGGCCCGAGCCGACCGCACCGGCCGGCGCGCTGGTTGGCCGAGGCCTGCGAGATCGGCTCGATCGGTAGCCGTTGCACCTTGGTGCGCGCCGAGTAGCGGGAGATCCGGGCGAAGCCGGGGTCGATCACATACCGGATGCCGGGCACGGTCAGCGAGGTCTCGGCGACGTTGGTGGCCAGGATGATCCGTCGACCGGTGTGGGCGGTGAACACACGGTGCTGCTCGGCCGCAGAAAGCCTCGCGTACAACGGCAGCACCTCGGTGAACCGCAGGTTGAGGCCGTTGATCGCCTCGGCGGCGTCCCGGATCTCGCGTTCGCCGGAGCAGAAGACGAGGATGTCGCCGTCGCGGTCGACGTCCAGTTCGGTGACCGCCCGGCAGATCGACGCGTTGAGGTCGGCGTCGCGCTCGCTCCCGTCCAGGACGGGCCGGTAGCGCACCTCGACGGGGTAGGTTCGGCCGGGGATCTCGAGCACGGGCGCGTCCGCGAAGTGCTCCGCGAACCGTGCGGTGTCGATGGTGGCCGAGGTGACCACCACGCGCAGGTCGGGACGCCGCGGCAGCAGCTGCTTGAGGTAGCCCAGCAGGAAGTCGATGTTGAGCGACCGCTCGTGCGCCTCGTCGATGATGATCGTGTCGTAACGGCGCAGGTCGCGGTCGTGGCTGATCTCGGCCAGCATGATGCCGTCGGTCATCACCTTCACCCGGGTCTGCCGGCTGCGCTTGCTGGCGAACCGCACCTGGTACCCGACCGTCTCGCCGAGCGGCTCGCCGATCTCGTCCGCGATCCGTTCGGCGACCGTGCGGGCCGCGATCCGGCGGGGCTGGGTGTGACCGATCCGCTCCCTCCCGGCGAGCAGGCAGATCTTGGGCAGCTGGGTGGTCTTGCCCGAGCCCGTCGCCCCGGCCACCACCACCACCTGGTGTGCGGCGATCAGCTCGCGCAGTTCGGCCACGGCCGCGGAGATCGGGAGTGCCTCGTCGAACCGCAGCACCGGCACCTTCGCGGTCCCTGGTTCGGGACGGCCGGCACCCCCCACGTCCCGCCCGGCGCTGGGCGAATCAGCGCGGGACGAACCGCCGCGGCGCGAACCGGAACGGTGCGAACCGGAGCGGCGCGACCCCGGACGGGGCGCGCCGGTGGGGGGCTGGGTGGAGTGGGCCATGGCCCACCAAGACTACGCGGCGGGTCAGGAGCCGTGGCTGTCGCGGGAGCGGATCGTGCCGACCGGGCAGCGGGCGTGCGTCATCAGGCCACGGGTCACTCCGCCGATGGAGTAGGTCGGGAAGCCCGCCTGGGCCTCGACCACGAGCAGGTCGAGCTCGGCGCTGTGGGCGACCAGGATGTCCAGTGGACTGCCGTAGTACACCTCGATCCTGATCTCGACGTCGGCATGGTCGGCGGCGACCGACGCGACCAGTTCGGTGATCCGCTGCCGGGTGACCTCGACCGCCTCGGCCTGTTGCTCCGGGGTAGGGGCGCCACCGAGGAAGAACCGACCCTGGGGCGCCTTGCAGACGCTCATCACGACGACCTTGCCGCCCCGCCGTTTCGCCTCCTGCAGGGCCCACTCCAGCGCGACCGCGCCCTTGGCCGCGGTGTTCACGCCGACTCCAATCAGGCCGGTGCGGGTCGCCCGTTCGGGCTCCAGGGAGCTGACGACGACGACCGGGCAGTGCGCGGCGCCCGCGACCCCGACGGCCGTCGAGCCCACGAAGGCCCGCTCACCGCTGACCACTGAGCGGCGGCCCAGCACGATCAGCGAGGCGGCCTCGCTGTGGACGGCCAGGGCTGCGGCAGGGTTGCCGAGCTCGATCGAGGTGGCCACCCGCTCCCTGGGCATGCCGGCCGCGACCGCCTCCTCGACGCCGGCGGCGAGCAGGTCGGCGGCGGCGGAGCGGATCGATTCCGGATCGAAGACGACCCCCCAGGCACTGTTCAGGACGGTGTCGTCGACGGCGTTCAGCAGCACCAGCGACGCATTGCGCGCGAGGGCTTCGGAGACCCCGTACCGCAGGGCGGTGGTGGCGTCGTCGGAACCGTCGAAGCCGACGATCACTCGGGGTGGACCCTCATAGGCGCGCAGCATGCAGCAGACGATAGCGCCGCTCAGCCCGCGGAGACCGCTCTTCCGGTGTACTCGTCCGGTGTGAGCGCGATCACGAGCCTTCGCTCCCCCGGTGCCCAGGGCGTCGGCAGCTCGGCGGCCAGCTCCGGCGGCCCGGGTGCGGTGGTGCCGCGGGCCAGCACACTCCACCCGGTGGCGGTCTGCTCGTCCAGGTCGTCCACCTGCAGGCAGGCGGGGCGGCCCTCCGCGAGCTCGCTGAGCGCGGTGCCGGGGGCCGTGCGGAACACGATCAGCCCCTCGACCACGGCGTAGACGACGGGCTGCACGGTCGGCCCCGCCGACCCCGTCCAGCCGAGCCGGCCGACTCTCCGGCCGCGCACCAGCGCCCGGCACTCCTCGCCCGACAGCGGGAGGTTGTGTCCCTGGGTGTCCACCGGCCCAACCTAGCCGACGACCGGGGTGGCGGGAGTCAGGATCCGTCCTCGAAGGTCGTGCGGCCACGCAGCTTGGTGGCCAGCAGGTGGTCGAGGTCGTCGGCCACCCGCGAGACCACGGCGAGCGCCTGGTGCAGGTGCGCCGGCACGAAGGGCTGCGCGAGCACCGACATCGAGGCGTACACCCTGTCCCGGATCAGCAGGAAGCGCAGGTAGCGCGCCTGGGTGTTGAGGTCGCTGAGCACCTCCATCGCCCGCGACCGCCCCTCCAACTCGTGCACCAGCGGCGAGAAGACGATCACCTCCTGGGCGTCGGGGGTGCAGCGGACGAACACCATCGCGCTGCCGAACCTCGCCGCCAGGTCACCGTCGGAGGACGTCAGCGGTTCGTGGCCCAGCGCCTGTCCGAGTTCGGCGCGCACCACCCGCTGCAACCCCGCCAACGAACCCGGCAGTACGGCGACGAGGTCGGAGTCGAGGTAGTCGGCGCGCGGGAGTTCGCGGGGCGAGGGCGGCGCGAGCACCTCGGCGAGCTGGTCGGGCGCGAGGAAGGCGGGGTGCGGCACACCGAACACCTCCCGCAGCACCTGGACGGCCCGGGCGGCCAGCCCCGCGGAGTCCTCCTGCGAGGCGGTGGCGAGGTGTCCCGGCGTCGGGTTGTCCCCGTCCAGCCCGGGCGGGTCCCAGCCGAGGTCGGCGAGCTGCTGCAGCCGGGCGGGGGCGAGCTGGAACTCCTCCGCGAGGTCCGCGTTCCCCGACGCCTCCGCGACGAGCCGGCGCTCCTCGTCGCAGCGGAAACGAATGAAGGGTGACGTACCGGAGCCCTCGGTCGCGATCGAGCCGATGGTCAGCGTCCCGGCCGGGTCCATCACGGCCAGCACCTCACCGAGCCGCTCGGTGAAGCCGTCCCAGGCCTCGGCGACGCTGCGATCGAGGTCGAAGTCGTCCATCGGTGAGTCCACGGCGGTCCTTCCTCTCGGGGCCGCTGCCCAACCTAGCCCACCCCGCAGGCTGGCCTACGATGTGCGGACCATGACAACTCCGACCCCGCCGGTGCGACGCAACCTGCTGATCGACCTCGCCCGGGTCGGCTCGGTCGCGGTGGTCGTCGTGTTCCACACGCTGCTGTGGCAGCTCCGGTGGAGCCCCAAGGGCGGCATCGCGGTGGTGCCGTGGGCGCCCGGGCCGGTGTGGTGGTTCCTGAGCTGGTTCTTCGCGATCATCCCGGTCTTCTTCGTCGCTGCCGGGTTCGCCAACGCCGTCGTGGTCGACTCCGCTCGGGAGCGGGGCACCGGGTACGCGCAGTTCCTGCGGGAGCGCGGCACCCGGCTGGCCGGCCCGATCACCCTGTTCGGGGCCTTCTTCGCGGTCGCCAGTTCGGTGCCGGCCTGGGCCGGGCTGCTGGGCGAGGCGGTGACGCTGAGCCGGCAGTTCGCGCAGCTGTTGTGGTTCCTGGTCGTCTACCTCGTGCTGCTGCTGGCCTCCCCGGTGCTGGTGGCGGCCTTCGACCGGTGGGGGTGGCTCTCGATGCTCCCGCTCGCGGTGGGCGCGGTGGCGGTCGACGTCGTCGGGCGGCTGCCGGGCCTGGACGTCGTCCAGTGGCTCAACCTCTTCCTGGCCTGGCCGCTGACGCACCAGTGGGGCATCGCGTACCACCGCGGCTGGTTCCGCACGTGGCCGGCGTGGGCCGGCCGGACGGGGGTGGCGGCGGCGGTCGCGGGAATCGCGGCGCTCGTGTTCGGGTTGGGGTATCCCCCGGCCGCCGTTGCCTGGGCCGACGTGCTGGTCGCCAACCTGCAGCCGCCCACGGTGGCGGCCCTCGTGATGGGCTTCGGCCAGGCCTGCCTGCTGGGGCTCGCGCAGCGGGCCGGGATGTTCGCCAACCCCGGCGAACGGGGACGGTCACTACTGGTCGGGCTGAACGCGCTGCTCTTCACCGTCTACCTGTGGCACATTCCGGTGATCGTGCTCGCCGGCGGTCTGCTCGCCGGCGCGACGCTGATGTGGCCGGCCGGGGCCGGGGTCCTGCTGCAGCCGCTGCTGTGGCTGGCGCTGGTGCTCGCCTGCCTCGCCGCGCTGGTGCCGCTGATCGCCCGGCTGGAGTGGCGGCTGATCCCCCCGGTGGCTCTGGGGGCTCCGGTGCCGGCCGTGACGGTGGCCGGCTTCGCCGTCCTGCTGGCCGGGACGACCGCAGTGTGGCTGTCCGGCGCGGTCGTCCATCCGGGGGCTCCGGCTTCCAGCCTGGCGGTCGCGCTGCTTGTCACCGGGCTGGTGTGGGTGCGGATCGCCGCGGGCCGGCTCCGGTCTGACTAGACTCGGGAACCTGCCTGCCCAAGGAGGGCCGATGGATCCGACGCGGTGGGACGCACCGTTCCCGGTGATCGCCGCGGCCCTGTTCGTGATCGTGATGGCCCGCGCCAACGGCACGTACTGGCTCGGCCGGCTTGGCGCCACCGGAGCCCAGCGCACCCGCCTGGGCCGGGCGATGGCGTCGCCGAGCTACCAGCGTGCGACCCGGCGGATCAACGAGTACGGCGCGCCCGTGATCACCATGTCGTTCCTCACGATCGGCTTCCAGACCATCGCCAACCTGGCTGCCGGTGCCACCCGGATGCCGCTGGGCCGCTACCTGCCGGCCGTCACGGTCGGCTCCGTGCTCTGGGCGCTGCTCTACGCGACGCTCGGCACCGTCGGGGTGGACCTGTTCGGACGCCTGTGGGCGGTCTCGCCACTGCTTGCGATCGGCACTCTCGTCGCGGTCGGCGGCGGTTTCGTCTGGTACGTGGTGTGGCGGCACGGCCGGATCGCCGCCAGCTGAGACGCGTATCATCGCCGCATGCCCGAGACCCGCACCTACGACCCCACCGAGGGCAACCCGATCGCCCAGGCCCTCCGTGCCGCCATGGGCGAGCCGGTGCGTCCGACCACCCCGGGGACATCGAAGGCAACCCCGGATTCCCCGGCGGAAGCCGCGCCCGCCAGTACGTCGTGGGTGAGCCTGAGCTTCACCCCCGCGCCGGCGCCGGCGCCCGACGAGGACTGATCCGGGACGCGTTCCCCGGAGGGCGGCGGTCGGGTAACGAGAGTCACCCGCCGACCACGCCCTGGACGATCCTCCGCGCTGCCTCACCGTGCCCTGCCACTGCCTTCTCGCCCACCAACCTGCTTAGCATCTCTAGGGATGCTTGATTGGCAACTCTAGCGATGCTAAGCTTGCCGCAGGCGAAGTAGACGCACCTGGAAGGGGGCTGGCATGGCTGTAGCAGTCGGAGCGATCAGAGGGTTCATCCACCTGTGCATGGGTGACTGGCCGACCCACGGTGAGCAGCCGAGGCGGATTCTCTCCGTCCTGGACGTTCTCGAACCCTGAGGTCGCTAGCGGTGAACCCTTCTGGTTCGCAGTAGGGTTTCACCTGTGTTGACGACCTCGGAAGCCGCTGCCCTCGTGGGACTTCCCAAGGAGCAATTCCGCTCCGCGATGTCGAAGGAGCGCAAGAGCGGCAAGGAGTTCCACGCACCTCGCGACCAGTGGCCCGACGCCCGGACCCCGCTGTGGGACGAGAAGAAGATCCTCGCGTGGTCGAAGGCCCGCAAGAAGCGCAAGAAGCGGAAGAAGGACGCCGACTGACCCTCGGTGGCCAGTGGCGGCACCCGGTGTCACAGCCGCGGCCCGTTACTCCCGCTCCCGGAACCCGCAGAAGCTCCCGATCGATCGGGAGCTTCTGCGGGTTCCGGGAGCTTCTGTGTTGAGGGGCCGGCGCGGGAACCGTCGAGACGGTCCCCGCGCCAGGGCCCCTCAGCTGCAACCGCTGGTCGAGCCGCAGCCCTCACAGATGTAGCAGGACCCGGAGCGGCGCATCTTGGTGCCACAGGTGAAGCACAGCGGGGCGTCGACGCTCAGGCCGGACAGCTTCTCCAGCACCTCCGCGGTCGAGTGGGGAGCCGCCTCGACCAGGGCGGGCTGGTTCGGCCCGTCCTCGTGCACGCGGACATCGTCGGCGGCGTCGTTCTTCAACGACTCCGACTCGATCAGTTCCGACTCGTCCTCCTCGGAGAGGTAGCGGCCGGTCTCGACGTAGCGGGCCCGCTCCTGAGCGGTGTGGATACCCAGCTCGGCCCGTTCGTCGAACGAGAGGTAGTCCAGAGCCAGCCGACGGAAGATGTAGTCCATGATCGACTGGGCCATCCGGACGTCGGGGTCGTCGGTCACACCGGCGGGCTCGAACTTGAGGTTGGTGAACTTCTGGGCGAACTGCTCCAGCGGTACGCCGTACTGCAGCCCGATCGACACCGCGATACTGAAGGCGTCCATCACGCCGGCCAGGGTCGAACCCTGCTTGCCCAGCTTGAGGAACACCTCCCCCAGGTTGCCGTCGTCGTACTGGCCGGAGGTCATGTACCCCTCGGCACCCGCGACCGAGAACGAGGTGGTGCGGCTGATCCGCGACTTCGGCAGCCGCCGCCGACGCGGCCGGTACTCGATCCGGACCCCGGGCGCGGCAGCGACCGGCTCGGCCTCGTCCGCCTTCTTCCCGTCCGACAGCGGCTGGCCGACCTTGCAGTTGTCGCGGTAGACCGCCAGCGCCTTCAGCCCGAGCCGCCAGCCCTGGACGTAGACGTCGGCGATCTCCTCGACCGTGGCCGTCTCGGGCAGGTTGACGGTCTTGGAGATCGCGCCCGAGAGGAACGGCTGCACTGCGGCCATCATCCGCACATGGCCCATCGGACGAATCGCGCGCTGCCCCATCGCGGTGTCGAACACCTCGTAGTGGTCGGGCTTCAGGCCCGGGGCGTTGACGACGTGGCCGTGCTGGGCGATGTACTCGACGATCGCCTCGACCGTCTCCCCGGCGTAGCCGAGCCTGGTCAGCGCCCGGGGGATGGTCTGGTTGACGATCTGCATCGAGCCGCCGCCGACCAGCTTCTTGAACTTGACCAGCGAGAAGTCCGGCTCGATGCCGGTGGTGTCGCAGTCCATCATGAAGCCGATGGTGCCGGTCGGGGCCAGCACCGAGGCCTGCGCGTTGCGGTAGCCCTGCTTCGCCCCGAGCGTGACGACCTGCCCCCACTCCTGGGTCGCCACGGCGTGGATCGGCGAGTCGAGGCCGTCGAAGGTCCGCAGGTCGTCGTTGGCAGCCTGGTGCTTGCGCATCACCCGCTGGTGCGCGACGGCGTTGCGGGCGTACCCCTGGTAGGGCCCGACGATGCCGGCGAGTTCGGCCGAGCGACGGTAGGACACGCCCGTCATGAGCGAGGTGATCCCCGCCGCGAGCGCCCGGCCGCCGTCGGAGTCGTAGCCGCGGCCGACCGCCATCAGCAGCGCGCCGAGGTTGGCGTAGCCGATGCCGAGCTGACGGTAGTTGCGGGTGGTCTCCCCGATCGACTCGGTCGGGAAGTCGGCGAAGCAGATCGAGATGTCCATCGCGGTGATGATCAGCTCCGTCGCCCGGACGAAGTTCTCGATGTCGAAGGTGCTGTCCTCCCGCAGGAACTTCAGCAGGTTGAGGCTCGCGAGGTTGCAGGAGGAGTTGTCCAGGCTCATGTACTCCGAACACGGGTTGGACGCCGTGATCCGGCCCGACTCGGGGTTGGTGTGCCACGCGTTGATGGTGTCGTCGTACTGGATCCCCGGATCGGCGCACTCCCAGGCCGCCTTCGCGATCTTCCCGAACAGTTCGCGGGCATCGACCGTCTCGATCACTTCACCGGTCATCCGGGCGCGCAGCCCGAACGGCTGCCCGTCCTCGACCGCCTGCATGAACTCGTCGCTGACCCGGACGGAGTTGTTCGCGTTCTGGTACTGGACGCTGACGATGTCCTTGCCGCCCAGGTCCATGTCGAAGCCGGCGTCGCGCAGCGCGCGGATCTTGCCCTCCTCGCGCGCCTTGGTCTCGACGAACTCCTCGATGTCGGGGTGGTCGACGTCCAGCACGACCATCTTGGCCGCGCGCCGGGTGGCGCCACCGGACTTGATCGTGCCCGCGGAGGCGTCCGCGCCGCGCATGAACGAGACCGGGCCCAAAGCGGTGCCGCCGGAGGAGAGCAACTCCTTGCTGGAACGGATCCGGGAGAGGTTGAGGCCCGCCCCCGAGCCGCCCTTGAAGATGAAGCCCTCCTCCTTGTACCAGTTCAGGATCGAGTCCATCGAATCGTCGACGCTGAGGATGAAGCAGGCGCTCACCTGCTGGGGGCTGGCGGTGCCGACGTTGAACCACACCGGCGAGTTGAAGCTGAAGTACTGGTGCAGCAGCAGCCAGGTGATCTCGTGCTCGAACACCTCAGCGTCGCCTGCGGAGGCGAAGTAGCCGTTCTCCTCCCCCGCCTTCCGGTAGGTGCGCACGACCCGGTCGATGAGGGTCTTCAGGCTCCCCTCCCGGACGGGGGTGCCCAGGGCGCCGCGAAAGTACTTGGTCGCCACGATGGTGGAGGCGTTGACGCTCCAGAAGTCGGGGAACTCGACCCCACGCTGCTCGAAGATCACCTCCCCCGACTTCCAGTTGGTCTGCACGATGTCGCGCGACTCCCAGGTGACCTCGTCGTACGGGTGCGCTCCTGCGGTTGTGAAGACCCGCTGGATGGTCAGGCCGGACGGCTTGCGGGCTGGACGGCTCGATGCCTTCGCGGTCTCGGTCATGGTGGTGCGCCTCTCGGGGATTGGTGGATCGGACGTTCAGTTGCTGAGGAGTTGCGCCGCGCGCAACCGCTCGATCTCGGTCTCGAAATCCTCGACCGAGTCGTAGTGCTTGTAGACCGACGCGAACCGCAGGTACGCGACCGCGTCGAGTTCGCTGAGCGGACGGAGGATCGCCACGCCCACCTCGTCGGCCGGGATCTCGGCCTGGCCGGAGGCCCGCAGGGTCTCCTCGACCCGCTGGCCGAGCCGAGCCAGGTCGGCGTCGGTGACCGGACGGCCCTTGCACGCCTTGGCGACGCCGCGGATCACCTTCTCGCGGGAGAACGGCTCCACCACGCCCGAGCGCTTCACCACGACGAGCTGCATCTGTTCCAGCGTCGTGAAGCGTCGCTCGCAGAGCGGGCACTGGCGCCGGCGCCGGATGCTGGTGCCGTCCTCGGCGACACGGGAGTCGAGGACGCGGGTGTCGGTGTTACGGCAGTACGGGCAGTGCATCGCGGCCTCTCCTCTCTGCCGTGGCGAGGGTGTCCCCGCGCTGCGCCTGTGGATGGGGGTGTGGATAACCAACCACTATCTGTGGAGGAACCACAACCTTGTAACTACTAGATGTAGAGGTTAGGCATCCTCGGGCGGCAATGCAAGAGCGGTGCGGCGTGTCGCGGACGTCGGGTTCAAGCCCCGCCGAGGCACTGCCTGTCGAGGCGGAAACCGGAGGGGATGCGTCCGCCGAGCAGGGCGCGGTAGCGGGCCAGGGCGCCCCCGGACGCCGCGACTCAGCCGATCTGGGCGGCGGCGACTGCCGGCGTCGCGGGGGAGTTGCTCACCGACAGGAACCCCGTCACCAGCACCACGGTGGCGACGGCGAGCAGGGTGAGGAAACCCCACACCACCACGGCCAGGCCACGGCGGGTCAACTGCCAGCCGGCCACGGGCCTGCCCGCCTCCCTGGCCATCGGCACCGCCGAACGGCCAGCGACCGCCAGCGGGCGCAGGGCCACCACCTGCGGGCCGGCCACTCCCCCGGGCCGACCGGACGGCGCCCGGCGGACTTCCGGCCGACTGCGAACCCCGGGCGCCGCCTGCGGGCGGGTGTCGTGCGGGACGTGGACCCACTGGCGCGGGGTGGTGAGGACCGAGTCATCGATCAGCAGGGCGCTCATGGCTACTCCTTCTCCGTCATCGAACACCTGTTCGATACATTGTCACCACGGGCGACCCCGCAATGCAAGAGGTATTCGAATCTTTGTTCGTCGTGTCGTGGGGAACAGTCCAGCAGGGGCCACTGACAGTTCGCGTCCCACCCGCACCCCCACCTCCGGCACCCCGCGGACTGGGCGACAGCGGGTGGGTCGCCGCCGGGCGGCGTCGCGAAATCGCGACACGCTCGAACAAATGTTTCATTCTGTCTGTCGACTGCCCTACGGTGGTGACATGGCAGGAACAGACCTCACCAGCACCACCCCGGCGGGCCGCCGCCGCGGGCGTCCCCGGCGCGAGGACGTCGCCGCCCAGCTCGGCACGACACTGTCAGAGCTGCCCGACGGCCCGTCCGACCCCGACGGGCTCACGCCGCGGCAGCGCAAGATCCTGGAGGTGATCCGCGACACCCTCGAGGCTCGCGGCTACCCGCCGAGCATCCGCGAGGTTGCCGACGCCGCCGGGCTCGCCTCGTCCTCCTCGGCCGCGCACCAGCTCAAGGTGCTCGAGGTCAAGGGCTTCCTGCGGCGTGACCCGCACCGTCCGCGCGCCCTGGAGGTCCGCCTGCCACAATCGCTGGTGTCTCCCCGGCCGGAGGCCTGGGGCGACGACACCGGCAGCGGCGACCTGTCGGGCGAGGCGGTTCGGGTACCCGTGCTGGGACGGATCGCCGCCGGCGGCCCGATCCTCGCCGAGCAGCAGGTGGAGGACGTCTTCGCCCTTCCCCGCCAACTCGTCGGCGAGGGCACGCTGTTCCTGCTCGAGGTGAAGGGCGACTCGATGGTCGAGGCGGCCATCTGCGACGGCGACTACGTGGTCGTCCGGCAGCAGCCCGACGCGGTGAACGGCGACATCGTGGCCGCCCTGCTGGGAGACGAGGCCACCGTGAAGACCTTCAAGCGCACCCCCGGCCAGGTGTGGCTGCTGCCTCACAACCCGGACTACTCCCCCATCGACGGCAACAACGCGAGCATCCTGGGCAAGGTGGTCGCGGTGCTGCGTCGGGTCTGACCCGCACGGAAAGGCAAGGAGAGCACGGATGACCACTTTCGTCTCCACCCTCTTCATCTCCCTGGATGGGGTCGCGGAGATCGACCCGGCCTGGCACTTCCCCTACTTCGACGAGGCCATGGGCGCCGCGGTCGGGGAGGACTACTCAGGCATCGACGTGCTGCTGCTCGGCCGGGTGACCTACGACAGCTTCGCGGGCGCCTGGCCCGAGCGGGAGGAGGCCGGCGGGGACGACGCCGGCTTCGCCCGCGCACTGGGCGACGTACGCAAGGTCGTCGCGACCCGCTCCCGCACCGACCTTGGCTGGCGCAACGCCGAGACGACCGCCGACCTGCTCGGCGCCGTCCGCGCGCTCCGGGCCGAGGACGTCGGGCGGGTCCTGGTCGCCGGCTCGCTGCAGGTGGTGCGACAGTTGCTCGCCGCCGGTGAGCTGGACGAGGTGCGCCTGCTCGTGCATCCCGTCGTGGCCGGCCACGGGGAACGGCTGTTCGACGGCCCCGCCCTGCTGCCACTGCGCCTGCTGCGCTCCGAGACGCTCCCCACCGGCGTCCTGCGGCTCTGGTACGCCCCGGGCGAGAAGGCCACGTCGACAGCACCGAAACCCGCGCCCGCCGGGGCCTGACGCGCAGGCACGCCACCGGGTTGGCCCGGATCGACGCCGGCTGGGCCGAGGCGTTTTCGCGGACGAGGACCAGGGGCTTCAGCGGCTAGTCCGGCCCGGACCGCTCCTCGGCGAGCCGCCGGAGCGCGGCGACCGCCGTCTCGGTGTCGGTGGTCATCCAGAAGTCGGGCATCGAGGCGCGCAGGAACGAGCCGTACCGGGCCGTAACCAGTCGCGGGTCGAGGACCGCGACCACCCCGCGGTCGGTGAGGGTGCGGATCAGCCGTCCCGAGCCCTGGGCGAGCAGCAGGCCGGCGTGCGTCGCGGCGACAGCCATGAACCCGTTCCCGCCCGCCTCACTGACCGCACGCTGGCGGGCCTGCAGCAGCGGGTCGTCCGGACGCGGGAAGGGGATCTTGTCGATCAGCACCAGCTGGCAGGTGTCACCCGGCACGTCGATGCCCTGCCACAGCGAGAGGGTGCCGAACAGGGAGGCCTCGGGGTCGGCCACGAAGCTGCGGGTCAGCTCTGGCAGCGCCCGATCACCCTGGCAGAGGATGGTCGCGTCCGGCAGTTCGGCACGACAGAACCGGGCGGCGGTCTCGGCGGCCCGCTGGCTGGCGAACAGCCCGAGCGTCCGGCCCCCGGCGGCCCAGAGCAGTTCGGCGACCTCGGCGAGTGCGGCGTCGCTGATCCCGTCCCGGTGCGGGGGCGGCAACCGGCGTGCGACGTAGAGGATCGCCTGCTTGCGGTAGTCGAACGGCGACCCGACGTCGATTCCCTGCCAGTCCTCCTCCCCCAGCCCGAAGCTGCGGGCCACGGTCGCGAAGTCACCGCCGATCTTGAGCGTGGCCGAGGTGAAGACGCACGCGACCTCGTCTGCGATCTGTTCCCGGATCAGCCCGGCCACCGACAGCGGCGCCTGCTGCACCTGCCGACCCCCGAACCGGTCGCGTTCGGAGACCCACACCACATCGTGGGGGTCGAGCGCGGCCAGGCGCTCGGCCACGTCGAACACCTCCTTGGCGGCCGCGGCGGCCTGCACCCGATCGGTGTCCTCGCTCTGGCCGCCCAGCCCACTGACCACCCGGCGGGCGACGTCCCGCACCCGCCGCAGCACCCCGGCCAGCGGCGCGTCGGGATCCTCCAGCCGCCCCGGTTCGGCCGCGTCCAGAGCGATCTGCAGGCTGTCGGCGAGCTCCAGGAACTCCAGCCCGAGCTCGTCGTCGACCAGGTAGGCGAGGCAGCGGCGCGCGACCCGTTCCAGCTGCTGCGGCCCCAGTTCGTGCGACGCGGCGCCGGTCACCCGCGAGACGAGCTCGTGGGCCTCGTCGACCACCACCACGTCGTGCTCGGGCAGGGCCGTGCCGCCGTGCAGGGAGTCGATCGCCAGCAGGGCGTGGTTGGTCACCACGAGCTGGCTGCCTCGCGCGCGCTCCCGGGACGCCTCCGCGAAGCACTCGGTGCCGTAGGGGCAACGTCCGGCCCCCAGGCACTCCCGCACCGGGATCGACACCTGCGCCCAGGCCTGCGGGGAGTGGCTGGGCGCCGCGTCCCGATCGCCGGTGCCACGTGCGGTCGCCTCCGCCTCCGCCCATTCGCGCAGGGCGACGACCTCGGCGCCGGTGACGCTCGCGGCGTCCGACCCGGCCTTGCGGACGGCCTCGGCGAGCTCGTCACCGCCAAGCAGGCTGTCCTGGTCCTCCCCCCGTCCGTCGCGGACGCGGAGCAGGCACGCGTAGTTCCCCCGGCCCTTCACGACGGCGTGCACGATCCGGCGCCCGGAGACCTCCTCGCAGGCCGCGACGGCGGCCGGGATGTCCTTGCCGGCCAACTGGGCCTGCAGCGCCAGGGTCGCGGTGGCGATCACCACCCGCGCGGACGGGTTCGCGGCCAGGTGCGCCAGCGCGGGCGCCAGGTAGCCGAGCGACTTGCCCGTGCCGGTACCCGCCTGCACCAGCAGGTGGCCACCGGTGCCGATCGCGCCCGTCACGGCTGCCGCCATCTCCTCCTGCCCCGGACGGGAGGCGCCGCCCACGGCGGCGACCGCGGCGCCCAGGATGGCAGCGGTGGCCTCGACCGGCGTGGTGTCAGGCACCGGCCGGTTCGGCGTAACGCGCGAGCTCGCCCGCCAGGTCGGAGTTCACCCGCGCGACCACCCGGGTGCCGTCCGCGGTGTGCTCGCTCAGCAGGAACTCCCCGCTCTGGTGGATGCGGTTGATCAGGTCGCCCCGGTCGTACGGCACCAGTGCGCGGACCTCCACCGCCGGTCGCGGCAGCCGGCGCTCGATGGTGGCCCGGAGTTCCTCGATGCCCTCCCCGGTGCGGGCCGAGACGAAGACGGCGTCGGAGAACCGGCCGCGCAACGCGAGCAGCATGTCGGGCTCGGCCCGGTCGGTCTTGTTCACGACCAGCAGTTCGGGCACGTCGGCCGCCCCGATGTCGGAGAGCACCTGCCGGACGGCGGTCACCTGCCCGAACGGGTCGGCGTCGGAGCCGTCCACCACGTGCAGCAGCAGTTCGGCCTCGACCGACTCCTCCAACGTCGAGCGGAACGCCTCGATCAGGTCGTGCGGCAGGTGGCGGATGAACCCGACGGTGTCGGTGAGGGTGTACTGGCGACCGTCGTCGGTGGCCGAGCGGCGGGTGGTCGGGTCGAGGGTCGCGAACAGGGCGTCCTCGACCAGCACCCCGGCGCCGGTGAGCCGGTTCAGCAGCGAGGACTTGCCAGCGTTCGTGTAGCCGACGATGGCCACCGACGGCACCTGGTTGCGGCGTCGCTGCGACCGTTTCGTCTGGCGCACCTCGTCCAGTTCGCGCAGCCGGCGGCGCAGCGCCGAGATCCGGGTCTTGATCCGGCGCCGGTCGATCTCGATCTTGGTCTCGCCGGGGCCGCGCCCGCCGATGCCGGCGCCCGCAGCCGCCCGTCCACCGGCCTGGCGGGAGAGGTTGCCGCCCCAGCCGCGGAGCCGCTGCCGCAGGTACTGCAGCTGGGCGAGTTCGACCTGGGCCTTGCCCTCGGCGCTGCGCGCGTGCTGGGCGAAGATGTCCAGGATCAGGGCTGTGCGGTCGATCACCTTCACCCCGACGCGGTCCTCCAGGTTGCGGAGCTGCGCCGGTTCGAGTTCGCCGTCGCAGATCACCGTGTCGGCACCGGTGGCGATCACCACCTCGCGCACCTCGTCCACCTTGCCGCGGCCGATGAAGGTGGCCGGATCGACGTGGGAGCGGCGCTGCACCAGGCCCTCCAGCACCTCCGAGCCGGCCGTCTCGGCGAGCAGTTTCAGCTCGGCGAGGGAGTTGTCGACGTCCACCTCGCTGCCGTTGGTCCACACGCTCACCAGGACCACCCGCTCGAGCTGCAGCTCGCGGTACTCCACTTCGGAGATGTCGACCAGCTGGGTCGACATGCCCGCGACCCGCCGCAGCGAGTGGCGGTCGGCGAGTTCGGACTGCTCGCCGTCGACGTTCGGGGTTTCCTGCGTCATCGTTCTCCTCCAGCTGCGTCCAGGTCGATCGTGCCGCGGGCGACGAGGACGGCGGGCCCGGTGAGCACGGCCTCCCCGTCCAGCAACCGGACCTCGAGGCTGCCGCCCGGCACCTCGACACGCACGGCGTGGCCGTCCGCCCAGCCCTCGCCGGCCACCGCGGCGGCCGCGACCACCCCGGTGCCGCACGACCACGTCTCGCCCGACCCGCGTTCGTGGACGCGCATCCGCAGCCGGCCGGGGCCGACCCGTTCGACCAGCTCGACATTCACCCCGGCCGGGAAGGCGTCCGCCGGGCGCCAGGTGGGCTGCGTGGCGAGGTCGAACCCGGCCAGCTCCTCACCCTCGGGCAGCACGCACACGGCATGGGGATTGCCGACGTCGACCGCGGTCGCCGCCAGCGTCCGGCCAGCGACGTCGACCTCCACTGGCCCGCCGACGGCCACGGCACCCATCGTGACGGCGATCCTGCCGTCGGGGAGCACCTCGCCGGTGCGCAGCCCGGCCCGGGTCAGGACGGTGACCCGCTCGGAGTTGGCGAGGCCTTCGGCCAGCAGGTAGCGGACGAAGACCCGCAGCCCGTTGCCGCACATCTCCGCGAGCGAGCCGTCCGCATTGCGATAATCCATGAACCAGGTGTCAGGGTCGCCGTCCCAGTCGGGCAGGTGGCCCGCCCGGACGGCGCGCAGGATGCCGTCGCCACCCACTCCGGCACGCCGGTCGCACAGCAGCGCCACGTCGGCCCCGCTGAGGTGCTGCAGTCGGTCGGGGTCGGCGAGCAGCACGAAGTCGTTCAGGGTGCCGTGGCCCTTTACGAACGAGATCTCCCGCATCAGCCCTCCGAGGATTCCCGGCCGGGTGTGTGGCCGGGCGTCTGGTCGAGCATACCCTCCAGCACCCCCAGCACCGCCCGGGCAGCGTCCTCGCCGGCGGGCACCCAGGTGATGCGGGGCTCGCGTCGGAACCACCCGAGCTGCTTGCGGGCGAACCTGCGGGTGCCGCTCGTCGTCGCCTGCCGGGCCTCGTCCTCGCCCAGCTCGCCGGCGAGGTGGGCCAGGATCTGGCGGTAGCCCAGCGCCCGCCACGCCGTCGGCGACTCGCGCAGGCCGTGGGGCACCAGGCCGGCCACCTCGGCCACGAACCCGGCCTCCCACATCCGGTCGACCCGCTCCCCGATCCGCCGGTCGAGCACGTCCCGGGGCACCTCGAGGCCCACCTCGACCACGTCGGCGAGCGCGTAGCGGCCGCTGGGCAGCACGGAGCGGAACGAGCCGGTGAGCTGGATCACCTCCAGCGCACGGACGGTGCGGCGGCCGTTGCCGGGCAGGATGCCGGCGGCCACCTCCGGCGCCAGCGCGACCAGCCGGGCGTGCAGCGCCGCGGCCCCCACCTCCGCGAGTTCGGCCTCCAGCCGGGCGCGGACGTCCGGATCCGTGCCGGGGAAGTCGAAGACGTCGAGGATCGCGCGCACGTAGAGCGCCGACCCGCCGGCCAGGATCGGCAGCACGCCCCGCTGCCGGCAGTCGGCGATCGCGGCACGGGCGAGCTGCTGGAACTCGGCCACCCCGGCCCGGTGGGTGACCTCCCAGAGGTCGATCAGGTGGTGCGGCACCCCGCCACGCTCGGCCGGGGTGGGCTTGGCGGTGCCGATGTCCATGCCCCGGTACACCAGCATCGAGTCGGCGTTGACGATCTCCGCCGGGACGCCCCGGGCCGCGAGCGCGTGCGCGACGCCGACCGCGACCGCTGTCTTGCCGCTGGCGGTAGGCCCGTTCAGGGCGAGGACGGGGAGGCGCACCATCCCATTCTCGCCCACCCGCGCGCACACCGGATTCACAGGTTGCGATGCTTGGCAGCAGCGGTTTCGGGGAGTACAAAGGAGGCACGCGTTTCGGGAGGGTCCCGACGTCGATGGGAGAGAGGAGGTCGCATGGACTTCGTCGAACAGATCAAGGGAGCCGTGGCTGGCCATGACGACGAGATCAAGCAGGGCATCGAGAGCATCGGTGACACTGTTGACTCGGCGACCGGGTCCAGGTTCTCGGCTCAGGTCGACCAGGCCCAGGAGTTCCTCTCCGAACAGGTGGAGAAGCTGTCAAGCCCCACCCAGTAGCGGGTCGACTGATCTGCCCTACGACGATCCACGGGGTCGGTCCTTTCGGACCGACCCCGTGGCCCATTCCCGGCCGCGCTCGTCGTGACGGACGGGCGTCAGAGCCGAGCGGGCATGCCGAGGCTGATGCCGACCGGCGTCCCGGACGCCTCCCGGCCCCGCTGCCAGGCGTCGCCGCCGCGGGAGCGCCGCAGGCTGAGCAGCCCGCCGTCGGCGGTGAGGTGGTGCGGCGCGGCGTAGCTGATCTCCACCTCGGCGAAGTCGCCCGGACGGGGCCGTTCCTCACCGTCTGCGACCCGCACGTGCACCAGCCGGTTGTCCCGGGCCCGGCCCGAGATGCGTTCGGTGGCGGCGTCCTTGCGCCCCTCGCCATCGGCGAACATCACCTCGACCCGACGTCCGAGCTGGGCCTGGTTCTCGGCCCAGCTGAGTTCGCCGACGACCTCGACCAGCCGCTCGTAGCGTTCCCGGACGACTGCGGGCGGCACCTGGTCGGGCATCGTCGCGGCCGGCGTCCCGGGACGGATGGAGTACTGGAACGTGAACGCGGCGGCGAACCGGGAGGCGCGCACCACGTCAAGGGTGGCCTCGAAATCGGCGTCGGTCTCCCCGGGGAAGCCGACGATGATGTCGGTGGTGATCGCGGCCTCGGGCATCGCAGCCCGCACCCGCTGCAGGATGCCGAGGAACCGCTCGCTGCGGTAGGAGCGGCGCATCGCCTTCAGGACGCGGTCCGAACCCGACTGCAACGGCATGTGCAGGGAGGGCATCACGTTGGGGGTCTCGGCCATCGCCGCGATCACGTCGTCGGTGAACGCCGCGGGGTGCGGTGAGGTGAACCGCACGCGCTCCAGTCCCTCGACGCCGCCGCAGGCCCGCAGCAGCTTCGCGAACGCCTGCCGGTCACCGAACTCGACACCGTAGCTGTTCACGTTCTGACCGAGCAGGGTGATCTCCTGCACGCCGTCGGCGACCAGCGCCTCGACCTCGGCCAGGATCTCCCCCGGCCGGCGGTCGGTCTCCTTGCCACGCAGGGCCGGGACGATGCAGAACGTACACGTGTTGTTGCAGCCGACGCTGATCGACACCCACGCGGCGTAGGCGGCGTCGCGGCGGGTGGGCAGGGTGGAGGGGAACCGCTCCAGCGACTCCAGGATCTCCACCTGCGCCTGCTGTGCCACCCTGGCCCGCTCCAGCAGCACCGGCAGCGAGCCGAGGTTGTGCGTGCCGAAGACGACGTCGACCCAGGGCGCCTTGCGGACGACGACGTCGCGGTCCTTCTGCGCCATGCAGCCGCCCACCGCGATCTGCATGCCGGGGGTGGCCTGCTTCACCGGGGCGAGGTGACCGAGGTTGCCGTAGAGCCGGTTGTCGGCGTTCTCCCGGACGGCGCAGGTGTTGAAGACCACCACGTCGGCCCTGGCATCCGCCGCGGCGGCGACGTAGCCGGCCGACTCCAGCACCCCGGCGATCCGCTCGGAGTCGTGGACGTTCATCTGGCAGCCGTAGGTGACGACCTCGTAGGTGCGGGCCACCGTGGCGGACGGGACGGGCTCAGGCATGGTGGGGACACTGTAGTCGACCCGTCGGCGAGCCCTGGATCGGGGGACAGCGACCGGAGCTGCCCGCCGCCTCCGTCCACCCCGGACCCCGACCCTTCGACAGGCTCAGGGATCGCTTCAGGCGAACGGGTGAGCCTGTCGAGGCCTCGAGCGATGCTCAGTGGGCGACGGCGACGGCGCGCGATTCGCGCACCACGGTCACCTTGATGCTGCCGGGGTAGGTGAGCTCGCCTTCGACCTCTCGGGCGATGTCGCGTGCCATCACCTGGGATTCGGCGTCGCTGACGTGCTCGGGTTGCACCATCACGCGCACCTCGCGACCCGCCTGCATCGCAAACACCTTCTCGACCCCGGCGTGGGCCCTGGCGATCTCCTCCAGCCTCTCCAGCCGCTTCACGTAGATCTCCAGGCTCTCCCGCCGGGCCCCGGGGCGGCTGCCGCTGATCGCATCGGCGGCCTGGGTGAGCACCGCCTCGACGGTGCGCGGCTCGACCTCGTTGTGGTGCGCCTCGATGGCGTGGACGATGTCGGGGTGCTCGCCGTAGCGACGGGCGAGCTGGGCCCCGACCAGGGCGTGGGAACCCTCGACCTCGTGGGTGAGGGCCTTGCCGATGTCATGCAGGAAGGCGGCCCGGCGGCAGGTCTCGACGTTCAGCCCGAGTTCGGCGGCCATCAGGGCCGCGATGTGCCCCGATTCCACCAGGTGCGCCAGCACGTTCTGCCCGTAGGAGGTGCGGTACCGCAGCGCTCCCAGCGCCGGCAGCAGGCCCGGGTCGAGGTCGGTGATGCCCATCTCGATCAGGGCGTCCTCTGCGGCCCGCAGGCACAGCTCGTCGATGCGCCGCTTGCTGCGCTCGTGCACCTCCTCGATTCGGGCGGGGTGGATCCGGCCGTCCTGCACCAACTCCGTGAGGGTGAGCCGGGCCGTCTCCCGTCGCACCGGGTCGAAGCACGAGAGCAGCGCGCTCTCCGGGGTGTCGTCGATCATCAGGTTCACGCCGGTCACCTGCTCGAACGCGCGGATGTTGCGACCCTCGCGCCCGATGATGCGCCCCTTCATCTCGTCACTGGGCAGCGGTACGGAGGTCACCACCGACTCGGTGGTCTGTTCCGCGGCGAGCCGCTGGATGGAGCCGACGATGATCGCCCTCGCCTTCGCCTCGCCGTTGCGGCGGGCCTCGGATTCGAGGTCCCGCACCAACTGGGCGCTGTGCAGTCGGGCCTCCCGCTCCAGGTGGGTGAGCAGCTCGGTGCGGGCCTGGTCGGGGTCGAGCCCGGAGATCCGGGCCAGCGCGTCACGCTGGACGGCCTCCCCATGCGCCAACTCGGTCGCGCGTCGTTCCAGTTCGGCCTGCGCCACCTCCAACCGCGCACGCTCCCGGCCGAGTTTCGCCGTCAGGGCATCGATCCGGGTCTCCGCAGTGGCCAGCGAGCGGGCCCGTTCGGCCAGCTCGGGCTCGGAGATCACCTCGACGACGGGTTGCGGCGCCACTGCCGCCGGCGGCACCGCGGCTGCCGCGTTGCCCTTCGTGCGCGGCTTGCGCTGGGCCTTGGGCGCGGGACGGGGCACGAGGTCCTTCAGGGCGCGGCTGCGGCCGGCGTCCTCCTCCAGCGCGCGCCGCGCGGCCTGCCGCGCGGCAGCCTGCTGTTGCCGCAATGAGATCGAGAACACGATCGCCAGCACCAGGACCGCGGTGCCGAGGATGCTGATGGCGATGATCAGCATCTGCATGGGGTCCACAGCCAGCCTCCTCGCGCCAGGGTGCCGGGAAGCGGACCACCACCAAGCGACGGCGGAGCCAGCGGCCCACCGGGGCCGCTGGGAGGGACGGCGGCTGCGCCGTGCCCGGTCCTGCGTGGGCTCTCATGCCCGAGAAGGTTGGTCGATCGCTTGGAGGGAGTCCGAAGACGCACCTGCTGGCAGGCTAGGCCCGCCCCGGCTGTTGCGCAAGGACGACCCGGTCGCCTACTCCGTCTCCAGCTCCGGGACCTCGTCGGCGAGCACTTCCCGCAGCACGGCGTGCACCACCGGCCCGGCGAACCCCCGCCGCGCCAGCGCGCCGGCCAGCCGCCGGTAGCGCGCCTGCGGGTCGAGCCCGGCGAGCCCGGGCAGCCGCTTGCGCGCCAGCGACCTGGCGACCTCGAACTCGGCCTCGGGATCGAGGTCGTCGAGCGCCTCGGTGACGAGTTCCGCCGCCACGCCCCGGGACTTCAGTTCCTGGGCGAGCACCCGCCGACTGCGCAGCCGGCGGGGACCAGCTGCGACCCAGTCCCGCGCGAACGCGGCGTCATCCACCAGCCCGACCTCCCCGAAGCGGGCCAGCACCTCTTCCGCCGCCTCGTCGGGCACGTTGCGTCGAGCCAACGCCGTCCGGAGCTCCTGCACGGTGCGGGAGCGGACGGTCAACTGCCGCAGCGCGATCTCCCGCGCCACCTGGACGGGGTCGCCGTCCGGCCCGTCGTCGGGCTCCTCCGGCTCAGCGCCGCCCACTGCTAGAACTCGACCTCACCCGTCAGCGGGTTGATGCCCTCGGGCACCTCCCCGGCCGCGCCGATGCCCAGCTGGGAGAGGATCCGGGACTCGATCGCCAGCGCGACGTCCGGGTTCTGGCGCAGGTAGTTGCGCGCGTTCTCCTTGCCCTGGCCGAGCTGGTCGGCTTCGTAGGTGAACCACGCACCCGCCTTGCGGATGATGCCGCAGTCGACCCCGAGGTCGATCAGGCTGCCCTCCCGGCTGATGCCCTGGCCGTAGATGATGTCGAACTCCGCCTGCTTGAACGGCGGCGCCACCTTGTTCTTGACGACCTTCACCCGGGTGCGGTTGCCGACCATCTCGGAGCCGTCCTTGAGGGTCTCGATCCGTCGCACGTCCAGGCGGATCGAGGAGTAGAACTTCAGCGCCCGGCCGCCCGTGGTGGTCTCCGGCGAGCCGAACATCACCCCGATCTTCTCGCGGAGCTGGTTGATGAAGATGGCCGTCGTGTTGGCGCCCGAGAGCGCCCCGGTCATCTTGCGCAGCGCCTGGCTCATCAGCCGCGCCTGCAGGCCGACGTGGCTGTCGCCCATCTCGCCCTCGATCTCGGCCCGCGGGGTCAGCGCGGCCACCGAGTCGATCACGATTAGCGTCAGCGCGCCCGACCGCACCAGGGTGTCGGCGATCTCGAGCGCCTGCTCACCGTTGTCAGGCTGGCTGACCAGCAGCTCGTCGGTGTTGACCCCCAGCTTCGCCGCATAGTCGGGGTCGAGCGCGTGCTCGGCGTCGATGAAGGCACAGATGCCGCCGCCCGCCTGCGCGTTCGCGATCGCGTGCAGCGCCACCGTGGTCTTGCCGCTCGACTCCGGCCCGTAGATCTCCACCACGCGCCCGCGTGGGAGCCCGCCGATGCCCAGCGCCACGTCGAGCGCGATCGACCCGGTCGGGATCACCTCGATCGGCTGCCGGGTCTCGTCCCCGAGCCGCATCACCGAGCCCTTGCCGTGCTGCTTCTCGATCTGCGCGAGCGCTGCTGCCAACGCCTTGTCGCGATCCGCCACCGCCATCGTGCTGTCCTTTCGTCACGGGCTCTCGCACCTCGCCCACCCTGTGACACATCACTGTAGGGAGCGGCACTGACAGTGAGCCGGGCCGGCTCCCTGGTTGTGGATGAGTCCAACGTCATCCACAGGCTAGCCGAACAGGTGTTCGAATGGCCACCGACACGCCGCGTCGGTGCGGGTGGCGGGGCGCGTGTCAGCGCGCGTGGTGGGGAACCTCGAGGTTCTCGGCCGCGACGAGCCAGATCCGGCGCACGTCCAGCCCGTCATCGACGGCCTGACGCACCGTCCGACCGCCCAGGTCGGCGTGCACGACCGACTCCGACCAGGTGCCGACATAGCCCGCGCCGAGCAGGTCGAGCAACCGTGCCCAGAGTTCGCCCTGGCGCATGCCTCAGGCGGCCGCGCGGTGGCTGCGCACCGGAAGTTCGGTGACGCTGGCGGAGGCCTCGAGGCGGTCACTCACACGCCGCAGCAGGTCGGCGAGCGGAACGTCGAGGGCTCCGCAGATCGCATTGAGGAGTTCACTGGAAGCTTCCTTCTGACCGCGCTCGATCTCGGAGAGGTAGCCAAGGCTCACCATGGCCCGTGCCGACACCTCCCGGAGCGTGAGCTTCTCCCCGACCCGGGCGGCGCGCAGCGTCTCGCCGAGGGCATCACGCATCAGCGTGGGGCGGGGGGCTTCGATCAGGACCATGGCTGAACTCTACCTGTCGGTCGGGAGCATTCTCGTAGGTGGTACAACAGCGCGCCGACCCGGCGTGTTCCCTTCCTCAGCCCACCGGGGAGAGCACGGCGAGCAGCAACTCGAGCGCCGCCGTCACCGTCTGCCGACGGACGGAGTCGCGGTCGCCGGCGAACCGGTGGACGTGCGCGCGCACCGGCCACTCCACCGTGCCCATACGCGGCCCGGCCAGCCCGATCCACACCTCGCCCGGGTCGTGGCCCTCCTGCGGCGTCGGCCCGGCGACGCCGGTGACGGCGATCGCCCAGTCGGCCCCGGTGAGCGACTGCACGCCGAGCGCCATCTCGGTCACGGTCTGCTCCGAGACCACCCCGCACGCCCGGACGACCTCGGCCGGCACCGCCGACAGCCGGCTCTTCATCGCGGTCTGGTAGGCGATCACCCCGCCCAGGTACACCTCCGAGGCGCCCGGCACGGCCGTGACGGAGGCCCCGAGCAGGCCGCCCGTGAGCGATTCGGACGTGGCGAGGGTGACCTCCCGTCCGCGCAGGGTCTCCACCACCCGGACGGCGAGGGCGTCGGGTGCGGTCACGACCCGGCCCGCTTCGCGAGCGCCGCGGCGCGCAGCCGCAGGGCGTCGTTGACGTACATCACCCCGGTCACGGCGGTCAGCACGAAGGCTGCCCCCATCACGAGCCACGCGAGCCAGCCCCAGAACGGGGCCGCCTGCATCGTCTGGGCGATCGGGTAGGGCAGGAACATCAGCAGGGCGATCGACTGCAGCAGGGTCTTCAGCTTGCCGCCGGCCGCGGCCGCCATCACCTCGTACTTGAGCATCGCCACCCGCATCCAGGTGATGCCCCACTCCCGGACGAGGATGACCAGCGTGATCCACCACGGCAGCTCGCCCAGCACCGACAGGCAGATGAACGCCGCCCCGGTGAGCGCCTTGTCGGCGATCGGGTCCCAGATCTTGCCGAAGTCGCTGATCAGCCCGTAGCGCCTCGCGAGCCGGCCGTCGAAGAAGTCGGTCAGGATGGCGACGCCGAAGGCCAGCGTCGCGGCCAGCCGCCAGCCGAAGTCGGCGGGCTGGACGAAGAGAAGCACCACGAAGACCGGCACCAGCACCAGCCGGAGCACGGTCAGCGCGTTGGGCAGCCACGCCGGGATCGGTGCCCCGGGGGCCTCGGCGTGGTCCGTCATCGGTCCTCCAGCTCGACGACCAGGTCCACCCCGTCCGTCGCGGTGACCTTACCCCACGCGAGCGTCCCGACCGAGAGCCCCGAACCCAGCAGGTGGGCGCTGCCGTCGGTCTCGGGCCCCTGGTGCGCGGCCCGGCCGCTCCAGCCCTCGGGCGTCCGCTCCTCCACCAGGACCTGGACTGTCTCGCCGACCCGCTCGGCGGCGCGCTGGGCCAGCAGTTCCTCCACCAGCGCGGAGAGGTGCTCGATGCGGGCGGCGATCTCGACCTCGTCGAGTTTGCCCGGCAACCCCGCACCTTCGGTGCCCTCCTCATCGGAATAGCCGAACACGCCGACCGCGTCCAGCCGCGCTTGCGTGAGGAAGTCGGCGAGCACCTCGACGTCCGCCTCGGTCTCGCCCGGGAACCCGACGATCACGTTGCTGCGGACGCCGATCGCCGGGTCGGCCCGGCGGAACTCCTCAACCAGGCCGAGGAACGAGGTCGCGTCGCCGAACCGCCGCATCCGGCGCAGCACGGGCGCCGAGGCGTGCTGGAAGGGGAGGTCGAGCCACGGCACCACCGAACCCAGGCCCGTCAATGCCTCCACGAGGCTGGGACGGACCTCCGCGGGCTGCAGGTAGGAGACGCGCAGCCAGTCCAGTCCGTCGACGCCGTCCAGACCGGCGAGCAGCGCTTCCAGGGCGCGGGGGTCGCCGAAATCCTTGCCGTAGGACGAGGAGTTCTCGGAGACCAGCACGATCTCGCGCACCCCGTCCGCCACCAGCCAGCGCGCCTCGGCCAGGATCTCCTCGGCGGGCCGGGAGAGGTAGGAGCCACGGAAGCTCGGGATCGCGCAGAAGGCGCAGCGGCGGTCGCAGCCGGAGGCGATCTTCAACGGCGCAGTGGCGCTGTGGCCGAGCCGGCGCCGCAGCACCGGCGGCCCCGAGGCGGGGACGGCGTGCCCGGGCACGGCCACGTCCGCCGCCGCGGCCGGACGGGAGCGCGGTGCCAGCGGCAACAGGGTGCGGCGGTCGCGGGGCGTGTGCGCCGGGTGCCGGTCGCCGGCCAGGATCGAGCCCAGCCGGGCCGCGATGTCGGGGTAGTCGTCGAAGCCGAGCACCGCGTCGGCCTCGGGCAGGGCGCCGGCGAGTTCGTCGCCGTAGCGCTCGGCCATGCAGCCGACGGCCACCACGGCCCGCGCCCGGCCGTCCGCGTTCAGGTCGGAGGCGGCCAGCAGCGTGTCGATCGAGTCCTTCTTGGCCGCGTCGATGAAGCCGCAGGTGTTGACGAGGATGGCCCCGGCCTCGGCCGGGTCGTCCACCAACGCGAACCCGCCGGCGGCGAGCCGGCCGGCGAGTTCCTCGGAGTCGACCTCGTTGCGGGCGCAGCCCAACGTCACCAGGTGGACTCCTACGGATGGGCTTGTCACGGCGTCGAGCCTACCGGTCCGCACCGGGACGGCCCCCGGGCGAGCGCCGGCGTCGACCGCTCAGCCTTCGCGCAGGTTGGCGAGCACCTCGTCGAGGTCGTCGGGCTTGACCAGCACCTCGCGGGGCTTGGAGCCCTCCGAGGGGCCGACCACGCCCCGGGTCTCCAGGATGTCCATCAGGCGGCCGGCCTTGGCGAAGCCGACCCGCAGCTTGCGCTGCAGCATCGAGGTGGAGCCGAGCTGCAGGTTCACGACCAGCTGGGCCGCCTCCAGAACGAGGTCGAGGTCGTCACCGATGTCCTCGGCGACCGCCCGGGACGACTCGGCGGGCGCGGCCACGTCCTCGCGGTACTGCGGTGCGAGCTGGCCGGACACATGCGTGACGACCGCGCGGATCTCGGCTTCGGTCACCCAGGCGCCCTGCACGCGCAGCGGCTTGGACTGGCCCATCGGCAGGAACAGCCCGTCGCCCTGGCCGACCAGCTTCTCCGCGCCCGGGGTGTCCAGGATCACGCGGGAGTCGGTCATCGACGAGGTCGCGAAGGCGAGCCGGGAGGGCACGTTGGCCTTGATCAGGCCGGTCACCACGTCGGTGGAGGGGCGCTGGGTCGCCAGCACCAGGTGGATCCCGGCGGCCCGGGCCAGCTGGGTGATCCGGACGATCGAGTCCTCCACGTCGCGGGGCGCGACCATCATCAGGTCGGCCAGCTCGTCCACCACCACGAGCAGGTAGGGGTACGGCGCCAGCTCCCGCTCCGAGCCCGGGGGCAGCTTCACCTGGCCGGCCCGGACGGCCTTGTTGAAGTCGTCGACGTGGCGGAACCCGAAGGCGGCGAGGTCGTCGTAGCGGGCGTCCATCTCGCGCACCACCCAGCCGAGCGCCTCGGCCGCCTTCTTCGGGTTGGTGATGATCGGGGTGACCAGGTGCGGGATGCCCTCGTAGTGGGTCAGTTCGACCCGCTTGGGGTCGACCAGCATCATCCGCACCTCGTCGGGCGTGGAGCGCATCAGGATCGAGGTGATGAGGGAGTTCACGAAGCTGGACTTGCCCGAGCCGGTCGCACCGGCCACCAGCAGGTGCGGCATCTTGGCCATGTTGGCCACCACGTAGCCGCCCTCGACGTCCTTGCCCAGGCCGACGGTCATCGGGTGGTGGTCGTTGCGGGCGCGGTTGGAGCGCAGCACGTCGCCCAGGGAGACGATCTCCTTGTCGGCATTGGGGATCTCGATCCCGATCGCGGACTTGCCCGGGATCGGGGAGAGGATGCGGACGTCGGCGCTGGCGACCGCGTAGGCGATGTTCTTGCCGAGCGCCGTCACCTTCTCGACCTTCACCGCATTGCCGAGTTCGACCTCGTAGCGGGTGACGGTCGGGCCGCGGGTGTAGCCGGTGACCTCGGCGTCGATCTCGAACTGCCGCAGCACGCCGGTGAGGCTGCTGACGACGGCGTCGCTGGCGGCGCTCCGGGCACGCGGGGTGCTGCCGGGCTTGAGGACGGCCTGGTCGGGCAGCGTGTAGACGATGTCGCCCGACAGTTGGTGCTGCTCCGCGCGCAGCGGCGCCGAGGACAGCACCGGGGCCTCGGGCTCCTTCGGCTGCCGCGGCTCGCGCGCCCGGGGTTCCGCCGCGGCGGCCTGGGGCAGGCCGGCCGTCACCCGCACGGGCTCGGTGGGGGCCTCGTCGGGGTCGACGTCGAGTGCACCCGGGAGTGCCGCAACGGCGGGGTCGGCGACCAGCGGCGTGACGTAGGCCTCGTCGCGGGTGTAGTCACCGGGCTCGGCCGGCGGTGGCGTGAACTTCTCGCGCAGGCCGGCGAACCGCTCGCCGAGTTCGTGGACGGGGATGCCGAGGATGACCAGGATGCCGAAGCCGACCAGCAGCACCAGCACCGGCACCGCGACCCAGACGCTGACCAGGTCGACCAGGAAGGAGGAGGTGAGGAAGCCGAGGAAGCCGCCGGCCTCACGCACCAGGTCGGGGGTCGCGCCGCGGGGCAGGCCGTGGGCGATGTGCACCAGGCCGAGCAGGCCGAGCAGGGCGACGCCCCAGCCCACCACCTGGCGGCCGACCGGGCCGTTGTGGTCGGGGTGGCGCAGCGTGCGCCAGGCCATCCAGAACGCGAATACGGGCACCGCGTAGCCGAGCGAGCCGACCACGGTGGTCACCACCAGCCGCACCCACTGGCCGAGGTACCCGGGCAGCCCGAACCAGAACTCGCCCGCCACCACCATGCCGATGATGAGCAGCAGCAGCCCGGCGCCGTCGCGGCGCAGGGCCGGGTCGAGGTCACGGGCACCGGAGCCGATCGCCCGGGCGAGGCCGCCGGCGCCGGCCGCGAGGCCGCGCCACGTGGCCGCGATCCCCCGTCCGATGGCGGCGAGGAAGCGGCTCAGGCCCGAGGGTGCGTTCACCTGCCCCCGGCCGCTGGACGTGCGGGCGGGGGGCTTCTTGCTTCCTGACGCTCGGGAGGCCGCTGGACGCGTGGGCGCGTTGCTGCGGCTCCGCGAGGGGGAAGACGCGCGGGTCGCCATGGGGCAACGGTAGGGCACGGCCGCCGGTTCGGCGAGCCCCCACGCCGCCCGTCCAGCGTCCCTCCCCCCGCGCACACCCCCGCCCACACCCACCGGTCGACGTTTCCGCCCGTACACGGGCGGAAACGTCGACCGAACGAACATCAGGTTCCGGGACACGTACGGGGCCGGTGCGGGGGTGGGTCAGGAGCTGAAGTGCTCCCAGCCGGCAGCGCCCTCCCAGGACTGGCCGGCCACCAGCACCGCCGGGTCGCCGGCGAGCACCCGGCCGACCACCCGCCAGCCGTCGGGGACGCCGTCGGGGGCGAAGGTGGCGGCCAGCGCGTGGTCGTCGCCGCCGGTGAGGATGAAGCCGAGCGGGTCCTTGCCGCCGATCGCGCCGGCGACCGCCCGCTGCGGTTCGGCGATGTCGAACGCGGCCGGGTCGAGGTCGATCCGGACGCCGGAGGCGCGGGCGACGTGGCCCAGGTCGGCGAGCAGGCCGTCGGAGATGTCGACCATGGCGCCGGCCCCAGCCGCGGCGGCCACCCGTCCCTGCCCGTAGGGCGGTTCCGGCACCCGGTGGGCGTTCACGACGGCCGCGGGCGAACGGAACCCCCGCAGCAGCACCGCCAGGCCCGCGGCGGCGAAGCCGAGCCTGCCGCACACCGCCACCACCTCACCCGGACGGGCGCCGCCGCGCCGCACTGGTTCGCGGCCCTGCAGGTCGCCGACCACCGTGGCGGTCAGCACCACCTGCTCTGCGGCCGTGGTGTCGCCCCCGAGCAGCAGGACGGACGCCCGCTGGCACTCCTCGCGCACCCCGCCCGAGAGCTCCTCGACCCATTCCGCAGGGGTGGTCGGCGGCAGGCTGAGCGCCAGCACCAGGGCGACCGGACGGGCCCCGACGGCCTCCAGGTCCGCGACCGCGGCCGCCACGGCCTTGCGGCCGACGTCCCGCGCCGACGACCAGTGGTCGCGCCAGTGCCGGCCCTGCACCATGGTGTCAGTGGAGATCGCGACCGTGCCGTCGACCCCGAAGACGGCGCAGTCGTCGCCCGGGCCGAGCACGACCGCCGGCGAGGTGGGCAGGCCGGCCGTGATCCGCTCGATCAGCGCGAATTCCCCCAACTCCCCCGCGGTCGGCATCAGCGCAGCCCCGGCTGCTGGGCCAGCGCCAGCTCGAGCAACTCGGTGATCAGCCCGGTGTAGCCCAGACCGCTGGCCTTCCACAGGGCCGGGAACACCGAGTGCCGGGTGAACCCGGGCATCGTGTTGAGCTCGTTGACGAACGGCTCGCCCGCGGGGGTCAGGAAGAGGTCCACCCGCGCCAGCCCCTCGCAGTTCATGGCCTCGAAGGTGCGTGCGGCCAGCGTCTGCACCTCGCCGACCAGTGGGGCGGGGAGCTCGACTGGCAGCGTCAGGGTGACCTGCCCCTCGGGCAGGTACTTCGCCTCGAAGTCGTAGAACGCGCCGCTGTCATGCACCACGATCTCACCCGGCAACGACACTCGCGGTGCCCCGCCGGCGACGCCCTGCAGGACGGCGAGTTCGATCTCCCGGCAGCCGACGAAGCCACGCTCGACGACGACTTTGGGGTCGTAGGCCTGGGCTGCGGTGACAGCTGCAGCCAGGTCTTCGGGTGAGTCCACGCGGGCGATGCCGAGGCTCGAGCCGCCGCGGGCGGGCTTGACGAACACCGGGTAGCCGAGCCGGGTCGCGACCGCTTCGGCGCAGCCGGCCACGTCCTGCTCCCACCGCCGGGCGGTGATCGCCTCCCAGGGCCCGACCGGCAGCCCGGCCGAGGCCATCGCGCGCTTCATCAGGTCCTTGTCCATGCCGATCGCGCTGGCGGCGACGCCGGCACCGACGTAGCGCAGGCCGAGCATCTCGAACAGGCCCTGGATGGTGCCGTCCTCGCCGAAGGGGCCGTGCAGCAGGGCGAACGCGACGTCGACGTCGACCGGGTCACGCAGCCGGTCGCCGTCCCGCGTGGCGACCAGGCCGCCGCGCGGCCCCCGCAGCAGCACCGCCTCGGGCAGGTCCCCATCGACCCGGGGCAGCACGCCGTCGACGACCTCAAGGGCCTCGACCCGCGGCAGCGGGACCCGCACCCAGGCCCCCGCGGGGGTGATGCCGATGCCCACCACGTCGAAGCGATCGCGGTCGATGGCCCGGGCCACGCCGCCCGCGGTGAGGCACGAGATCTCGTGCTCGGAGCTGACCCCGCCGAAGACGAGGGCGACTACTGCGCGGCGCGCGTGGGGGTCGGTCATCTGTCCTCCGGGTCGGGTGCTGGCCAGCAGCCTAGCCGCCGGTCACCGGGGTCACCGACCGCGCAGCGGCTGCGGGACCCGCCGCCCGACGCGCAGGTCGTAGCGCTCCGCAGGCGCGGATTCGCGCCGGATCGCCGCCACCTGCGCGGCGATCGCGTCCATGATCCGGACACCGGCGATCGCCACCGCTTCGGCGTCGACACGCCCTGCGAGGTCGGCCAGTTGCACCGGGGCGCCCGTCCGGAACCTCAGCGTGCGACGGGGACGGAACCGCGGCCAGACGGGCTTCTTGCCGGGCATCACGGCCTGGGCTCCCCCCTGTCCCACCGGCACCACCGGGCAGCCGGTGCGCAGCGCGAGCCGGGCCGCACCGGGGCGGGCGGTCATCGGCCACGTGTCGGGATCGGCCGTGATCGTGCCCTCGGGGTAGATCACGACGCACTCCCCCGCCGCCAGCGCCGCCTCCGCGTGCACGAGGGCATCCCCGGCCCGCGCCGTGCCGCGCTGCACCGGGATCTGGCCGGTGTGCGCCGCGAACCAGCCGAGCACCGGCACGCGCCACAGATCGGCCTTGCCCAGCGCGCGCGGCCACCGTCCGTGCCAGACCAGGTACTGGGCCAGCGCGGGCGGGTCGACGTTGGAGATGTGGTTGGCGACCACGATGACCCCGCCGGTGGCGGGCAGCGCCGCCGCCGCGTCCCAGTCCTGGTCGGTGAGCCGTCGCAGCAGCCACGCACCGACCCGCACCAGGTGGCGGTAGGCCGGCTGCACCGGCGTCGGGTTGGCGCGCCGCAGCGGCGTCCGTGGGCTCACGACCCGACGATCGGGCTCCCGCCCGCGCGCCGCGTCCGGGAGCGGGTCACTCACCCGGCGGTCTTGACCGGGAGCGTGCGCGGCAGCCACGTGGGCCGGCTGGCCTCGAACGCTGCGATCTCGTCGGCGTGCTGCAGGGTGAGCCCGATGTCGTCCAGGCCCTCCAGCAGGCGGTACCGCGTGTAGTCGTCGATGGTGAAGGGGAAGACCTGCCCCGCAACCACCACGGTGCGCGCCGCCAGGTCGACGGTCACCTGCTCGCCCGGGTTGGCCTCCAGCAGTGCCCACAGCTGCTCGACCACGTCCTGCTCGACGGTGGCGATGAGCAGGCCGGCCTTGCCGGAGTTGCTGCGGAAGATGTCGCCGAAGCGGGAGCCGATCACGACGGCGAAGCCGTAGTTCTGGAGCGCCCAGACGGCGTGCTCGCGCGAGGAGCCGGTACCGAAGTCGGGGCCGGCGACCAGCACGGTACCCGCGGTGTAGGCGGGGTCGTTGAGCACGAAGTCGGGGTCGTTGCGCCAGGCGGCGAACAGTCCGTCCTCGAAACCGGTGCGGGTGACCCGCTTGAGGTAGACCGCCGGGATGATCTGGTCGGTGTCGACGTTGCTGCGCCGCAGCGGGACGCCGATGCCGGTGTGGGTGGAGAACGAGTCCATTGCTGCTTCCTTACAGGTCGGCCGGGGAGCTCAGCGTGCCGCGGACGGCGGTCGCGGCTGCGACCGGCGGCGAGACGAGGTGGGTGCGTCCGCCCTTGCCCTGGCGGCCCTCGAAGTTGCGGTTGGACGTCGACGCGCTGCGCTCGCCGGGGGCGAGCTGGTCGGGGTTCATGCCCAGGCACATCGAGCAGCCGGCGGCGCGCCACTCGGCGCCGAAGTCGAGGAAGACCTTGTCGAGGCCCTCGGCCTCGGCCTGCAGCCGCACCCGGGCCGAGCCGGGCACCACCAGCATGCGCAGTCCGTCGGCGATCGTGCGTCCCTTGAGCACCGAGGCGGCCAGCCGGAGGTCCTCGATCCGGCCGTTGGTGCAGGAGCCGAGGAAGACCGTGTCGACCCGGATGTCGCGCATCGGAGTGCCGGCCTTCAGATCCATGTAGACCAGTGCCCGCTCGGCCGCGGCCCGGTCGACCGGGTCGGAGAAGTCGTCCGGCGTCGGCACCGCGGCGCTCAGCGGGACGCCCTGGCCCGGGTTGGTGCCCCAGGTCACGAACGGGGTGAGGGCGGCGGCGTCGATGTGGACCTCGCGGTCGAAGACGGCGTCGGGGTCGGTGTAGAGCGTGCGCCAGTAGGCGACCGCGGCGTCCCAGTCCTCGCCCTCGGGGGCGTGCGGACGTCCCTCCAGGTAGGCGAAGGTGATCTCGTCGGGGGCCATCATGCCGGCCTTGGCACCCCACTCGATGCTCATGTTGCAGATGGTCATGCGGCCCTCCATCGAGAGGTTCTCGATGGTGCTGCCGCGGTACTCCACCACGTAGCCCTGGCCACCGCCGGTGCCGACCATGGCGATCAGGGTGAGCACGATGTCCTTGGCCGTGACGCCTTCGGGCAGTTCGCCGTTGACGTTCACCGCCATGGTCTTCGGACGGGCCTGCATCAGGGTCTGGGTGGCCAGCACGTGTTCGACCTCGGAGGTGCCGATGCCGAACGCGAGCGCGCCGAACGCGCCGTGGGTCGAGGTGTGGGAGTCGCCGCAGACGACAGTCAGGCCGGGCTGGGTGAGGCCGAGCTGGGGGCCGATGATGTGCACGACACCCTGGTCCTTGTCGCCCAGGGAGTGCCGCCGGACTCCGAACTCGTCCGCATTGCGACGCAGGGTGTCGACCTGCAGCTTCGACACCGGGTCGGCGATGGGGGCCATGATGTTCAGCGTCGGGGTGTTGTGGTCCTCGGTCGCCATGGTGAGGTCGGTGCGACGCACGCCGCGACCTGCCAGCCGCAACCCGTCGAACGCCTGCGGGCTGGTGACCTCGTGCACCAGGTGCAGGTCGATGTAGAGCAGGTCGGGCTCCCCGGGCGCGGTGCGCACCACGTGGCTCTCCCAGACCTTGTCACTGAGCGTCTTCCCCATCGGGCTTCTCCTTGCCGCCGCCGGCTCTGCTCCGGCGTAAACTCACGAACGGCATGTTACACCGCTTGCATTTCAGGATGCGAGACGGCAATATCAGAGTATGGACAACTCCAGTGGCGTCGGTGTGCTCGACAAGGCCGCGTTGGTACTGACCGCCCTGGAACAGGGCCCCACCACTCTCGCCGGACTGGTCACGGCGACCGGCCTGGCCCGGCCCACCGCGCACCGACTGGCCGTGGCGCTGGAACACCACCGGCTCGTGAGCCGCGACCTGCAGGGACGGTTCGTCCTCGGCCCACGGCTGTCGGAGCTCGCCTCGGCGGCCGGTGAGGACCGGCTGCTGGCGACAGCCGGCCCGGTGCTGGCCCGGCTGCGGGACATCACCGGTGAGTCGGCCCAGCTGTTCCGGCGCCAGGGCGACTTCCGGGTGTGCGCCGCGGCCGCGGAGCGTCCGTCCGGCCTGCGCGACACGATCCCGGTCGGTTCCCAGCTCACCATGGGCGCCGGCTCGGCGGCGCAGGTGCTGCTGGCCTGGGAGGATCCCGAGCGGATCCAGCGCGGGCTGCAGAACTCGTCCTTCTCCGCGGTGGCGCTGGCGACCGTCCGGCGCCGCGGCTGGGCCCAGTCGGTCGCCGAGCGCGAGGCCGGGGTGGCGTCGGTGTCGGCGCCGGTGCGCTCCCCCAGCGGCAAGGTGATCGCCGCGGTGAGTGTCTCAGGGCCGATCGAGCGGCTCTCCCGCCAGCCCGGACGGCTGCACGCCCCCGCGGTGATCGCCGCCGCCGAGCGGCTGTCGGAGGTCCTGCGCCGCAGCGGCGCCGCCGAGGCCTGAGGGCCGGCGTCGCCGGTTCGCCGACGTTTCGCGGTTGGCGACGCACGCGCGCCCGAACCGGCGCACGATGGTGCCATGGACGAGGTGATCGGTTGGCTGCTCGAGGGCGACGCCGCACTCCGGTACCAGACCCGGCGCGACCTGCTGGGCGAGGACCGCCCCGACCTGGCGGCGGCCATCGCGTCCGAGGGCGACGCGGCGACCCTGCTGGCCGCGCGACACCCGGACGGACACTGGGGCCGCGGCTTCTACCAACCGAAGTGGACCTCGAGCCACTACACGCTGCTGGAGTTACGCGAGCTCGAACTGCCGCGGTCCCATCCCCCGGCCCGGGAGACGGTCGGGCTGATCCTGCGATCGACCGGACCAGACGGCGGGGTCAATCCCAGCCCGACCATCCGGCAGAGCGACGCCTGCGTCAACGGCATGTTCCTGAACTACGCCGCCTGGTTCGGGGCGCCCGAAGCCGAACTGGCCGGGGTGGTCGACTTCCTGCTCGACCAGGCGATGCCCGACGGCGGCTACAACTGCCGCCGCAATCGATCCGGGGCCAGGATCGCGTCGGTGCACTCGACCGTGTCGGTGCTGGAGGGGCTCACGTCCTACCTGGCCGCCGGGGCTACCCGCCGCGCCGGCGAGGTGGAGGCGGCCCGATCGGGAGCAGTGGAATGCCTGCTGGCCCGCGAACTCTTCCGCCGCCACGGCACCGCCGAACCGATCGACCCCGAGTTCACCCGACTCCACCACCCGGCTCGCTGGCACTTCGACCTGCTGCGTGCGCTGGAGGCCCTGCGCGTCGCAGGGGTCGGGCACGACCGGCGACTGGCCGCGGCCCTGGACGTGGTGCGCCGGCGCCGCCGCCCCGACGGACGCTGGGCGGCGAGCCGCGGCTATGCCGGTTCGACCCATCTCCGCTACCCCGCCGCCGGCACGCCGAACCACTGGGTCACGCTCCGGGCACTGCGGGTGCTGCGGCGCTTCGACCCGGGAGCCGATCCTCGCCCCGCCGACTGACCAGCGCCCGACTACCCGTGAATGGCACCACCACCGGGCGACGCTACACGTTGTTCACGGCGCTACCCGAGTTCGGGTAGCGCCGTGAACAACGTGTAGCGAGGGGTCCCTCCCCGGGCCGTGCGTCACCGTCGGCCCCTGCGGGTACGTTGGCAGCGTGTCCACCCTGCGCGCCCTGTCGGGCATCGACCAGGCCGTCGGACGCACTCCGCTGGTCCGGCTCGACCGGCTGTTCCCCGACCACGCGGTCTGGGCGAAGCTGGAGGCACTGAACCCCGGTGGCAGCGCGAAGGACCGCTCGGCCGTCGCGCTGGTGGCCGAGGCGATGGAGTCCGGTCGGCTCCGTCCCGGCTCGACGCTGGTCGAATCCACCTCGGGCAACTTCGGGGTGGCGCTCGCCCGGCTCGCGGCGCGGCACGGGTTCCGGTTCCGGGCCGTGGTCGACCCGCGCGCCAACCTCGCCGCGACAGCCGCGATCCGGGCCCTGGGCGGCGAACTCGACCTCGTCACCGAGCCCGACCCCGCGACCGGGGACTGGCTCGTGGCCCGGATCGCCCGGGTGCGGCAGTTCGTCGCCGAGCGCCCCGACGCCGTGTGGCTCGACCAGTACTCGAACCGCCGGGCGGTGGCCGCCCACGCGGTGACGATGGCCGAGATCCTGGAGGCCCTCGACGACCGCGTCGACGCCGTCCTGGTCGCCACCAGCACCACCGGCACGATCGGCGGCTGCCTGCAGGAGGTGCGCCGACGCGATCTCCCCACCCGCGTGTTCGCCGTCGACGCCACCGGCAGCGTGCTTTTCGGCGGTGAGCGGGGCGAGCGACGGCTCTCCGGCTACGGAGCGGGCCTGGTCCCCGCCCTCGCCGACGGCCTGGAGCCCCACGGCGTGGTCCGGATCCCCGACGCTGACGCTGTCGCCGCCTGCCGTGCCCTCGCCCGCTCCGAGGGAATCCTCGCCGGAGCCTCGTCCGGGGCCGTGGTCGGTGCCGCCACCGGCATCGTCCCGGGCCTGCCCTCCGGGTCGCGGGTCGTCCTCGTCCTCCACGACCGGGGCGAGGCGTACCTTGAGACCGTCTACTCCGACGAATGGGCCGAGTCGACCCTCGGCCTCACCCCCGCCGACCTGGAGCGGCGCGTCGGCGCCCTGATCGCGCGGTGAGGATCGCGGTCATCGGGGCGGGCCCCAAGGGACTGTTCGCCACCGAGCGGCTCCTGGCCCGCCGCGGCACCGGACCGCTGGAGGTGGTCGTCTTCGACCCCCGGGAGCCGGGGACGGGCGCCGCCTACGGACGGGCGCAGCCGGACTGGCTGCGCCTGAACGTGACCTCGGCGATCGTGGACGCCGGCTGGCGCACCGGGCCGTGCCCGTCCCCGGCCTGGCTGGTGGGCTTCGACGACTGGCGCGGCGCGGCCGGCTCACCCGGCAGCTTCGCCCCGCGGCACCTGGTGGGGCGCTACCTCGACTGGGTCTGGCGAGGCCTCCAGGCCACCGCGGGAGACGGCGCCACCCTGGCGCATCGTCGCCGGCAGGTCACCGCCCTGACACCGGCGGGCCCGGCGTGGAGCGTGCACGGGGAACGCTTCGACGAGGTGCTGCTGGCGACCGGCCACGCCGACGACTGGGACGGGGCCCTGAGGCACCGGTGGCGCGGCCCCGAACGGCTCGTACCGGCGGTGTTCCCCCTCACCGGCCTCGAGGGCATCGCCGCGGGAGCTTCGGTGGCCGTCCGCGGCGCGGCCCTCACCTTCCTGGACGCCGCGCTCGCGCTCACCGAGGGCCGCGGTGGACGGTTCACCGGCGACGGCCCGCTGCAGTACCGCCGCAGCGGTGCCGAGCCGGGCGTGGTCTGGCCGACATCGCGGACGGGTCGCTGGATGGAGGTCAAGCCCGAGCCCGGCTCGGCGCTGGCCGCCCTGGACCGTGCCGCGGCGGTGGCAGCGGCCACCGCCGCGGTCGCCGCGGCGGAGTCGTCCCAGCTCGCACTGGCCGAGGTCGGACGGCTGGCCGGCGACCTGCTCGTCCTCGTCGGAGCCAGCGGGAGTGCCACCGCGGGGGGCGACGGAGTGGCTGCCGTCCTCTCCGGCGCGGCCGGCGGCGACCCCACCGATGGGCTGCGGCGGTCGTGGGAGGTCGCCACCGGCCGACGCGTCCCTTCCGCGGCCTGGGCGGTCGGCCAGGCCTGGCGCGACCTCTACCCCGCCCTCACCCGGCGCTTCGGCGGGGTGGACGCGCCCGAGGCCTTCGGGGCCTTCGCCGGGGTCGCGGCCACGCTGGAGCGGGTTGCGTTCGGGCCGCCTCCGGGCAATGCCGCCAAACTCCTCGCCCTGATCGACGCCGGGCTGGTCGACCCGGCCGCCCTGACGGGCGCAGTGGTCGACGAGGAGGGGTTCCAGTGGCGATCCGGCGCCGGGCCGGCCGCTGCGGTCGTGGTGGACGCCGTGCTGCCCCCGCCCGGGGTCGCCCACCTACCCGCCTCGCTGCCCGGACGGCTGGTCGCCGCGGGCCTCATCGTCCGGGCACCGGGGCGGCGGGGCGTGGCCATAGACTCCGACGGCACCTGCCTGGCCCCGGACGGCACCCGCCGCCGGGGGCTGGCGGCGCTCGGCCGTCCCACCGAGGACGTCACCATCGGCAACGACACCCTGAACCGCTCCCTGCACGACACCGCCGACCGCTGGGCCGCGCGGGTGACGACCACGAGGACGGCACGATGACCGACCACGACCGCCTCCGTTCGGCCGTCACCGGCCAGCCCCCGCTCACGGGCCGCCTGGAACCCTGGCTGGCCGACGTGCTCGCCGATCCCACCGCCTGCGCCGACCTGCTGGAGCGGTTCGGGTCGCCGGTCAACCTGATCGATCCCGCGCCGCTGGCCCGCAACGCAGCCGAGCTCGTCAGGGCCGGCGCCGAGCGTGGCGTCGAGGTGCGGGTGCGGTTCGCCCGCAAGGCGAACAAGGCGCTCGCGCTGGTGGACGCCGCGCTCGGCGCCGGTCACGGCGTCGACGTGGCCAGCCAGGCGGAACTGGCCCAGGTGCTGGAGACCGGCGCCCCGCCGGAGCGGATCATCCTCAGCGCCGCGGTGAAGCCGACGGGGCTGCTGGAGCTCGCCGTCCGCTCCGGGGTGACGATCTCGCTCGACACCGCCGGGGAGTTGGACGCTGTCGCTGCCCTGGCCACGGCGTCCGGGCGGGTGGCCCCGGTGGCGCCGAGGGTGGCTCCCCGTCCGGGAGCCGGCATCGCGCCGACCCGGTTCGGCGAGCTGGCCGGACGCTGGCGTGACGCGCTGGGAGCCGGGCCGCTGGAGGGCGTCGAGGTCGTCGGCCTCCACGTCCACCTGGGCGGCTACCGGGCCGCGGATCGCGTCGTCGCCCTCGCCGAGTGCCTCGACCTGGTCGACCACCTCGTCGCCGCCGGCCACCGTCCGGCCATGGTCGACCTGGGCGGCGGCGTCCCGATGAGCTACCTCGACGACGAGGCGGAGTGGGCCGACTTCTGGACGGCGCTGCGCGAGCCCCACCCGCGCGAGCAGCTCACCTGGCGGGACCGCCGGCTCGAGACGGTTTACCCCTACTGGCAGACCCCGGTGCGAGGCGAGTGGCTCGGGACCGTCCTGGACGCTCCCCTGCCGGACACGGGCACCACCGCCTCGGTCGCGCTGCGCCGGCGCGGGCTGGCGCTCCAACTCGAACCCGGCCGGGCGCTGCTCGACGGCTGCGGCGCGACTCTGGCCTCGGTGGCCTTCGTGAAGACCCGTAGCGACGGCGTCCCGCTGGTGGGCCTGGAGATGAACCGCACCCAGTGCCGCTCGACCTCCGACGACTTCCTCGTCGGTGCCTACTGCGTCGAGGACGAACTGATCCTGGCCCGACGCCTCCACTTCCCTCACGGAGTGGCGGCCGGCGATGTCCTCGTGTTGGTGAATACCGGCGGGTACCTCATGCACATCCTCGAGAGCGCCTCCCACCAGATCCCACTGGCCCGCAACCTGGTGCGCGGTCCGGACGGCTTCGCGCTGGACCGCATCGACTCCGCCAACCACGAGCAGCCGCGGCCTCGATAGCCGCGTCCGGCCCGTCTCAGCCTCGGGTGTGCGCCACCGCGGCCTCGGCCGCCTCGATCGCCCGCTCGCGCACCACGAACAGGCCCAGCGCCGTCACCGCGTTCACAGCCGCGGCGACCGCGAACGTGACCGGCAGGCCGAACGCCTCGGCCAGCAGGCCCCCGGCGAGGCTGCCGATCGGGATCATTCCCCAGGCGAGCAGCCGATAGCAGGAGTTCATCCGTCCCAGGAGGGGGTCGGGGGTGATCTGCTGCCGCAGCGACACCACAATCACGTTCCAGAGCGCGATCGCCGCCCCGCTGAGCGCCCACGCCGCACCGATCAGCCAGGGATTCGTGGTCAGTGCCGGCGTGCCGATGTGGAGAGACATGAGGACCACTCCCAGTGCGAGGGAGCGGGCGCGTCCCAGCCGCGCGGCGAGCCGGGTCGCGAACAGCGAGCCCAGCACGGAGCCGATCGCCCCGGCGGTGATCAGGACGCCGTACTGCGGCTCGGTCAGCCCCATCGCGGAGCCCGGCCCGACCGCGAAGAGGACGAAGATCGAGAAGGCCATGCTGGAGGCGAAGTTCGACGTGCCCGTCATCGCCGCCATGGTGCGCAGGACGGGGTGAGCGATGAGGAACCCGAAGCCCTCCCGGATGTCGGTGGCGAGGCTGGTGGGCGGGCCGGTGCGCTCCACCCGGAAGGAGCCCGGGAGCGTCGCGAGCGCTGCCACGGCAACCGCCCAGAGCGCGGCCGGCACCCCCAGCGCCAGCGTCGCGCTGGCCGCGATCAGGAAACCGCCCAGCGGCGGACCGACGAAGTTGTTGGCGGCGAGTTCGCCCAGGTAGAGCCGCGAATTGGCCCTCGGCAGCACGGACCGTCCGACGACCTGGGGAAGGATCGACTGGCTGGAGGTGTCGTAGAACACCTCGGCCATCCCGATCAGCACCCCGGCGAGGTACAGCATCCAGAGCGAGCCCAGCCCGGCGCCGACGGCAACGGCGAGCAGGGCCACGACCACCCCCCGGCACCCATTCGCCAGCAGCATCGCACGGCGGCGGTCGACCCGGTCGGCGATCGCGCCCGCGTGCAGTGCGAACAGCAGCCAGGGCAGGCTCATCGCGAAGCCCACGCCCGCCACCAGCAGCGGCGAGTCGGTGAACCGGACGGCGAGCACCGGCACGGCGACCTTGAGCACCCCGTCGGCCAGGTTGGAGACGGTCGAGGCCGTCCAGACCCTGGCGAAGCCCGCGCCCAGGCGGCTCGGTGCGTCCGTCGGCTCCGGTGTCTCCTCCTGCATCCCGCGATACTACGCCAATGATTGGGATTCTTCCAATGACTTCGACTAGACTGGCTCCGTGGGCACGCCCGGTGAGACGACTCCCGACCCCCTGGCGGCGGTCGAGGCCCGACGCCGTCCGGCCACCGACGCCGAAGCGGCAGCGCTGGCCAATGTGGTGCGGCAACGGATCGTCCGGCTCACGGGGGTCGAGGAACTCACCAACCGCCAGCTCGCGGACCGGCTCGGAGTCGACCCGGCGACCTCCCACTACCACCTCCGCATCCTGCTCGACGCAGGCCTGGTCGAGCAGTTGCCGACCCGCGCCGGCAGAAGGGGCGCCCGGGAGAAGCCGTACCGCTCGACGGGCCGGACCTGGTGGCTCTCCGACCCCCTCGCCGGCGCTCCGGCCGGCATCCGGTTCGGCCCGGTCGCCCTCGCCGTGGAGGACGCGCTCGCGGCCGGCCCGGAGGCGGTCTCGACCGCTTCCACCTTCTTCCTGCACCTCTCCGAGACTGAGGTGGACGAGTTCGCCGGCCGGCTGCTGGAGGTCATCGACCGCTACATCGCCACCGACTCCCAGCGTGCCGACGCGGGCCACCCCGTCCGTCGGGGCATCGTGCTGCTGCACCGGCCCGCCGGGACGGCAGCGCCGGCGTCCCCAGACACCGCACCGTCGGCGCCCGCTACGCGCGTCCCAGGATCGCCACGACGAAGTCGGCTCCCGGGGTGAACGGTCGCAGGTCCCACGTCGAGAACGTCGACTGCACGGTGAGGCCCGCGGCGGCAGCGTCCGCGAAGAACTCCTCGAACCCGTACCCCCGTCCGGCGCCGAAACCGATCACCGCGCGTCCGGAGGCGGCCAGCAACGCCGCCATGCCGGCGAGCGCCGGAACCCGGGTGGCCGGGTGCAGGAAGGCCATCACGTTGCCGGCGCAGAGGATCGCGTCGAACTCCCGCGGCGTCCCCGGCGGCAGGTCGAAACCGGCCAGGTCACCCACCAGGTAGGTCGGCCCCGGGGCTTCCGCGTCGGCGATCGCGATCAGCGTGGGGTCGACGTCCACCCCCACGACGCGGTGGCCGGCCGCGTGCAGGGAGCCGGCGTGGCGGCCCGGGCCGCACCCGGCGTCGAGGACGGCAGCGCCGCGCGGCACCATCGCATCGACCAGCCGGGCCTCGCCGAGCAGGTCCTGGCCCTGGGCTGCGAGTTGGCGGAACCGCTCGGCGTAGCGGGCCGAGTGCCCGGGATCGCGCGCGATGATCTGTTGCCACTGGCCCTGAGGATGCGTCACCCGCTCGAAGGTAGGCGGTGGATGCCTGCCGGGCAAGTGCGGACGCGCAGTAGTCGCGCCGCCGGGCTCACCCGCCACGCACTGTGGCACCGTGCGGCGACGTCAATGCCTCCCTCCGACGCTGATCGCCGCCGTCGGGACGACCCGGTTTGGCCCTCTCGACGCGCTTGCAGTAGAGTCGCTCGTCGCTGGCCCGTGAGGGTCAGCAGTGGGGTATGGGGTAATTGGCAGCCCGCCGGATTCTGGTTCCGTCAGTCTAGGTTCGAGTCCTAGTACCCCAGCGCAGCGAGGATTCGCGACCGCTGGAGCGGTTTGGTAATCTTCGCTGGGTTCGCGAGAGCGAGCCAGCTAGGGGCCCCGTTGTGTAGCGGCCTAGCACGCCGCCCTCTCAAGGCGGTAGCGCGGGTTCGAATCCCGTCGGGGCTACGGGCAGCCGGATCCATCACGAATGGATCCGGCTGTAGTCGTTTCGGGGGCGTCGATGCCTCCGCCGCTGCTCGTGGCAGTGCCGGGCGCCTCATCCCGGCATCGCTGAGCGATCGAGGCCGCATCGGCGCCGAAGTGAGGTCCTGACAGAACCTGCCAAGGACGACTGGAAGCCGGTTACGTCTGCCTCACCGTCGTTACTGATCGAGCGGGCATCCAGATGGTCGGCATCGTGGCACGCACTGGCAGTACGTGGTATCGCAGGTCCTTCTTCGCGCGCCCGCGGGCGATTAGCTTCGTCGGTGGAAGACCCAGTCGCTGGACCGAAGCGACACCTCTTGACCGAAAGGCCCTGATGATGAGCGACCAGAGTGCACGCGTGGCGGTTGTGACCGGGGCCTCGTCGGGGATCGGCGCCGCCACGGCGCGGGCGCTGGCCGCCGACGGGTTCCGGGTGGCGCTGTTGGCGCGTCGAGTCGACCGGCTCACAGCCCTCGCCGAGGAGCTCGGTCCCGGAGCGATCGCGATCGAGGCAGACGTCACCGACCGCGACAGCCTGGTGACGGCGGCGGATCGGGTGAAGGCTGAACTGGGCACCACCGATGTGCTGGTCAACAACGCCGGTGTGATGCAGCTGGGCCCGTTCTCCTCCGAGAATCGCGACGGCTACCGGCAGATGATCGAGGTGAACCTGATGGGCGTGATCACCGCCACCGAAGTGTTCCTCGACCAGCTCAAGGACGGCGGTGGCGACATCGTGAACATCTCCTCCGTTGCCGGACGGACCGCGCTACCGGTGAACAATGTCTATGCGGCCACGAAGTGGGCGCTGGGCGGGTTGTCGGAGTCTCTTCGACTCGAGTTGATGCCGGATGTCCGGGTCACTCTCGTCGAGCCTGGCGCGGTCGCGACCGAACTGCCCAACAACGTCAGCAACCCGCTCGTGAGGGAGGCCGTCGGACAGCTCTACAGCCAGGTGGAGGTCACCGCAGCGGACATCGCCTCGGTCATCGCTTTCGCCGTGAGCCTTCCTCGGCGAGTCAGCCTGAGCGAGGTCATGGTGCGACCGTCGAAGGATGCCTGAGCGCGGTTCGGGAGGCTGACCATGCACACCAGACTGCTGGGGCTGCTCGTCGTTTGCCTGATCCTGCAGAGCGGCTGCCAGGTTCCATCTCCCCCGGACGGCGGCTCGACGGGCGCGGTCCCCACGACCGCCGCGCTGGAACCAGTCATCCCCACCGAACTGGAGCACGTTCCCGCCGGCTACGACACGCCGTCGGACCGGCCGGGCACGCTGGAGCAGCTCACCTACTCCACCTTCGAATCGTTCTCCTACGAACAACGGACCTCCAGGCTCACCAAGGTGGCCTGGGTGTACCTGCCCCATGGTTACGACGAGGACACGGAGTACAACGTCCTGTACCTCAGCCACGGCGGCTGGAGCAACGAGACGGCGCTGATGGGGACCCCCAACGATCCACACCCCTTCAAGCACATCGTGGACCACGCGATCGCCGACGGGCTCATCCAGCCGCTGATCATCGTCCTGCCGACGTACAACAACACCAGCCCCGACGACAGCGGCGACTACGGGCTCGCCCTGCGCTTGACGGACAACTTCCACCGCGAACTCGTCAGTGACCTCGTCCCTGCAGTGGAGTCCCGGTTCTCCACCTACGCAGCCGACACCACGCCCGCGGGCCTCGCCGCCTCCCGCGACCACCGGGGGTTCGGCGGTTTCTCCATGGGTTCGGTCAATACCTGGCGCACCTTCGAACACAGCCTCGACTACTTCCGCTACTTCCTGCCGATGAGTGGCGCCCTGACCAGCGACAGCGACGAGTTGGCGTCCGTCGTCAGGGACTCCGGCCACTCCCCTGGCGACTTCTTCATCTACTCCATGTCCGGAAGCGATGACTTCGCCTACTCCGGCCTCACCACGCAGATCGAGGCCATGGCGGCCACCCCCGACGGCATCTTCGTCATGGCCGACCGGGAGTCGCGGGGCAACCTCGCCTCGGGTCCGGGAGGGTTACCGCCACGACGGCCTCGCCGCCGACGAGTACACCTACAACGGCCTGCGCTTCTTCTGGGCTGCCGGGTCCGGACCGGCCTCCGCCGGACCGGGTGCTGACACCGCCGTCGGTGCCTCGGGCGCCAGCGACGCGTTCGGCCTCACCACGAGCGTCCAGGACGTGGTGGCCGATCCGGTCTGGCCCGGCTATGGACGCCTCCTGTTCCCGCTCAACGGGCCGCTCGGCGCCGACGTGACCCTGGAGGAGGCCAGCGAACTCCTCCCTTGGTTCACCCACATCAACCCGTCGACCACCGTCGCCGTCTTGAACGACCTGCACCGCCGCGCTGCCGCCGGCGAAAGGGTCTTCTTCGACCTCTACACCGCCGAGGAGAAGCAGCAGGACCCTACGAAGAACGACACCGGGCTGTTTGTCTTCAAAGACGACCACGACGGCAAGGTGGCGATCGTCAACGCCGGTGGTGCCTTCGTCTACGTGGGTGCCCTCCACGACAGCTTTCCCCAGGCACCGGGACTCTCCCGGCGTGGCTACAACGCCTTCGCCCTCATCTACCGGCCTGGCGCGAGGACCGGAGCCGAGGACCTGGCGCGCGCCATCGCGTTCGTCCACGAGCACGCGACCGAACTGGGCGTTGACGCCACGGGGTACTCCTTGTGGGGCGGCTCTGCCGGAGCCCGGCTCGCCAACCAACTCGGCACCAACGGGACCGGCGCCTACGGAGAGGTCGACTACCCCAGGCCTGCCGCCGTGATCACCCAGTACACCGGGCTTTCCGACGTGTCCGGCAACGAACCGCCCACCTATGCCTGCGTGGGCACCGGCGACCAGATCGCCAACGCCAGCACCATGCGCCGACGCATCGACGCCATCCGAGCCAACGGAACCGAAGCCGAGATCGACGTCTACCCCGGCCTTGAACATGGGTTCGGGCTCGGCGAGGGCACCGTCGCCGAAGGATGGCTCGACCGAGCGGTCGGGTTCTGGCGGCGGCAGGTGGCTTGAAGCTTCTCGTACCTGATCGATTCCTCAGTGAGAGACGCGCGGAACGGCCGCCCTGCGGCTGATGGTGTCGGGACGATTCGCCCCCTGAGCCTCGAGGGCCACCTGAGCAGCAGGCCGATGCTTGCACGAGCCACAGGGTCGTGCGAAAGGGCACGTGGTGCCGGATAGGCTGAAGGGAGGGCACGAGCGAGTTCGGGGAACACAATGACGCGAGTCACGGCGCAGGATGTTGCCCGTCGGGCCGGCGTCTCTCGAGCGACGGTGAGCTACGTGCTGAACGACCATCCCACGCAGACGATCCCGGTGGTCACGCGTGACAAGGTGCTGCGGGCCGCCGCGGAACTGGAGTACACGCCGCTGGCTTCGGCGAGGAACCTCCGGCGCGGACGCAGCGACGTCGTGGTGATGCTGATCCCCGACTGGCCGTTGGGGCCGGTCATTCCCGCCATGATGGAGTCGATTGCGCAAGGCCTCGCTCCACACGGACTGGAACTGTTCCTGCACCGATGCCTGAAGGACCGGCCGGTGAAGAAGCTGTGGCGCGCCATCACCCCGGCGGCGGTGATCCGGACCGGAAGCCTGGGTCCCGAGGAGGACGAGGGCCTGCGTCGATCCCAGCTCGGCTTCCTCCTCGAGCTTGGCATGGCTGAGAACGAGGACGGCCTCGTGCTGTTCCCCGGCACAGCAGCGGGGCGCCTGCAGGCGGAGCACCTCGTCGTCCGTGGCCATGAGCGGCTGGGGTTCGCCTGGCCGGACGATCCCCGTCTGGAAGGGTTCGCCAAGTCCCGGCTGAAGGGTGTTCAGCTCACCTGTCGTCGACACGGGCTGCAGCCCCCGGTCGTCGAACGACTCTCGTTACGACGCCCCCCGGGCGAGGCGGGGATCGCTGGCGCAGCCAGGGTGTCACCGGCGTCTGCGCGTTCAACGACTATCTCGCGTTCGCGGTGGCTCGCGCGGCCCGGGAGCAGGGGCTCGGCGTGCCGCAGGAGATGGCGGTGGTCGGCATGGGCAACGCCGAGTGGGGGATGTTCTCCGATCCCCCGCTCACCACGGTCGCACCGAACCCAGACAAGATCGGTGCTGCCATCTGCGAGCGTCTCCTGCACGGCTTGGGCCTCGGCCCGCCAGCGGCGTCCCCACGGAAGACGGGCTTCCTTGATCTGATCGTGCGCAACTCGAGCTGACCGACGAAGCCCCGTTTGTGATCCGCCAGCCCCAACGGGGGGGTGAAGCGACGGCGGGAGCCGCTGGGCCCCCGCCGTCCTCCCGTTCACCCTCGGACGGTCACCTTCAGCGACGCCCGCGAGGCCTCGAAGGAGGTGCTGCCGAGGTACCGGACGAGCACGGTGTGCTTGCCCTTCTTCAGACGTCCCAGGGAGATCCGGGCCTGGCCGTTGCCGTCGATCTTGACGGTCCTGGCGGCCTTTCCGCCGACTGTCACCTTCACCTTGCCCTCCGGGACGGCGCCGGTGGCGGCGACGGTGACCGACAGGGTGACCTTCGACTGGCGGTTCGGACGCTTCGGCGTGGTTGCCGCCGTGACGTTCGTCGCGGCCTTGGCAACCGAGACCACCACCGTCGTCTCCGAGGAGTTGGTCAGGTCGTCGCCGCTGTAGGTCAACTCAACGGTGCGGACGCCCGCCGGGAGCGCTGTCCCCGCCAGGTGGAGGTCCACCGCGCCGTCAACCAGGTTGCCGCTGGACACCTGGACGCCGTCATAGGACGCCGTGACGACCCCGGTCGGCACGCTCACCAGGACGCGGCCAGGTGTCTCGACGAACAGGTGGCCGCCCTCATCAGGGCTGTCGCCTCACAGGATGATCTGCAGCTCCTGGCGCCATCGCGCTGTCGCGGGTGGAGCCGGCTGGACGTTTGGACGGGTGCCCTGGCCGCCTTCGATGGACCTCGCGCCCGGGTTCCCGGTCTCGCTGTAGCGCCGGACGGCCTCTCAACCCCTCCCGGACGGGGTCGCGGTGGCGAGGTTCATCCGGCGTCCGAGCAGCAGCGCGAGCAGGGCGAACACCGCGAAACCGGCGAGGTCCCCGGCGGCGTCCTGCCAGCCGATCACCTGGGTGGCCTTGACGGCGGCGATGCTGCTCGTCAGCCCGGCCCAGACGAACGCGAACACATTGTTCACCACGTGGGCGGCAATCCCGGCTTCCAGGCCGCCGGTCCGCAGCACGAGCAACCCGGCGACCAGGCCGAAGCCGAACCGGTCCAGGAAGAGCGGCAGGTTCTGGGTGCCGTGGAACAGCGCGAAGACCAGCGCCGAGCCGACCAGACCGACCCAACGACCCGGCACCACCAGGTTGAGCGCCTGCAGCAGGTAGCCGCGGAAGAAGTACTCCTCAGCGGCGGCCTGCAGCGGGGAGGTGAGCAGGATCACCGGCAGGAACCACGCCAGGTCCGGTTGCGGGGCGAACCGGAGGTCCTGGCCGAGGGTCGAGAGGGCCAGGAACACCCCGAACACTCCGATCCCGGCCAGCAGGCACTGCACCGCCCAGGCCCAGCGGAAGCCGGGCTGCAGCGAGTGCAGCCACCGTGGCCGCACCCGGTGGACGAGCACGACCAGCGCCAGGCTGAGCGGCAGCAGCAGGGCGAGTGCCAGGTGGGCCGCCAGCATCCCCGCCGGGTTGGCGAACGCGGCGGCGGCGGCCCGGAAACTCGTGAAGTCACCCGGGCTGCCGGAGCCCACCCAGCCCACCCAGGTCAGGACGAGGTTCGCCACCGGCACCACGGCCAGCATCGTGAGCACGCCCAGACCGGCGCCGGCCAGGCCGCGCACGGCCCCCTGCCAGCGAGGCTCGGGCGCGCCGACGGTGAGCACCTCGGGGTAGCTCAGGTCCGGCAGCGGGTCGCGCAGCGCCGCCGTCCAGCCTGCCGCCGGCTGGCCCACCGGCGTCCGGCCCCGCGTCACTCCCCGGCGTCCGGGACGTCGTCGACCTCGCCGCCGGTGCCGGGATCGGCCGCGACGACGGGGTTGGTCAGCGTCCCGATGCCCGCGATCGTCACCGACACCTCGTCGCCGGAGACCATCGGACCGACCCCGGCGGGGGTGCCGGTGAGGATGACGTCGCCGGGCAGCAGCGTGGTGAAGCTGGAGATGTGCTCGACCAGTTCGGCGATCTTGTAGGTCATCCGCGAGGTGTTCGCCGACTGCTTCACCTCACCGTTGAGCGTCGTGGTGAGGTCGAGGTCGTCCACCTCGTCCAGGTCGAGGTGGGTGACGATCCAGGGGCCCAGCGGGCAGAAGGTGTCGAAGCCCTTGGCGCGGGTCCACTGGCCGTCGGTGCGCTGCAGGTCACGGCAGGTGACGTCGTTGGCGATGGTGTAGCCGAAGATCACCTCGGCGGCCCGCTCGCGGGGCACGCTGCGGCAGATCCGTCCGATCACCACGGCGAGTTCACCCTCGTAGTGCAGGTCGTCGGTCTCTGCCGGGGCGACGATCGCCTCACCCGGGCCGATCACGGTCGTGTTGGGTTTGAGGAACGTGAGCGGCACTGGCGGCACCTCGTTGCCCAGTTCGGCGGCGTGTTCGGCGTAGTTGCGCCCGACCCCCACCACCTTGCTGCGCGGGATGACGGGAGCGAGCAGGCGGACGTCGGCCAGGTCGAGCCGCTCGCCGGTGTAGTGCACCGGGCCGGCGAGGGGGTCGCCGGTGACGACCGCGATGGTGTCGGGGTTCGGCCCGCCGTCGGCCGTGAGTTCGACGACGCCGAAGGCGGGATCGCCGCCGTGGGTGAATCGGGCAACGCGCATGGCAGCACCCTAGCGGCAGCCCGCGCCTGCCCCTCGCCCGGACGGTCGGCGCCGGGATGCGCTCAGGAGACCAGGTTCGCCAGGCGCTCCCCCGCCGCGAACCGGGCGAGCTGCTGGCGCACCAGCGCGTGCATGCGGGGGTAGAACGCGTCGCTCTGCCCGCCGCAGTGGGGGCTGATGAACACTCCGTCGTGGTGCCACAGCGGGTGGTCGGCGGGTAGCGGCTCGGGCTCGGTCACGTCCAGCGCGGCGCGGAGCCTCCCGGTCGCGGTCTCGGCGGCCAGGGCTTCGGTGTCCACCACCCGGCCGCGCGAGACGTTGACGAGCAGCGCCCCGTCGGGCAGCAGGGCGAGTTCCCGGGCGCCGATCAGGCCCTCGGTGTCGGGGGTGAGGGGGGTGATGACGAAGACGACGTCGGCCTCGGGCAGCAGCCGGTGCAGGTCGACGATGGAGTGGACCGGGGGGTCGTCGTGCCGCGCGCGGCGGGCCACGCGGGTGACCCCGGCGACCTCGAAGCCGGCGAGCCGGGCCTCGATCGCCGCGCCGATCCGTCCGTAGCCGACGATCAGCACCCGCCGGTCGGCCAGCGACTCGCCGAACTCCAGCCGCCAGGTGCCGGTCGTCATGTTGCGGGCGTAGTGGTCGAGCCGGCGGTTGGCGACCAGCGCGAGGGCGACCGCCAGCTCGGCGGTGGACGCGTCGTGGACGCCGGCCGCGTTGGCCAGCAGCATGCCGGGGCGCAGGTACGGCAGGTAGCTCTCGAAGCCCGCCGACAGCAGCTGGACGGCCTTGAGGCTCGTCATCTCGTCGACCCGGGCCAGCACCTTCTCCGGGCCCATCATGTACGGCGCCACCACCAGTTCGACCTCGGCGACCGAGTCGGGCCACGTGCCGTCCCCGAGGAAGCAGTCGACCACCAGGCCGTTCGGGATCGGGCCGACGGCGGCCTCGGCTTCGGTGACACTCTCGAACGGCAACCAGATCCTGCGCAGCATCTGTCCTCCTCGGCTCGGCCCCTGGTCTCACCCTATGCACGGGCGGGCGTCCGTCAAGCGCGCGAGGCGGCCGCCGACCCTCCGACAGCCTCAGCGGTCGTATGGGCTCAGGATCGTTCGGGTTCAGCGATCGTCCGGGCCGGGTCGGGCGGCTATCGTCCCTTCATGAGCACTGCCGCCTTCGCCGCCGTCGACCTGATCCGCGCCAAGCGGGACGGGGGGACGCTGACCGACCCGGAGATCACCTGGCTGATCCGCGCGTTCACCGCCGGCGAGGTGACGGCCGAGCAGATGTCGGCGATGGCGATGGCCATCTTCTTCCGCGGCCTCGACGGCCGCGAACTGGCCACCTGGACCACCGCGATGATCGAGACCGGCGAGCGGATGGACTTCTCCGGTCTGGACCGGCCGACGGTCGACAAGCACTCCACCGGCGGGGTGGGCGACAAGATCACCCTGCCGCTCGCACCGCTGGTCGCCGCGTGCGGCGCCGCCGTCCCGCAACTGTCGGGACGGGGGCTCGGCCACACCGGGGGCACCCTGGACAAGCTGGAGGCCATCCCCGGCTGGCGCGCCGACCTCGGCAACGCCGACATGCTCGCCCAACTGCGCGAGGTCGGCGCGGTGATCTGCGCGGCGGGCAGCGGGCTGGCGCCGGCGGACAAGAAGCTGTACGCGCTCCGCGACGTCACCGGCACCGTGGAGTCGATCCCGATGATCTCGGCCTCGATCATGAGCAAGAAGATCGCCGAGGGCACCGCCTCGCTCGTGCTGGACGTCAAGACCGGCGCCGGCGCGTTCATGAGGACCCGCGAGCAGTCGCGCGAACTGGCCCGCACCATGGTCGGCATCGGACGGGCCGCTGGCGTGTCCACCGTGGCCCTGGTCACCGCGATGGACGCGCCGCTGGGACGCACGGCCGGTAACGGACTGGAGGTCGCCGAGTCGGTGGAGGTGCTCGCCGGGGGCGGACCCGCCGACGTGGTCGAGCTCACCCTCGCGCTCGCCCGCGAGATGCTCTCCTGCGCCGGCATCGAGGCCGATCCGGCCAGCGCCCTCGCCTCCGGCCGGGCGATGGACACGTGGAAGGCGATGATCCGCGCCCAGGGCGGCGACCCCGACGCCCCGCTGCCGGTCGCCCGGCACACCGAGGTGGTCACCGCCGACGGCGAGGGCTACCTGGCCCGGCTGGACGCGATGGCGGTCGGCCTGGCCGCCTGGCGCCTCGGCGCCGGACGGGCGAAGCAGGGCGAAGGAGTCCAGGCCGCCGCGGGGGTCACGTGGCACGCCGGCATCGGTGACCGGGTGCGGGCCGGGCAGCCGCTGTTCACGCTGCACACCGACACCCCGGAGCGCATCGAGCGCGCCCGCGAGGCGCTGGCGGGTGCTGTCGATTACTCCGCAGACCCCGTCGCGCCCGGCCCGGTGGTGCTGGAGCGGATCGCCGACTGAGCTCCCCGCCAACCGGTAGCCACAGCCGTGTCCTGACCCCTGTGGCTACAGCGTGGCGAAGGCCAGTCCTCCCCGCCGCCAACCTGTAGCCACAGCGGTGTCCGCCCTGTGGCTACAGCGTGGCGGTGTGGCGCAGCAGGCCGTAGCGGTAGGCGTCGTGCAGGGCCTCCCAGCTGGCCTCGATCACGTTGGTGCCGACCCCGACCGTCGTCCAGGTGTGGACGCCGTCGGTGGTGTCGATCAGGGTCCGCACGATGGCGTCCGTGCCGTGGCCCTGGTCGAGGATGCGCACCCGGTAGTCGGTCAGCTCGAACCGCTCGACGCTCGGGAACGCGCGCACCAGGGCCCGGCGCAGCGCGACGTCGATCGCGTTCAGGGGACCGTGCCCCTCCCCCACCAGCGCCTCGATCTCGCCCTTCACGCGCAGCTTGACGGTCGCCTCCGAGTCACCGTCGGGCCCGGTGGCGTGGCTGGTGAACACCCGCCAGCTCAGCACGTCGAAGAGGTCCTCCTGCAGGCCGAGCTCGCTGCGCAGCAGCAGTTCGAACGAGGCGTCGGCCGATTCGTAGGAGTAGCCCTCCATCTCGCGGGCCTTCACCACGTCGGTGATCCGGGCCGCGAGCTCGCGGTCGGAGAGGTCGTAGCCGAGTTCGCTGCCCTTGAGCTGGATGTTCGCCCGTCCGGCCATGTCCGAGACGAGCATCCGCATGTCGTTGCCGACCAGGGTCGGGTCGATGTGCTGGTAGAGGTTGGCGTCGACCTTGATGGCGGAGGCGTGCAGGCCGGCCTTGTGCGCGAACGCGGACAGCCCGACGTAGGGCTGCCGTCCGCTCACCGGCACGTTGGTGACGCCGGCGACGGCGTGCGAGACCCGGGTCGCCTCGGCCAGGGAGGACGGCGGCACGACCTGCCACCCGTACTTGAGCTGCAGGTTGGCGACCACCGTGACGAGGTTCGCGTTGCCGGTGCGTTCGCCGTGGCCGTTCAGCGTGCCCTGGACGTGCATCACGCCGGCCTCGACCGCAGCCAGGGTGTTCGCGACGGCGCACCCGGTGTCGTTGTGGCAGTGGACCCCGAGGTCGACGCCGATCTGGGCCGCGGCCGACACGATGTCGCCCATCCAGCTCGGCAGCATGCCGCCGTTGGTGTCGCAGAGCACGACCACCTCGGCGCCGGCGTCG
>Ga0073899_10000193_pt1 | contig 56661 bp, 54 predicted proteins | sample KloWWTmetaKNB5Ph_FD_88975 | JGI IMG/M metagenome (GOLD analysis project Ga0073899, IMG submission 88975) | Active sludge microbial communities from Klosterneuburg, Austria, studying microevolution and ecology of nitrifiers - Klosterneuburg... | ecosystem: Engineered > WWTP > Aerobic digester >... | reverse complement strand
CGCAGGCCCGGTCCTAGGGACCGGGCCTGACCTGGCATTTCCTTGGTGGCGGGGGCAGGATTTGAACCTGCGACCTTCGGGTTATGAGCCCGACGAGCTACCGAACTGCTCCACCCCGCGTCGTGAGTGGAACGCCATGGTACTGCCCGTCTCGGCCAGTCACAACTGAATCAGTCAACGCGCCGTGGGTACGGGATTACCCGCCATCCGGGTAATCCCGTACCCACGTGGAGCGGGTCGGGGCATCGGGTCAGGCGTGGACGGATGGATGCTCCCTGATCGGGTAAAGGTCTGCCTGCGGCGCCGGTCGGGTTGGGCACTGCGTAGGGTGGCGGCATGCCGGGAGCTCGTTCGGAGATTGTTGGGGATCGAATTGCTGACTATCTGGCGGCGCATGCGTCGCCGCCGGATCGGGTGCAGCTTGACTTGATGGCCGCCACCGAAGCCAAAACGGGGCGCGCCGCGGGGATGCAGATCGGCAACGACCAGGGGGTGCTGTTCGAGATCCTGGTTCGCTCGTTGAAGGTTCGTACAGCGATCGAGATCGGCACGTTTACCGGGTACTCGGCGCTCAGCATCGCTCGCGGCTTGGCGCCCGGCGGCACGCTGTACTGCTGCGATGTCAGCGAGGAATGGACGGCGATCGCCAAGGAACACTGGCAGCTGGCGGGGGTGAGCGATCGGATCGAGCTGATCATCGGGCCGGCGCTGGAGACCATCGCTGCCTTCCCCACCGACACCCGATTTGATCTGGCATTCATCGATGCCGACAAGACCAATTACCACAACTACTACGAGGCGCTGTTGCCGCGGATGAGCCGCGACGGCGTAATCCTGGTGGACAACACGCTGTGGTCAGGACGGGTGACCGCCGCACCGAGCGACGACGACACTCCCGACACCGGTGCCCTGCGGGACTTCAACCGCACGGTGGCCAACGACGAGCGGGTGCGTTCGGTGATCATCCCGATCGGCGACGGGGTCACCCTCATTCAACCGCGCTAAGCCACTACGGTTGCCGTTGTGGTCTTGTTCAACAAACGTCGTCGTGTCGATCCTGCAGAGCTCGACGCACTTCGCCGATCGCTGACCGAGGTCCAAGAAGCGCTGCAGGCATCGGAGGCCGAACGGGCCACACTGCGTCTGCACCTGGAGGAACTACGCGATCGTCCGCAGCCACCCGCCGAGGATCACGAGGTGCGCGGCCGGGTTGATGCTTTGACCACCTCGCTGACGGCGATCGACACCCTGCGCGAGCGGATCGACGCGCTGCAGGCGGACGTCATCGGACGCGCCGACGAGTTGTCCGGACGAACGGACGAGCTGACCGGCCGGACCGAGGAGTTGACCAGCCGGACCGAGGATTTGACCGGCCGGATCGACCAGATTTCGGAGGTCCGTGAATCGACCACCGATCTACAGCAACGTCTCGAAGCAGTCGAGCAACGGATGACCAGCATCGGTACCGAGTTGACCAATCAGATCGACGAACTCAGTGGCGATATCGACGCGCTCGCCAGCTTGCCGTCGAATGCGCCAACGTCACCAGCCATCACGGGCGACGACGCCGCGCTGCTCGGTCAACTGCGCGACAGCCAGACCCGTTTGGCCAACGAGCAGGCTCGCTACCAGATCGCCTTCCGCGAGGACCTCGCCAAGCTCGCCGAGCAGATTCGCTCCAACACTCCCCGCCGCTAGCGAACGCGCCGCTAGCGAACGCGGGCAGGCCCCCGCCCGCGACCCGGATCACGGAGTCGATGTTGCGCTGCTCGGCTCGATCTGCGAAAGCGCCAGCCGGACCAACTCTTGGGCCTTGTCGATCTTGGTCTGGTAGGTGCCCAGGTCGCCGGCGCGCAGCGCCTGATTTGCCTCGGAGAACAGAGCGTCGGCCTGGGACAACAACGCGGCCGGCGTCGCCGCCGCCGGTTCGCCGGCGTCTGGATTGGGGGTTGGCGTTGGCGTCGTTGGCTCCGACGGTTGCACATTGGTGCCGCCAAGAACGTCGTCGATCGTGCCCTCGAACGCCGGGAACAGTTGGCGGATCGCGCTAGCCAGGTTGGGGGCCATCGCGACTCGTCCGTCATAGCCAACCACCACCCGACGCACCGAAGCCTGCGCCACACTCGGCATCACATACACCGGACGAATCCACAAGATTCCATCGCCCACAGGGATCAGCTGCATGTCACCAAAGCGAACGCGCTGCTCGCTGCCATTCAGCAGGTTCAAGTCCGTCGCCACGTTGGTGTCGCTCCCCGTAGTGCCGGCAACGATCGTCGGCCCATCCGGCAACGGATTGGCCTCGACAACGTAGGACGTCAGCGCGCCGAACGATGCCGGATCGCTGCTGGCGACCATGAAACCGGTCAACTCTTGGCGCCCACCGTCGACGTTCAACGGGACGAACGGTCGGAACAGCTGGAACGTCGGGACCATCTGATCCGGGGCATGGAACATGGTGTAATACGGCACGAATCGATCGGTGCTGCTGTCGACCGCCAACGAGTTTTGATTCGATGACCCGTTGCCGGTGCCCGATGCGGGCACCGTGGTCGGCGCCTGCCCAGAGGTCCTGGCGAAGATCGACGGGGCTGGCGCCACGCTCCAGGCCCGGTCGCGTTCCAGGAACTGCGCCGCGTCGAGGCGATATTTGGAGAACGCCGCCGTCTGAACACGGAATAACTCTTCGGGGTAACGCAGGTGCTCGACTAAGCCCCTGGGCATCTCCGATGACGGACGAATCACGCCGGGGAACGAGGCCTGCCAAACACGCAACACCGGATCCTGCTCGTAGGCGCCGACGGCATACAGCGTGACGCTGCCGTCGTAGGCGTCGACCACCGCCTTGACGCTGTTGCGCACGTAGTTGAACGGCTTCGCGAGGCCGCTGTCTTCCAACAGCTGCCCACTGTCGGCGGTCTGCGCATACGGATAACGGTCCGATGTGGTGTAGCCGTCGACGATCCACTTCACGCCGCCCTCAAATTCGACCGGGTACGGGTCGCCGTCGAAGCTGAGGAACGGCGCCAGCTTGCGAACCCGATCCTGCACTCGGCGGACGTGAATCACCCGGGAGTCCGACGTGATTGCGCTAGACCCAAACAGGTTGTAGTCCATGTTCTCGATAGCGAACGCCAGTCGGCGGATCCACGAGTTGAGCTGGACCCCACCGGTGCCGTCGTAGGCGGTCACTGCGGCGTCGCCGCACGGCGTCTCGGCGACCCCGGTCTTGACGATCGAATAGCCCGAGATCGAATCGCTGAAGTACAGCTCCGGTCGATCGAGGTCGGCTTCGGAATAGACCGGGAGTCCGTTGGCCGTCACCTGATTAGCGGGCGCCATGATCAGCCCGCAGCCGTGTGTCGATCGCAAGTGCTTGCCTTGCCACGACTTGTTGGCGATCGTCGCTTCGTTCAGCTCGCGGGCGGCAACCACCATCTGCTGGACACGTCCGTCGTAGACGTAGCGATCGATGTCCAAGTCCTTGATCGTCAGACCCGTCACCTGGCCCTTGTCCAGATTGAACCGTGCCAGCCATTCTTCAGGGTTCAACAAGCGGACGTCGTTGAGCGCGGCGACGTTGCTGTTCAGCGAGGCGGCCGTGATCTGCCCGACCGGCAACTTCTTTTCGGTGACATCCAGGCCCATTGCCTGGCGGGTGGCCTCGATGTTGCGCCCGATGTACTTCGTCTCGCGGCTGGCCTGGTTGGGGTTGACCACGATCGACTGGATGACTGCCGGATAGACCAGGCCACCGACGATCGCCATCACCGCCCACAGCCCCGACGCCACTGCCGGCAGCCGCCACGCGCCGGTCTTCAGCGTCGACAGGTACAGCACGGCGACCAGCACGGCGATCAGCGACAGCACGGTGAGCGCCGGGAGGTTGGCATGGACCGCGGTGTACAGCGCGCCGCGCACGATGCCGCGCGTATCCGCGGTGAGCTCATAGCGCGACACCCAGTAGTCAGCTGCCTTCAACAACGCCAGGATCGCCAGCAGGATGGCCACATGTGCCTTGGTTGCGTTGCGCACCTTGGGCCGTGATGTGGTGAAGACGATCCCGCCGCTGAGCACATGGGTGCTGACCACCAGCACGGTGACGATAACCATCGCCACGAAGAGCCAGTCGATGACGAAGACCAGGAAGGGCAGCTTGAACATGTAAAAGCCGACGTCTCGACCAAATTGCGGGTCGACGATGCCGAATGCCTTCGAGTTGGAGAACATCTTCCAGTCCTGCCAGTGGGCCATGGCCGGCACCGACACCGCCAGGCCGCAGGCGATCGCCACGGCGATGCGGAACATCCGCAGGCGATGGCCGAAGAACTCGTGGAACTGCTCGACAACGGGATGGACATTGGCCGCAAAGGTCGTCGGCGCGAGACGATCGGCGATCAGCAAGTTGACGACGGCGACGGCGATAAACACCAGGGCGAAGATGCCGAACAGGAACAGCTTCGACTTCCACATTCCCCAGAACACGTCGCCGCGCCCCAGCGACGAATACCACAGATAGTCGACGTAGATCCCGGAGAACAGCTTGGCGCCGATGACCAGCACCGCCAGGACGACGGCGACGCCGATGATGACAAGGCGGCCGTTCCCTCGCAATCGAGGACGGAAGCGGGGTTGACGGCGGGGAGTCGGCGGGCGAGAGGCCACCGGGTGAGGCTACCGGGGAGGTGTCTCCGCCTCGGCGCGGGCCAGGAGGCAGCGGCAGCCAGGGTGTGCCGGCGGGTAGATGTGCTCGGTGGGGAACGGCTGACCAGCGATCACCGTGCCAGCCAGCGAGTTGTCTTCGGCATCGGGACAGGCCGGCCCGTTCGGGTCGACGATCCAGCACACCGGTGTACCCGGGGCGAGCGCCAGCAACTGGCCGCGGCCGTAGGCCAGGCGGGCGATGTCGTCCAGGTGCTCGTCGATCCGCTGCGTCTTCCATTCGCGATAGATGCCGCGCACGTGGGCGCCAAGTTCTTCGGCGTCGCCGTCGACGTCGGAGATCGCCCGGGCGACGCGATCGCGCAGCGGGGCCAAGAGCGCCGTCTCCATCGCCGATAACGCCGGCTCGATCGCGTGATCCTTCTTGATCGTCGGCTTCTTTGGCTTCGCCCCATCGACGGCGACCGACGCCGCGCCAGCAAACGCTGCCTTTTCCAGCTCGCCGGTGATTGCCGAGGCGTACCGGCCACGCTGCTCATCAGCCGTGGCCAGCAGCTCCTCGACCGAGGTCACTGTCGCGTTGCGCCGCAAGGTGTGCAGCAACTCGTTCTGCTCGTCGGCCAAGACACGCTTGATTCGCCGCGCTGCGCTGATGATCAGGGGGGTCAGCTCGGCGTCGCGCATCCCGAATGGCGTCGCTTCGATTTCGGCGTCGGCGGCGGGTTCGTCTTGCGTGGCATGAAAGACCGAATCCTGCGCGGCGTCGACGTCCGACCGATCAGCACGTTGCAACATTGCAGTCTGATCGGCCGCGTCGTTGGCTCGCTTGGCGACATCTTCCATTCGGGAGGCGCGCAGTTTGGCGAACAGCGAGTCGACGGAGTCGGCGCTCGGCTCGGCGGCCTCTGCTGGCTCGGCGTCTCCTGGCTGGGCGGTCTCCGCTGGCTCCGTGGTCTCCGCTGCTTCGACGCCGTGGCGACTGCGCCGGCGGTCCAGTTCCCCGGCGAACAAGGCCACCACGGGCGCCGACTCCCGATGGTCGTCGTCGGTCGGCGGAGCAGCAGTCACGTGGGGATCGCGCAGCAGGACGACGGTTTCGTCGACAGGCTCGTGTGCGGCTGGAGCCTCACGGTGCCGACCGTTGGCCGCTTCTCCTGCCGAATCGTCAGTGACGAAACTCGGAGCGACGTGGTCGACACGTTCCGAATCGTCAGTGACGAAATCCTCCAAGGCCGATTCGGCGGCTGCAGCCCCGTCCGGTTTGGAATCGGCGCGGGCCGGATCCACCGTGGCCAGTTCGACCTGGGCCGGTTGCCTCGGTTCGGGTTCGTCCACGGTCGGGGCGGGCACGAGGGCGTCGACCTCGGCAAGCATTTCGTCGGCCGACTGGACGACCACGGGCGGCGGCTGGTGGGCCGCCGCGGGAATCATCACCGGGACCGGGCCGGTGGTGGGTGACAGATTGACGTACTCGGTGGGCGTGCCCAGCGGGGCCAGTTCGCTCATCACGTCGACGGCGGCCAGGCGCGCTCGCTCGAACGCTTGCAGGAGACGGTCGCGGCCGTGGACCAGTTGCTCGATCTGCTGGCGGGCCAGCTCGCGGCGACGGGCGAGCTCGCCCAAAACGCGCTCACGGTACGCACGGGCCTCGTTGACCATGTCGCGGCCCTGCTGCTTGGACATCTGCAATTCGGCCTCGGCGTCGGCGGATGCGTCGGTACGCCGGCGACTGGCCTCGACCTCGGATTCCTCGCGGATCCGCTGGGCCTCGTCGGTGGCTTCGCGCAGCAGGCGCGCCGCACCGTCCTCGGCTCGGATCTTGATCTGTGTGCTGGCCTCGCGAGCGGTCTGCAGAATGCGCGCCGCTTCTTCGCCGAGCATCTTGGTGACGACCTCTTCGTCCAGGGCGATCACCGGCGTGTGCGGGCTGTTCTGCGAGGCGCGCAGCTCGCGCTCCAAGAACTTCTCCCGTTCTTGCAGGCGGCCGAGCTCGGCGGCCACCATGCGCAGCAGTTCGCGGACCTCATTTTGGTCGTAGCCGCGGCGGGCTGTCGAAAACGACGCCGCTGCCACCGCGCTGGCGACGACGGGTCAGGGCGTGAAAACGAAATGGCCATCGGATGAAACGTTAGGCGTCGGGGCCGCTCGGATGGCGGCAATCGGCCGTCTCGGGCGTTATCCGGCGGATCTGACCGGCGTGAATTTGTCGCCGCCGAGCCTGGCCAGCGCAGCCAAGGCTTCGCTAATCGTGGCCACCGGGATGATCTCAACTCGACCATTCCCTGCCTTGTTGGCCTCGGCTATCTCCGTGGCAGATTGCGATGCAGGGACGAGGAAGTACTTCACGCCGGTCTGCTCGACTGCCGACGCCTTGGACGGCAGCCCACCGATCGCACCGACATTACCGTTGACATCGATCGTCCCGGTGACGGCCACCCGTTGCTTGCCCATCAGCGACCCTTCGGTGAGCTGGTCGAGCACGGTCAAGGTGAATGCCAACCCCGCCGACGGCCCGCCGATCAGGTTGGTGTTGATGTTGACCGAGATGTCGTCGGGCAGCTTGACCGAGGTCGTATCGATAGTAAAGATCCCGATGATCGTCCGACCCGACCCGTCCGGCGCTGCCGTGACCTGCACCTCGACGGACATCGTTTGCTTGTCGCGTTCGATCTTCATCGGCACGGAATCACCCGGCTGGTGCCGAGCCAGGATCGGGGCTAGGTCGGCAACGGTCTTCACCGCCACGCCATCGAGCTCGATGATCTTGTCGTTCTGCGTCAGTACCTGACCTGCGGGAGCGAACGTTTCGCATTTGGTGCCATCGGCATTGGGCTGCAGACAGACGATCCGGTCCACCAAGATGTCGCCGGCCACCAACTGGGCGTCGTAGCCAGCCAGCTTCAGCGCGACGTACTCGGCCGACTGCTTGGCTGTCATCATCGCCCGACGGCCCTGTTGGACGCTCTGCTCGGGCGTCTGCGTGGCGTACAGGTCGTCGTAGCTCGCCAGATACGCGGCCGGATTCACCCGAGTCGCCAGCCAGTCCAGCACGGTCAGCTCCGGGGTGCGCACCGTGACGAAGTAGATCTGCCCATCGCTGGGGTAGGTCGGCGCACCGGTGATCGTCAAGCGCGGCTCCACCGCTTGGGCGTCGGCTGGGCTGATCGCGTAACGGATGTCTTCCTCCGGCCCGTACTTGGTGCATGTGCCCTCGCTTTGTTCCACGCAATCTCGCTTGCGAGCAAACGATGTCGACGGCAGGACCGACGCCAGCAACACGCCAACGATCCCCAAGATCGCGACCGCGGCCAACGGAACGGACCAGTAGCGGTGGAGGCGAGGTGGTGCCGCGCTACCCCCGACTAGGGCGTCTGACGGGTCGCCCTCAAGTGGGCCGGTTACGATCGGTTGTCGAGTGAATCTCACGAGTGCCACCACCGCCGCGGGTTGGATCGTCGGTCTTGCCATCCTGGCATTGATCGCTGCGGGCTGGCGAAAGCCTGCCAGAGCCACCGTCGATCCGTCGCGCGCCCGACGCCTACCGCGCGCCAAGCAGGGCGTTCCAGTGGAAGAGCTGCCGACCTTCACCTACCGACGCAATTCGCTATGGGTACGCCTGCGGGCGATCGCCGCGGGCAGCGTGATGGCGGTGATCCTCGGCGCCGTCGCGGCCACGCTGATCGGCTACGGCGCGGCGCTGTTCGTGATCCGCCTCACCGACATGCTGCGCAAGTGAACGCCCGCCGACGGATCGCCTTGGCCGGTCATGCCGGCGATGGCGAAGCCGCCCTCGCGGCGCTGGCTCACCATGATCCTGTTGTGCGCGAACTAGCGCTCGGGGCGCTGCGCCGCAGCGAATCGCTCACCTCCGACATGTTGGCCAACGCGGTCAGCGATCCCAGCCCGATCGTGCGCCGCCGGGTCGCCACGATCGTCGCCCACTTCCCGATCTCCGCAGCGCAGGCCTCGGCGATGCTCGAACGATTGCTCGACGATTCGGATGACCGCGTCGTCGAAACGGCGGCGTGGGCCAGCGGAGAACGCGAGCAGGTGTCGGATGAGCTACTGACGCGTTTGATCACGATGGCCACGCACGCCGACGACGCGCTGGTGCGCGAGGCCAGCGTCGCTGCGCTCGGGGCAATCGGCGATCCGCGTGGACTCCCCGCGATCCTGTCCGGGTGCGCCGACAAACCGGCGATCCGCCGCCGCGCAGTGCTGGCCCTGGCCCCGTTCGACGAGCCGCAGGCAATCGAGGCGATGCGCACCGCCTTGACCGACCGCGACTGGCAGGTGCGCCAATCCGCCGAAGACGTCCTGCGCGCTGCCGGGTTGGACACCGACCCAGCTGAACCGTAAGCGTCATCGGGGTTCAGCAGGTGACGGGGCGCTACAGGTCGTAGCGGTACACGTTGGTCTCGCGCTGGACGAATCCGATCCGCTGGTACAAGCGGTTGGCCGCCTGGCGCGACGGGCGGCTCGTCAGGCTGACCGCCTTGGCACCGAGCGCTCGAGCACGGTCCAGCGCGGCTCGATTCAGCAGCTCGCCGACCCCGTGGCCGCGGGCCGACTCGTCGACGACCACATCTTCGATCCACGCCTTCACCCCCGTTGGGATCCGGAAGGTCACCAACGTCAACGTGCCAACCAGCCGACCGCCAAGGCGAGCGAGAAAGATCGTGGAGCCAGGATCGCCGACGATTTCGGCCAGTTCCGCAGCGGTCGGCGGCGCTGACGACGACAGCTGCGGGAGCAGTTCGGCCAGTGCTCCAATCAGCTCGTCGTTGACCTGCGTGGCTGTTTCGATGGTCGGCGTCACGACTCCCACGTTAGGGGGTCGCCGGATAGGGTGAATCGATGGAGCACGTTCGCTGGCTGGCCCAGCCGACTCTGCGAAATCCGACGATCATCGCCGCGTTCACTGGGTGGAACGATGCTGGCGACGCGGCCTCAAACGGCGTGCGCCAATTCATCGAAGGATGGAACGCAGCACCGCTCGGCGAGATCGATCCCGAGGAATTCACGGACTTCGCCACGGTCCGACCGCACGTTCGTCTGACCGCCGAAAAGCGGCGCACCATCGTCTGGCCGACGGTCACACTGTGGAGCGCGTCGACACCCGGCGGCGACGTGATCTTGCTGCTCGGCCCAGAACCGGCACTGCGCTGGCGACTGTTTTGCGAGCAGATTCTGGGCGTCGCCAAGCGGTACGACTCGCCGATGTTGGTGACGATGGGCGCACTCCTCGCCGACGTTCCGCACACCCGGCCGGTGCGGGTGATGGGAACCGCCACCGACCAGCAGATGATCGACCGCTTCGATCTGCAACGCAGCACGTACGAAGGGCCGACCGGGATCGTTGGCGTGCTGCAGGACATGTGCCTCAGCGAAGGCATGTCGACCGCCTCGTTGTGGGCAGCGGTACCGGCCTACGCCGCGCAGGTCAGCTCGCCGAAGGCCGCCTTGGCGCTGATCGAGCGCACCGCCGACATCGTTGGCTGTCCGGCGCCAACGGGCGCCTTGCCCGACCAATCGTTGGCCTATGAGCGCCAAGTCACCGCGTTGGCCGAGGCCGACAGCGACATTGTCGAATACGTCCAACGCCTGGAACAGATGGCCGACGACGGCGAGATGGACGACGTCGACGACGACGACAGCGACGATCGAGGGGACGACGCATCGGCGCGGCCGGCCCCATCGTCGGAGGATCTGGTGGCCGAGGTCGAACGGTTCCTTCGCGATCAGGGCAGCACGTAGCGCACCGACCACGACCGCCAATCGCCGGTCCGACCGGAACTTAGCTGCTCCGCCACGGCGGATCCCGTGGCGCATCGAACTCGGTGGGCACATCCAACCCGTCGATCGCCCGGAAGGCCATCTCCGCCCACCATGACGCCCCCGCGGTGCGCTCCGGCAAGGCATCACGACGAAACCAGCCGATGTCGGCGGTCTCCAGTGGGTGCCGGTTCAGCTCACCGCCAGTCGCCGTGCAATGAAACACCAACAGATACATCGCGAACCGGGAGAATCCCATCCGCTGACCATCGATCACCGCCAGCAACCGCTCGGGACGGCACTCGATCCCCGTCTCTTCAAACACTTCTTTGACGACAATCTCCGACGGTGAGTAGCCAACATCTGCCCAACCTGTCGGATACAGCCAGAACCCGCTTTCGGGACGTTGCACCAACAGAATTTCGCCAGCGTCGTTGCCAACGACGGCACCGACTGAACACTTCGGGGTGACGTAACCCGGCACGCCCTCACCGATCGAGGCCATCCATTCGTCGAAGAAGTGGTCGTTTTCACGGTGAACCTCGAGCGCGTCCAGGGCAGCGGACTTGATGTCAGCGGCGACGTGGAGGATCTCCTGGAACCGCTCGCGCTCGTAGACGCTTTGGGTAAAGCCCAACCCCGTGCGGGCGATCGCCGCCAGTGTTTCGCTCCAGCGCGCCAAGTCCCGTCCGAAATCGGACGGAGAGGCCCCGTCGGCCATCAGTACTGGTAGACGAGCAAGCCCAACGGTGATTCGCCGTCGGTCGAATTCACCACGATCGGTGGCATCGATGCGTCGGAAACCCTCATTCCCAGGGACCCAACGAAACCAGACACCAGCGCTTTGCTGCCACCGAGCTGAAGGCTGCTGACCGAGTCGCCGAGCACAAGGGCGCGGACCTTGACCGAATCGCCCGCCCGCGGACCGGCAGGTGTGGTCTCCCCAAAGATTCCGGGCACGACGACCGTTCCGTTACCAGGGAAGATCGCCACCACCCCCCAATCGACGATGAAGCCACCACCGACCTCGATCGACTGGGTGGTCGCGCCGCTCGGCGATTGCAGGGCGCTGGAATCGACCGACGCGTAGTACGTCCCGGGCTGACCGGGAGTAGCGGCGCCAACCACGGCGACGTCGGTCCCATCGACCACAATTTCCTTGAGCTGGGCGTCCGTACCCGCTGAATTTTCCCGCCAGGCGATCAACAACGTCGAGCTCCCCGGGCGAATCGACAACGTGCCAGCACCGGCCATTCCGGCGACCTGCACGGCGCCGCCTGAAGCGCGCCATTCCCTGCGGACGTCTCCTGTTGCCGAGATCGGCACGGTCTTGCCGTTGACATCCGTGGCCAGCAACGTAACGGTCAGTGGCGTGGTGGAGATTGCCGACGAGTCGGTGGATGCCTTGGTGATTGTCAACGCGATCTCGACGGACGACTTGGCGGCGATGTCACCGGTGCTGCACGTTTGGGCATCGACGCACGAGACGCCCACTGTCGCGCTGGCGATGGTGTAGCCCGTTGCCGAAAGCCCAGTCGGTACCTTCGGAGTTGCGTAGGCGGATGGACCAGCCACCGTAATCATCGCCTTTGTAGCCAGGCCGCCGGTGTTCGTCAGCGTGAACCGCATCGTCGAGCCGGTGAGCGTCGCGGTGCCGTTGACCACAAGATTGGCCGGCGCGGCGGGTGCCGCGGTGCTGCTCGTGGTGGTCGAGCTGGTGTTCGAATTTGCGACCGTCGTGGCCGACGCGGTTGGTGCGGTGGTCGCCGTCCCCGGCCCGGTGGTCGGGCGGCTTGGGGTGATCGGCCGACTGGTGGTGATCGGTCGATTCGCCGTGATCGGCCGGCTCGTGGTGATCGGTCGAGGCATCGGCAGCGGGAGCGGGAGCGGCGGCGCCATCGTCACCATCGGTGTCGTGTCCATCGAAAAGACCGTCTCGACGGTGGTGCTCGCCGATGTTGTGGCGGGCATTGTGGTGCTTGGGCGAGAGGGCGCCACCGTGGTCTGACGCGCTGTCGTCGTCGTGTCCAGGCTGTCGGGCGCGGCTGCCATCCGGTCGCGGCTCGGCCCCCCACCAACCGCCAGGATCACGGCGACACTGGCGGCAACCACCGCCGTACCCAACCCGACGCCGGCCGCCGCCTGCGAGCGCGGCGGTTGACGCTGGTACCAACCGGCGACCCCACCAGGGGCAAGCTTGCCCAGGAAGGCCACCGCCGGCACGCCGACCAGCGCTGGGATGAGCGCAGCTCGCAGTGTCGAGTTGGTCTCCTGCAGCTCGATCAGCAACGTCTTGCATTGATCACATTCGGCCAGATGAGCGTCGACCTTGGTGCGGTCACGCGCCGACAGCCCATCGCGCACGTATGCGCCGAGGTTCTCGACACATGCGGCACACGATCCGCTCTGCACACCCTGCAGATGGACCTGCAGATAGGCCTGGCGCAGACCTTCTCGGGCCCGGTAGGCCAACGCCGACACGGCATTCGGCGCCAACCCGATCAAGGGCGCAATCTCGGCCGCAGTGCGACCCTCGACCTCGGTGTGCCACAGCACCATTTGCCACCGCTCCGGCAACGTGGCAAACGCCTTGGCCGCCAAGGCGCGATCCGAGGTGTCGTCGGCAAACTCGACCAGCGCCTGATTGACGCTGTCTTCGATCTGTTCGGTCGGATCTTCGCGGGTGCGCCGGACCCGGTCGTAGAACGTATTCCGCATCGCCGTCATCAGGTACGCCCGAAACGCCAGATCGGGCCCGCCGCCACCCTGAACGGCTTTCAGCACACGGGCAAAGCCTTCAGCGACGAGATCTTCGGAATCGGCCCGAGACCGTGTCAACGAGCGAGCTGCGGCCAGCGCCGCGGGACGATGCCGGCGATAGAGCTCGGCGAAGGCGTCACCATCACCGCCCCGACTGGCGGTGATCAGCTCACCGTCACTGAGCAATTCGATGATGGTTAGGGGTGCCGTCGAAAGGGTCATCTTCTACCGATCTGTGGCCGGGGCCAAGCGAGCGATCCAGTTTGTCACGAGAATCCGATCAATATGCATCAAGCCAAAAAATGACCCGGATGGTCAAATTGGTGCAGCTCAACCCTCGCCGGACACTGCTGTGCAGCGGTGGCGAGGTCGGCACCCTACAGTCGGAGCGATGAAAGGGCAGCGGCGCACGCCGAGACGTTGTCTCGCGGCGATCGGTCTGATCGCCGCACTGACGGCCGCAGCGTGTTCGCCCGATGGATCGACCACGGTCACGACGCCAGCGCCGACGACGACGTTGGTCACCACCACGATTCGTCGTGCGCCGGATGGCATCCTGCGAATCGGTGTGCTGCGACCAAGTTTCGCCGACAACACCGATATCGCCACGTCGTTGGTCACCGCCGTGCGTTTGGCGGTGAATGAAATGAACAGTGCGGGGAGCAACGTCGAGATGATCGTGCGCGATGAAGGGAGCGACGCGATCACCGCCAAGTCGATTGACGAGCTCGCCGAACTGGGTGTCTCGGCGATCATCGGCCCGATGTCGTCGAATGCGGCGATCGCCAACTTGTCGAAAATCGTGCAGCACAACACGCTTGCCTGCTCGCCCACGGCCACCACGTTGGCGCTCGACGACTACCCCGACAACGGCTTGTTCTTTCGGACGATCCCGTCCGACACCATGCAAGCAGCAGCAATCGCCCGGCTGGTGGACCGTACCGGGGCGCGTTCGACGGCGCTGCTGTACATCGATGATGGCTACGGACGGCCGCTGGCGGACGCGGTGCAACGGCAGCTCGAAGGGCAGTCACCGCTCCAACGAATCCGTGTCGATGGCAGCGAGTCGTCGATCACGTCGGTGGTCGGGCAATTGATCGAGAGCAATCCCGGCGCGGTGGTCGTCATCGCCGACCCGAAGACGGGACCAGCGTTGGTCAACGCGGTGAACAAGGCTCTTGTCACTGACCGAGTCACCTTCGTGGTCAACGACCTGCTTCGTCGGGCGTTCGTTGGAAACCCGACGGGAGCGGATGTGGTCGGTGCCTCGATCCGGGCGATCAGCAGCTCGCCCGACTTCGTCGACTCGTTACGCCGCATTAACGCCACCACGACGGGTGCATTCGCCTCGTACGCCTACGACTGCGCAATGCTGATCGGCTTGGCCAGCGCCCAACGTGGTTCTACCTTGGCCACTGACATCGCCTCCGAAATGGTTGGGGTCAGTGTCGGCGGGTCGGTGTGCCAGGCCTATGCCGAGTGTCTGGCGCTGATCCGTGACGGTCGCAACATCGACTACGACGGCGTGCTCGGCACGGCGGACCTGACACGCGATGGCGAGGCGATGACCGGCGACTTCGAAGCATTTCACCTCATCGATGGCGCCGATGTGACCATCGACGATTTCGTCCTAACGCGCTAGCCGATCGAAGGTGCCAGCTCCTCGACCGGTGTGATCATGCCCGTATAGAACGGGCCGAACTCGGCATACAACGCCGACGCCTCGTCAAAGCGCATCGTGTACACCACCGCCTTGAGATCGTCGGGCTTCACCGCGAACAGCGTGACCCCCCACTCAAAGTCGTCCAACCCGGTGGAGCCGGTGATGTACTGAACGACGCGACCAGCGAACGTCCGACCGCTGGCACCGTGTTCGCGCATCAGCCGGTCGCGGTCCTCGAACGGCAAGGTGAACCAGTTGTCCTTGTCACCGCGCCGCTTGCTCATTGGATAGAAGCACCACGCCGCGCCGTCGATCTTGCGCGGCGGAATTTCCGGGTACAGGCGGATCTGCAGCATCGGCTCGGGCATCCCCGCGGCGTATTCGCTGACCTCGGTCAGGCTGACATAGCTGTCGACCACCTCCAGACCGGCGCGCTGCACCGCGGTCTGCAGGGCGCGCAAGGCGCGCAGGTCGGCGGCGATCGCCATCACGGCAACGTCGCACTTGTGACCAAGCGTCGCCACGGTGACCACCTGGCGCTCCTCCCCTGACTCCCAGTCGCGGATGGCAGCGACAAACGCCTCGGCGTCGTACAACGGGGTCGGCTTACAAAACAGGTGCAGCACTCCTCGACCAGTAGACGGCTCGACGGGGGGCGACACGGACGTGCTCATACGTCCACGCTAGACAGACATCTCCCGAATGACCAGCGGGCCGCGGATGACCAGCGGGCTACCCCTGGGGTGCCGGCGCGTAGACGTTGAACCGCTCGTTGCGCACAAACCCCACCAGATGCAGGCCAGCGCGGCGGGCGGTGGCCACGGCCAGCGAGGTTGGGGCGCTGACCGCAATCATCCAACTGAATCCGGCGGACCAGGCCTTGTGCACCAGCTCGAAGCTGGCTCGCCCGCTGACGAAGAGGCCCAGCCGGGTCGCCGGCAGGAGGTGGTCGAGGTACATCGAACCGATCACCTTGTCGACGGCATTGTGACGACCGACATCCTCGCGGGTCGTCATGATCGCTCCCCCCTCGGTGAACACGGCTGCGGCGTGCACACCGCCGGTGGTGGCGAAGAGCCCTTGGCCGTCGATCGCCCGACGGCACACGTCCAACACGGTCGCCGCCGAGATCGCCGGGCTCATCGGCAACGGTTGGAGCCGCTGACCGATTTGCTCGATCGCCTCGGTTCCACAGATCCCACAGCTGCTGGTGGTCATCGTCAGCCGCGGCGTGGCGGCGACACCGGTGCCCGCGGTGCGCACGACCACAACATTCTGATCGGGCTCGGTGTCGGCGCCAGTGGCGCAATAGCGAACGTCGGTGACGTCGGTGCCATCCAACAATCCCTCGGTCTGACACAACCCGACAGCGAGCTCGAAGTCATGACCGGGCGTGCGCATCGTGGTGGCCACGACAACGTCATCAAGCTGCACGGTCAGGGGTTCTTCGACGATCAGGTCGTCGACGCGCTGGTGGGTTCGGCCACCGTCGACGCGCTGGTCCACCGTGCTCACCGAAAGCTGCTCGCTGCGCGGCCGGACCATCGCGACGACGGTACCCGAGCGACGTCTCGGGGCGACCTAGTGTGACGCCATGGCCATACTGCGTGACGGGCAAGAGAACTACGGACGGATCTTCGTCGCCGAGCTTTTCGGCACTGCGGTGTTGATGCTGGGCGGTCTGGGGTTGGCGATCCTTGCGGGGGCAAGCCCCGCCATGGTCGCCGTCGGGTTCGGATTGACCCTGATGATCCTGGTCTACATTCTCGGACCGATTTCCGGTGCGCACGTCAACCCGGCGGTCACGCTGGGGATGTTGCTGACCAAGAAGATCACGCCCCGCTGGGCGGTCACCGCGTGGATCGCCCAATTCGTCGGTGGGGCGTTGGGCGCGGCGATCATTTGGGGCATCGCCCAGGGTCGCGAGCCATTTGTCCGTGGCAACTTCGGGTCGAACGGCTGGAACCGCGTCGCCGACACCACCACCATTTACTCCGGGATCGGTGCGGTGATGATCATCGAAGTCGTGCTGACCGCGCTGCTGGTGATGGTGATGCTGTTCGCTGCCGCCCGTCGTTTCGCGCCAAGCATGGTCGGCGTTGTCGCCGGCTCGACGATGTTGGTTGGCTATCTGCTTTCGCAGCCGATCGATGGCGGGGCGATGAACCCGGCACGCAGCCTGGGCGCGGCCCTCTTTGCTCAGTCGCAGTACGACGCGCTCAAGCAAGTGTGGCTGTTCATCGTCTTCCCGCTGATCGGCGCCGTCGTTGGCACGGTGCTCTGGTTGGTTCTCGACGAGGCCCGTCTGGAAGACACCTATCTGGCCGAGGTCCCCGGGGCGACCGTCGTGCGCGACGCCCTCGACGGCGACCCCACCACCTGAGACACCCTCCCAACAAGCGATTCACCGTACGGGACGAGCCCGCCCCCAGCGTTCCCGAACGCCGGGGGCGGGCTCGTCGGGTTATGCATTCCCGTCGGTGCGGGGTTGATCGTTAGCACTCAAGGGTCTAGAGTGCTAGCACTCGCATGCGGCGAGTGATAATGCTCGCCGCAGCGGAACTACCCGCAAACATCACCCCTCACCGTGGAGGCAACAAGCCAATGGCAAAGATGATCGCATTCGACGAGCAGGCTCGTCGGGCACTGGAAGCGGGCATGAACAAGCTCGCCGACGCCGTACGCGTCACGTTGGGGCCGAAGGGCCGCAACGTTGTTCTGGACAAGAAGTGGGGCGCTCCCACAATCACCAACGACGGCGTCTCGATCGCCAAGGACATCGACCTAGAAGATCCGTATGAGCGGATCGGCGCCGAGTTGGTCAAGGAAGTCGCCAAGAAGACCGACGACGTCGCCGGTGACGGCACCACCACGGCCACCGTGTTGGCCTGGAGCATGGTCCGCGAGGGCCTGCGCAACGTGGCCGCCGGGGCCAACCCGATGGGCCTCAAGAAGGGCATCGAGGCCGGCGTCGCCGCCGCCGTCGAGAGCATCAAGAGCCTGGCCAAGGACGTCGACTCGAAGGATCAGATCGCCCAGGTCGCGGCGGTCTCCTCGGCCGACGAAGAGATCGGCAAGATGATCTCCGAGGCGATCGACAAGGTCGGCAAGGACGGCGTGATCACCGTCGAGGAAAGCCAGACCTTCGGGATGGAGATGGACCTGGTCGAGGGCATGCGCTTCGACAAGGGCTACATCTCGCCGTACTTCGCCACCGACATGGAGCGGATGGAAGCCGTCCTGGACGACCCGTACACCCTGTTCGTCGCCTCGAAGATCTCCAACGTGCGCGACATGCTGCCCGTGCTGGAAAAGGTCATGCAGTCCGGCAAGCCGCTGCTGATCATCGCCGAAGACGTCGAGGGCGAGGCCTTGGCCACGCTCGTCGTCAACAAGATCCGTGGCACGTTCAAGTCGGTCGCTGTCAAGGCCCCCGGCTTCGGCGAGCGGCGCAAGGCGATGCTCCAGGACATGGCCATCCTGACCAGCGGTCAGGTGATCAGCGAAGAAGTCGGCCTGAAGCTCGACGGCGTCACCCTTGATCTGCTTGGCTCGGCCAAGAAGGTGATCATCACCAAGGACGAGACGACGATCATCGAAGGTGCCGGCAACGAAGACGACATCAAGGGCCGGATCAACCAGATCAAGACCGAGATCGACAACACCGACTCCGACTACGACCGCGAGAAGCTGCAGGAACGTCTGGCCAAGCTGTCCGGTGGCGTCGCCGTGCTGAAGGTCGGCGCAGCCACCGAGGTTGAGCTGAAGGAAAAGAAGCACCGCATCGAAGATGCCGTGTCGACCACCAAGGCAGCGATCGAAGAGGGTGTCGTTCCTGGCGGCGGCATCGCCCTGATTCGCTCGCAGGCTGCGGTCACCAAGGTTGCCGATTCGCTCACGGGCGACGAGGCCACCGGCGCACGCATCGTCGCCAAGTCGCTGGAAGCTCCGATCAAGCAGATCGCCGAGAACGCCGGCATGGAAGGCGGCGTCGTCGTCGAAAAGGTCAAGAACCTGTCGGGGAACGAGGGCCTCAACGCGGCCACCGGCGTCTACGAGGACCTAGTCAAGATCGGCGTCATCGACGCCGCCAAGGTGACCCGCTCGGCCCTGCAGAACGCAGCGTCGATCGCCGCCTTGTTCCTGACCACCGAGGCGATCGTAGCCGACAAGCCCGAAGAAGCTGCCGCGGCAATGCCCGGCGGCGGCATGGAAGACTTCTAAGTCCCCCGAGTCCCACCACCAAAGAGGGGCCCGGTGCTACGGCACCGGGCCCCTCGTGGCGTTTTCAGCCTCGTTTGGTCGTCCGCCGATCGAGACCCCGCTCGAGGTCTAACCCGACGTTTGGTGCCTGGCACCAAACGTCGGGACCAGCGTGCGCTAGTTGGGGAAGTGGCAGGCGACGAAGTGGTTGTCGGCGACCGCCCGGACCTCGGGCTCGGTGGTCTCGCAGATCCCTTCGGCCTTTGGGCATCGCGTCCGGAACCGGCACCCGCTCGGCGGATTCAGCGGGGACGGAAGGTCGCCTTCGATGGAGTGTTCGCTGATCGGGGCCCGCGGGTCGGGACTGGGGATCGCCGCCATCAGCGACGCGGTGTACGGGTGCGCCGGCGCTTGGAACAGCACGTCGGGGTCGGCAACCTCGCAAATTTTGCCGAGGTACATGACGATCACCCGGTCGCTGATGTTCTTGACCACCGCCAGGTCGTGAGCGATGAAGACCATCGTCAGCCCATACCGAGCCTTCATATCCTCGAGCAGGTTGAGCAATTGCGCCTGCACGCTGACGTCGAGCGCCGACACCGGCTCGTCGCAGATCAACACCTGCGGATCGAGAACCAGGGCACGAGCAACGCACACGCGCTGGCACTGCCCGCCGGAATACTCGTGGGCCCGCCGCGTCCTCGCCGCTTCGGGATCCAACCCGACGGCACGGATCACCTCGTCGATCCGCGCCTCGGCGTCGGCGCCCATGTCGTCTTTCCAGATCGCCAGGCCTTCGCCGACGATGTCGTGGACCTTGCGCCGCGGATTCAGCGACGAGATCGGATCCTGGAAGATCATCTGCAGCTTGGTGCGTTTGCGGCGCAGCTCCTCGCCGTCCATCGTGGTCAGTTCTTCGCCATCCAGCTTGACCGAACCCGACGTCGGGCGGGGCAGCTGCATCACCGCCCGACCGGTGGTCGACTTGCCACAACCAGACTCGCCAACCAGGCCCAGTGTCTCGCCTTCGAGGACGTCGAAGCTGATCCCCGAGACGGCGTGAACGACACCGCGCTTTGCCGGAAACTCGACGACCAAATCTTCGACGCGCAGCAGCGCAGCGCCGTCGCGCAAATGGGCTTTACCGGTACCGGCCATCAGCCAGCCTCCTCAGCAGCAGCGACAGGGACGTGGGCGACGGCGGTACCGACCGGGTGGAAACAGGCCGCGAGGTGCTGGACGCCATGAAGTTCCAGCGGCGGCTTGGCGCTCGCGCAATCCGCTTGGGCGTATTTGCACCGCGGCGCGAACGAACAACCGACCGGCGGACGGGTCATATCCGGCGGTCGACCGACGATCGCGTCGAGACGCGTGTGGCTTGGGTTCTCCACCCGCGGGATCGAGCGCATCAACGCCTCGGTATAGGGGTGGCGCGGTTCGTCGAACAGCGTGGTGATTGGCGACATCTCAACGATCCGCCCGGCGTACATCACCGCCACGTTGTCGGCCCGCCCGGCGACGACGCCGAGGTCGTGGGTGATCAACAGGGTGGCCATCTCGTACTCTTCTTGCAGCTCATCGAGCAGGTCGAGGATCTGCTTCTGGATCGTCACGTCCAACGCGGTGGTTGGCTCGTCGGCGATCAACAGCTTCGGCCAACACGAGATCGCCAAGGCGATGGTCACCCGCTGGCGCATCCCGCCGGACAGCTGATGCGGGTACTCATCCATCCGCTTCATCGGCGACGGAATCCCTACCTGCGTCAGCAGATCAACCGCCCGATCGTAAGCGGCGCGCTTGGACAGGTCCAGGTGGCGGCGGATCGTCTCGACCAGAGCGACGCCGATCTTCTTCACCGGGTTCAGCGAGGTCATCGGATCTTGGAAGACCATCGCGATCTCGCGGCCCCACAGGTGCTTGCGTTCGGCGCGGTTCATCGTGCTGGTGTCTTGGCCGGCGAAGCGCACACTGCCGGTGACGGTGGCGGTCGATGGCAACAGGCCCATGATCGACCGGACGAGCACCGACTTGCCCGAGCCGGACTCGCCGACGATGCCCAGCGTCTCGCCGCGGCGAAGGCTGAACGACACACCATCGACGGCGCGCAGCGAGCCGCGGGCGGTGGCAAACGAGGTGGAGATGTTGTCGACCTCGACCAGCGCGGTGTCGGCCCCTACAGATTCGGTAGCGATCGTGCCCTCTCCCATCAGTTCCTCGAGCGGTTGAAGACGTTGCGGCGGACGTGCTCGCCGATCCGGTTGAACGACATCACCGTGATGAACATCACCGTGGCGGGGACAAACACCAGATGAGGGTCGGTCTTCAGCTTGGACTGGCCGCGCACGATCATCCCGCCCCAGCTTGGCTCGGGCGGCGGAACGCCGACGCCGAGATAGCTCAGCGAGGCCTCGGCGACGATCACCACGGCGACAACCAGGAAGCTGTACGACGCAACGGGAAGAACAGCGTTGGGCAGCATCTCGCGCCACATCAAGCGCCGATCTTTGGCACCCAATGATCGGGCCGCCAGCACGTATTCGCGCTGACGCACGGCCAACGTTTGGGCACGCATCAGGCGGGTGTAGGTAGGGATCGATACGAAGGCCAGTGCCAACGCGATCGTCAGCTTGGAGCGTCCATAGATGGCGATCACCAAGAGCAGCAGGATCAGCGGGGGAAACGCCAGGATGACGTTCGTACCAACGGCGACCCCGGCATCGACCACCTTGCCATACCAACCGGCAAGCAGACCGACCATCGCCCCCACGCCCAGACCGACGACCACGGCCAGCAAGGCGATGATCAGCGAGGTGCGCGCCCCGTAGATGACATGGGTCAGTTCGCTGTAGCCGTTCTCGGTACGCCCGAGCGGCTCGGGCCAGCGCAGTCCGGGTCGCATTCGCACCGCGCCGCGCGATTGATCGGCCTTGCGCCATGCGGCCAACGGCAGCCATTGAGCGAAGATCGCGGCGAGCGAGATCATCGTCACCCAGAACACGGCGAACCACAGCCCGAGCCGGAAGTCGCGGCCGAAGCGCCGCTCGCCGAGGCGCTGGACGCCGCGCCACATCAGCGCTATGCCGACGAGGGCGATCACGCCGCGCACCACGCCGTTGGTCGAGCGGATTCCATAGGCGGCGACGCCGATAACGGCCAGGCCAGCGACGATCAGGCCCAGGCAGATCGCCAGGGGCATCCGCTTGTGCGGAATTGGTGGGGCGGCGTCGACGGCGACGGCGGCCTCCTCGACGGCCAAGGAGTCGACAATCAGCGGTTCGGCAACCGGGTCAACGATCGGGTCAACCACGGCGCAGCCTCGGATCGATATAGAAGTACATGATGTCGACAACCGCGTTGAGCAGCAGGTAACTGACGGCGAGCACAAGCACAGCGCCCTGCAGGACCGGGAAGTCCTTCTGCGGGATGGCTTGGATAATCGCCCGGCCAATGCCGGGCAGACCAAACAGGTTCTCGATGATCACGGTGCCGCCGATCAGCCGACCGAGGTTGACGGCGGCCAGGGTGATCAGCGAGAACGACGACGGGCGCAGCGCCTCGCGCAACAGGATGTGTCGGGTGGGCATGCCTCGCGCTCGGGAAGCGAGAACGAAATCCTCTTGGAGCGTCGCCGCCATGTCGTTACGTAACAGCTGCATGTACACCGCCATCTCGGCCAGCGCCAGGGTCAGCGCAGGCAGGAAGGCGCGGTGCAGGTTGCCCCACAGATCCTCGGTGAGGTTTCGCCAGCCACTGTTCGGAAACCAGTTGAGCTTCAGGGCGAAGGCGTAGATCAGCAACAGGCCGAGCACGAACGGTGGAAGGCCGATCACACCGAAGGAAAAGGTGCTGGTGGCCCGGTCGAAGCGGCGTCCTGCACGCCACGCCGACCAGGCACCCAGCGGTACTGCCAAGATCAAGGCCATCAACTGGGCCATGACCGCTAACTGAATGGTCACCGGCAGGCGCTGACGAAGCACCTCGCTGACCGGTTGGTTGGACTGCAACGAGCGGCCCAGATCGCCTTGGATCGCTTTCGAGCCCCAGTCGACGAATCGTTGGGGAATCGGCTTGTCCAAGCCGAGCTCTTTGTTGACCGCGGCGATCTGTTCCGGTCTCGCGTTCTCGCCAAGAATGGCGACGGCGGTGTCACCGGGCTGAAGATCTGCCATCAGAAACGTCAGGAAACTGACGAGCAGGATGACGGGTATGAGTAGCAGAAGCTTCAGCCCGATGGCACGTGCCATGTGAGACCTTTCCTAGTTACGAGGTTGTCCGGACCGGAGTCTCAGGCCTCTTTCCAGAGCAGGTCGGTGCGCAGGATGCCGTCCTCGTAGACCGCCGCACCGTGGAGCTTCGGCGACGTCACAAAGCCGTTGCGCGTCTTCAGGTACGGGTAGAACGGGATGTCCTTGGCCAGCTGGACGAACACCTTCTTGTAGTCCTCCAGCGCCTTGGCGGGATCCGGGTTGACTCGGGCTGCCATCAACAGTGCATCGACGTCGGGGTTGTTGTACTTGGCGTAGTTGTTCAGCGACTTGCTGAACACCGAGTTGTAGATCCCCGGGTCCGGTGAGGTCACCGGGAAGCCCCACGAGTTGACGTCGTACTCGCCCTTCAGCACCAGACCGATCGCCGTCGGGCTGTCGTTGATCGTCAGCTTGACCTCGATGTTGTTGTACTGACCGAGTGCGGTCTGGATGTATTCGGCACGGGCCTGGTCGAGGCTCTGCTGGAAGCCGTTGAGGTTGATCACCAGTGGTCCACCACCCTTTTCGGCGGTGTACTCGTCGATCAACTTCTGCGTTTCCGCAGCGTCGTACTTCGGCAACGCTGCGTCGGGTGTGTAGAAGTCGGTGTCTTCGACGGTGAAGTTGTATGGGGCGGCCGACCCAGGGCCGAAGACGTCCTCGGCCAGCGCCTGCCAATCGACGCCCATGGCGAAGATCTTGCGGACGCGGATGTCGTCGAACGGCGGCTTGGTCAAGTTGAACACGTAGACCTGACCGGTGGTCGTCCGCACGGAGGTGTACGACGAATCCTTGACCGCCTCGGTTGCCTTCCTCACCGATTCCGGTGTGGCCGTGTAGAACCCGTCGGCATCGCCGGTGTCAAAGGCGTCAACGCGCTGCTGCTCGTCGCCCATCACGCGGAAGGTCAGCTTGTCCAGGAACGGACCGTCGGAACCCTTCCAGTCTGGGTTTGCCTTCATGATCATCCGGTCGTCACGAGTCCACGACTCCAACAAGTACGGACCTGCGCCGACGGCCTGGCTGGTCATGTCGACCTTGTCGGCGATCGCCTTCGGCGAGGCGATGTAGTTGACACCCGAACGGCTGATGGTGGCCGGGAAATGGGCATTGCCCGACGCCAGGGTGATCTCCAACGTCAGCGGGTCGACCACGGTCAACGCGGTGACGGCCATCATCGACGTGAAAGCTGGCGAGCGGTTGGCGACGTCCTTGGCGCGCTCCATGTTGGCCTTGACGGCCTCGGCGTCGTAGGCGACACCGTCGGAGAATTTGATGCCCGGCTTGAGCTTCAGCGTCCACTTCGTAAAGTCAGCATTCGGCTCGATCGACTCGGCCAAAACCGGCTCGGACTTCTTGGTGGCGTCGTTGTAGGTGACCAGAGCGCCGTAGAGAGCGAAGGCTCGCTGGGCGTCGGAACCACCGGAACCGGTGAAGCGCACTGGGTCGAGCGTGCCGACTTCGCTGTACAGCAGAATTTCGGCTTCGCCACCCTTGACCGGCTTGCCGGCGTCCTTGGCAGTGGTGTCCGGAGCCGACGACGCGCTGGGCGCCGTGGTGGAATCGGTGGGCGCGCTGCTGGGCGTGCTTGCTGGCGCAGCGGTCGTGCTGGCCGCGCTGCTTGGTGCCGCCTTGTCCTTGTCGTCGCTGCACGACGCAGCGACGAGTGACATCGACAGCAGTGCCGCGGCGACGGTTACCACCCGTCGGCGCAACCTGAGATGTGACGATCGAACGTGCATGGATTCCCCCTTGGTGCGCAGTCCGCACTGCGGCTGTTGCCGGCCCCGAATGTGCCGGACGGCACACCATAACGGTATGACTTCCGTCACATCAAGTTGGGAATCGACACCTCCGCTGGTCAGTCCATGGCGCGCACGACGCTGCCGGTGACCATCCCACCGTCGGCCAGCAGTGGACCGATCACCGGGTAGAGCGCAGCCAAGGCCGGGCTGGCCATGTGCGCGTCCATCGCTGCTTGGTCGGCGTACCGCTCAATGAAATAGAAGGTGTCGGCATCGTCGCCTTCGACCAGCGTGTACTGCAGCGTGCCCGGCTCGTTGGCGACCTGTTCGTACATCCCGCCGAAGGCATCGCGCAGCTCCGCGCCTTTGCCAGGGTGGGCCTTCATCGTGGCGATCATCACTCGTTCAGTCATGCGCGGCAATCTAGACGGCCACGGGCGGGATACGTTGATGGGCATGACGCATCTGCAGGGCGAGTACGAGCCGAGCGAGTGGGGTTGGGTCCGCGATCAGGTCGAGGCCTACGAGCGTTCGGGCGGCACCGAAGCCAACACGCTGTTCGACACCGGCATCCCGATCATCATCGTGGCCACACGCGGCGCCAAGACCGGCAAGGTTCGCAAGTTTGCGCTGATGCGTGTCGAACACGAGGGCGAGTACGCCTTGATCGCATCCAAGGGCGGTGCGCCAGACAACCCGAACTGGCTGAACAATCTGCGCGCTCATCCCACGGAGGTCACGGTGCAGGACGGACCCGAGCCGGTCCTGATGATCGCCCGCGAGGTCAGCGGCGACGAGCGCCAACTGTGGTGGGATCGTGGCGTTGCCGTCTATCCGGCCTACGCCGAGTATCAGGAAAACACCGACCGCCTGATCCCCGTGCTGGTGGCAACCCCCGCCGAGTAACCCGTGATGGTGGGTTCAGGCTGACCTGTTTGCCTCGAACCGAACGCTCCGTGCGCGGGCTCGGTCACCCGCCGGCGACGGCGGGGATGATGCTGACGGTGGCGCCTTCGGGGATCTTCGTGTCCAAGCCATCGAGATAGCGAACGTCGTCGTCGGAAACGAAGATGTTCACAAACTTGCGCAGCGCGCCGACCTCGTCGAGGATCCGCTCGCTGAAGCCAGGGTGGGCAGATTCCAGATTGGCGATCAGCTCGCTCAGCGTGGCGCCGTCGATCTGCACGGTGGAAGCCCCGCCGGAAAGGGGTCGCATGGTGGTTGGGATGCGCACTGTCGCTGCCATGGACGAAATCCTACCGAATAGGTCAAGATTCCCCACCGGACCGCTCGGTGGCGCAGACCGGCGGACGCCGCGTCGCCCACGGTTGAGCGGTCTCCAGCTGAGCGGCGAGGCGAATCAACAGGTCCTCACGACCGTAGGCGGCGATCAACTGCACCCCCACCGGGAGACCATCGGCGCTCCAATGCAGCGGGAGGCTGATCGCTGGCTGGCCGCTGATATTGAAGTGAGACGTGTACAACATCAGCTGCTGGATTCGCTGGCCGCTCTCGGGGCCGCTGAGCCAACCGATTCGTGGCGGGGTCAGCGTCAACACCGGACAGACCAGGACGTCGAACGCGTCGGGGCCGTGCCACCACTGCAGCAGACGACGAGACCAGGACGAAAGCCAGGCGAGCACATCCAAGTAGGCACTGGCCCCCATCGACCGACCGATCGCGGAAAACAACAGGTTGTCCCCCTCCAGATCGGCGTCGGTCATCTCCCGACCCAGTTGGGCTTCGAAGAAGTCGCGGGTGTTGGCGATGTTGGCGGCGATCATGCCAATGAACCGTTCGACGTAGGCGGGATCATCGAGCACCGCTGGCGAGTTGGCCTCGACGCGATGGCCGAGTGATTCCAGGAGTCGCCCGGCGCCCTCGACCGCGGCGATGCACTCACCATCGATCGGCTTACCCGACGACTCGCCGGTGGTAAAGCCAATCCGCAGACGACCGGGATCGGCCCCCACCTCTTCGACCAGCGGACGGGCAAAGGCGGGTGCGGTGTAGTGGTCGCCCGGCTCGTACCCACTCAGAATGTCGAGCATCGCTGCGGCGTCGCGCACGGTACGGGTAATCGCCCCATCCGTCGATGCGCCAGCCCAGCTCTCGCCTTCCGGCGACCGGCTGATTCGGCCACGCGATGGCTTCAGCCCGACGAGTCCGCATTCCGACGAGGGGATTCGAATCGATCCGCCGCCATCGCTGCCATGTCCGACGGCGACGATGCGAGCCGCCACGGCCGCACCGGTCCCGCCGGACGATCCACCGGTGGAATGGTCAAGGTTCCATGGGTTCCGCGACGGGCCGTAGGCCATCGGCTCGGTGGTGATCGTCGTGCCCCATTCCGGCGTATTCGTCCGGCCGATGGCGATCAGTCCGGCTTCACGCAGACGGCGCGCTACCGCGGAGGTTTGCGACGCGGTAAAGCCGGCCTCCTTCAAGCCGCGACTGCCGCAATGGGTCTGTTCCCCGGCGATCTCGGCCCCCAGATCTTTGAGCACGATCGGCACACCGGCGAACGGCCCGCTGCCGGGCGAGCGCGCTTCGTCCCGAGCGCGCTCGTAGCGCTCGATGACGATCGCGTTGAGCTGCGGATTCAATCGTTCGGCGTTGGCGATCGCCGCATCGACCAGCTCGACCGCGCTGACCTGGCCGCTGCTCAGCAGCGCTGCTTGGCCGGTGGCGTCGAGATCAAAGACGTCGTTACCGGCATGGCTGGGTGCATCCATGTCGTTCATCGCGCGTACCTTAGGTGCGTGCGAGTTGTAGCCGCTGCCGACAAGTTCCGCGGCTCGGCGACCGCCGCCGAAGTAACCGCCGCAATCGGCCACGCCTGCTGGGAGCTCGGCCACGAATGCGACGAAATTCCGCTGGCCGACGGCGGCGACGGCACCCTGGCAGTGTTGGGCGGAGCGAATCGGGAATCGACGGTGACCGGCCCGTTGGGCGATCCGGTACGCGCCGGGTGGCGACTGTCTCGGGAGACGGCGGTGATCGAGATGGCCACCGCCTCGGGGCTGGATCTGGTCGGCGGAGCGTCGGGCAACGATGCGATCGCCGCCACGACCACCGGCACGGGCGAGTTGATCGATATGGCGCTCGATGCCGGTGCGCGCAAGATCATCGTCTGCCTCGGTGGATCGGCAACGACCGACGGCGGCCTCGGTGCGCTGCGGGCGATCACGGCCCCGGCAAGGCTGCGCGCCGTCAAGCTGTTGATCGCCTGCGATGTGAATACCTCATTCGTCGATGCGGCCCGCGTCTTTGGCCCGCAAAAGGGCGCCTCGCCTGCCCAGGTTCGGCTATTAACCGGGCGCTTAGAGCGCTTGACGCAGATGTATCTGCATGACTACGGCGTCGATGTCACCGCTCTGGCTGGCGCCGGCGCCGCAGGCGGTTTGGCCGGTGCGCTTGCCGCACTGGGAGGAACGCTCATACGCGGCTTCGATCTGATCGCCGACGAAGTAGGACTGGACGAGCGGATCGCTGCTGCCGACCTGGTGATCACGGGTGAGGGTCGGATGGACGCCCAGAGCTTCGAGGGCAAGGTGGTTGGCGGGGTTCGTGAACTGTGCCAGGCCATCGGTCGCGATGTTGCCGCCGTGGTGGGGTCGGCGGATCAGGACGTGGTTGACCAGATCGATCACGTCAGCCTGGTTCACGAGTTTGGCGAAGCGCGCGCCCACGCCGAACCGCTGTGGTGCATCGAGCGCGCTGCTGGGTTACTGCTGCGGCGCCATCATTAGCGCGGCGGACCGAGGTGGCGTCAGCCGGTTGACGACGAGGTGACCGCGGCGGCCGGTGTGGAAGCGGTCGTGGCGGCGGTTGCGCCCATCTCGGCCAACGTCTTGCCGGCCTTGTCCTTGCCGAGCATGACCAACACACCCACGCCATCGTCGAGCTTGCCGGTGTTGATCGGAATCGGCGTCTTCAGCGGCTGCACCACGACATTGCCAAGGGTGACCGCCAGCGTGTCGGCGACCGCCTTCGCCGCGGTGTCGGTTTCCAGATAGAGCACCACGGTGGTGTCGTACTTGGTGGTGGCGGTCACCGCGGTGCCCATCGTGTAGCCATCGCTGCCCAACATCGTGGACAACCTGCCGGCCACCTGGCTTTGCCCGGATGCATTTGCCACCTGCACCTTGCTGCCGCTCTTGACCACGGGAGGCGCAACGGAAACGGGGGTCGTGGGGGTTTCCGAGCTGGAGGTACTGGAGCTATCGAGCGCAACCGTGGTGGTCGGTGCCTTGGCGTCGGAGTTGTCGTTCAACTTCTTCAGGATCAGCAGTCCCAAAACGACGGCGACGGCGGCGATGACGATCGCCGCCGTGGAACCGGGGCCCGATCCGCTACGCGCCGACTTGGTTGGGTTCCTGGGCTGCGGGTCGTTGCTCATCAGTGCCCTCCTCCGGGCGGCCGGCCCCCCGGTCCTGCGGTGCCCTCGGCGGCGGCGCCGTCGAGACGGGCCCGGCGGCGGCGATCCCGGTTCCGGCGGAGGCGGCGAACCACCAGCGGATCCAGGGCCAGCGCAGCCGGGTCATCGATCACTTGGTTGAGTTCGAGATTGTACTCCTCCACCGAGCAGCCAAATCGCGCCCGGATTGTGTCGTGACGGTCGACGCCCTCGACGAACCAGGTCGCTTCGAAGTGGACCATCGCCAGGGCGCGTTCGTTCAGCTGGATCGCGTCAACGGGAGAAGAATTCACTGCCACACTCTGCCCGCTGGCGGCATCCATTACAAGCACCCTCGACCCGGCCTACCTGCCATCTTCCACCGACCGGTTCGCTATTGTCACCTAGGTGGGCAGGCCCTTTCTGATCGGTGTGGCCGGAGGTTCCTCATCGGGGAAGACCACCGTGGCAGAACGGATCGCCGAACTCAGCGGCAGTTCCGCCGTGTCCCTGTTGCAGCTCGATTCCTACTACGTCGACTACCCCGATCAGTCGATGGACGAGCGCCGGGCGATGAATTACGACCATCCCGACGCCTTTGACTGGCGGCTGCTGAACGACCACGTCGCCGCGCTGACGGCGGGCGCTAGCGTTCCCGTCCCGATCTACGACTACAACGGCTACGGGCGCAGCGGCGAAGTGCGGATGGTCGAACCGACCCCGATCGTGGTCGTCGAGGGGATCCTGGTGCTGTACGACCCCGACCTGCGCGATCGCTTCGACCTGCGGATCTTCATCGATACCGACGCCGACATTCGGCTGATCCGGCGCATCCAGCGCGACGTCATCGAGCGCGGCCGCAGCGTGGACTCGATCATCGATCAGTATCTGACCACCGTGCGCCCCGCCCACGAGCAGTTCATCGAGCCGAGCAAGCGCTACGCCGACGTCATCTTCCCCGACGGTGGACGCAACCAGCGGGCGATGGACGTCATCCTGGCCCGAATCCGCGAGCTGACCTCAACCCCGTAACTGCCGCGCTGCGTGGCCGGTTGGGCCGGTAGCTTGAGGCCGATCGCCGGGTTAGCTCAGTTGGCAGAGCACTTGATTTGTAATCATGTGGTCGTGGGTTCGATTCCCACACCCGGCTCTGATTCCGTTGCCCATCGCAGGCAGGGGACCGCCCGGCCGGTGGTCAGCTGCCGAAGAGGTGGGCGGTGCCGGTCAGTTCAACAAGGCGGGCGACGCATTCGGACATCGCCACGACGCGCAGCCGGGTGCCTCGGCTGTGGGCTCGGCGGGCACCAAGCAGCAGGCAGCGCAAGCCGGACGAGTCGATGAATTCGACGCCGCTGAGGTCGATTTCGACCGGCTGTTGGTCGTCGACCTGCAGCATCGCCCGGTCCAGCCACGGCGACCCGGCGACGTCGACCACGCCACCGACGATCAAGCGGGTCCCGGCGAAGTCGATCGTCATCGGCACATCTTCTGGGATCTGCAGCGGCGCGCCCGCTCCCTCGCTGGTGAGCTCGGATCCACTCCCCGACATCGGTCAACCTCCTCCAAGAGCTCGGTCTCTGCACCACTGATCGCGCAGCGTGTCCACGTCGTCGATCGACGGCCTGCTTTCTGCTCACACTACTCGCCGCCTGGGAGAACGTGGCGACCGGTACGCATCAACCGTGGCTGCGGGTTTCCCCGTTGGCCGAGCCGGGTACCTGAGCGCCATGACCACGAACGACAGCAACACTCCGAACGAAAGCACTCCCAACACCGACGGCGAGGCCTGGACCGACGCCAAGGCCGACCGGGCCCCCACCGCCGATGAGACGAAGGCAGCCGACGAGGCCGCCAAGCACGTCGACGTCGACAAGGTGGCGAAGCATGCCGAAGAGATGATGGAAATCGGCGCCGAGATCAAGGGAGAAGGCGAGATCGAGACGAAGACGTCATGAGCGGGATGCGAAGCGCACCGCCGGCCCAGTCGGACGACCTTGCGCTTCTGCTCCAGATCGAACTCTCCCGGGTGGCCGCAGAGCCACCCGGGTGGACGATCGCCACCGGCTTGCGGGCCATCGACAACGGGGTGACCGGCGACTGCCTCGAGATCTTCCACATCGATGATCAGCGCCTGGGCGTGTTGGTGATCGACGTCGCCGGCCGTGGTGCGGGCGCCGCCTTGGGTGCCTACTCGCAGAAGGAAGCACTGAAGCTGGCAATGCGGTCTGGGATGGACCCGGCGGCGGCACTGACGTTCTTGAAGTCGCACCAACCGGAGCTCGAAACCAACTTCTTCTCGGCATTTCTCGGCATCCTCGATCCCGATACCGGTGGCCTGAGCTACGCCAACGCAGGACACCCGCCGGCGCTGGTCGTAGACGACGCTGGTCGGACGCGCGCCCTTGGGCGTACCGGCCCGATCGTCGGCTTTGTCGACCCGGTGTGGACCGTCGAGGCGACAACGATCGCACCGGGCGAAGCGCTAGCGATCTACACCGACGGACTGATCGAAACACGCAACGCCGCCGGCGACTACTACGGGGCGTCCAGTGTCGTCAACGCATTAGCCACGATGGACTGTGACGAAGCGCCGGACGTCGTGGACCACCTGCTGAACGATCTACACCGCTTTCACGACGGGCCGGTTGCTGACGACGTCACCCTGGTGGTGCTGTGTCGCCATCCACTGAACCGCGACTGCGATAACTGCTGAACGCAGCTCGTTAGGCAGCGCCGCTGAGCAGTTCGCGGCGCAGGCCGGCCAACATCGGCGAGGGCTCACCGTCGCTCCACGCATCGGCGCGCAACGCGCGTTCGTAACTCTCCCATTCGACACGCACGCCTGCCAGGCTGCCCATCGCATGGTGGGTGCGCATCCGGATCGCCACCAACTGCTCGTGACCCGGCAGGACACGAAGACCCTGTTCGGTCGCCCAGAATGCCAGCTCCACGTCGCCGCGCTCGAGCGCCAGCTCGGCCAGCTGGATCGCCGCCCCGGTTGCCAGGATCACCAGGTTCGAGGTAATTCCCTCGGCGTCGGGCCACAGGTACGTGCAGGACTCGAACGGGTCGCCGCGAATCCAGCGCAGCGCTTCCTGGAGCGACTCGACTGCTCGACTGGGATCGGCCGCCGCTCGGTCGCGCAGCCGCTCGATCAGTTGAGCATCGCTGACCACGCCGGGGTGGAGTGGGAGCTGCTCGGTCAGCGTTCGACCGATCCACTCCTGCCCCTCGGGAGGCTGCACCGCACGGGCCAGCGCCCTCCGTGCGTCGCTGACCACGTTAGAGAACGTGGCATCACGAACGTCAAGATCCCACAACGCGGTGCGTGCTGCACTGCGTGTGCTTCGGCCGCGATGTTCGGCCATCCACACCACCAACTCCTCGGACTTCGAGCGACCGAATGCCACCGGGATTCCATCAGCCGTGTGGATCTCGATCGGACCGAAGAGGCGAACAACGAATGCCCAGTCATCGATCGGTTCGCCCCCACCGGGTGGGTCGCTCAGGGTCGACGCTGCCGGATCGGTTGTCTCGGCCACCGCCAGTACCGGGTCGGCGATGTCCGCATCACGCCCATCGGCCTCCGGCATCCAACCCTCGGCTGACCAAACGTCGTCCAGCAGCACGGCGGACGACTCGGTCGACAGCGTCTCGTCAGCCACCAACACTGCGGCAGACGGCGCATCGACAACAGCCAACTCGCGGTCGGCGGCCAAATCGTCGACGATCGGCAGACCATCGGCCGCGTCGAGCAGCGCGGCGATTCGCTCGACATCCGCTGCCCCGACCTGTACTGGCTGGAAGGCGATCGCCCATGGATGCAGCACCCATCGCCCGTCGCCATCGGGCCGGATGACGGCGATCTGATCGGACGGTGCGATGAGGTCGTCGGTGGAGCCGACGACCGCGGCCGCACCTGCACCCGCACCCGTCGCTTGACGAAGCTGGCCGACGGTCCGATCGTCGGCCATTGCCGCAACGACAACGAGTGGGGCCGTGTCACCCACCGACTGGCGACGAGACCGCACAGCGAACGTCGTCGATCCGGTACACACCTCGGCGATCGCTTCGCTGTGTGTATCGATGGCGTGCAGCGCGTCGCTGATCGATTCAAGTCGCTCCACCCCGAGCGCGTCGGGCAGACCAACACCATGCTGCAGAACTCGCAGGTCCTCACCCAGAGGCGGTACCGCCAGCGCGGCAGCGATCGCCCGGACCAGATCTGGGCAGTCGCACACGGCGACGACGCCTACGGCTTCGACATCGAGGAACAGGTTCCCGAGGTCGGAGCGACCCAGGTGCGTCAAGGCCGGGCACGGTTGGTCGGAACGGCGCGCTGTTCGGCTCAGCTCGATGACATCGACACCAGCCGGCAACGTCCACCAGCCGCGGTCGACGTCGTACATCCACCGTTGATCGAGGGGCAGTGCGGCAGCAACCGGCACGATGGTGACGGCCCCATCATCGGCGACGATCGCTGCGGCGATTGCCGACTGCTGATCTGCCAGATCGCAGGCGACAGCGCGCACCGCAATATCCAAACGGGCCAGCTGTTCGGCGGCGCTGACCGCACGAAGAGTCCGTTCGGCGGTCACCACCGTGGGGTGTGGGGACGCAAGGCGCTGACCAATCTGCAGCGAACGCAACCGACGACGACGGCGACTCTCGACGGCGGCAATCACCCCCGCCGCCAGCGCTACCGCCCCGGCCAAGCCGACGGAACGTGGCAAACCCGTCGATGATTGCCTATCGCCGTCGAGCGGCGCGGATGACGGAGCGGTCTGCGCTCGCGGCTCAAGCGCTTGATCCGGAGCGGCCGGAGGAGACGGTTGGGCATCGGCCCCCACCGTTGGCCCGGGTTCGGACACCGGCGTCGTCTCGACGCCTCCGGACGTGGTCGGCGGCTGGTTGGAATTCGGGTCAACGGGGAGATCCAGCTGGGGAAGCGGTGGCGTTGGGACATCCTCCACTGGCAACTCGTCAGGCGTCGGGGCGTCGTCCGGCCACGGCGCAGCAGCAGGATCGGTCACTGGCTGCTCCGCAGACGGAAACTCGACGACATCGCCTGGATGCAACATCGCCGGGTTGCGGTAGCCGAGACGCGACGCGTTGTGCTCGATCAACTCGTTGGTGAGTTCCAGCACCGCTGCCTCGCTCGGTTCACCCGTCGCCGCGAGTTGCTGGTCGGCGAGCTTCCAATAGGAATCGCCGGGTTGCACGGTGACCGACGTAGACGCCAGGCCGACGGGGAGTTGGAGATGCCAACCTGGTTCGATCAATGCCGCCGTGGTGAATCGATGGCCATCAACCATCACGCGACCGGCATTGGCGGCGACGATCGATGCGGCAACAGCGTCGATCCGATCCGGATCTTGCGCGTATCGCCCAGCAATCGTCCACATCGACTCACCGGCGGCGACCACGTGGAAGCTACCCGGGTTGGCGGCGTCCGGCGCTGTCGCTTGCCGGCCGGTGTCCGCGTTCACTGTCTGACCCGATGACGAGCCGGACGACACGACCGTCGCCAGATCGGATGTCACCAGCGTGGCTGCCGTGCCGACTCGCCAGCCGGGATGGGCGGCGTCGGCGACGGGTGCGGCCACGGCCGACAGCGGTAGAAGCGCGACGAGGCCGTTGGCGATCGCCCGGCCGAACCAACCGATGCTCCCACCACTCCTCGACGCCGATGGCATCCCGTGGCGGAGCTGGTAGACCACCTCCTGCACGGTGGTCCAGGCGATGACGAGAACACAGCACCACGCAACGACCAACCCGATTCGAACGAAAACGTCGACGAGCTGATCGACCGTTTCCAAACCGTTGCTCAGCGACCGACCCCACCGACGCAGTCCGTCGAGCGTCCACCGCCAGGGCAGATCCATGCCAGTCAGCGGCGACCACGATCCGAGCCGAGATTTTCCGACGCCAATCAGCAACAGCGGGGCGCCGATGAGGGCGACGAGCGCGGCTGGGATCGCCAGCCAGGCTCGACGTGGAGAGGGGCTAGGTGCGATTGCCATCGTCGAATCCAATCGATGCAGTTGCGCTGCCAGATCCGCGGGCAGTTCGGCCCGTGGTGTCGATCACGACCACCACCGTCACCGTGCGTCCGCTGATCTGGATGCTTTCCAATACCCCACTGTCTGACGTCCCGGCCAGCTGAACGGCAACAGATTGTCGAGCGGCGGAGACGGCGCGTGTCGAGTCGATCACGATCTGTCCACGCCGCGCCGCGGCCGGATCGATCTGTTGAGCCGCGGCGCGGGCCGCGTGAAAGGCAACCGCGGCGGCCTGGCTGCGATCGTTGATCGACTGATCGACGGTCCGCGACAGCCAGATAAAGCCGCCGGCCATGAAGACGAAGGCCAAGGTCAGCGCGGCGACGGTCGAGGAGCCACGCTCGTCTCGACGACGAGCGTGGCTCTGTCGATCCGTCGTCGGCGGCGCGCTCATGGCGCGTCCCTCGTCGCCCGGTACAGATCGATCGTCGCCGTCGCCGTGGCGGTGACGACGCGCCCTGGCGGGCCGACCAATGCCAGGTCATCGCGACGCGGGCTGCAGGTGACGGTGACCGTCACGCTGCCGCCGGGTTTCCACGCTCCGACCTCGACCGCAACGGTTGCTGAGCCTGCACACGCATTCGACCGAGACAACATCAACGCTGCGGTTTGCTGCGCGGCAGCCGAGGCCGCCCCCGCCGATCGTTGCCGCGCCGCTGCCTGCGCCGCAGCTTCGCTGGCGACCTGTACCTCGGCGGTGCTCTCCACCTGGCGGCCAAGCCACAGCACCAGGATCGCCAACGACAGGATCGCCGGAAAGATCAGCACCAGACCAAGGACGTCCGACGAACCGCGATCATCCGGCGGCACATCACGTGGGCGCGTCACAACGGCACCCAGCCCTCGAGCGGCACCGCAACCGAGACCGACACGCGTCGCGATGTGCCACGCAAGATCCCCGGCGCCCGACCTTTCACGGTGACGACGACGTTCCCATCGGTGATGGTGACCGCCACGTCGACATCCACGAGCGCGTTGCCGCCCAGTGTCTGACGGACGACCGACGCAGCGTCGCCCTCGGACAATCTGTCGCGGGCGACGAGCACGGCGGTGTCGCGGGCAACGGCGCGGGCCTCGGTGCGGGCATGGTTCCACATCGCCGCCTGAAAGCCAGCGAACATCAACAGCACCAGGATCGGGCCGACCAGTACGGCCGCCAACGACACGGAGCCGCGCTCGTCCACCGCCTCGTCGCGGTGACCATCGGCTGTCATCAACTCACGGCGCGCTCGGCGCATTCACCGGCTTTTCAGCCTCGGTCTTGATCTTCGACCAGATGATGCCAGCGATCACCGCAACAGCGACTCCGGCGGCAACGAACCACAACACTTGTTCCAGCGACACCGCACCGCGGTCGCCGTCGATTCGTTCATCGCTCGCCACCCAATGGGTGGCCTGACGGAGATGGCCATACACCGTGTGGGTGATGGCGGTGATCAGCAGTTCCAGGTTCATGGTTCCTCCGTTATTTGGTTTGTAGGGCTGGATAGATCACGGCGGTCATGATCAGCAGGCTCATGCCCACCAACGGAATGGTGATTCGCCCGGTGCGGACTCGGGCTTCGGCCTCTTGTTCGGCTGCCAACGCGTTGCGCAAACTGGCGCACTTGGCGTTCAGGCTGCGGGCCACCGGAGCACCCGCCACTGAACCCAGTGCGGCCGAGGCAGCGATCTGCTGCATCTCGATCAGATCCAGATCGGTGCCCAGTGCGGCCAACGCCGAGACCAGGGAGCGATTGCTGGTCTCGGCGACCAAAATTCGGCGGCGCAGTTCGACAAACAGCCGGCCATCGCCGGCTTGCGACGCTTGGCGGAGAGATCCCTCGTTGCCCACGTTGCCGGCAAGCAACATCGTCACAACGTCCAGGTAGGCCGAAAGTTGGTGGCGCAGATCGACGCGGATCAAGTTCGCCCGCTGATGCATCATCGAATGCATCACGACGGGGACGATCACCGCGCCCAGCAGCGCAGCACCCAGCGGCACGATCACGCCGAGCGAGATCGCCCCCATCGTTTGGGCGATGGACAGCAACAGCGACGGAACGAACAATCCGGCCGCCGCCCCAGCGACAAGCAGCGCGGCGTGAACCTCCGGCTGGCGCTGCACCAAACGAAGGTCGGCAAGGGCCGGGGCGGGCACGGCGCGGCCGCGCAACAGCAGACGCCCGACTTTGGTCGCCAATCCGGAGCCAGCGTTTGAGTGCTGCAGCGGCGGACGAGCGATGTAGGCAACCATCCTGGCCAGCGCCGGGCGGCGCTGGCGAACGCCAGTAATCACCATCCAGATTCCGGCGCAGGCCACCAAACCAGCGGCGATGAGGCGCAGTCCGTCGTTCATCAGTCGGCGTCCAAGGTCAGAAAGCGCGACGGTTTCGGGAAGCGCGACAACGTCCCGACGCGCAGCAGCAGCGCGGCGTAGCCCACCAAGATCGCACCCAACACCACCTGTCCGACGGCAGTGTCGTACGCGTCGAGGTATGAGGACCGACCAAAGACGAACACTGCCCCGAGCAAGGCGACCATGATCAGCGAAATGATGATCACTTGATGGCGCATCGGTGCTCGTTCGGCTTCGACGATCCGCCGGCGATCGGCTTGGTGACGTGCTTGGGCCGCGAGCGCGGTGAGGACATGTTCGGTCTGCGCACCGCGGGTGACGGCGATCAACAGTCCGGTCGCGATCAAGTCTCCCAGCGGATCGTCGATCTCGTCGGCGAACCGACGAAACGCGACGGCTGGCGGCTGACCTGCGGAAATCCTGGCGAACAGGGCGCGTACATCGGCGCGGATCACGGACGGGCAGGTGTCGGCCGTGATTCCGATCGCTCCAATCGGCTGTCCGGCCGCTTGGAGAACGTCGCGGACGTTCTCGATCCAGCTGGCCAATGCTTCGACCTTGGCGGTCTCGTCGACGGGGGCGCGGACACTGCCGCGGACGCGGTTGACGAACCAGGCGACCAACATCCCAGCGACGATCGCGGCGACCGCCCAGCCCGACAGGGCGTAGGCCGCCAAGGCGACGACCGCACCACCAACCGCCGGAGCCAGATCGATCCGCCGATGGGGCGCCGCAGGGCTCGCGATCGGATGGAACCCCGACCAAATCAGCGCCACGCCGGTCACCAGCGCGACCGCCGAGGCGGCGACCAACAACTGCGCCTGGCTCACCGTCCCACCCCGACCGGGCCGTGCGTTACGAACCCGCCGATCATCGATCGACCAGTGCGTCGTTCGGGATGAACAAGCTTTCGTTGATGCCCGCCAGGCGCAGCCGCCGGATGTGGCGTTGTTCCAGCGGTGCTTGTTGCACGAGCACACCGCGCTCGTCGAGACCCCAGACCTCCGTGCTCCGCACACCGCCGTCGGCACCTCGCCCGCCGAACTCGACGATTGAGGTGACTTGGCGGCGGGTGGCCGCTCCATCGACATTGCGAACCTGGTCGATGTGAATGACGAAGTCAACCGTCTCGGCGATCAGCGACCACACCGCGTACTCCGGCAGCTTGGTGTTCGACTTGGCGACATAGAACGCAAGGCGGGCAAGCACGGCATCGACCGTGTGGGCGTGAATCGTGGCCATTGAGCCGTGCTTGCACATGCTGGCGACGTCCAGCATCTCCAGGGCTTCGTCCTCGACCAGTTCGCCGACGACCACACGATCGGGGTTCAACCGTCGAGTGAGCTCGACCAGGGATCGGGCGGTCACCTCGCCGTGGCCCTCGGTGTTGGCCTGGCGGGTGAACAGCGCCGGCGCGTCGGGATGGCGATCATCGTCCTCCAACCGCAATTCCAAGATGCCCTTCTCGATGGTCACGATGCGTTCGCCTGGCGGCACTGCACCGAGCAGTTCCTTGAGCAGCGTCGTCTTGCCTGCGCCGGGACCACCCGAGACCAGGATCGTCATCCCCGCACGAACCAAGGCTGCAAGCTGCGGCACCACCCAACTGGGAAACAAACCACGCTCGGCCAGACCATCAAGGCCAACCTGGTGGATCGTGAACCGGCGGATGGCGATGCGTGGGTGTGTCGACACCCCGGCACGGCGGGCGCCACCCAACACCATCACGACGCGCGCCCCATCGGGGCTCTGCAGGGTGACCATCGGCGACTGTTCATCGAGGCGAGCTTCGGACACCCCCATCGACAGGGTCAGACGGTTTTGGTAGGCGGCGAGATCTTCGTCGGATTCCCACAGTCGCCCGACCGCAACCTTGCGACCGTCGGCGTAGGACACGAAGGTTGAAGCCGCCGAGTTGACATCGATCTCCTCCACCTCCGGGTCGGCGATGTATCGCTCGAGCGGACCCGCCCCCAACGTTTCGGCGTAGGCGGCGACGCGCAGCCGGCGATCGGCCTCGGCCGTCAACGGTTGCTCGCCGCGCTGCAGCCGGGTTTGGTTGATCACCCCGATCTCTTCGGTCATCCACCGCCCAAGGAGCAACTCCATCCGTGCTCGGTCTTCGCGCAGACCCGTCCGGCGAGATCCGGCGCGGCTCGTTGCCCCGCCCGCGTCGGCCTGGATTGCGTCGACGAGCCGAGCTGTCAGCCGATCGGTCAGATGTTGGACAAGGAAACGGTCAGCCATCGCTTCCGTCCCAATCGTTGAACCGTTGACCGGCACCATCGGCATCGATGAACGCTCCCGGTTCGGTTGGGTGATGGAGCCGCTCGATCGGATCTCGTTCCGTGCGCAGACGAGTAGCGATCTCGGCGCCGAGACGAGACATCGCTGCCCACAATGGGGCCCGCAACAAACGGCGTTGGCGCCCAGCGCGACCAGCGAACACGGCCGCCGAATACGGGTCATCCGGCAGCTCGATGATCGAATCAACACCGATGAACCCACCGATTTCGTCGACGCCATACGGGCGGCGACCAAGGATCACGACAGCGTAAGGCATCGCCCGGTTGTCGAGGGTGGCGCAGACCACTGCGAGTCGTTCCAGGCCGACCGCGGCCGCGGCCGACGACGCCGAATTTTGGCGATGGACGACGACCACAAAGCCCGCTTGCGTGGCCGCCGCTGGCATCACCGCGCCCACCCTCCCCGCGTCGGCGACAAACGTCACGTCGCGTGCAGCCGACATGATCGGCAACATCGTCGATGACGCCGCGCTCACCGCGGCGCCGGCAGGGCCACTGTGGATTGGCGCGGCAATCAGCTCGACACCGCTTGGCGTGACCTGCGTGGCCTCTTGAACCGTCTGCCATGTCAACGACCCGGCCTGAGCCACGATCTCGGTTAAGCCTGGCTCGTTGGGCACGCCCAGCCAGGCGGCGGCGCAGCCGCCCGCGGGATCGACCTCGACGGCAACGGCGCGTTCACCCTGCGGCCAAGCAGCCGCCAAGGCGATCGCCGTCGTCGTTGACGGAGATCCGATCACCGTCACCAAGCTCATGGTGTCGCCGCGTCCGATCCCGGGTCCAACAGCACGACCCGAACATTCTTGGCGGCTGCCAGACGGGGACCATCGCCGACGGCCACCTCGACCGACAACGACATCGTCCCGGTGACGGAGTCCAAGGTGCTTGGCAGACCAACGACGCGGGCCACTACCGGCTCGGCCACCGTCGCATCGGACGCCGCGCCAGCGGGGGGCGGGATCACCAACTGGACCTGCGAGCGCTCACGTAATCCGATCGGTAGTTCACCGGCAGGAACGGTGATCGCCAGCACGCTGCTGCCTGCTGCAACCAGCGGGTTGCCCTGCAGCGCTGGGAGGGCGAGCAGCGCGCCGGACACCATCCGCACCTTGGCGTACATGCCGACCACCGCGTCGAGATCAGCGGCATCGACCAGGGCGAGCGACGAGTCGGCGCTGACTTCGATGACGCGCAGGTCGTCGGCGCTGAGCCGCGAACCCGCCGGAACGTCGCGGGTGACCTGCAACACCGGAACTCGTTTATCGAGCGTGGCAAAGATCATCAGCAGCGCGCCGATTGCCACCAACGACAGCAGGATCCCGGCGGCGATTCGGGCGCGGGAGCGGGCAGACGGGCGAAAACCGCGCCGGCTTGTACCGCCGTCCTGACGCCCCCAGTTGGCCGTGCGGTCCGTTTCATTTCCCTGGACCGTGGCGGCTCGCATCCCCATTGCGACCCTCCTAGTACCGAGTGTTTCGGCAAGATAGCGCGAATCGCGAAGCGCAAAATTCACGACGTTCGGCGTCCCCGTTTCGGCACATGTTCATGCCCCACTGAGGACGCGCTCAGCGGCCACCCGGCAACGACACTCGACCGCCACCCGGCAACGCCACCGGTAGGGTGGGCCCGATGTCGTTGAGCAACCCCCCGTCCAACGTGCAGGCCACGATCCAGGCCAACGACCCGTGCTGGTGCGGCAGCGGGCGCAAATACAAGCGCTGCCACAAGGGCATGGAAGGCCGGGTGATGAAGGGCATCGTCTCGCCGATGCGTTACGTGCCGGACCACATCGCCAAGCCGCCGTACGCCGATACAGGTCGCGTGCCGCGCCGCCGCGAGGACCGGATCAAGAGCGCCGACGTCATCGAACGGATGCGTGTCGCCGGCGCCGCAGCGGCCGAGATTTTGCGCCGCGCCGGCGAGATCATCGCACCCGGGGTGACCACCGACGAGATCGACGTATTCGTCCACGACCTGACGATCGAGATGGGCGGCTACCCCTCGACGCTGAATTACCACGGCTACGAAAAGAGCCTGTGCACCAGCGTCAACGAAGTGATCTGCCATGGCATCCCCGACAGTCGGGCGTTGCAAGACGGCGACATCATCAACCTCGATGTGACCATCTACCTGAACGGCGTGCACGGCGACACCAACGCCACCTTCGGCGTTGGCAACATCAGCGACGACGACCGCCAACTGATTCGCGTCACCGAGGAATGCACCTGGTACGGCATCGAAGCGGTCCGCCCCGGGGCGCCGATCAGCGACATCGGCAAGGCGATCGAGGCCCACGCCAAGAAGTACCGCTACGGCGTGGTCCGCGCCTTCGTCGGCCACGGCATCGGCGAAGAGTTTCACGGCGACATTCAGGTGCTGCCGTACTACGACGAGCGGGCGACGATGACGATGCGCCCGGGGATGACCTTCACGATCGAGCCGATGATCAACGTCGGCGTGTGGCAGCACAAGATGGCGTTCGACGACGACTGGACCGCGGTGACCGCCGACGGCAAGCGCAGCGCCCAGTTCGAGCACACCGTGCTGGTCACCGACGACGGGGTCGAGGTCCTCACCGCGCCCGGCGCGGTGTCGCCCGTCGCCCCCTGGAAGCACTGATTCGTCGCACCCGCCGGTGATCCGCATCGGTCGATGAAGCTCAGCGACACGCCGTCGACCCGCCGACGGATCATCGCCCTGGCGATACCCGCCCTGGGCACGCTGGCCGTCAAGCCGCTGTACGTGTTGGTCGACACGGCGATCGTCGGCCGGTTAGGGACCCCGCAACTCGCTGGCGTGGCGATCGCCTCGACGATCCTACTGACCGTGGTCTCGCTGACCGTCGCCCTGGAATACGGCATCACGCCAGATATCGCCTTCGCTCACGGCCAGGGTCGCGTCGACGATGCCCGGGTCCTGGCTTCCGACGGGCTGATGCTTGCCGTTGGATTGGGCACCGTCATCGGAACCGCACTGGCGATCTCGGCACGTTGGCTTTCGTGGCTGATCGGCGGACGCGGCGAGGTGCTGGATCACGCGACGACGTACCTGCGGATCGCCGCACTGGGTCTGCCGCTGATCCTGATCGCCTACGTCGGCCACGGTGTGAAGCGCGGGATGAACTCGTTCACCAAGCCGCTGATCGTCGTGGCGATCGCCAACGTGGTCAACGTCGTGTTGGAGATCGTTGCCGTGCACGTCTTGCGTTGGGGCGTCGCCGGATCGGCATGGAGCACCGTCGTCGCCCAAGCGGGCGCGGCGGTCGGCTTCGTATTCATCCTTGCCCCGCACACCACGTGGACGTGGCCGCGATGGGTACGCATCCAACCGCTGTTGCGCAGCGGGTTGCATTTTGCCCTGCGCTCAATCGCGATGTTCGCCGTGTGGAACACGGCAACCGCGGTGGCAGCGCGGATCGACACGCCGACCTTGGCAGCCAATCAGGTGATCACCCAGATCTTCATGTTCGCCAGCCTGGGGTTGGACGCTTTAGCGATCCCCGCCCAGTCGTTGGTGGCCGGTGCGTTGGGGTCGGGCGACCGAGACGAGGCTGACCACGTCGGTTGGACAAGCGCTCGCCTGTCGCTGTGGTGCGGGATCGTGCTGGGCGTGGTGATGGCCGTCAGCGGGCCATGGATCGCGCCGATCTTCGCCCATGACGGGGCGGTCCAGTCACGGCTGGTTGGCGGCCTGGTGATCTTGGCGATGATGCAGTTACCGGGGGCGATCGCCTTTGCCTTCGACGGCGCACTGATCGGCGCCGAAGACGAACGTTGGCTGGCCCGGCAAGCGGTGCGCAACCTGGCGGCCTACGCGCCGTTGGCGGTGCTGACGCTGTTCGTCCCCGCCATGGGGTTGATCGGCCTGCTCGGCGCGCAAGCGATGTGGATGACGACGCGGGCGTGGGTCAACACCAACCGTTGGCGCTTCCTGTTCCGCTGACCTCCACACTCCACGAGACGCTCGCCGACCGGGGTCGGCGCTGCACGAATCTGTCCGTTCGCAGCTACTAACGGACAGATCTATCGATCTGTTGTCCGTGAGCGCAGCGGGATCGAGGCAAGCAACGCCGGGGTCAGACGGACGCTGCCCGCGCCGAGGCCAGAACCCGCCGCGTGGGCGTGTACCCAGCGGGTCGCCCGATCGCTGGACAGCGTGGTGAGGACCCGCTCAGGCTGGTTGGTCAGACACGTGATCACCGGGACACCGGGAAGCCACGCGCCGTCGGCGTCGTGGACCGCTTCGATCACCTTGGTCTGATTGGCAATCAGGATCTTTGGCACGAGCCGCGTTTGTGCCCAGGCGCGCATCGACGGGCTCAACCGCTGGAGGTCGACTCGTGGCGCATTCCAGCTGCGTTTGGCGACCCGCGCCGGGCGGCGGCCCCACAAGCACTCCCCTGGGTCGATCAAACCCGAGTTGACCAACGGAGGGCAGCCGTCCAACTCGCCCACCGCGTCGCCATCGCTGTCGACCAAGGCGTCGGCCACGGCGTAGTAGTGCTGGCGGAAGTCAACTGCGAAGGTTGCAATGTCGCCCAAGGTGCCAATGTTGCCGACGGCCGCGCCCGACGCTGAATCGGCGAGCGTCGTCTGGCCATCGTCAAGCAGCAGACTGGCCCACGTCGATGGCATCGCCACCGACGAACGCCAGTCGAACTGCGGTCCAGCGGCGCGCTGTACCAAGCCCGGAGAGCCGCCGACCTCCCAGACACCCGCCCAGACGCGCACGTTGGCATCGAACATCATCGTGTCGGTCCACCACATCCAACGCAGCGCGGCCTGCTCGTCGACGCGTTGGCGGATCGCCGCTGCGTCGCGTGTGGACAGCAGCGACTGGGGCAGCACCAGCCCGAACCGTCCCCCCGGACGCGTCAGGTGCAGGGCGAGCGAAAGAAACTCCGCAGCCGCGTCGGCGTACGGACCACCGCCCCAGCGCGAGGATCCGCCGCGGGTGGTCAGCGTCGCCATCTGGTTGAGGAACGGCGGATTGCCGACGACCACGTCGAAGCGCTGGTCACCCCAATCGCGGCGCAGTGCGTCGTCGTGAATGAACATAGCGTCCGCCGCCTGTTCGTGGGTTTCGGGCTCACCTGTCAGCGTTGAGACCCACGAACGGGGGTCGATGTCGACGCCGGTCAGCGACGGGAGTCCCGTGGCGCGAAGGAATCGGCCGTCGCCACAGGCTGGATCCAACGCCGTGAGCGCACCGGGATACACCGCTTGAGCAACGACGGCCTCGACTAAATCGAGCGGCGTGTACCACACCCCGCGCCGCTTGCGATCGCTCACCGGCTCCACCGTAGCCAGGGGAGATCCGCACCGCGAGGAGCACGCCCCTGGTGATACGGGTTGTGGGGCGAAGCGGGTTGGTGTCATAGGGTCGAGTCGTGAGCGACGTCAACGGGCGCTATCTGCATTTCGATCGCGACGAGTGGGCCCGGTTACGTGCGGCAACCCCACTGACGCTCAGTGCGCATGATCTGGAGGATCTGCGCGGGGTAGCCGAGCGAATCGACCTGGACGAAGTCAGCGCCGTGTACCTACCGCTGACTCGCTTGCTGAACCTGTACGTCGCCGCCACGCAGAATCTGCACAAGGCATCCGCCGCGTTCTTGGGCACGGTGGCGCCGAAGGTGCCGTATGTCATCGGCGTCGCTGGCAGCGTGGCCGTGGGCAAGAGCACGTCGGCGCGGCTGCTCCAACAGCTGATGGCCCGCTGGCCCGACCATCCCAAGGTGGACCTGGTCACCACCGATGGATTCCTGCATCCCAACCGGGTGCTGCAAGAGCGCGGCCTGATGAACCGCAAGGGGTTTCCCGAAAGCTACGACGCTCGGCGGCTGATCGAGTTCCTGCGGAACGTGAAGAGCGGCCTACCGGAGGTCACCGCGCCGGTCTACAGCCACGTTGAATACGACATCGTCGACGGCGAGGAGATCGTGATCCATCGGCCGGACATCGTCGTCGTCGAGGGACTCAACGTGTTGCAGGTCGGTGCCGGTTCGACCACCGACTTCGTCAGCGACTACTTCGACTTCAGTCTGTACATCGACGCCGACGAGGACGACATCAAGGAGTGGTACGTGCGCCGCTTCATGGCCCTGCGCGAGACGGTGTTCACCAATCCGGACAGCTTCTTCACCCACTTCGCGGCCCTGTCCCATGAGCAGGCCGACGCCACCGCCCGGCAGATTTGGGACGACATCAACGGCCGCAACCTGCGCGAGAACATCGCCCCCACACTGGGCCGGGCGACACTGGTGCTCCGCAAAGGCCGCGACCACCGCGTGACCGACGTGATGCTCCGCCGCCTGTAGCCCGCCCTCCAACCGACCCAATTCAGCCGACTTCAGCCACCCCGATCACCCCGATGGGCGCGCAGAATGTCACCTGGGGTCTTGGGCGCGCCCATGGGGTCGGGCAGGGATCAGGCGAAGGGCAGTTTGGGCTGGGGTGGGGCGTAGCTCGGGTCGACGCCGTCAAACAGGCTGGACACCGACTCGCCGGCATGGCTGCGCACGATCGCCTCGGCGAACAGGTCGGCCACCGAGCAGACCCGCAGCTGCGGCCAGGCCACCTTCGGCGGAGGGACCGTGTCGGTGGTGACGTACTCGCTGACACCCTCCAACCCGCCCAAACGCTCGACCGCCTTCCCCGAAAACAGCCCGTGTGTGCACGCCACGGAGATGTCCGCGCAGCCCTCGTCACGCAGCTTGCTGACCAGTTCGACGATCGAGCCACCGGTGGCGATCTCGTCGTCCAGCACGATCGCCCGCCGCCCGGCTACGTCACCGACGATCGCGTCGATCACGACACGGTCGTCGGCCATTCGCTGCTTCGACCCGGCGGCCACCGGCACCCCCAGCAGGCGAGCGAACTGATTGGCGACCTTGGCGTTGCCCAGATCAGGCGAGACCACAACGGCATGATCCAAGTCGCTGTCGCGGAAGTAGTCGGCGAGCACCCCGATCGCGGTCAAATGATCGACGGGAATCCCGAAGAAGCCATGCACCTGCGGGGCGTGTAAGGCCATCGTGATCACCCTGTTGGCCCCGGCGACGCGCAGCATGTCGGCGACCAGCTTGCCGCCGATCGAGATCCGCGAGGCGTCCTTCTTGTCGCTGCGCGCGTAGGCGAAGTGCGGGATCACCGCCGTCACCCGCGCCGCCGAAGCACCGCGAGCCGCGTCGAGCATCAGCAGCAACTCCATCAGGTGCTCCTGCGTAGGGGGAACCAGCGGCTGGACGATGTACACATCGCGCTGGCGGCAGTTCGCACCGAGCTGGGCCTGCAAGCAGTCGTTGCTGAACCGTTGGATATCGACTGGCGATAGCTCGACACCCATCCGCGCGCAGATCCGCTCGGCCAGTTGCGGGTGCGCCGACCCCGAAAAGGCAATGATCTCGCGCATCGGCAGGCCGACCTGATTCGCCACAAGGCCGATCGTAGACAACGGCGACGACATCACCCGTTGTTTGCCAGCCAGGCCGGCACATCGGTCAGCGCGGCGAGTTCGACAACGTGTTCGTCGTGATCGACATGCTCTAGATCCCACAGCAGCGGATACGGCACATGCACCCCCGTACCACCCAGCGCCATCACCGGGAGGATGTCGCTGCGCACGCTGTTGCCGATCATGCAGAACCGCTCCGGCTCGACACCAAATCTGTTCAGCAAGTTGGCGTAGGTCTGCGGATCCTTTTCGAGGACCACTTCGACATGAGTGAAGTAGTGGGCCAGTCCGCTGGTGGCGATCTTGTGCGTCTGATGGATCAGATCGCCTTTGGTGATCAGTGCCAGCTTGTGTGTCGACGCGACTTTGGCCAACACCGCTCCGACATCGGGCAGCAAACGCACCGGCTCGCGCAGCTGAGCCTTGGCGTTGTCGACCAGTTCGGCAATCACGGCAGTGGGAACCGTGCCACCGCTGATCGTGATCGCCGCTTCGACCATCGAAATGGCAAAGGCTTTGACGCCGTATCCCAAGGTGGCCAGGTTGGTGCGCTCCACGGCGGTCAGCGCAGCCTTGACATCCACCCCCACAGGGGCATATGGACTGACCAGCTCGACGAACTGCAGCTCGTTGTGGCGAAAGCCGTCCTCGCTGTGCCACAGCGTGTCGTCGGCGTCGAAGGCGACCAGCTCGAACCGACTCATCGGCCAGCCATGCTCACGATCGGTCCATCGCATTCAGATAGTTGTAGACGGTGATCCGGCTGACACCCATCGCATCGGACACGAGATCCACCGAGTGGCGAACGGTGAACGCGCCGCGCTCGTTCAGCAGGCGAATCGCCCGCTGCTTCTGTTCGCGGCCCATCGTCCCCAACGGTTCGCCCAGTTCGCGCTCGATCTGCTCGATCAGGCGGTCGAGCGCGCCATGCAGCGGCGGTTGACGGACGACGGCGATCACCGCCCCCTCCCAACGCAACGGCAGGTCACCAGGCTGGCGGTCTTCGACAGCGATCACCTGCCCGCCGAGCGCTTCGACCACCGGCTTGACGGATAACACCAACGGGTGCCGCGGCGGCTTAGCCATCGGCGCGAACTTCGGCATGGAAACTGACGTGGGTTGCGCCATTGGCGATCGCTGCGTCGACCACCGCGCGGATGACTTCACCGGCCCGATCGTCGGCGACAACGCAGGTGGAACCGAACGGCCCAAATTCGACCTCGGCCCCGCACGACTCGGCGGCAACGACGCCGGCGTTGACGTGCATTCCCGGGTTTCCGTCGACGAACGGTTCGATAGTGAATTCCAACACGACCACGTTGTCGAATCTACCGCTACCTATCCGTCGGCCTTGACGGGCCACCGGCGTGACTACCGTCAGGTGCCCATGACGCGCATCAATTCCGTGCTGCGATTGATGCAGTCGGTTCCGGCCGCCTCGAACGCCTCGTTGAGCCGCGTCAACGCAGCCCGAAACGTGGTGTTCCAATCGTTCTCGAAGCGGTCGCGCGCCGGTCCCACCCACGTGGTTCCACCGAGGGCACCGCCCACCGTGCTGATCACCGCATCGATGTTGGCGATCTGACCCTTCATCGACCGACCCAACGAGGCCAGCTGCTCGGGGTTTGCTCCATACATGCTCATCTCGTCCTCCTTTGACGTACCTCGTTGAGGACAACAAGTCGCTACGAACGGCAAAGTTCAGCGATCGATCGCCAGTGCAAGCACACCGTGGCCGGTTGCGCGCCTGGTGAATCGGCGATCGAGACAGGCCTACCATCCCCTCATGGACGTCTCCACGCTGCGCGACGAAGCCCGCGACCAACTTGACGATGCGATCGAGTTGCGTCGCCGTCTGCATCAATGGCCCGAGATTGGCAATGACTTACCAAAGACGCGCGATGCGGTGTTGGAGTCGTTGGAAGGTCTGCCGCTGCAGATCACTCGCCACACCACCACCAGCGGGATCGCCGCGGTGCTCGATGGCGGCAAGGCCGGGCCAACGGTGCTCCTGCGCGGCGACATGGACGCGCTCCCCATGCCGGAGGACACCGGCGAGGACTTCAGCTCGCGCGTCGATGGGGCGATGCACGCCTGCGGACACGACACCCATACGGCGATGTTGGTGGGCGCAGCGAAGATGTTGGCCAGCCGTCAGGCCGACCTTCCCGGACGGGTTCTGTTCATGTTCCAGCCCGGCGAGGAGGGCCACGACGGGGCTGAACACATGCTCAACGAAGGCCTCCTCGACCTCCCAGCCCGAGCCAGTGGCGAAGCCTCACCGATCACGGCGGCCTACGCATTGCACATCACCTCGATGCTGCCGTCCGGTGTCGTCGCCACCCGGCACGGTCCGCTGATGGCCTCGGCTGACTCGGTGTTGATCACGGTGACCGGTCGCGGCGGGCACGCCAGCGCACCACACATGGCCCTCGACCCGATCCCGATCGCCTGCGAAATCGTCCAGTCGTTACAGCTGATGGTCACCCGGCGGATCAACGTCTTCGACCCCGGTGTGATCACCGTTGGGCGGATCACTGCCGGCACGACGAACAACGTGATCCCGGAGACCGCCGAGATCGAAGCGACGCTGCGTGCTGTCAGCGAGGCGACACGCAAACAATTGCATGACGGCATCCGTCGCGTCGCCGAAGGAATCGCCGCGGCGCACGACGCCCAGGTCGATGTGGACATGCGCCCCGGCTACCCGGTGACGGTGAACGACCATGCTGGCGCGGCATTTGCGTTGGAGACCGGGCGTCAGCTCTTGGGCAAGGACAAGGTGGTGGAGATGCCGTACCCGGTGATGGGTGCCGAAGACTTCAGCTACGTCCTCCAGCGCCTCCCCGGCGCGATGTGTTTTCTGGGGGCGACCCACCCCGACCGCAACCTGGCCACGGCCGCGCCAAATCACTCCAACCGAGTCGTCTTCGATGAGTCGGCGATGGTCGAAGGGATGACGATGTACTCGGCCCTGGCCCTGCGCCACCTGAGCCCGGGTGAGAACTAAGCCCGGGTGATGCGCAGGGTTGCCAACTCGAACGGGGCCAGGTCGACGACCAGCACTCCATCGCTGACCTCGACACCGCCGTCGACCAACGGCACTTCGTAGATATCGCAGCGCGACGCGCAGGCCACACGACCCGGTGTGGTGATCGATGCCCTGGCGCGGCCGCCGGTCGCTTCGTACAGCCGCACGATGAGATCGCCGCTGGTGTCATCGGCACGCTTGATCGCGCTGATCTGGACACGCTGGTTGTCGAGCGATATCACCGGCTGCGCCGCGGATTCGGCCAGTCCGCCCCCGATGTAGCGCAACGGAAGATTCCACGCCTCGGCCCGAGCCAGCACGTCGGTCAGACCCGCCCCATGGGGCAAGATCGCCAGTTCGACACGATGGATTCCCTGGTCGGCCTGCGGGTCGGGATACTTCGGTGCCTTCAGCAGGGACACGGTGATGCCATCACGATGCAGCCCGTGTCCGTAGCGTCCGTTGTTCAACACGGCGACGCCGAAATCTGGCTCCGACAGGTCGACGAAGCGATGCGCACAGACCACGAACTTGGCGGCATCCCACGATGTGCTGGCGTGCGTCGGGCGCATCACGTGACCGAACTGGATATCGCAGGCCGCCTCACGGGCACGGATGTCAATCGGCACGTGCACGCTGAGCAAGCGCTCGTCCTCGCGCCAATCGATATCGAAATCGATCTCGACCAGCGGCGAGCCGGCACGCAACGTGTAGCGCGCCACGATCGCAGTGCCACTGGGCAGGCGTCGGATGACGCGCACACGTCCGAGCAGCGGGCCGTGCTCGACCACCTCGATCACGGCCACCTCGTCAACGACACGACCACCGGCGCGAGTCCACGACTCGGTATCCCACGCGTCGTACAACACCGGCCGATCTTCGGCCAGCAGCAGCTGCACGGTGTGACCGGTAGGCAGGACCTGACGGCTGCGACCGATGTCGATGATCGAGTTCAGTTCCCCGGTCGACTCGTTCCAGCCCACGGCGATGATCCCGTTGCTCATCGTCCGTTCGGTGACCACCACGGGGTGTTCGACAGCCGCGGCGCGTGCCGCACCGATCCCCAGTCCGGGGACCGTGACCCGATAGGCCACCCCACCATCAGCAAGCTTTTGGATGAGATCGTCAGGGTCACCAGCGTCGGGCGCGGAACCGATCGGCGGGTCGTCGGCGATCACGACCTCGTCGCGCATCCACGTCGCCGCGTTGGCCCACGATGGCTGATCGACCAGCGCTGCCAAGGCATCCACGACGATCGCTTCGACCTGGCCAGCGATGCGCCGGTGGGCCAGCGCTGCGTCGTCGTGAACCCAACCGATCGAGCTGCCCGGCAGGATGTCGTGGAACTGCTGGACCAACAGCTCCTCCCACAGTTCGCCAAGCAGCGGCGCATCGCGTCCGGCGGCCGCCGTCCACAGCTCGGCCTCGCGCAGCAGACGTTCACAGCGACGGTTGCCCACCTTGGTCTGGGCTTGGCTGGTCAACGTGCCGCGATGCATCTCGAAGTACAGCTCGCCGTCCCACTCCGGCACCGGCGCTTCCAGTGCTTCGCGTTCGACCGCGGCGAAGAAGCCGTCGACCGAACCCAACGACAGGCGCGGTGCGCCGTCCAGATCGGCAAAGCGGTGGGCGCGCTCGACCATCTCGCGCGTCGGGCCACCGCCGCCGTTGCCGTGGCCATACGGCATCAACGACCAATCGCTCCATCCATGTTCGGCGAACACATCCGTTGCATGACGCAGTTCGTCGGCAACCACCGCAGCGTTGTACGTCTCGACCGGAGGGAAGTGGGTCAGCACCCGCGAGCCATCCAACCCCTTCCACCAGAAGGTGCTGTGCGGGAAGCGGTTCGTCTTGTTCCAGCTCAGTTTCTGGGTGACGAACCGCTCGATCCCCGCGGCGCGAAATACCTGCGGCAGCGAGGCCGGATAGCCAAATACGTCGGGGATCCAAATCTCGGTGCAGCGTCGCCCGAAGCGCGACTCGAAATAGCGCTGGCCGTGAACGAGCTGGCGGACGATCGACTCGCCACTGGCCAGGTTCATGTCCGGCTCGACCCACATTCCACCAACCGGAATCCACTGGCCTTCAGCGACCTTGTGCGCGATCCGTTGAAACAGTTGCGGGTGGTCCTGCTCGATCCACTGGTACTGCACCGCCTGCGAGCAGACGAAGCGGTAATCCGGGTAGCGATCCATCAGCCGCACCGCCGAGGCAAACGTGCGCGCACATTTCCGTCGCGTTTCGCGCAGTGGCCACAGCCAAGCGGTGTCGATGTGCGCGTGACCGACGCCGACAATCCGATGCGCACTGCTCTCGGCGGGGAGATCCAAGGCCGGACGGAGCATCGCTCGGGCGCGTGCCACCGAGCCGCCGACATCGGTCATGTCGATCGCTTCGAACGTGTCGTGCAACTGACGCAGCAGGCGCTGACGGCGCGGCGAAGTCGTCGGCAGGGTGCGCATCAGTCCATCGAGCACCTCGATGTCGAGCAGCAGATGAAATACATCGTCGTTGCGCACCGCGACGTCGGCCTGACGCAGGCGGTAGATCGGCTCGTTCCCCGCGGTGTCCACCCGGCCGAGCAGACTTGGCCGAAAGCTGGGGAACGCCGGATTCGACGCGGCCTCGATGTACATCTGGAATGGGCCGGGCGTGCTCTCGATCGGCACCGCCGTACGCCGCGGATGGATGCCCTGCACCGGCTGGCCGTCGGCCGTGTACACCAGCGCCTCGGATTGAAAGCCGGCGCTGTCGGGATGAAAACCCAGATCGACCACCAGCTCGACCGGGGTCCCAGCCCACACCGCGGGTACCTGGCCGGAGACTCGAAACCAGGTGGTGCCCCACGGGCGTCCGTAGTGGTCACCGACGCTGAGCGGCCGGTACACAGCAGCCACGGCCTCAGCAAATGGCACGGGCTCCCCGGGTACTTCCCACGCTTCGACAGTCAGCGCGTGACGCGCCGAGTACATCTGCGGCATCAGCCGCTCGTTCAAGTCACGGGCGATTCGCCCATCGATCAGCGCGCGATCGTCGTGCATCTCCGCACCCTACGCGTAGCGTTACGCCGATGCCCGCTGCCCCTCCATCGGTGCGATTCCCCACCGAGCCGATGAAAGCCGTCCTTGGCACCCTGCCGGTCGACGACGCCAACTGGGCCTACGAGATCAAGTTCGACGGCTACCGCACGCTGGCGTTCATCGATGGCGGCCAGCTCCGTTTGCAGAGCTCATCCGGTCGTGACGTCACTGCCGACTACCCGGAACTGGGCGGACTGTCGGGAGCCATCAACGGCACGTCGGCGGTGCTTGACGGCGAGCTCGTCGGGCTGGATGACCAGGGTCGACCGCGCTTTGAACTGATTCAGCGGCACAGCGTGGAGGTCGCCTTCTACGCCTTCGACCTGTTGGGGTTGAACGACATGCCGACGATCTCGCTGGCCTACGAGCAGCGCCGCGCCTTGCTGGCCGATGTGCTCGACCAGGGGTCGCATTGGGCCGTCCCGGCCCACCGGATCGGTGGCGGCCAGGCGTTGTTCGACGCCGCTGCGGAGCAGCAGATGGAGGGCGTGATGGCCAAGCGGCTGGGCAGCACGTACCAGCCCGGGAAACGATCGCCCAACTGGCGCAAGATCAAGGTCCGCCAGCGGGTGAGCCTGCCCATCGGTGGGTTCACACCTGGATCTGGCAATCGCTCCAGCACGTTCGGCTCCCTGCTGGTCGGCGTGCCAACCGAGGGCGGGCTGCGCTTCGCCGGGGGCATCGGGAGCGGATTCGATCACGCCACGCTGGCGTCGTTGGCCGCCGCGCTCGGCCAGCTGGCCACGCCCGACTGCCCCTTCACCACCATGCCGCCGCGCTCGTATCTACCGGCCACCTGGGTGCAGCCAGGGTTGGTTGCCGAAGCCGAGATCGCCGAGTTCACCAACGACGGTCTGGTCCGCCACGCCACCTTCATCGGCCTCACCGAGTCCCCACCACCCACCCTGCTTCCGTGACCTACGGCGCCACCGTCTGGCGCATCTGGCCACGGAACGGCGTAGCGGCGCGGGCTAGCCGGTGGGGGTTGAACTGGCGCTGGTCTCGGCGGGCTGCACGTTGATCGAGGTCGAATCGATCACCACGTTGTTGATCCGCAGCACCACCGTCCACGTACCAGCCGAATCGAGCGGCATGTTCGCGGCGCGGGGCAGCACCGCGCTGCCAGCACCCGTCAGCGGGACGTGCAAAATGACGCCGGTCGCGCCGGTGTCGATCGGCGGGGTGAACTCCAACTGCACGTCCTGGAGCCCGGTCTTCGGCGACGTGATCGTCAGCATCACCGCGTTGGCGCCGACTCGTTCCGTCACCTGCACCGTGGCACGGACGTTGAATTGGGTGTTGACCAGTTCGTGTTTGGTGCCCAGGTCGCGAACGGTCTGCGGTCCGGCGACCACCTTGCCCGGCACGAAGCTGGTCAACCACGCGGTCAGCAACAACACCACCATGCCGACGACGATCTCGATGCCGATGGCGCGACGCAGCCGGACCGCGAGCGGTGCCGTCATTGTCTCGACTCGCGACATCCGCGAACGGATGAACTCGCGCGAGGCCAGGCCAACAAAGACCATCCCGGCGACCGCAAGACCCTTCAGCAGCAACACCCGCCCGTGGCTGGTGTCAAAAAGTTGGCCCCAGGCAAGACGGTAGGTCTGGATCAGCCCGGTAAGGACCGTGGCAATAATCGCCGGCATCGAGATCCGTCGGAAGCCACGCACTGCGTGCACCAGATCTTCGTCCCCGGGGCCGGCCAACACCACGCGCCCAAGCAGGATGATCCCGCCCAACCAGGCCGCCATTGCCAAGGCGTGGACGATGCCAACGGCGACGCCGACCAACTCCATGTCGCCCCCGACACGGTTGAAACCGATCGTCGCCACGGCTAGTCCGGGGATGCCCAGGCCAGCCAGTTGTGTGGTGGGATCGATGACCCGATCGGGGCGCATGACCACCCACAGGCAACCGACGGTGAACGCCAAACGGGCGAGCGCCGCCAGGCCTGGGGTGCTCTCCCGGAGATCGGTCCACGCCGACGGGCTGATCGAACCGCCGATGCCCTGGCCGCTGGCGGCGGCGGACAGGCAGATCACCGTGAGCAACGCCCCGGCGATCGCCACCGCGCACGCCGTACGCAGGAAGCGCACCGTGAGGACGTACTCGACCCCCTCCGGCCAGGCCAGCGCGATCAGAACAAGTCCACCGAACAGCGCAGCGAGACCAAGGTTGGTCAACAGCCGGGCCAACCCCAACGGACCATCGACACCCGACGAGCTTGACGATGACGATCCGCTCGAATCGTCGCTGTTGGCCACCGTGGTTGCGGTGCTGTCGCCGAGCGGGGTCGAGGTAGCCGCAGGAGCAGTGGTCGCCACCGCCGCGCCCTTCAGCGTGAAATCGAATTTGCCGCTGCCTCCGTCGGTGCCGTCGGGCTGGCTGACCGACCAGGCGACCGTGCAGTTCCCCGACGGCAGTGCGCTTGGCACCGCGACGGTCAACGTCACGGTGTCGGCGGCGAGCTGCGGGGAACCGAGCTGGATCGGCTGACCGCTGCAGCTCAAAGCGACCACATGTTGGGGCCCCACAGGATCCTTAAACGTCATCTGGAACGTGGCGGGCGACGCATCGATCGTGCTGCCCGCGGCAGGGATCGAACTGACCAGCTGGTTGGCCGCTCCGACCGTCTTGGCGCCGAGGAGTAACCAGCCAGCCATCGCCAGTACAGCAAGCACCAGCATCGAGGCGCGGCGCGGGCGAGAGAGTTGCGGGGTTGGATTGCTCATACGGCTACCGCAACGCTAGCCGCCAGCCCTCTAGGCTCGCTGGGGATGGCCACCCAGTCCCTGTATCGCAGATATCGGCCTCGGCGTTTCAGCGAGGTCAAGGGACAGGACCACGTCGTGCGCGCCCTACGCAACGCGGTGATCCATGGGCGCGAGGGCCAGGCCTATCTGTTCTCGGGGCCGCGCGGCACCGG